>LNFM01011880.1_pt1 | contig 11659 bp, 13 predicted proteins | sample 596031 | NCBI WGS metagenome assembly LNFM01 (sample SAMN04254537, study PRJNA301005) | activated carbon metagenome | isolation source: dual media filters at the Ann Arbor, Michigan drinking water treatment plant | place: USA: Ann Arbor | reverse complement strand
CGATGCAGAAGGTGTACTTGCCGGGATGACCCAGGCTCGAGCGGTCGAGCACGCCGGGCGTGGTGCCGATCACGTTCTGCATCATCAGCCGGATGGCGCGGCCGATGGTGGCATTGGCGCGCCAGCCCTGGCCGAACACGTTGTCGCCGCTGTTCATGCCGAGCTTTTTCGCGATCGGGCCGTTGACCAGCATGAACACCGCCGAGCCGCCGGTGCTGGTCGCCGGGCCGTGGTAGCCGTATTTCGGATCGGCCAGCGCTTCGACCGTGGCGACGATCACCGGCATGTATTCCGGCTTGCAGCCGGCCATCACCGCGTTGATCGCGACTTTTTCCGCGGTCACCGACACCTGGCGGTTTTCGATGAACGACAGTTGCTGGTCGGGTTTGAGTCCGCCGGCTTCGAGCATGGCTGCGATGCGGGCTGCGGTCGGCGGGATCACCGGCAGGCCGTCGGTCCAGCCCTTGCTGTAACAGAGTTCGATGGCGCTGCCTTCATCATCGGCGGCGTGCGTGCGCGACTTGAGTTCGATCATGCGATTCCTCACGAGGGACCCGGTCTTGTCCCCCAAGGGGACTTCCTTTGGGGCGTGCCGGGAAAAGTGGAATCGAGTCTACCCCAAACATGGAATATCGCCGCGCTGCGTTCCAGATGGTGATGCCCTTCCCTTGCGTCACCCCGGCGCAAGCCGGAGTCCAGGGTTTTCGGCAATTCAATTGGGTTAGCTCTGGATTCCGGCTTTCGCCGGAATGACGAAGTCAATGGCAGCGAAGTGGTTTTCCCCCGAGGGGACGTACTTCGGGGTGCGCCGGAATGACGATTTTGGGTGGTGAATTCTGCTAACGTGGCGACCGCTGCATCCACCCAGGGGAGACCACCATGCTGAATACCACCCGCTTCGCCGGCGCCGCGCTGGCCATCGCCGCACTGCTCTGTGCCGGAACCGCAACCGCGCAAACCGCGCCCAAAATCAAGAACACCGGCTACGAGCAAGCCAAGGCCCTGCTCTACGTCGGCAACAGTTTTTATTATTACAACGACAGCATGCACTCCAAGGTGCTGGGGCTGGTCAGTGCTGCCGATCCGAAGGCCCGCAGCCAGTACCGCAGCACCTCGATCACCATCAGCGGCTCGGGTTTCAACTGGCACGACATGGAATCGTATTTCCGCCCCAATGCGGTGGCCTCCTATTCCTTCGTCGCCGGCAACGAAATCCGCTTCAACAAGTTCGACAAGCCTTTTGATGCGGTGTTGATGAACGACTGCAGCCAGTGCCCGGTGCATCCGCAACTGAAGGGCATGTTCCATGAATATGCCGCCAAGCACAGTGCCACGGTGCGCAAGCACGGCGCCAAGCCCGTGCTGTTCATGACCTGGGCCTATGCCGACAAGCCGGAGATGACGCAACAGCTTGCCGAGGAATACACCATCGCCGGCAACGCCAACGACGCGCTGGTGATCCCCGCCGGCCTTGCCTTCGCCAAGGCGATCAGCAAAAAATCCGATATCGGGCTCTATGCAGCGGACAAGCGTCACCCGAGCAAGCTCGGCACCTACCTGTCGGCGTGCACGATTTACGGCGCGCTCTACAACAAATCACCGGCAGGCTTGAGCTACACCTTCGGCATTGATCCTGAAATGGCAAAGTTCCTGCAGGAAGTTGCTTGGGAGACGGTGCAGGAGTACTACGGCAGCCGCTGATGACCGAACTGATCCTGCTCGTTTTCTGTCTCGCCCTCGCCTGGCTGTGGTGGGACAGCATGCAGGCGCGCGAAGCGGCAGTCGCCGCGGCGCGCGCTGCCTGCGAGGCCGAAGGCCTGCAGTTCCTCGATGACACCGTAGGCATCGCCAGCATCAAGCCGGCGCGCAACGCCGACGGCCGCCTGCTGCTGCAGCGGGCCTATGATTTCGAGTTCAGCGACACCGGCGACAACCGCGTCAGGGGCGGCGTGGTGATGCTCGGCCGCCGTGTCGTCCTGCTCAACATCAGCACACCGCGCCTGCCGGACAACGTGATCCGGCTCCACTGAGGCTGTTTTTTACGGGCGTTGATGTACATCAACGACAACAATCCCGAAGTCGCGCAAGGTGAGCGCCTGAGCAAATCCACCCTGAACCGGCCGGGCGCAACGCCCGCGGGCTCCGCAGCAACGACGATCCGCAATGCCGAAGCACGCAAGCATCGAACTGGTCTGCCCCGCGGGCAGCCTGACCGCACTGAAGGTCGCCGTCGATAATGGCGCGGACTGCGTCTACATCGGGCTTCGCGACAACACCAACGCCCGTAATTTCGCAGGCCTCAACTTTGACCGCAGGGCCGCCGAACAGGGCGTGCAATACGCGCACGTCCGCGGCGCCAAGGTGCTGCTGGCCATCAACACTTACCCGCAGCCGGACGGCTGGGAGCGCTGGACCCGCGCGGTGGATACCGCCTCCGCCGTCGGCATCGACGCGGTAATCGTCGCCGACCCCGGATTGATGCGTTATGCGGCAGACCATCACCCCGATCTGCGCCTGCATCTCTCAGTACAGGGCTCGGCCACGAATTACGAGGCCATCAATTTCTACCGCCGCCATTTCAATGTGCAGCGCGCAGTCCTGCCGCGCGTACTGTCGCTGGCCCAGGTCAAAACGCTGGTCGCCGGCACCGGGGTGGAAATCGAGGTCTTCGGTTTCGGCAGCCTGTGCGTGATGGTCGAAGGACGCTGCGCACTGTCTTCCTACGCCACCGGCGAATCGCCCAATACCACCGGCGTGTGCTCGCCGGCAAAGGCGGTGCGCTGGCAGGAAACGCCGCAGGGCCGCGAATCGCGCCTGAACGGCATCCTGATCGACCGTTATGCCGCGGAAGAAAACGCCGCCTACCCGACGCTGTGCAAGGGCCGCTTCGAGGTCGGCGGCGACACCTACTACGCCATCGAGGAACCGGCGAGCCTGAACACGCTGGAACTGCTGCCGCAGCTGCTGGACATCGGCGTTTCCGCGATCAAGATCGAAGGCCGCCAGCGCAGCCCGGCCTACGTGGCGCAGGTCACCCGGATCTGGCGGCAGGCCATCGACCGTTGCCTGCAGGAATCCGCGGCTTATGCCGTGCGCCCGGAATGGGATCAGGCATTGCGCCACGTATCGGAAGGCCGGAGCCAGACGCTCGGCGCCTATCACCGTCCATGGAAATGAAAGCGCCAGCCACATGAAACTCGCCCTGGGACCTTCACTTTATTACTGGCCGCGCGAGCGGACGCTCCGGTTTTATGCCGGAATCGCCGAGGCGCCGGTCGACATCGTCTATCTGGGCGAGACGGTGTGTTCGCGGCGCCACGAAATGCGGCTGCAGGACTGGCTGGACATCGCCGAACAACTGGAGGCCGCCGGCAAGGAAGTCGTGCTGTCCACGCAAACGCTGATCGAATCCGAATCCGATCTGAAAACATTGCGCCGGATCGCAGCAAACGGACGTTTCCTGGTCGAGGCCAACGACATGGGCGCCGTCTCGCTGATGGCGGGCGCCCCTTTCGTTGCCAGCCCGCACCTCAATGTTTTCAATCCGCATACGCTGGCCATCCTGGCGGCATGCGGCGCGGCCCGCTGGGTTGCGCCGCTGGAAATGTCGCGGACAGCCCTCGCCGCGATGCAGCGTGCAAGACCCGCCGGCATGCAGACCGAACTGTTCGGCTACGGCCGGCTACCGCTGGCCTTCTCGGCGCGCTGCTTTACCGCGCGCCGCCACAATCTGCAGAAGGACAGTTGCGAATTCAGCTGCATCCAGTATCCCGACGGGCTCGATCTGCAGACCCAGGAAGGCCAGCCCTTTCTTGTGTTGAACGGCGTCCAGACCCAGTCCGCGCATGTCCAGAACCTGATCGCCGAGCTCGATGCGCTGGCGCAGGACGGAATCGACGTGCTGCGCATCAGCCCGCAGTCGGAACACACCCTGGAAATCATCTCCCTGTTCCGGCAATGCCTGGCGCATTCGGTCAGCGCGGACGAGGCAACACGGCAGATCGGACAGTGGATGCCCGCCCGCGCATGCAACGGTTACTGGCATGGCAAACCCGGAATCGAACAGGTCAATGCGACCAGCAGGATCTGAGCAGCCATGCTTTACGGCGAACGCCTGAATGTCTGCACCCACCTGACGGGCGCGCTGCTGGCGGCGGCTGGCGCGGCGACATTGATCGTTATGGCGGCACAGCAGGGCGATCCGTGGAAGATCACCAGTTTCAGCATCTACGGCGCCATGCTGCTAGCGCTTTATGCAATTTCAACTCTGTACCACAGCACCCGGGGCAGGCTGAAACACGTTCTGCAGAAACTGGACCACTGCTCGATTTACCTGCTGATCGCCGGTACCTACACGCCGTTTACCCTAGTCACCCTGCGCGGCGCCTGGGGCTGGTCACTGTTCGGAACAATCTGGGGGCTGGCAGTCATCGGCATCATCCAGGAAACCTGGCTGGCCAAAGGCGTGCGCATCCCCTCACTGGTTATCTACGTCCTGATGGGCTGGCTCGGCGTGATCGCGATGCAGGAACTGATCGACGGGCTGACATCCGCGGGCTTTTACTGGCTGCTTGCAGGCGGCCTGCTTTATACCGCAGGCATCGTGTTCTACGTGTTCGACGAGAAACTGCGCCATGGCCACGGCATCTGGCACATGTTCGTGCTGGCGGGCAGCATCAGCCATTATTTTGCGATCCTGCTCCATGTGGCCTAGACCGGACGCGCCATGAGGCCGACACGCCACCCCGTCGACGTAGTCGATACCGGACTGGCCAGCGGCATCCACAACGCCGCCATCGATCGCAGTTGCCTGGAACTGAGAGCGCAGGGAATGGGCCGCGACCTGCTCCGGTTTCATCGCAGCCGCCCCGTGGCCAGCATCGGCCGACAACAGGCGCTTGACCGCGAAGTCCGTGTTGACTACTGCAGCAGGCAAGGCATCGAGATCGTACGCCGCCCGACCAGCGGTGGCGCGCTGTACCTTGATCCCGGTCAGCTCGGTTTCAGCCTGATCATCCGGCGACCCGTCGCGACGCGCGGTCCGCTACTGCGAAGGCTGCTTGAGTGCGCCGGTAACGGGGTTGCGGCTGGCCTTCGACAGCTTGGAATTGCCGCAACGTTCAAGGCACCCAATGATGTCGAGGTCGGGGGCGCGAAAATCGCTTCGGTTTTTGCGACCAGTCGCGGCGATGCGTGGCTGTTGCATGGCAGCGTACTGCTGGATGTCGATGTGGCGACCATGCTCAAGACGCTGCGCGTGCCCACCGAAAAACTCTCGCCGGACGGATTGGCCACCGCGCGCGAGCGGCTGGCCGCCGTCCACGACTTGTGCCCGAACCGGCCTGCGGCCGCCGCCATCCGATCCGTCCTCACGAGCGGAATCGCGGCGCAATTCGGGCTGATTACGCGTAGTCATACCGGTACAGCACTTCCGCCCACGCCTTCCGCGGGCCAGCTCGCCACGGAACGCGCGCTGGCGTCCTTGGTAGCCTGGGACAGGGATGATGAGCGGGAGATCGAGGCGCTGATCCGCACCGCCGGCGGCACCATCCGCGCGCGCGCCTCGTTCTCGACATCCGGCGATTGCCTCAATCACGTCGAGATCGCCGCCGACGTCCAGGTCGAGCCGCCGGATTTTTTCAATCGACTGCAGATCGCGCTCAGGGGATCCCCGGTGCCGCAACTCGGGCAGCGGATTTCCGACTGCCTGCGGCGCTGCCCGCCCGAGGCCCTCGACTTCGGCGCCGCGGAGCTCACGCAACTGCTGCTGCAACTTGCCGACAAGCATCGGTTTGCCGTTGACAGCGGCATGGAACCTGCCAGGGCCAGTGCGCTGATGCCCTGCATCCCTGCAGCCGGACCTGATACCAGCACGCTTCTTGCGCAGGCCAGCGTGATGCTGGTGCCTTACTGCGCCAAGCCGGCCTGGTGCAAGTGGCGGCATCGCGACGGCTGCACGGAATGCGGCATGTGCGAAGTCGGCGCCGCCTATGCCCTCGCGCGGGAGCGCAACATGCAGGTCACCACCATTACCAACTACGAGCACCTGGTCGCCACGCTCGGCACGCTGAAGGCCAACCGCGTGCAGGCTTATCTCGGCATGTGCTGCAGTCATTTTTTCATCAAAAGATACCGCGCTTTTGCCGAAGCCGGCGTGCCGGCGCTGTTGATGGACATCAGCGGCTCGAATTGCTACGAGTTGCAGCAGGAAGCGCAGGCCTACTCCGGCACTTTTTCTGCCGAAGCCAGAATCGACACCGGTCTGCTTGCGCACGTCATGCGCTTTGTCCCCCGCCGGTCCGCAACCCGGAATGAAAAGGCAGGTCATTGAAATGAAGTCATTTCCCGAACCCATGCGCGCGTTGCTTGCGCACCTTCCGCAATATCCCGCTTCTGCGGCGCTAGCGGCATTGCTCACACTGTTTTTTAAGGAACAGCTGGGGGCGGCCGCGCTGCCCGAACTGGCAGGCCGAAAAATCCGGCTGCGCGTCAGCGACATGGGCCTTGCGTTGACATTCCGGTCTGCACCCGACGGCTTCGTGCCATGCGGCGGTCAGGATGCCGACGTGACACTCACCGCGAACGCGCAGGATTTCCTCCAGCTTGCGCTGCGCAGGGAAGATCCCGACACGCTTTTTTTCGCGCGCAGGCTGTGCATGGAGGGCGATACCGAACTGGGTCTGCTGGTAAAAAACACGCTGGACGCGCTTGACCCGGCAGCGCTGCGCATCCGGCCGCCGACGCCACCTGCAGTATTCCGGCTGCTGCAGTCGGCTATTCTCGATCCCCGGTCTGGCACCTCTGTGCAAGCTCATCACCCCGGGCCCTGATCGCACATCGATGGTGCGGCCACAGTACGTCCGCGCATGTAATGCCGGCCTCCGCTTGCCGGACCAGCAGATGCCTCGTAGACGGGATCAACCGGAAATGAGCCCTGCCCTGCAGCTGCTTTCGATCTTGTCATCATGCCGAAAAGCTGCGCGTTCCATCAACCACGACAGAAACACGCGCCAGTCCGCGGCCAACCGATGCTGGAACTCCGCCCCACCAACCAGGTGACATCTTTCGGAACGCGCCGGGGTGATGGTCGCTTTCTATTGAACTGTCGCGTGCAGCAAACTACTGCGCCGTCCAGCCACCGTCGATGGAATGGATCGCACCGGTAATCGACGACGCGTCATCACTGACCAGAAAACATGCCAGCGCCGCCACCTGCTCCGCGGTGACGAACTGCCTGGTCGGTTGCGCAGCAAGCAGCACGTCGCGCACCACCGCCTCCTCGCTGATGCCGCGTGCCTTTGCGGTGTCCGGGATCTGTTTCTCGACCAGCGGCGTGCGCACATAACCCGGGCAGATGGCGTTGACGGTGATGCCGAAGGTCGCGGTTTCCAGCGCGATGGTCTTGGTCAGCCCGGCCACGCCGTGTTTGGCGGCGACATAGGCCGACTTGAAGGGTGATGCCACCAGCGCGTGCGCCGAGGCGATGTTGATGATGCGCCCCCATTTGCGTTTTTTCATGCCGGGCACGGCATGGCGGATGGTGTGGAACAGCGCCACCAGATTGATGGCGATGATGGCCTCCCATTTTTCCGGCGGGAATTCCTCGATGGGCGACACGAACTGGATGCCGGCGTTGTTGACCAGGATGTCCACCGCGCCGAGCACCGCGACCGCGTGTTCCATCATTTCGGCAATTTCCGCCGGTTTGCTCATGTCGGCGCCGTGGTATTCGACGCGCACGCCGTGTTCGCGGGCCAGCCGCGCGCGCAAGGCCTGGATTTCCGCCGGATCGCCGAAACCGTTGAGCAGGATGTTGGCGCCGCGCGCGGCCAGCGCGGTGGCGACGGCGAGGCCGATGCCGCTGGTGGAACCGGTGATGACTGCGCTTTTGCCTTTGAGCATGACGGTGGCTCCGGAAAGTGACTGCAGGGACTGGATCAGGGATGAATCAGGCAATGATGCAGCAAAATGCAGGCCAGCCGGAAGCCCGGACGCCGGGCCATGAAAAAGCCGGCAGGCGCCCCTCGCGGGAAACGCCTGCCGGCCGGTGTTGCCACTGCCCCGATATCAGAGCTTGCGCAGCTCGGCGAGCAGTTCCTCGCTGGTCGGGATGGTGCCCTGCGGATAGACCTTGGCGTAACGCACCACGCCCTTGGCATCGATCACGTAGGCCGCGCGCTTGTCCATGCCGCGCTCCTCGTTGAAGATGCCGTAGGCTTGGCCTACCGCGCCATGCGGCCAGTAGTCCGACAGCAACGGGAACGGCACGCCGCCGAGGAAATCAGCCCAGCCCTTCAGGCTCGGCACCGGATCGGCGCTGAGTTGCAGGATTTCACAGTTCAGCTTCTTGAATTCTTCGTAGTTCTCACGGAACCCACGGACTTGATTGGTTCATCCCCCGGTGAAGGCAAAGGGCATGAACGCGACCACGACCGGCCGTCCCTTGAACGAGGACAGCGTGACCTTCTGGTCGGAATTGTGCGCGCCCAGACTGAAGTCCGGCGCGGCACTGCCTGCTTGAATTTCCATGCAAGTTCTCCTTGTGATTATTGATACCCAAAGCTGCCGGCCAAGAATACCTGCACGCCCGTGCCGCGGCAATCAATGCGCGATAAACCCTGCCGCAGACGCGGATACAAGCCTCAGCGCCGGCGTTCGGCGCGGATCATGTACAGGCTGCTGCCGACGATCACCGCCGCACCGGCCAGCAGCCACAGTTCCGGCACTTCGCCCCAGACGATGAAACCGAGCAGCGCCGCCCACAGCAGCGCGGTGTAGCGGATCGGCGCCAGCACCGAGGCTTCACCGGTGCGCAGCGCATCGATGATGAAAAAGTGCGCACTGCCGTTGAAAATACCGGCGGCGACAAACCACAGCGCGGCATGGGCGTCGACCGCCACCCAGCCCCAGGGCAGCGTGGCAAAGCCGCCGGCCATCAGGATGATGTTCGACCAGAAGAGGATGGAGATCGAGGTTTCGGTGCGCGCCAGCCGCCGCGTCAACACGTCGCGCAGCGCGTTGATCAGCGCCGCCAGCAGCGGCAGCAGCAGCGCCCACTGAAAAGCCTCGGCGCCGGGCCGCAGGATGATCAGCACGCCGGCAAATCCGCCGACCACAGCGATCCAGCGGTGGCGACTGATGCGTTCGCCCAGCAGCGGCGCCGACAGCACCACCATGAAGATCGGACTGGCAAAGAGCATGGTGATCGCCGTCGCCAGCGGCAGTTTGGCCAGGCTCAGCACGATGAACACCGAGCCGGCAATGAACAGCGTGCCGCGCGCCAGCTGGCCGGGACCGTCGACCACGCGCAGCGCGCTCCAGCGGCTGAAATACATCACGTAAGGAATCAGCACCAGCAGCGTCGCCATCTGGCGCAGGCCGATGACCTGCCCCACCGGATAGGTCTGCACCAGGTATTTGCTCGCCGCATCGTTGGCGGTGAGCAGGGCAATGCCCAGCGTCATCAGCAGCAGGCTGCGGATCACCGGCGACATGGCTCAGGCCGCCCGGCGCGGCACGGCGCGCCACAGCATCGCAGCGGAAACCGCCAGCACCGCGCCGGCGGCGAGCAGGCCGCCGGCAAATCCCAGCCCGGCATCGACCAGCACACCGGCTGCCACCGGGCCAAGGATCTGCCCCAGCGCAAAGGCGGCGGTCATCGCCGCGGTGAGCTGTACCACCTGCGCCCCCGCCACCGCGCGCGCTTCCTGGATGCTCAGCATGGTGATCACCATGAAGGTGCCGCCCACACACAGGGCCGAGGTGACGATGGCGGCCATGCCGGACGAGAACACCGGGATCACCACGCCGAAGGCCATCACCAGGTGGCAGGTCATCCACAGCCGGCGCGGCGCAAAACCGCGCAGCATGGACGCCGCAAAAAGCGTGGACGCCATCGCGGCAAAACCGAACACCGGCCATGCCCAGCCGAATATCGCGGGATCGCGGATGATTTCGCGCGCCATCGCCGGCAGGAAAGTTGCGGGAATGATGTAGCCGAACCCGGAGGCACCGAAACAGAACACCAGCACCACCGCCTCGCGGCTCCACGGCACGCCGCGGGTGCGCGGGCGCGCTGCGGCGTGCAGCGCCGTGCTGCTGCCGGCGTAGGTGGTCCACACTGCCGCGGTAACTGCGAGCGCCAGCAGGCCGAAAGTCATCCACGCCTGCGCCGATGAGGCTTCGACCCGCATCAGCACGATGCACACCAGGCCCGCGAGCATGGTGCCGGCGCCGACGCCGGTGAAAGCCAGGCTGTTCAGCACCGGCTGCCGCAGCGCCGCCAGCCGGTCGAGGCACCATGAGAACGCGAAAATCGCGATCCACGCATTGGCGATGCCGGCAATGAGGCGCAGCAGCAGCCACGACGGATAGTGATCGACCAAACCCATCATCAGGGTCGCGATGCCGATCAGCAGCATGCTGCCGAGTACCGCGGTTTCATCACGCAGGTGCAGCCGCGTCGCCACCAGCGAACCCAGGAAGTAACCGAGGTAATTGGCGGATGCGAGATAACCGCCGGAGACCACGGTCAGTCCGGCATCCTCCTGCATCATCGGCAGGATCGGCGTGAAGGCAAAACGGCCGATGCCCATGGCCACGGCCAGCGCGGCCATACCGGCGAATGCGATGCGAAGCGCGGAGACACTGGACATGGAGACCGCAATATAACCGATTCAAGTCGGAGCAAATTTTCAATATAAACAATGGTTTATAATGTGGTCTTTGGCGGCATCGAAACGCGCCGCACCAGGAACATCATGACCTCCACCACTGTTGTCATCCCGCCCGGCCGTTACCGCCATTACAAGGGCAACGAGTACGAAGTGATCGGCATCGCCAAACATTCGGAGACGCTGGAACCGATGGTGGTATATCGCCCGCTCTACGGCGAAGGCGGCTTGTGGGTGCGGCCCGCGGCAATGTTCGCCGAAAACGTGGTCATCGACGGCAAATCGCAGCCGCGTTTCGCCCGGATCTGACATGAGCATCAACTGGTTTCCCGGCCACATGGCCGTCGCCGTCGAGAAAATCAAAAAGGCGATGGCCGACCATGACGTGGTGGTCGAGATCCTCGATGCGCGCTGCCCGATGGCCAGCGCCAATCCGCTGATCGAATCATTGCGCCTGCACCGCCAGCGGCCCTGCCTCAAGGTGCTGAACAAGGTCGACGCTGCCGATGCCAACGTCACGCCGCTGTGGGTGGCCTATTTCAACGCGCAGAAAAACACCCACGCCATCGCGCTGTCGGCAAAAAAACCCGGCGACGCCCAGAAAATCATTGCCGCCGCCAAAAAACTCGCGCCGCACCGCAATGAAAACCTGAAGCCGCTGCGCATGCTGGTGATGGGTGTGCCCAACGTCGGCAAATCGACGCTGATCAACGCCCTGCTGAAGCAGCGCACCGCCAAGGTCGGCGACGAACCGGCAGTGACCAAGTCGCTTGCGCGCTACGAACTGTCGTCCACCGTGAGCATGACCGACACGCCGGGACTGATGTGGCCGAAGATCGACCATCCCGACGACGGCCGCATGCTCGCCGCCAGCCACATCATCGGCACCAACGCCTATATCGAATCCGAAGTGGCGATTTTCCTCGCCGGGCTGCTGATCTCCCGTTACCCGAAGCTGCTGGCCGCGCGTTACGGCACGCCGGCCG
>LNFM01011879.1_pt1 | contig 11659 bp, 14 predicted proteins | sample 596031 | NCBI WGS metagenome assembly LNFM01 (sample SAMN04254537, study PRJNA301005) | activated carbon metagenome | isolation source: dual media filters at the Ann Arbor, Michigan drinking water treatment plant | place: USA: Ann Arbor | reverse complement strand
AACAACATCTCAATCTTCATCAGATGAAGACTGTGATCACAACATGACTTTACATGTCTTAAGGAGACTTTATGAAAAATTTGGCTGCAGCACTCGTGATCCTTTTCGGGGCGATTTCTTTAGCCGCCAAGGATTTATCCTTCGGCGAAATGCCAGCCGTTCTTGCAAATCTGGATTTAGTCGGAACAAGTGGTGCAGGTTACACCTGTGCCATCAAGACAGAGTGGCTGGAAAATGGGAATTTAAAAGTTTTTGCCAGCGAAACATATAAAAACATGAATTCCAACACGCTCGAAATGGTTCTAACCCCGGTCAAAAGAATGGACGTTTATTCAGATCAGTATGATGGGCTTATTGATTACGTGATCAGCCAATCCACAACTTTACATGAAGAAGGCGACTATCGTGTCGAGCTCATCGAGCTTTTCAGTTTCCAGGTGAAAGGAAAGACGATCGTCAGCGCACAAGTCCAAGTTTTAGAGGCTGACTTTGAAAGTGATCCTCATGATGAATCGATTTCCTGCCATTTTACAAATTAGACTCTTCAAACCAACTGCTTTCACCAAACTTAAAAATTAAAAAGGATTCACTTTATGAAAAAATCAATTTTATTTCTGACTTTGATCCATGCAAATCTGCTGGGTTTGACTGCCCTAGCTAAGACCGCACAGAAAAGCCCGCTTGAACATGAAATCGTTTTAACTCCATCAACAAAAAAGGTTCTTGCGACACGGTTGATCAGGCAATTTGAAGAAATCAATTGGTATGCCATGAACGAAAAAACGGCTCAGGATAAAAAACGAAATTTTGATTCAGATGTTTTGATGTGTGACGAAAATGTTTATCATCGTTTCGAAATTACGTTTGAAGGAACTGTTGGTAAAGACGTAAAAGTCATCAACAACGGATGTCACTTTATAGGCTACTGGACCGATGACCACAGGACCGTTTTGCAATTCTCTGGTCCAGCCCGTGGAGCCGGCGATGAATGCAATTTAGAAATCCAAAAGAAGGATGAAGAAACCGACGGCACCGAGCTTTTGAAGAAGTTTTGGTACCAAATTCACGAAACGTGCTAGAGGCGGTGCAGGACCCCTTGATCGATGGTGCTTTCAGCTCTAATATTGGCTCTTGATTTGAAGTTTGAATTTAATGTTTGTAGTTGATTTGGAGATGATATGACTGAGCGAGAAGCACTTAAGAAACTCGATGAAGCCTTAAAAGATATGACGTCAACCACAATGGGACGGCGGATGTTTCTGGCTTCAGCCTCTTTGATGCTGGCGGCTTGTGCGACAACAGAGCAGCATCGTCAGCGCGAAGGGGATAATTCCGGTCAAAATACAGAATTGTCTGTGGATGATGAAAAAAAAATGACGGCACAAGTGATGCCAGACATGCGTAAAGACTACCCGCCGATGCAAAATGCGGAAGTTCAAAATTATGTCTCAGGACTTGGGAATCGAATTGTTCGCGCCAACAACCTTGTTGGGAACCCATATAATTATTCCTTCACGGCGGTCGATGTCGGAATGGTGAACGCTTTTGCGCTGCCGGCAGGAACTGTTTTTTTGACTGCGCCACTGATCGCAATGGCAGATACTGAAGCCGAACTCGCAGGAGTCGTGGGGCACGAGGTTGGACACATTAAAGCACGTCATACCGCAGAGCGGATGGACGCAGCGAAAAGGGCCGAATCTAAAACCGCGTGGTATGCGGGCGGCGGCGCATTGCTTGGCGGAGTCTTAGGGTACGGAGCCTCAAGGCTCTTGTGTAAGCCAGATGATAGAGCGTGTGTTCAAAAAGCCGTTGGCTATGGAGCCGCGGCTGGCGTTGCCGGTGGATTGTTGATCCAAAAATACGGATTCATGGCGAACTCTCGCGAAGATGAAATGGAAGCGGATCGAATTGGGTTTAGAACAAGCGTCGCTGCAAACTACCACAAAGATTTTTCTGGAAACTTTTATGCAAAACTTTTGCAAATGGAACAAGAGGCGAAACGAAAATCAGGAAGTGGAAATGCATTGGCATCGGCCCTTGGTTCTGTTGCAGACGCCATGAGCACACACCCACCATCGGTTGAACGCGTCAATCAAATGAAACAAATGGCTGCGGAAACAAAGCCGACTGCGAATGCGATTGTGTCTTCGACGGATTTTGAACGAGTGAAAAAAATCTGCCAAGAGTTTACTAAAAAATATGAAAAGAAAGGCTAATTCGAAATGAAACGAATAACCTCTTTATTCATTTTATTTTTCACTCAGATTGCTTTGGCGACGCCGACTGGAGATTGGTTTCAATCTTGTCATGACGCTGGGGACGAAGATTACATCCAACAAATGGCTCTCATCGATAGAAAAGAATTCCTCTGGTATGCCTTCGCGTTTGAGGACCAAAACTGCAAAAGTGCGTATTTGATTTTTTCACGTAAAATGAGGACCATCGATCTTTCAAAAAATGAATTTGAAGTGAACCAAGTCTCCTATCGATCATTGACAGATGAAGTGACAGAGGCTTTGAACATGATCGGATTTTGTGGCTTCACCAATTGGAAAACTCACGAAGACAAGATCGTCACTGGAAAATCCTGCGGTGACTACGAGGCTCCAAGTTTTGGGACCATTTTACAGATACCGCTCGTGACAAGTGATTCAAGTCGTCTGTTTATTCAAGCCGACCCATTGCCTTACGAACGAATTCAGTATCGACAATAAAAAGTTGTCAGTAGAAAAACTTAACTCTAGATATCTGAGATCTTTTTTTTGATCTCTTGAATTTGATTCATCTTTGAGATCACTTCCAAATTATCTTTCAACTGATCTAATCGGCTCGCACCTAAAATAACTGAACTCACATTTTGGTTGAGCAAACACCAACCGATAGACAAATGATTCATTGAAATTCCAGTTTCTTTTGAAAGGGCTTGAAGCTTTCGCACCCGTTTTGTCTTTTGTTCATTTAAAGCTTCTTCCTTCACGAAGCTCAAACTTGGGATTGAGGCTCTCGAGCCATCAGGAATTCCATCTAAATACTTTCCGCTTAATATACCAGAAGCCAGTGGACTCCATGTTGTCAGTCCAATCCCCGCCTTCGAATACAGGTTTGCAAACTCGGTTTCAACTTTTTCGCGATGAAGCAAATTGTATTGAGGCTGCTCGACAACCGGACGGTTCAGGCCGAACTTCACTGCAAAATCGTATGCTTGGTCGATGGCTTCCGCTGGCCACTCACTAGTGCCCCAATATAGGGCTTGCCCACGCTTGATCATTTGGTCCATTGATATCACAATTTCGTCGATGGGAGTCTCAGGATCATAGCGATGGCAGTAAACGATATCGACATAATCCAGTTGAAGTCGCTTAAGCGATCCCTCTATGGCTTGTGTTAAATATTTCCGGTTGAGGGTGTTTTTGAAATTTGGTCGATTTTCAATTCCCCAGTAAAATTTTGTCGAAATGACGTACTCATTGCGTGTCACACCCATTTTACGAAACGCTTCGCCCATGATTTCTTCGGATTGGCCATTTGCATAGACTTCAGCGTTATCAAAAAAGTTCACACCACTGTCCAAGCAAAGCTTGAACATCGCTTTCACATCATCCAACTGAACTTGGCGGCCGAACGTCACCCAACTTCCAAAACTGAGTTCACTGATGGATAAACCGGATCTGCCTAATTTTCTGAATTTCATGCTTTACGACCGTTCTTTTCTTTTCGAATCTCTCGAAAGTTATTCTTATCATCCACGAAAACCACAGTCGGATTGTGTTTTTCCGCCTTTTCTATATCAACCGAAGTATAGCTCACGATGATCACTTTATCGCCCCGTTGAACGTGCCGGGCCGCTGCACCGTTCAGGCAAATCTGATTTTTTTTGCCTGGGATGATATAAGTTGAAAACCGGGCTCCGTTGTTACAATTGTAAATGTCGACCTTTTGATTCACAAACATTTTTGCTTTTTCAATTAATCGAGTGTCAATTGAAATAGATCCTTCATAATCAAGGTCTGCTTCAGTGACGGTGGCTCTGTGAATTTTTGAATAGAGCATATTGATTTTCATAAAAGACTCCTCGTGCGCGTTATACGTTTAAACTTTTTTGATTAAAACTTAAAGAAAGAACATTACCTTTTAAAACAAGGTCTGTAATGATGCGATCAAAAATATTTTCTTTATCAAACAAACTGGAAAACCCACCCGTTCCAATGACGAACGGTTTTTCGTCTTGAAAACACTCCTTCGTCAGTCGTTGAATGACTTCTCGCATCGCCCCGAGGTGTCCGTAAAATAAACCAGACTGCAAACTTTCAATGGTGGACTGACCCAGCACGGTTTCTTTACCGACAATTTCGACGGATGGAAGCTTGGCGGTTTTGGCTTCCAGTGCTTCCATCGATATTTTTAATCCTGCAATGATGACTCCGCCCAAGTAATCCTTTTCTTTTGTGATTGCACAAAATGTAGTGGCGGTTCCCAAATCGACGATAATCAAATTTTTCTTCGGAAACATTTGCATAGCCGCAATCGAATTCGCAATGCGATCGGCGCCGACTTCGAGCGGATTTCGGTATTTAATCTTAAGCCCGGTCTTTACACCGGCCTGCAAAATGAAGGGATTGATTCCAAAATACTTTTGGCAGGCCCCCCTGAGACTGAAAATAACTTCGGGAACAACAGAACATAGCACGATTTGCTTAATCGACTTAGGATCAATGCCGTTTTCTCGAAGCACCATTCTTAAGAAGATTCCAACTTCATCAGATGATGAACCTTGTTTGGAGTTCCTTCGAAACGTGAGCAAAATCTTTTCCGTTTCGTTGGTACTTTCAAAAACTCCGCCGTAAATTTGGGTGTTTCCGACATCCAGTGATAAAATCATAATTTGACTCCGGGCGTGTTAGCGTTTTGACCTTTAAGAGCATTTTTTAAAATCAGAGAAAAAAGTTCGTGACTAAGATCGTCCAAACTAAGGTGACTTACCGACGGAGCTTTTAAATGGTTGGCATTCCAAAGATGAAACATGTGCGGGCCTTTTTTCATAGACTGTAAATCATTGTGAACGACGAAATCGCACTTTGAATTCTGAAACAATTTTGAAACCTTCTCCAACACAAGTTCAGGTGTCGCACCAGAAGTAAGCTTAAAAGCGATCAATAAACTTTCAGGAGATACAGCCTTAATTTTGTCGATCAACTTCGCATTCTTTTTCAAGGTCAGCGTCATGGTCTCTTTATCACTGGAGATTTTACCTTCAGCTGATAATTTCGATCGATCAATTGAAAAATCTGAAACTGCAGCAGCATGAATAACAATATCGAATTTTGATTCCAGGGCGCTCGATAGCAATTGATCCAAATCCGCATACGTATCGAAAGTTTTCGTTGTCGAGGCAATCGTGGGTTTGACAGCGCTTTTCGCAAAAAGGCCCGTCACTTCAAAACCAAATTCAGTCAGTTTGTCAGCAAGGGCTGCAGCCGTTTTTCCAGTACTCGTATTCGTTATGGAACGAACATCGTCAATAGGCTCTGATGTTCCACCGCCCGTGATGAGAATACGCACGGACTTAGAAGGTTTTGGCATTTCATATTTGATTTTGTCGTTGGCTGCGGATCTATTCAATGAATCAAGAACTGCATTTTGAATTAATTCTGGTTCTAATAATCGTCCGTAGCCCACTTCGCCACATGCCAGAATTCCCGACGCAGAATCTAAAATCTGACAACCCATTTCTTTTAATGTCACCAAAGACTTCTGTGTCGCGGGATGAAAATACATCTTCGTATTCATAGCCGGAGCGATCAGAAACGGCTTTGAAAAATCCGAAGCCAAAAACAGCGTCGTTAATAAATCGTCTCCAAGACCTGCAGCGAACTTATTAATCGTGTTGGCCGATGCAGGCGCCAGCAGCGTCAAGTCCGCCCATCGTGTCAAATGAATGTGATCCATGACAGTTCCTGTAGCATACATGTCCACAATTGGTGGCTCGCCCGTCAGACCCTCGATGGTGGTCGCTCCAATAAATTTTTGCACAGCTTCCGACATGACGACTTTGATGTTAAAGCCCTTTTGTTTCATTTGGCTTAAGACCGAGCAGACTTTATAAGCTGCGATACTGCCACTCATTAAAACGAGAAGGTTTTTTTTCGCTTCATTTTTCATAGTTTGATCTCGATGTTATCAATCAAACGAACACCTTCTAAAAATGCAGCGGCAAATCTTCGACCCTTGAAATCTTCCACATAATCGACTTCAAATCCGTTTTGAAGAAGGATTTGTTTTGCAGCTTCAGGGGATTTTTCGTTTGAAATCGCTTTATAGATGAGTGAGGCCTTTTCTTTGCCAGCCATCGATAGTCTGACGTTACGCGAACTCATCGCAAGACCACTGGGCTCTCTTTTTGTCGGGCACGCGACAATCTCAACATTTAAGAAATAGGCTTTTGTCATATCCTCGATCAATTTCAACTGCTGAAAATCTTTTTCTCCAAAATAGGCTTTATTTGGCCGAATGATATTCAAAAGCTTCATCACGACTGAAAGGACTCCATCGAAATGCCCCGGTCGAGCTTCGCCTTCTAATACTTTAGAAAAGTCAGACTCGGTCACTTTGAAGCGATAGTGATCTGGATACATGTGTTCAAATTTGGGTGCGAAAACAGCTGAGGCACCGGCCTCTTCAATAAGTTTCAAGTCTTGTTCCCAGGTCTGCGGGTATTTTTCAAAATCTTTGGGATCATTGAACTGAGTTTGATTCACGTAAATGCTGACAACGGTAAAGGCATTTTCAGCAACCGATTTTTCAATAAGGGACTTGTGACCCTCATGAAGGGCCCCCATCGTCGGAATGAAACCCAGATTTAGATTTTGATTTGCGAGTTGAAGTTCTTTTCGAAACTCTATGGCCTCTGCGACTGATTTCAAAATCCGTAGTTTACTCATAGGAGTGCTCCAGCGTTGGAAAAATATCTTTTTCCACATCCTGAACATACTTATCCACAGAATCGATCGTGAGCTTTTCAATTTCAGAATACCGTTTTAAAAATTTTGGCTGAAATGACAAATTCATTCCTAACATATCGTGCGTCACCAAAATTTGTCCTGAAGTAGAAGGACCAGCACCAATTCCAATCGTTGGTATGAAAAGGCTTTCGGTCACAAGGCTTGAAAGTGCTGAGGGAATACATTCCAGAACAACACTAAAACATCCGAGCTGCTGTAAAATCAGAGCCTCATTCTTGAGGCGATCCGCACCATCTTGACTGCGGCCTTGAATTTTCGGACCTCCAAATTGATGAATGGACTGCGGTGTTAAGCCTAAATGGCCCATAACTGGAACACCAGATTGAACGATGTGTTCGATGATTTTTTCATGTCCTTGAACACCTTCAATTTTCACGGCATGAGCCCCCGCCTGCATCAAAAGATGAACGCTGTCCATTGTGTGCTTCATCCCTTTTCGAAAACTGAGAAAAGGCATGTCCGCAACCACAAATTTTGACGGAGCACCCCTCACCACTGCAGCGGTATGGGTCGCAATCATTCGGGTTGTCGCATTCAAGGTATTTGGATGGCCGTACATGACTTGTGCAACAGAATCGCCGACAAGCAATGAATCGACTTTTGTTTTATCCAATAGTCTTGCCATGGTGTAGTCGTAGCAGGTCAGCATCGTTATTTTTTGATTCAACTTTTTCTTTTTTGAAAAATCTAACACAGTTTTCATAATCCCATGACCTCTGCAAATGCTTTGTAAATTCGTGAAAGTTTTGAATCTGATTTCAGGCCTTCTAGATTTTTTTGAATGGTATCGGCATCTTTCCGAATGATCGGCCCCGTGATGGAACGCGAACCCAATTTCAAAAAATTTTCGGTGATCTGCTGGATATAATCGCGCTGGGCCTGAACTGGTACGTTAAGTTCAGCGAAAGACTTTTCGGTCAGATCCCATAGTAGCTGCGGGAAGTTTCCAGCCATTACGCAGAGGGCATGATAACGACTTTTTTGACCAGGCTGAATCAAGAATGATCTGTTCCCAAAACCTGGCAACAGATCCTGCAGCTGCATCTCAACATGATCCTGTGCGAAAAATATTTTTGGATACATCTCATCCGGTAATAGTTCAGAAGGGAAAGACATCAAAGGATGAAAACCGTAAATGCGTGAATCAAAAATGGCACCGCTGAAATGGATGGTTTTTGCTTTGCACTTCGCCTTTAAAACAAAGTCTTCAAAAAATGGAATTATGGCACCATCCGAAATGGCGAGCCAAATCAGATCATCAACCGAAAGCTGCGATAAAATTTGAACCAATTGAGCTTCTGCATGGTCCATATGTCGATGCCAGCAAATAAGCTCATAATGAACGCCTTTTTTTAGAAGCTTGGGATTTGAATTTTGATTTAGTTTCTGCCAGTGCTGCAAATGGGTTGCGAGCCTGCCACGGCCGATGAGAATAATTTTTTTTGCTGCGGACAGCTGCGTTTTCATAGTTTCTCCGGTACCTGTCGAATATCATGCTTTCGATCAAGTCCAATATCTCTAGAGCATATACTCTATGCAGCCGAAGTTTCAACTTCTTTTATTTCCAGGACTGTTATAGAAGAGCTTATGAAAAAGAATCTCCTCCCCCTTTATTTTATCGTCGCTTCCGTCATCATTGGTTTGTCAGTTTTTGCTTATTACTCATCCCAAGATCAGACAAAAACTAAACCCGTCATTAAATTGTCCTATTTTAAGTCAGTGCCTGATCTGGCTGAGGCGTTACTCACCCAGATTCAACCCCAACTTCAAAACGAAACCCAATTTTGGATTGGCATTGAGCCGAACAAAACCCATCACATCGTGTTGGCCGAAGAATTGGTTTTTAGACTCAAGACAGCCGGAAAAATTGAAAAGGTTTTTGTCGACGAACAGCTTGGATTGAGTGAACTAGAGCTGGCCGGCATCGCGATGGCTTTTCCAGATTTTAAAATCTGGGAAGTAAAAGAAAACTGGTCCGAATTATCTGAGCTTCAAAAAAATAAACAGCTTAACAATTCTGTCGTTATCACGGCCGCTATTTATTCAACTTCGGTGCTGAAACAAAATCCGTTGGATAAAATAAAGAATGAAAACCCAGACTACGAGCCGATGACTTTTTCATCCGCACATTTTGCTTTAGATACTGCCGATGAAAAAAATCTGACATTCCCGTGCCGGAATGAAGATTCAACTGGAACTTCGAATTGGGCTTGCGGGATATTAAACAAAGCACGTTCTCAAAGAAAAAAAATTCAACCCTTAGCAGAAGTTGAAGGCAAGGCGTTTCTGGGAGTTGTGGATTCGACTGATGAAAAAGATTTTATGATCGTTTTCACAGAGCGAAAATAGGGGCCTCAAAATAACAAAAATCTAAGTTGAAAAGCTTCATGGAAAAAATTAATTCAATTTAGCCGTATAAACCACCATCCCCGCTTTTCGTCCAGGTGCGATGAATCTAGCATTGAACCCTCTTCACCATGAGCCTAACCTAGGGTCTTGTACTTGGAGGATGATGTATGGATCTTTACGCAGGATTTGTGCACCGAGCAGTTGCTTCGGTAATTGATTTTTTAGTCTCAACGGGTCTTGCAATTGTAGCCTCGTTCTTCATTTCTATTTTCGCAAAAAAACCAACCGGTGCAGGAGGTCTTTTTGTCTTTTCGATTCTATTTTGGATTGGCTATCGATGCGTTTTTGAAACTTCCAAACTCAGGGCCACCCCAGGAAAAGTATATATGGGTTTGCAGATAACAACGATAGACGGCAAAACAATTTCTTTCACACAAAGTTTTTTCCGAATGTTAATAACGGGCCTATCAGGATCATTTTTGGGTTTGGGTTATTTGATTATGATCTTCACTCCGAAAAAACAAACGTTTCACGACCTGGTTACTGGTGTGTTAGTTGTAACCCAAAGTGCAGAAGCCGATGTCATTAGAAGGGGTTATGTCGCGATTTGGCTTGATCGGATGAAAGAACTTATTGGGAATTTTCTTACAAACGAAAAAGCAATCACTGAACCAAAAAACAAAATCACATCGCCAGCACTGAAGTCCGCAAACATAAATCCCATTGCGCCAATGTTTCATCAAGCGAAAGCTCTAGAAACACTCGAAAAATTGAAAGATGGCGGAAAGCTTAGTCCTGAAGAATTTGAACAAAGAAGAAAAATTTTGCTCAAACAATTGTAGTCCAGAGACATGTTGGAAGAAAAGATAAGTCTAAAATACTACTTGTTTTGCATAGGCCTCGCAGTTTTGTTTAACGCCATCCAATTTACTCAAATCTTCATCTACATCACAAAAATGTACGTCCATGAGTTCGGTCATGCATTTGTGGCTTGGATGAGCGGCTTCATTGCACTTCCACTCATCGGTCTTACTTTTGTAGGTGGTGAAAAGTCTTTTTTTATTTTCTTTACTGTTTTTGCGTCCGCCGTATTCTTTTCATTTCGTGCATGGCGCGAACAGCTTTATTTTATGTGCTTGAGTTTGATCTCGATAGCGGTTGGTTCACTTGTCCTCTTCAAGTCCAATTACGAGACGTCGCGCAGCATGATTATATTTGGTGGCAAAGCAGCTGAAATTATTTGTTCTGGCTGGATGATTTTAGCTTGCGGCTACAAAAATTTCAAAATCCTTCACATGGATTTTTTCAAATATTTTATCCTCCCTATCGGTATGGTTTGGTTTATGTCTGAAGCACAACTCTGGTACAGCGTGCAAAAGGACTTGACGCTTATTCCCTACGGTACTGCGTCTGCGATTGATGAACAGGGACATCGAGATGGGGATATGAATCGACTCGTTGCTTCGGGGTGGACAGAGCAGAGAATATCGCAAATCTCCTTCAATCTAGTAAAGTCTGTTATCGTGGCCATCGCTTTACAACTGTTTTTTCAGAATTTTATTTTTCCCAGTAAGACGCAAAAAGGCCATCGTCGACCTTTGCAACAGGACTGACGTGCGGCCATTAGATTCTTCTAGTATGAATCAAAAAAAAAGTGCTAACCAATGGAAAGTAGGTTAATTTCCACCACGCTCGATCAAAATTTGCTTTAAAGTGACTTGGTTTCCATTGTCTGAAAATGAACCCTGAACATCGATACGACCGGCGAAGGCTTTGTACGTGTTGTCAATACAACCAAAACTCGCTGAAAAAGCAGTTTCAATGAAGCTTGTACCGTAATCTTCATCTTTAATCTCTTTGCTCGAAACATTTGTAATGCCCGCAGATAGTGAACACTTGATGCCGTTACTTCTTTCGATAACGCTGACGATGCTCATAATTTCATTGCTAGATACAATTGCATTTTCAACATTTCGGGCGACAACGACAGGATCAATCGCAGCCGAGTTTTTACAGATCTTGTTTTGAAATAGAATTTCACCGGCATTGATATCCATCAGTTTTAGATTCAAATTTCCGTTCTGATTCAATACGAACATTTTAATGCCATTGCTGTTCTGATAAATGGAAGCTCCCCCAAGTCCCGTTCCAGTGTAATTGAGTTCATACCCGTGTCCCGAACTACCTGGTTGCCCAAACATTACGAGAGCATTCGCAGAATGGTTTAGCTCGACCGTATATGAAACCGGTCCTTCGCTAAAGTTACACTCGACGGCCTGTGCTTGAAGGAC
>LNFM01011874.1_pt1 | contig 11664 bp, 9 predicted proteins | sample 596031 | NCBI WGS metagenome assembly LNFM01 (sample SAMN04254537, study PRJNA301005) | activated carbon metagenome | isolation source: dual media filters at the Ann Arbor, Michigan drinking water treatment plant | place: USA: Ann Arbor | reverse complement strand
GATAGAACGCGGCCGCCACCAGCGCGCCGGCCGCGGCCCATTTCTTGATCGGACGCCGGATCGCGAGTGATGGCGACAGCGCCAGCAGCGCGCGGATGACGAAGAACACGATGCCCGCCACCACCGCCATGTGATAGCCGGAGATCGACAGCACGTGGCCGAGGCTGGAGATGTACATCGCCTCATTGACCGCCGCGGTAATCGCGTCGCGCTTGCCGGTGATCAGGGCCGAGGCGATGGCGCCGCGGTCGCCCGGCAGAATGGCGCGGATGCGGCTGTTGACGCTTTCACGAAAGCCGTCGATGGCCGCATCGTAGCTCAGGTCCCACGGCGGCACGGCCGCGGCCGGCGCCGGCACCGTGCGGATGGCGCCGAGCGCATAGCCGGAGGCGCCGATACCCTGGAAATACATGTCGCGGGCGAAGTCGTAACCACCCGGACGCAACGGCTGCAGCGGCGGCGACAGATAGGCGCGCAGTTCGACAAAGCTGCCGACCGCGGGCGCTGTGCCCTTGCGCACCGACACGCGGACGCGCTCAAGCCTGTCGGTGATGCGGGGTGCCTCGAACCTGTGAATGCGCACGACGATGCGGTCGCTGCGCTCGCGCTGCTCGCGCGCCTCGACAAAACCCGACAGCGTCGCGTTGGCGGCAACCCGTGACAGCACAGGGTGAGACAGGCGCGTCGCCTGCAATGTGGCGACGGCAAAGCCGCAGGCGATGGCGGCAAAGCCCAGCGCCAGCGGAAAGCCAACAGCACGGCGCCGCGCCAGGACGGCGACCGCGACACTGGCGGCCGCCAGCGCCATCGGCGCCCACACAGCCGGCTCGCGCTCGGCCGTAAAATAGACGGCAATGCCGAAGCCGAACGCCACCGCCAGCCAGGGCAGCAGCCGCCCCGGCGCCACCTCGGCCAAAGCCCACGCCGACAAGAGGTCCCGCAGGCGGCTGGCGCGCGCGACCAGACCATAGGGCCACGCCAGCCCGGCGCGACGGCGCGCGGCGTCCAGCTCCGCCGCCCAGGTCCTGGCCCGTGACCGACCGCCCTCCGCCACCGCACGCCCCCGACGCCACCTGAACGCCCGCGCGAGCGGCCATGCTACGTCAAGCGCAGGTTGTGGCTAGGAGAACGGTTGTGAACGGTTTCTCCGCCGTCATGGCCGGGCTTGACCCGGCCATCCATGAGGCCGCGCGGCATAGAAAGCCTTACGTCAGGCAGCGGCCCGACGAAAAAAATCATGGATGCGCGGATCAAGTCCGCGCATGACGCAGAGAGTGCGGCGACGTTGGTGTCGCTGCGCGAGTTAGCACCCTAACCGCCCGCCTTGCCCTTCGCAGCGTCCTTGGCGACATCCTTGGCGAAGGTATCGCGCAGGCCGATGGTGCGGATGAACACCGGACGGTCCGGCGCAGAGTCGCGGTCGCGGCAGAAATAGCCCTGGCGCTCGAACTGCACCGGCTGTTCGATCGCAGCGTCGAGCAGCGAAGGCTCCAGCCGGGAGTCAGGGAGCACCTCGATCGACTGCGGATTGAGATCGGCAGCAAAGTTCTCGGCGCCGCCCGGATCGGGCCGGGCGAACAGCGGATTGAGCACGCGCACTTCGGCCGCCACGGAATGCGCCGCCGACACCCAGTGAATGGTCGCCTTGACCTTGCGGCCGTCCGGCGCGTTGCCGCCTTTGGTCGCCGGATCGTAGGTGCAGCGCAGTTCGACCACCTCGCCGGCGTCGTTCTTCACCACATCGCGGCAGGTGACAAAATAGGCGTAGCGCAGCCGCACTTCCATGCCAGGCGACAGCCGGAAGAACTTCTTCGGCGGGTTCTCCATGAAGTCGTCCTGCTCGATGAACAGCTCGCGCGAGAACTTGATCTTGCGCGATCCGGCCGCCGCATCGTCCGGGTGATTGACGGCCTCGAGCTCCTCGACCTGCCCTTCCGGATAATTTTCGATCGTGATCTTCAGAGGCTTCAGCACCGCCATGCGGCGCAGCGCGGTCTTGTTGAGCGCCTCGCGCACCGCGAAGTCGAGCATGCCCATGTCGACCACGCTGTTGGCCTTGGCGACGCCGATGCGCTTGACGAAATCGCGGATCGCTTCCGGGGGCACGCCGCGGCGGCGCAGGCCGGCAATCGTCGGCATGCGCGGATCGTCCCAGCCGGTGACGTGGCCGCCGCGCACCAGTTCGGTCAGCACCCGCTTCGACAGCAGGGTGTAGGTGAGATTGAGCCGGGCGAATTCATACTGCCGCGGCCGCGACGGCACGTTCAGGTTTTCCAGGCACCAGTCATAGAGCGGCCGGTGATCCTCGAATTCCAGCGTGCAGATCGAATGGGTGACGCCTTCGATCGCATCCGACTGGCCATGGGCGAAGTCGTAGCTCGGATAGATCTTCCATGCCGTGCCGGTGCGCGGATGGTGCGCATGCAGGATGCGGTACAGCACCGGATCGCGCAGGTTGATGTTGCCCGACGCCATGTCGATCTTGGCGCGCAGCACCCGCGCGCCATTGGGAAATTCACCGGCGCGCATGCGGCGGAACAAGTCGAGATTTTCCTCCACCGTGCGGTCGCGGAACGGGCTGTTGCGGCCGGGCTCCGTCAGCGTGCCGCGGTTGAGGCGGATCTCGTCCTGGCTCTGGTCATCGACATAGGCCTTGCCGGCGCGGATCAGGTCTTCGGCCCAGCCGTACAGGCGCTCGAAATAGTCCGAGGCGAAGAACAGGTTGCTGCCCCAGTCGAAGCCGAGCCAGCGCACGTCGCGCTGGATGGCGTCGATGTATTCCTGCTCTTCCTTGGTCGGATTGGTGTCGTCAAAGCGCAGGTTGCACTGGCCGCCGAATTCCTCGGCGATGCCGAAATTCAGGCAGATCGACTTGGCGTGACCGATATGCAGATAGCCGTTCGGCTCCGGCGGGAAGCGGGTGACGACCGCCTTGGTCCGCCCGGCCGCGAGATCGGCCGCGACGATGTCGCGGATGAAATCCCGGTTGACCGTTTCGCTGGCCGCCGTATCGCCTGTTGCGCCTTCGCCCGGGAGCATGCTTTTTCCTGTCTCGCGTCCAACTGCGGATCCGCCATCCGGCGGTCTGTTCCGTTTCCCCGGAGATGGCGGCACTCTGATGGCGCGCAGCCCGCCCCTATGTCAAATGCAGTGCCAATTTTAACCGCAACTGTGGTACAGCGCCGCCGATGAGCGAACCCGTCGTCACCCGTTTTGCCCCGTCCCCCACCGGCTTCCTCCACATCGGCGGGGCCCGTACGGCGCTGTTCAACTGGCTCTACGCCCGCAACCGCGGCGGCAAGATGCTGCTGCGAATCGAGGACACCGACCGCGAGCGCTCGACCGAGCCCGCCATCGCCGCGATCATCGACGGCCTGTCCTGGCTGGGGCTGACCTGGGACAGCGACATTGTCTACCAGTCGACCCGCGCCGACCGGCATCGCGAGGTCGCCGAGCAGCTGCTGGCGGCTGGCAAGGCCTATCGCTGCTACGCCTCGCCGGAAGAACTCACCGCCATGCGCGAGGCGGCGCGCAAGGAAGGCCGCTCCAAACTCTACGATGGCCGCTGGCGCGACCGCGATCCGTCCGAGGCGCCTCCCGGCGTCAAGCCGGTGATCCGGCTGAAGGCGCCCGTGACCGGCGAGATCGCCATCGACGACCAGGTGCAGGGCCGCGTCGCCTGGCAAAACGCCGACCTCGACGATCTGGTGCTGCTGCGCTCCGATGGCAACCCGACTTACATGCTGGCGGTCGTGGTCGATGACCACGACATGGGCGTCACCCACATCATCCGCGGCGACGACCATCTGACCAACGGCGCGCGGCAGAAACACATCTACGAGGCGCTCGGCTGGACCGTGCCGGTGATGGCGCATATCCCGCTGATCCACGGGCCCGACGGCTCCAAGCTGTCGAAACGGCACGGCGCCCTGGGCGTCGATGCCTATCGGGCCATGGGCTATCTGCCCGCGGCGGTGCGCAACTATCTGGTCCGGCTCGGCTGGGCCCATGGCGACCAGGAAATCTTCTCGACCGAGGAAATGATCGCCGCTTTCGACCTGTCCGCCATTGGCCGCTCACCGGCACGGTTCGATTTCGCCAAGCTGGAAAGTCTCAACGGCCACTACATCCGCACCAGCGCCGACGCCGACCTCATCGCCGCGCTGGAACAACTGCTGCCCCACATCGCGGGCGGTCAGGAACTCGCCGACCGGCTGACACCGGAGCTGCGCGGCAAATTGCTCGCCGCCATGCCGGGCCTGAAGGAGCGCGCCAAAACCCTGATCGAACTGTTCGAGGCGTCGCGGTTCCTGTGGGCGAGCCGGCCGCTCGAGATCAATGCCGCCGCGAAGGTGGTGCTGACGCAGGAGGCCAGAGCCGTGATCGCAGCACTGCTGCCGGCGCTGGAGGCCGTGACCGACTGGTCGGCCGCCAGTGCCGAAGCCGTGGTGCGCGCCTTTGCCGAACAGACCGGTCACAAGCTCGGCGCCGTGGCGCAGCCGCTGCGGGCCGCCTTGACCGGGCGCACGACGTCACCGCCGATCTTCGACGTGCTGGCGGTGCTCGGCCGCGACGAGAGCCTGGCCCGGCTGCGCGATCAGGGCGTGCCGGCCTGATCCAACGCGGTTTTACGTTGTGAAATAGCGCCCCCGGCATGCTCGTTTTGCGGGCATCGGGGTGCGATCAATCTTGCGGCACGCCTTCTTGCGGTGCACACTTGGATAAGCTACCCCAAACGCGGCCGGAGCCTTGTGCCTCGGCGTCACTTCCAGTTCCAGGCCAGACGTTTTTTCAAGCGCACGCCTCGCTGCCAATTCGAGGGCTCGACCATGGATGCCAAGACCGACAACGCCAAGACCGGCACGCTGACGATCGGCAATCAGAACTACGATTTCCCGATCTACAAGGGCACCATCGGCCCTGACGTGGTCGATATCAGCAAGCTTTACGCGCAGAGCGGCGCCTTCACCTACGATCCGGGCTTCACGTCGACCGCGAGCTGCGAATCCAAGATCACCTACATCGACGGCGACGAAGGCGTGCTGCTCTATCGCGGCTATCCGATCGAACAGCTGGCCGAGCACGGCGACTTCCTCGAGACCTGCTACTTGCTGCTGTACGGCGAACTGCCGACGCCGACGCAGAAGGCCGACTTTGACTACCGCGTCACGCGCCACACCATGGTGCATGAGCAGATGAGCCGGTTCTTCCAGGGCTTCCGCCGCGACGCCCATCCGATGGCGATCATGACCGGCTCGATCGGCGCGCTGTCGGCGTTCTATCACGACTCCACCGACATCTCGGACCCGACGCAACGCATGATCGCGTCGATCCGCATGATCGCCAAGGTGCCGACGCTCGCCGCCATGGCCTACAAGTATTCGATCGGTCAGCCCTTCGTGTATCCGAAGAACGACCTCGACTACTCCACCAACTTCCTGCGCATGTGCTACGCGGTGCCGACCGAAGACTACAAGCCGAACCCGGTGCTGGCCCGCGCCATGGACCGCATCTTCATCCTGCATGCCGACCACGAGCAGAACGCCTCGACGTCGACGGTTCGTCTGGCCGGCTCCTCCGGCGCCAATCCGTTCGCCTGCATCGCCGCCGGCTGCGCCTGTCTGTGGGGCCCGGCGCATGGCGGCGCCAACGAGGCGGCACTCAACATGCTGAGCGAGATCGGCAGCGTCGATCGTATTCCGGAATTCATCAAGCGCGCCAAGGACAAGAACGATCCCTACCGCCTGATGGGCTTCGGCCATCGCGTCTACAAGAACTACGATCCGCGCGCCAAGATCATGCAGAAGACCTGTCACGAGGTGCTGACAGAACTCGGCATCAAGGACGATCCGTTGCTCGACATCGCCATGGAGCTGGAGAAGATCGCGCTCCACGACGAATATTTCGTCGAGAAGAAGCTGTACCCCAACATCGACTTCTATTCGGGCATCACGCTGAAGGCGATGGGCTTCCCGACCACGATGTTCACGGTGCTGTTCGCGGTCGCGCGCACCGTCGGCTGGATCGCGCAGTGGAAGGAAATGATCGAGGACCCGAAGCAGAAGATCGGCCGGCCGCGCCAGCTCTATATCGGCGCCCCGACACGCGACTACGTGCCGATCTCGCGCCGCAAATAATCCGGCCGATACTGTCGACCGAAAACAAAAACGGGACCGCCCGCGAGGACGGTCCCGTTTTCTTTAGACCCGCCGTCTAGCGATACAGCGACCGCTCCCTGGTCACCTCTTCCGGCGAATACGGCTTCGCGGCCGGGCTGTACGAGGTCCAGCCGGTCTTGCGGTAGGCTTCCGCGCGATCGGCCACGACAACCGCCGAGCGATCCATCACAGCCTGAAGGCGCGCGCCGTCTTCATCCTTGACGCGGGCGCTGACCACCGCGCCACCGCGGCGCAGGCCTTCGGCGTAGACCTCGGCCTCTTCGTTGCTCAGGCCGCCCTGCTGCGTCAGCGCCCCGATGATGCCGCCGGCCGCACCGCCGGCTGCCGCGCCCGCGAGGGTTGCCACCAGCCAGCCGGCTGCCACCACCGGGCCGACGCCCGGGATCGCCATCAGGCCAAGCCCTGTCAGCAGGCCGACGGTGCCACCCGCGGCCGCGCCGATGCCGCCACCCGCTGCGGCGCCTTCGGCACGGTCGTCGGTGCCGTCGAGGTCGCGATCAGGATACGATTTGGTCTTCTCGTCATAGGCGTTGTCGGCATTGCTGACGAGAATGCTGATGTCGCCGTGCGACACGCCGGCGGCTTCGAGATCGCGAACGGCCGCCTGGGCTTCTGTACGGCTGTTGTACAGCCGGGAAATGGTCACTGTCATGATGTCAAACCTGTTCTGATGGTGAGATCGAAAAGCGGCGCGTTATTTGCCGACGACGTTGCCCTGGAAATCGACGCTGACGCTGACGGACTTGCCGCCCTGCATCGCCTTGCCGCGCCAGACACCGGAGTCGTCTTTCTTGAGGCCGGTCACATTGCTGAAGCCCTTGCCTTCGATGCGCGACTTGGCCTGACCTTCCGTGAAACTGTTGGCGCCGGCGACCGGTGGCGTTGCCGTCGGCGGGCTGTTCGGCGTGGTCACAGCCGGCGTATTGGCGTCCGGATTGGCCGGAGGCGCGCTCTGCGCGAGCAGCGGCAGCGTGGTCGCTATAACAAAAGACATAGCCAGAAGTGTGCGCATCAATCGCTCCTTGTTGGTTGGTGCGAGAGAACGGGCGACATGCTTGTTAGTTCCTCACCACGGCCGACTTCGCGCGCGCGCGAATGCATGACGGTTCGAAAAGATTCGCACCGGCATCGACAGCACCGGGGCGCACGGCCGCGGAACTTCATCGCTCAATTGATTTGAATGGCGTGTGGCGAAAGATACGCGACGGTTACGCGCCGTGGCCGTTTCGCTGCGGCGCGCGTTGCTTCGCCTTGGCGCCGTCATAGGCCCACTGCACATAGACGCCGGACCAGGTGAAACCGCCGCCGAATGCCGCCAGCAACAGCTTGTTGCCGGGCTTGAGCTGCGCCTCATAGTCCCACAGGCACAGCGGGATGGTGGCGTTGGTGGTGTTGCCGTATTTGTTGATGGTCACCATCACCCGCTCCATGGGCATGCCCATGCGCTCTGCCGTCGACTCGATGATGCGCTTGTTGGCCTGGTGCGGCACCAGCCAGTCGATCATGGTCCCGCGAAGATTGTTTCGCGTCATGATCTGACCCGCGACCTCGGCCATGCGCGCAATGGCATGCTTGTAGACCGCAGCACCTTCCTGATGAACGTAGTGCAGGCGCTGGTCGACGGACTTAGCACTCGCCGGCATGCGGCTGCCGCCAGCCTTCTGATGCAGATGGGTCCAGCCGGCGCCGTCCGAGCGGATCAGCGAATCCATGATGCCGGTGCCGTCGGCGCTCGGTTCCAGCAGCACCGCGCCGGCGCCGTCGCCGAACAGCACGCAGGTGGCGCGGTCGGTATAGTCGATGATCGATGACATCTTGTCGGCGCCGACCACGATCACCTTGCGCGCCGTGCCATTGGCGATGAACTGCGACGCGATGGTGAGAGAATAGAGGAAACCTGAACAGGCCGCCTGCACGTCGAACGAACCGATGTCGCGAATGCCGACCATGTCGCAGATCAGATTGGCGGTCGACGGAAACTGCATGTCCGGCGTGGTGGTGGCGCAGATCAGAAGATCGATCTCGCCGGGCGCGGTTCCCGTTTTTTCTAAAAGCCCACGGACGGCCTCGGCCGCCATGTGCGACGTGCCGAGCCCTTCGCCCTTCAGGATGTGCCGTTCCCGTATACCGGTGCGCTCGGTGATCCAGGCATCGCTGGTGTCCACCATCACCGCCAGTTCAGCATTGGTCAGCACGTCCGGCGGCACGTAGCCGTGGACGGCGGTAATGGCGGCGCGGGCGGGAGTCGTCAAAGGCGAAATTCTCGGTTTTCGACGATGGGCTTATAGCCGTTCGGGCGGAACTGTCACAAATTACGCCGAAGGCCGGCCCGGCGCCACCGGGTCAGCCCCTGCCTGGTTAATGCCGGCTACGGCCCCCAGCACGATGGCGGCCGCGCGGTCACTGGGGGCGGCCTGGCCGATTTCCATGATCCGGTCCAGCCGCGCGAATGCCTCGGTCTGGCGGCGCCGCTCGGGCGTATCCGCCAGTAGCGGCAGCAACGCGCCCGCCAGCCGCGCGGCGGTGCAGTCCCGCTGCAGAAATTCCGGCACCACGTTCTCGCCCAGCACCAGATTGGCCAGGATGGCGCTGGGGGCGGTAATCAGCATCCGGCCGATGGCCTCCTCAAAAACCGGCACCTTGTAGGCGGCCGCCATCGGGATGCCGGCCACCGCCAGCTCAAGCGTCGAGGTACCGGATTTGGTCAGCGCCGCCCGGGCGCTACGGAAAGCAGCGTCCTTGGCCGCCGACTCGGTGACAATCCGGGCCGGCACCGGCCACGCGGCCACCGCCGCAGCAGCGGCCGCGGCCAGCCGCGGCACCGAGGGTACCACCACGTCCAGCGGCCCGGTCTGCTTCGCCACCAGTGCCACTGCCTCGCCGAAGACCCCCGCCATGCGACGAATTTCACCGGACCGGCTGCCCGGCAGCACCAGCAGCAGCGGCGGATCGTCGAGCCGCCGCTGAGCCTCCTCGGCATTCTGCGGCCGCAGCGCGGCCGCCCGCTCGGTCAGCGGATGGCCGACATAGGTGCAGGGCGGCCCGCCCAGCCGCTGCATCACCGCCGGTTCGAAGGGCAGCAGCGCCAGCACGTGATCGACATAAGCACGCATGGTTCGCGCCCGGCCCGGCCGCCAGGCCCAGACCGAGGGGCAGACGTAATCGACGATCGGAATGCCGGGCGCTTTGGCCCGCACGCGCCGGGCGACGCGGTGGGTGAACTCGGGACTGTCGATAATCACAAGCACATCGGGACGCGCCGCAACCACCGCATCGGCGGTCTCGCGGATGCGGCGCAGTATCTTCGGAAGCTGCGCGGGGATCGCCGCAAAACCCATGATGGCCAGATCGCCGAGCGGGAACGCGCTGACCACGCCCTGCTCCGCCATATGGGCACCGCCGATGCCGGAAAAGCGCACCGCGCCCTGCGTCGCCCGCCGCAGCGCCGCGATCAGCGCTGCACCCAGCAGGTCGCCGGACTCTTCGCCGGCCACCAGAAAGATATGCGGTGTCATGGCGCGGTCCCGTCGGCCCAGCCGGTCACGAACAGCCCGGCTTTGTCCGCGGCCTGCACCAGCCGGTCCGGTTCGGCCATGATGGTGGCTCCCGCCACGACGGCGATGCCGGCCAGACCGGCACGGGCGGCATTCTCGACGGTCTGCGGCCCCATCGTCGGCAGGTCGAAACGGCGGTCCTGGCCGGGCTTGGGCGCTTTGACCAGCACGCCGGTGCCGGCCGCAGCGCGCAGGCGGCCGTTGGCCCGCAGCGTCGCGACCCGCTCCAGCATCTGGTCGGTGCCCTCGATCGCCTCGACCGCGAGAATGTGCCGGCCGGCCACCACCACTGCCTGACCGATGTCGAACGGTCCGGCGGCGTGCAGGTAGTCCAGGCCCAGCGCAATGTCGGCGCGGTCGCGCTCGTTCGGCTGCCTATGCCCAAAGGTGCCCTCCGGGATCAGGATCTCCGGCGCCACTTCATGGGCACCGAGCAAGCGGAAACCTTCCTGTTCCAGCAATCGGCCCATGCCGGAAATCAGGTGATTGTCGCCGCCGCGGAAAGCTTTCAGCGCCCGCGGCAGCATCATCAGACCGCCGAGATCCGGCCGCGTCTGCCAGATCGACGGCCGCACCAGCGCACCAATGAACACGACATCGCGGCAGCCGGCGGCCCGCGCCAGCCGCATGAATTTGCCGATCTGGCCGATGTGAACCCAGTGATGCGGGAAACGTTCGACCGCGGTTCCTTCGGCGGCGCCGCGCAACGGAAACAGAACCACCTCACGACCGCGCGCCGTCACCGCCGCCGCCACCGCCAGCGGCAGGCTGCCGCCGCCGCAGATCATCGCCAGCGGCCCCTGCCCGGTGATGGGCGCGGCGTTCATGTGTCCTCGTCAGCTTCGGCGCTTTGGGCCGCCATCGTCAGCGGCCGTTTGGCGGCGCGGATGAAGTCGATCATCTTGGCCACGTGAGGGTCCGCGCCATATTCGGCGGCAACGGAATCGATGCGGGACCGGAATTCGCCGTCACCGAAAAACAACCCGCGGTACGCCGCACGCACGCGGTGAATGTCGGCTTTGGCCAGGCCGCGCCGGCGCATGCCGACCACGTTCAACCCGACCAGATTGGCCAGCGGCCCCTGCACCGTGCCCCACGGAATGACATCGGCGCGCACGCCGCTAAGCCCGACAATCATCGCGCCCTCGCCGATGCGCACGAACTGGCGCACCGCCGCACCGCCGCCGAACACGACGTTGTCGCCGACGCTGACATGGCCGCCAAGCAGCGCATTGTTGGCGAAGGTGACGTTGTTGCCGACGCGGCAATCGTGCGCCACGTGCGAGCCGGCCATGAAGAAGCAGCGGTCGCCGACCTGCGTCAGGCCGCCGTCATCCTCGGTACCGGTGTTCATGCTGACGTGTTCGCGGATGTCGCAATCGGCGCCGACCACCAGCCGCGTCGGACCGCCTTTATACTTCACTGACTGCGGCGGCGTGCCGAGCGACGCGAACGGATAAATGACCGTGCGGGCGCCGATCGTGGTGTGGCCGGAAAGACTGACATGCGCCACCAGCCGGCAGCCATCGCCCAGCGTTACATGCGGGCCGACGGTGCAATACGGACCGATCGTGACGCCCTCGCCGATCGCCGCGCCGTTTTCGATCCGCGCGGTGGGATCGATCATGGCTTTGCTGGTGAATCGGAAATCATGGCGCCGACCTCAGCCTCGGCCACCGTATGACCCGCCACCTTGGCTTCGCCCAAATACCACCACATCGACTTGCGCTGACGTACCTTGCGCATGTGGTATTCGACCGTGTCACCGGGCAGCACAGGCTTCCGGAATTTTGCCTTGTCGATGGTCAGGAAGAAGACCGACTTCGGCTGATCCCAACCCAACGACTTGATGCACAGCACGCCTGCGGTCTGTGCCATGCCTTCGATCATCAGAACGCCGGGAAACACCGGGTTACCGGGAAAATGGCCCT
>LNFM01008405.1_pt1 | contig 11664 bp, 8 predicted proteins | sample 596031 | NCBI WGS metagenome assembly LNFM01 (sample SAMN04254537, study PRJNA301005) | activated carbon metagenome | isolation source: dual media filters at the Ann Arbor, Michigan drinking water treatment plant | place: USA: Ann Arbor | reverse complement strand
GCGCGAACGGGTCGCTGGAGGCTTCTTCCTTCGGTCGATCTCGGTAGTGTTCGCCCGCTTTGAATTCTTGTGTCTTTCTTCGATCCCCGTCGAGCACGCGCTTCGCCGCGCCGGACGTGAGCGCCATCCACAACGGGATCCACAAGAGCCCCACCATCGCGACGCCCACGAACGACGCGCGCCACCCGAACGCCCCCGCGAGCCCCGTCGCCAGCGGCGGAGCGATCGCAGCCCCGATCGAGCTGCCGACGAAGAGCACGCCGAAGCCCGCACCTCGCTCTCGCGGCAAGAGCACCTTGTGCACGGTCTGCGCGGCGCCCGGAAACGACGGCGACTCTGCGAGCCCGAGCAACAGTCGCAAGACAAAGAGCCCCGCGAGCGTGAGCGCGAGCGAGTGCGCTCCGGCGATCACGCTCCACACGAGCACCGCGACCACCAGGCCCTTGCGGGCGCCGACGCGGTCGAGCACCGCGCCCGAGAGGGGCGTTCCGACGAGGTAGGCGAGCGAAAACGCGGACTGGAGCACGCCGTACTCGCGCTCGCGGATCGCGAGCGCCGCGCACACGATGGGCGCGATGGCCGCGAGCGCCTGTCGGTCTACATAGCTCACGGCCATCGTGAGCGTGGCGACCGCGGCGATCGCCCAGCGCCTCGCGAAAGACAGCGGTTCGTTCTCCACGAGGGCCGTGACGGTAGCAGGTAACTTCACCCTCGCGCGCGAGAGCACAGGCAGTTTGACCAGAGCACCGCCCGGCCATTACGGTCCCGACCCTCGATGCAAGTCCTCAGCGAAGTGCTGCTCACCTTCGGCCGCGAGCTGAAGCGAACGCTGCGTAGCGGAAAGGGCCTCGGCGGCCTTTTGCTCTTTCTCGTCGGCGGCGCGGGCGTGGCGATCGTCTTGTTCTCGTTTCTCGAGCGCGCGGAGTACTACGCGTCGCGCCAGGAGACGCGCACGATGATGCGCCGCCAGGTGCTCAGCGCGATGTACGAGGGCGTCAGCGGCCAGGAGCAGATCGTCGACTACCTCGTGAAAGCGCCGGAGCCGATCATGGCGTTCTACCCGCTCACGGCCTTCTTTCTCGGGATCATCACGATGGTGTGGGGCTTCGACGCCATCGCCGGCGACGTGCAGTACCGCACGATTCGATACGTGACCCTCCGCGCGAGGAGGCCGTCCCTCGTGGTCGGTCGCTGGCTCGCCCTGTGGGCGTCGGGCATCGTCGTCTCGCTCTTGGTGTCCTTGATTTTGTGGGCTGGACTCGCCGCCAAGGGACCGTACGAAGCCAGCGTGGTGTTTCACTATGGGCTGCGCACGTGGGTGGCGTCGATCACGCTCTCGGCCTGGTACAGCGCGCTCACGATCCTCGCGAGCAGCTTGTTTCGCACCCCCGTGCTGGCGCTTCTGACCGCGGGCGGGAGCGCGACGGTGCTGTGGTTTCTCAACAAGCTGTCCGGCGCAGGCTGGGCGCCGTCGTGGCTCAAGGGCGCGCACCTGGCTTTTCCGGGCGCGTGGGACGATCGGCTGATCGGCGCAGGAATCGAGCACTGGGGCGCAGGGACCCTCGTGTGCGTGCTCTGGACCGCGATCGCGCTGGTCGGGGCGAGCGCGGTGCTCTCGAAGCGAGACGTGTGAGGGCGCTGACACCATGACAAACGCGATCGAACTGCAAAACGTCGTCAAGCGCTTCGGCGCCAAGCGCGCCGTCGACGGCGTGTCGTTCTCGATCCCCGAGGGCGCGGTGTTCGGGCTCATCGGGCCGAACGGCGCGGGAAAAACCACGACGTTCTCGATGCTCGCCGGCTACCTCGAGCCCACCGAAGGCTCGGCGCGCGTCCTCGGCGCAGTGCCCACAGACGTCGACGCGCTCAAGGGAAAGCTCGGCGTGCTTCCGCAAGACGCGCTGTTGCCCGCCAACGAGCCGGCCGGCTCGTTTTTGCTCTACCTGGCTCGCATGCAGGGCATCCCCGCGGCGCAGGCCGAAGCCGCGGTGCGCAAGGCGCTCGACGCCGTCGGCGGCGCGGACTGGTGGCCGGTCGAGTGCAAGAAGCTCTCGCACGGAATGGCCAAGCGCGTCGGCATCGCGCAAGCGCTGCTCGGCGACCCGAAGGTGGTGCTGCTCGACGAGCCGACGGCGGGGCTCGATCCCAAGGTCGCGTTCGGCGTTCGTCAAATGATCAAGGGGCTGACGGGGCGATGCACGATCGTCATTTCGTCACACAATTTGCAGGAGCTCGAAGAGATCTGCGACCGCGCGGCGATCCTCGACCACGGCAAGCTCGTCGCGCACGGGACCATGGCCGAGCTCACGGCGAACAACCGAGAGTTCACCGTCGAGCTCGCGCCGGGGGGAGCGCCGGTCGCGATGCGCGGGTTGGTCCCTTTCGAAGAGCTGGTGCGCGCGATCGCTGGGGTGACGAGCGTGCAGTTCGATGCTGCGACCGGGCGCATGCTGGTGATGCACGACACGTCGCAAGACCCCGACATGGTCGTCTCCGCGACGCTGAGGGTCCTGCTCGAGAACGGCGCGCGCATCCGCGGCCTCGCGCGCGGTCGCTCGCTCGAGCAACGAGTGATGGAGCTCACCTGACCTCCCCCTCGTTACCGCTTCAACCCCCGGTCGCGTCTGCGGTCGCCGCGTCTGCGATCGCCGCGTCTGCGACCCCCGCGTCTGCGATCGCCGCGTCTGCGACCGCCGCGTCTGTGACCCCCGCCTCGGCGCAGGGAATATTGATCCGCGGTCCTTCGCGATCGCACACATAATTCACACACGCCACGATCAGCCCGCAGGCCTCGGGCGGATTGCAGTCCTCGCTGACGAGGCACTCGCCTGTGCTTGCGTCGCTCGGGGGGTAGCCCCCGTCGGTGCACGCCTTGACGATGGGCGTCTCGGCGCACGCGCCGATGATGCACTCGAAGACGACCCCGCACGTCGCGCCGTTGGCGTTGCACTGCGCGGTGGACATACACGCGCGCCCGCCGTCCCGTGGCGGAACGTTGCCCGGCGGACAGCCCCCGATCATCGCCGCGATGGCGACGACGCCGATCCACCGCGCGCGCTCGAGAGTGCTCGTGATCATCGAAGATGCTCGTCGAGTGGTATAGCAGCGCACGCGCATACTGGCGATACGCGGCGCGAGCGTCAGTTCAGCCAGCGTCGTCCGAAGCGTCGTCCGATGCGTCGCCCGAAGCGCTCGCGTCGTCCGCGTCACCTGCAGCGCTTGCATCCGCGGCCGCAGAGCCGTCGCCGCTCGCGTCGTCCGATCCTGCGTCGCTCGGAGCAGTCACGTCTCTCGAAGCGTCGACCGAGGCTCCGTCGGGCAGCAGCACGTCCGGCGTGGCAGCGGCGTCTGCGCCGGGCGGCGTTCCGCAGTTGACCTGGCGACCGTTGTTGAACACCGAGGACGGGGCCGAGCCGTCATTGGCCCTCGCAGCGCGGTCACACGCCTCTTCATCGGACACAAAGCCCGCTCCGCTATCCGCGGTCATGGGGAGACCCGAGTCCCTGCTCGCCGACGCATCTACGCCGCTCGCCAGCGGCGGGATGGGCGGTGGACGCCACAAACAGCCCCCCAACGCGAGTAGCGCCGCCAGCACAGCAATGCGTCGAAGCGTTTTGGGAAGGTTCACGACAACTCGGATCAATCGCACAGTTCGTGCCAACGCACAAAACGTGTGCGACACCCCAAACGACGGAGCGATATCGCTTCGAAGCACGGCCGTCGAAGCGCGGTCTCGGCACATCGAGGCACAATGTTCGCTCGGTTTGGTAAGCTCCCCTAATCGCGATCGACTCCACCTTGAACCGAACCATGCTCCCCGAAACCTGTGCGTACATCGACGCGCTGCCCGACGGCCTCGCGTCGTTTCCGCAGTGTGAAGTGAAGGGGTCGGTCGTGCGGCAGATCGTCGAGGGCGTGGATCGTTCGCTTCTGAGCGCGCTGCCGGAGCAATCCCGAGCGCTCATCGCGGAGCCACCCCCTGTGAGCGCGTGGGTCCGCGAAGTCCCGGTCAACGTCTTGTTGATCGCGACCGCCGAGCACCTCGTGCGTGTGAGTGGCCGACGAGACGCGATGATCGAGCGCGCGTTCGACGCGAGCCAACAGCTGCTGTCGACCCCGCTCTACAAGATCCTGTTCCTCGTGGTGTCACCCGAGCGGCTCATCGCCGGCGTCGATCGCCGGTGGAACGCGCTTCGCCGCGGCTCGCGCCTCGAGCTGCTCTCGCACAGCGCGCAGTCCGCTCAGCTCCGAGCGCACTTTCCCACGGGGCTCTACACCCGATCGCTGCTCGAGCTGCGGGCGGCGAGCATGCGGGCGGCGCTCGCGTGCGCGGGGGCCAGAGGCGCGGAGGTCGAGCTCGCGGCGTTCGTGGGCGACCGCGTTGATTTCCTGTGCTCGTGGCGATGAGGTCTTGGCGCTCCGCCGCTCAACCTGCGGACTCGAGCGTCGTCCACAGCGCGCCCGAACGCACCGCGAGCGTTTCGGGGCTGAGCGAATATCGGTCGTCGTCGCGCCGCACCAGCGCCGCGCCGCCGAGCGCGCGCAGCTGCGCGACGGCGTTGCTCAGCCGATTCGCAGCCGCCGCGCGCTGGATGCGCTCGTCGGGCCAGAGGGCCTCGATGAGCTCCCGCTTGCTGCGCGTCGCGGTCGAGCTCGCGAGCTGCGCGAGCAACTGAAACGCGTTGCGCCTCGCCGACCGCGTGAGCGTCGCGCCGCCCGGCAGCCGCGCAACCCCGAGCGCCTCGTCGATGCACACGCACGCGAGCGAAGGATCCCGAGCGCTCCACTCGATGGCAGTGCGCTCAGAGGGTCCGAGGTCCGCCCAATACAGCGCCGTCGCGTGCCGAATCGGCAGCGACTCGAGCACGGATTCACCGACAACACGCCGCGCCGCGAGCCCCACCCACGCAGGAGCGAGCGAGCGAGTCACCGTCGAGATCGCAGGAGCGAGGCCCCCTTCCTCTCGCTCGCCGCGCAGCCACGCGGCGTGCCCGAGCGCGATCGTCGCCGCCACGCGATGCTCCGACGTGCGCACGAGCGCGAGTCCCTGCTCGGCCTGTCTCGCCGCGACAGCGCTCGCGTTCGACTGCCGCGCGCGAGCCAACAGCCGCACTCTGCGCGGAGCGATCAACGCCGCAACCGTCGAGGAGTGCGCTGCCCCCGCGCGCAGCCCGCGATCGAGCGCCGCGAGCCCCTCGGCGAAGCGCCCGCCCGCCTCGAACACATCCGCGCGAAGCGCAGCGACATGCACCGCTACGTACGCGTCGTCTCGGACCGCGAGCAAGCCCTCGACCTGCTCGAGTCCTCGCAGCGCGAGCTCGGAGTTTCCACGCGCGAAGTCCACCTCGGCGCGGTTGAGCCGAGCGTTGCGCAGCTGCTCGAGGTATCCCGCGCGCTCGAGCAGCGCTTCCGCCTCGACGAATCGGCACTCGGCCTGGTCGAGCTGCCCGCGCTGCAGCGCGATCATCCCGAGGTGACCGAGCGTCGTGCCCTCCGCGCCGCCGTCGCCGAGGGACCGAAAGTGAGACACGGCTTGCGCCCCCGCCGCGGTCGCAGCCACGTCGTCGCCGAGCATCGCGAGGCACAGGCACATGTTGGTCAACGCGACCGCCTCCGCCTTGCGCGCTCCGAGCTTCGCAGACAGGTCGCGGGCCGCGCGGTAGTGCGCGAGCGCCTCGTCGAGCCGCTGCTGCCAATACTCCAGCGACCCGAGCCCGATCACGCACTGCGCTTGTTCGTGCGCGTATCCGACGAGGCCATAGCCCTCATGGGCCCGAAGCATGAGCGCGCGCGCCTCGAGAGGGTCGTCGAAGCGCCGATGAAACGCTCTCTCGACGAAGAACGCCGCCGCCACCGGGGCCGACACCGCCGTGACGTCGATCGCCTCGAGGAGCGATGCCGATTGGCTCCACTCGGTGCGCAGGCGCTGCGCCCGCGCGAGCTCGACCGCAAGCATCGCCCAACCCTCGGAGCTTCGTTGGACCTTGGACAGAGCGTCGGTGAGCAGGGACACGACGGGACCGAGGCCGTCACGTGGCTCGTACGCGAGCGCCAACGCGCGCGCGCAGCACACGAACTGTTCGCTGAAGACAGGATCGTTTGCGCGCGAAGCGAGCGCGGACGCCGCCGCTTCGAGCGCAGCGCGATCGCGGTCGAGCTCGGCGATCGCCGACGAGTCTCCGACGGTGCGCCACCGCTCGATCGCGACGCTCGCGCGCTCGACGCACTCCCTCGCCCGCCGATCCACCTGCCGGCCGAGCGCAGGACGAAACCGAGGATCGTCGAGCATCCGCGCCGCGGCGCAGTACCGCGCGATCCAGCGGCCGTCCTCGCTGTACACGATCGAACGATCTCGCAGCGCGAGCAACGCTTCGAGCGCACCGGCGTCCGCGGCAACGCGCTCGATGCCATCGAGCTCGACGCCCGCCTCCGCGGCGACGATGATCGCCAGCACCTCCGTCTCCCGATCGGACAGCGCCTCGAGCTCGGGCCATCGCTGCTCGAACAGCGGGTGCTTCGAAGCGCTGCCCTGGCGTAGCCCGCGCTTGGCCGCCTCGCACCGCTCGAGCAGCGCGCTCGGCGAGAGCACCCGCAACAGCGAAGGGATCCTGGCGAGCGCGTCCGGCGTCTGCTCTGCCGCGAGCGCGAGCGTGCCCAGCGTCCCTCCGCGATCGCCGCGGTCGTGCGCGAGCGAGACGCCTTCGCGCAGGAGCGCTGCGTCCAGCCATCGAACGCACTCATCGAGCGAGGGACGCGCGCACTCGACGTACGCGTCCGCGTCGAGCGCGTAGCGCGACACCCACCCGAGCACCAAGGGACGCTCGGCGCTGGCTGTCCGCAGGGCGGCGTGCGCCTCGAGCTGCGATCGCGCCTCGAGGGTCTCGCACGAGCGCTCGCGAGAGATCGAAGCGAGCAGCGCAGAGAGCCCCGCGCCGGGCGGGCCCCACACGAGGATGCGTCGGTGGCCATCGTCGATGCGCGCGAGCGCGTGGTCGAGGGTCGAAGAGACGAGCGACATGCGGTGGCTGATTTATAGCGCTGCCGACAGATCATCGACGGCGATCTGCCGAGCGAGCGCAGCGCCGAGCGGCCCGTGGCCCCGACGCAGGCAACCGAATAAGAGTGAATAAGGGCCGCACAGAGAAGCGCGCGTCGCGGAGCCGCGTCCGAGAGGGCGACGGGCGAGTGCCTGTCGCGGAACAAGGAGTGTCTCGATGAGGTCGATTGCGGAAGTTTCTCTCGGTCTGTTCGCTTCGTTCGTGTTGGTCGCGTGCGGGCCTGGCTCGAGTCGCCCGGTTGGCACCTCGCCGTCGTCGGGCAACGGCGCGCCGTGCAGCTCGCAGAGCGATTGTCCGAGCGGGCAGGCGTGCCTCACGGTCGGCGCCGTATCGGCCTGCACGATTTCTTGTACGGCGTCAGCGACAGAGTGCACGGGAATGGCGAGCTGCGGCTCGTTCGGCTCCGTGTCTGCTTCTGTCTGCCGCCCTCAGACAATGAGCTCGTCGAGCGCGGACGCTGGCGCTGCTCCGCGCGCGGACGAGCAGCCGAAGGCGCCGTGCCGAACGGACGCCGAGTGCACGTCGCTCCAAGCAGGCTCGATCTGCGGCGGCTTTCGCGGAGAGCGGAGCTGCACGATCGTCTGCAGCGAGCGGGCGCAATGCAATCCTCCAGCGGTGTCTGGCATCGTGACGAACTTCATGGACTGCGTAGCCGATGAGTCCAACCCCGCGCGGCGCATCTGCGCGCCGGACCCTGCGTGCCTTCAGCCGAGCAATCCGTTCGCGTGTGTGACATTTCCGATGATGCCTCCCAACCCGTTCGAGGACGCCGGATTCTGAACGGCGAGGGCGCTCGGTAACTCAGCGCAGTCGCCGATGACGGGGACTGTCCTGATCGCACCAACGGAGTTTGGAGCGGGAAAAGGGGGTGGGGGTGACGAGAAGTCCGCTCGTCACCGTGCGCCCGTGGCCCACGTTCGCGCCGACGGCGCCTTGACCAACCCTGGGTGCTCCCGTATTCATCCGTTCATCGGGATATACCGATGGACCTCTCACGCTACGTCGACACCATCACGCTCTTCGGCGACGCGACGCGCCTGCGGCTCTGCGCGCTCTTGCGTGTTCGTGACCTCACCGTCACGGAGCTCGTCCGGGCGACCAACCTCCCCCAGTCCCGCGTCTCGACGCACCTCGGTCGCCTCCGCGACGCTGGCGCCGTCCGCGACCGACGCGTGGGCACTTCGTCCATCTACTCCCTGTCCATCGACGGCCTCCCTCCGGCGGCCCGCTACCTCCTGGACGAAGCCATCAGCTCGGACGACTCCACGCTCGGCTCCGACCTCCGCCGCTTGCGTCTGATCGACGCCCGAGCGGGCTCCCTGCCGGACGCCTTCGTCGGCGAGATGGAGCGGCACTACTCCCCCGGCCGCACGTGGGAGTCGCTCTCCTTCGCCCTCACGGCTCTCATCAACCTCGGCGACGTCATCGACATCGGCTCCGGCGACGGTGCCGTCGCTGCGCTGCTCGCCTCGCAGTGCCGCTCGCTCCTCTGCGTCGACGCGAACGAGGCGATGCGCGCCGCCGCGAAGAGCCGGCTCGCACACCATTCCAATGCCCGCACGCTCTGCGCCGACGCCGAAGCCCTCCCCCTGAGCGAGTCGAGCTTCGACGTCGCGTTGATGTTTCACACGCTCACGTACGTCGAACATCCCGATCGGGCGCTGCAAGAGTGCGCGCGCGTGCTTCGCGTCGGAGGGCGCATGGTCCTGCTCGTCCTCGACCGCCACGAGCACACCGACGAGACCGAGAAGTACGGCGCGCGTCACCCAGGATTCGCGCCTGCCACCCTCCGCACGATGATCAAGAAGGCAGGGGCCGAGGTGCTGTCCTGCGGCGTGGTCTGCCAAGAGTCGCGCCGTGGGAAATTTCGAGTGATCCTCGCCACCGCCGAGAAGCGCAAGAACCCGCCTCCTCTCCGACAGAAATCAAGGTAGCCGTCCATGTCACTCCATCCCCTCGAACAGCTCCTCCGTGAACGCATCGTCATCATCGACGGGGCCATGGGCACCACCATCCGCACCTACGGGATGACCGAGGCCCACATCCGCGGTGAGCGCTTCGCGAACGCCACCAAGGACCTCCTCAACAACGGGGACCTCTTCTCGCTCACGCAGGCCGAGATGATCTGCGACATCCACCGTCGCTTCCTCGAGGCTGGCGCGGACATCATCGAGACCAACACCTTCGGGGCCACGACCATCGCGCAGAGCGAGTTCTTCGTCGACGATCCTCGGGAGCACGGCGGGCGCAAAGACCCTGCGTTCTACCAGGGCGTGATGAACGACCGGTTTCTCCAGGACCTCGCGTGGGAGATCAACGAGCGCTCCGCGCGGCAGTGCCGCGAGTCCGTCGAGCGAGTCGCCCAGAAGGACGGGCGACGACGCTTCGTCGCGGGCGCCATCGGACCGCTCACAGTGTCGCTGTCGAACTCGCCGGACGCCGACGACGCAGGCTTCAGGGTGGTGACCTTCGATCAAGTGCGGGACGCGTACAAGCTCCAGGTGAGGGCGCTCATCGCCGGCGGAGTCGACACGCTCCTCGTCGAGACCATCTTCGACTCGCTCAACGCCAAGGCCGCGCTCGTCGCCATCGAGGAGGTCTTCGAAGAGGACAAGATCTCGCTCCCGATCCAGGTGTCCGCCGCCGTCGGCCGCGGCGGAGAGACCATGATCTCCGCCCAGACCGTCGAAGCCCTCTGGAACGCTGTCGCCCACGTCAAACCCCTCTCCATCGGGCTCAACTGCTCTCTCGGCCCCGACCTCATGTACCCCTTCCTCGCTGAGCTCGCAGCGCGCTCGAGCGCAGCGGTGTCAGCGTACCCCAACGCGGGCCTTCCCAACCCGCTCTCTGCCACGGGCTTCGACCTTCAGCCGGCGGACATGGGGCGCTTCCTCGGCGACTTCGCCCGCGGCGGACTCGTGAACATCGCGGGAGGCTGCTGCGGCAACACGCCCGAGCACATCGCAGCGATCGCGAAGGCCCTCGAAGGCCAGCGCCCTCGCCCGCTCCCCTCGCCCGCGCCCGACGAGCAGCCGCATCCGCTGCGCCTCTCCGGCTCGCTGCCGTTCACCCAGCAGCCAGGGGTCTTCATGATGATCGGCGAGCGCACCAACGTCGCGGGCTCGCCCAAATTCGCGAAGCTCATCAAGGAAGGCAAGTACGAAGAGGCCGTCGCCATCGCGCGCCAGCAGGTCGACAACGGCGCCAACGTCATCGACGTGTGCATGGACGAAGGGATGATCGACGGAGTCTCGGCGATGTCCCGCTTCCTCGCGCTCCTCGCGAGCGAGCCCGAGGTCGCCAAGGTCCCCTTCATGATCGACTCGTCGAAGTGGGAGGTCGTCGTCGCGGGACTCAAGCAGCTTCAAGGCAAGGGCATCGTCAACTCCATCTCGCTCAAAGAAGGCGAGGAGAAGTTCCGCGAGTGCGCACACACAATCATGCAGTATGGCGCCGCCGCGGTGGTGATGGCCTTCGACGAGCAGGGGCAGGCCGCGAGCCTCGAGGACAAGATTCGTATCTGCTCGAGGGCCTACAAGATCCTCACGGAGATGGGCTTTCCTCCCGAGGACATCATCTTCGACCCCAACGTCCTGACGGTGGCGACGGGCATCGAGGAGCACAACAACTACGCCCTGGATTTCATCAACGCGACGCGATGGATCAAAGAGAACCTCCCGCACGCCAAGGTGAGCGGCGGGATCTCCAACGTGTCGTTCTCGTTTCGCGGCAACAACCCCGTCCGAGAGGCGATGCACGCGGCGTTCTTGTTTCACGCCATCGGGGCGGGGCTCGACATGGGCATCGTCAACGCCGGGATGTTGGAGGTCTACGAAGAGATCGCCCCGGAGCTTCGCGAGCGCGTCGAAGACGTGCTCCTCAACCGACGCCCCGACGCCACCGAGCGCCTCGTCGAGCTCGGCGAGCGCCTCAAGGCCGAGAGCTCTGGCGCCCCCGCGGACAAGAAAGAAGAAGAGTCCTGGCGCAAGGGCACGGTCGAAGAGCGCCTCACCCACGCCCTCGTGAAGGGCATCGACCTCCACATCGACGCGGACACCGAGGAGGCCCGCGCGAAGCTCGGCCGGCCCCTCGCCGTGATCGAAGGCCCGCTCATGGACGGCATGAGCGTCGTCGGTGACCTCTTCGGCGCAGGAAAGATGTTTCTCCCGCAGGTGGTGAAATCTGCGCGAGTGATGAAGAAGGCCGTGGCCTACCTCACCCCCTTCATGGAGGCCGAGAAGGCCGCGCTCGCCGCCGCAGGTCAGGCCGTCAAAACCCAGGGCAAAGTGCTGCTCGCCACGGTGAAGGGCGACGTCCACGACATCGGCAAGAACATCGTCGGCGTCGTCCTCGCCTGCAACAACTACGAGGTCATCGACATGGGCGTGATGGTCTCGTGCGAGAAGATCTTGGAGCGCGCCAAGACCGAGCGCGCCGACCTCATCGGACTGAGCGGGCTCATCACTCCCTCGCTCGACGAGATGACCCACGTCGCCCGCGAGATGCAGCGCCTGGGCTTCACCGTCCCGCTGCTCATCGGCGGCGCCACCACGAGCCGCGCGCACACCGCCATCAAGATCGCGCCCCACTACGACCAACCCGTCGT
>LNFM01001606.1_pt1 | contig 11664 bp, 8 predicted proteins | sample 596031 | NCBI WGS metagenome assembly LNFM01 (sample SAMN04254537, study PRJNA301005) | activated carbon metagenome | isolation source: dual media filters at the Ann Arbor, Michigan drinking water treatment plant | place: USA: Ann Arbor | reverse complement strand
TTCGAGCAACATCGTTGTCTCCAGGTTGAGTGGTTTTGCAACCTCAGTCTGGCCTCAGACTTGGTCGCTATCCACTCCCCATGGAATCTTCGCTGCGCTCGCAATGACGGGGACCGCCCTACGCCTTCAGCGTCTCCAGAAACCGCACAGGCTCGCCCGTCGACGGGGTCGTCACTTCACCCTGCCACATCACGCGCCTGCCGCGCACGAAGGTGCCGACCGGCCAGCCGGTGACGCGCATGCCGTCATAGGGCGTCCAGCCGGCGCGCGAGGCTACCCATTTGTTGGTGATGGTCTCGGAGCGCTTGAGATCGACGACGGTAAAGTCGGCGTCATAGCCCGCGGCGATGCGGCCCTTGCAGGCGATGTTGTACAGCCGCGCGGGGCCGGCACTGGTGAGATCGACGAACCGCGCCAGCGACAGCCGCCCGGCATTGACGTGATCCAGCATCAGCGGCACCAGTGTCTGCACTCCCGTCATGCCCGACGGAGAGGCCGGATAGGTCTTGGCCTTTTCCTCCAGCGTGTGCGGTGCATGGTCGGAGCCGAGCACATCGATGATGCCCTGCTCGATGCCGTACCAGATGCCCTCGCGGTGATCGACTGAGCGCACCGGCGGATTCATCTGCGCGAGGGTACCGAGCCGCTCGTAGCATTCGGGCGCGACCAGTGTCAGGTGATGCGGCGTCGCCTCGCAGGACGCGACGTCCTTGTGATCGCGCAGATACTCGATCTCCTGCTTGGTCGAGATATGCAACACGTGGATGCGTTTCCCCGTCTCGCGCGCGAGATTGACCAGCCGCTGCGTCGCCACCAGCGCCGCGGGCTCGTCGCGCCATACCGGATGCGAGCGCGGATCACCCTCGATACGGATCGGCTTGCGCTCGTTGAGGCGGTATTCGTCCTCGGCATGAAAGGCGGCGCGTCGGCGGATCACCTGAAAGATGCGGCGGAGGCTTTCGTCGTCCTCGACCAGCAGCGCACCGGTGGATGAACCGATGAACACCTTGACGCCGGCACAACCGGGCGCCCGCTCCAGTTCAGGCAAGTCCTGAACATTCTCGCGCGTGCCGCCGATGAAGAACGCAAAATCGCAATGCATGCGATGGTGGCCAGCCTTGACCTTGGCGGTGAACGTCTCCTCGGAGACCGTGAGCGGATTGGTGTTCGGCATCTCGAACACCGCGGTAACGCCGCCCATCACGGCGCTGCGCGAGCCGGTCTCGAGGTCCTCCTTGTGCGTCAGCCCGGGCTCCCGGAAATGCACCTGCGTATCCATCACGCCGGGCAGGATATGCAGTCCCTTGCAGTCAATCGTCTCGGCAGCGGAAGCCTGCCCAAGCGCGCCGATCGCCGCGATCCGGCCATTGGCGATGCCGATGTCGCGGATGCCCTCACCGTCCTGATTGACCACGGTGCCGGATTTTAGAATGGTGTCAAATCGCTGATTCATCGGTCCTCGATGCCGCTTCAGGCTATCGCGCAGGGCTTGTTGGCGGCACTTTAGCGCCTTAACTTCGCATGGGATATCCGGCACCCGGGTTTCCCCAGGAACTTCAGGAAAACGTCACAAGGGGCCGTTTTAGCTTATGAAAGCAGCGTTTCTACCGGACCGGGGCGTGGTCAAGGTCAGCGGCGAGGATGCCCGCAGCTTCCTCAATGGCCTCGTCACCACGGATGTCACGCTGCTGCAGCCGGGTCTCGGCCGGTTCGGCGCGCTCCTGACGCCGCAGGGCAAGATCACGATCGATTTTCTCATCACCGAAGCCCCTGCCGGCCATGGCGGCGGCTTCCTGATCGACGTGCCGCGCCCGCTGGCGCAGACCCTCGCCGACAAGCTTGGCTTCTATAAGCTGCGCGCCAAGGTCGCGGTCGAGAACATCTCCGACAGCATGGGCGTGCTGGCGGCATGGGACGGCGAGCCCGCCTTGAAGCCCGATCTGGCCTTTGCCGATCCGCGGCTCGAGGCATTGGGCTGGCGCATCCTCGTGCCCGAGGATTTGAAGCAGAAAGTGGCCGACCTGATCGGCGCCGATCTGATGGAAAGCGACGCCTACGAGGCGCATCGCATCGCCTCGGGCATTCCGCGCGGCGGGCTCGATTTCATGTACAGCGATGCGTTTCCGCACGAGACCAACATGGACCGCCTGCACGGCGTCGATTTCGACAAGGGCTGCTATGTCGGTCAGGAAGTGGTGTCGCGGATGCAGCATCGCGGCACGGCGCGGACGCGGATCGTGCGCCTGGTTCTCGACGACTTCTCGCCGGAAACCGGCACCCCTGTCCTCGCCGGCGACAAGCAGGTCGGAACCATGGGTTCGACCGCCGATGGCAAGGGTCTCGCGCTGCTCCGGATCGATCGCGTCGCGGACGCGCTTGGTGCCGGGCTTTCGCTGAGCGCAGGCGGCCTTGCGATGCACCTGGCTGACCCCGGCGATATCAGAACCCCACCGAAGCAGACCGTCGCATGAGCCGATCTGCGCGCCTGCACGCCGACGGCAAGATGCGGTGTCCGTGGCCGGGCGAAGACCCGTTCTACATGGCCTATCACGACACCGAATGGGGCGTGCCGGAATATGATGACCGTGCGCTGTACGAGAAGCTGATCCTCGACGGTTTCCAGGCCGGGCTGTCGTGGATCACGATCCTGCGCAAGCGCGAAAACTTCCGCAAAGCCTTCGACGACTTCCAGCCGGAAAAGATCGCGCGCTACAACGAGAAGAAGGTCCACGCGCTGATGAACGATGCCGGCATCGTGCGCAACCGCTCCAAGATCGAGGGCACGGTGAACAGCGCCAAGGCCTATCTCAAGATTATGGAAGAAGGTCCGGGCTTCTCCAAATTCCTGTGGGACTTCGTCGACGGCAAACCGAAGGTCAACCAGTTCAAGACCACCGCCAGCGTGCCGGCCTCGACGCCGGTCTCGATCAAGATTTCAAAGGAACTCGGCGCGCGCGGATTCAAGTTTGTCGGGCCGACCATCGTCTACGCCTTCATGCAGGCCACCGGCATGGTCAACGACCATCTGGTCACCTGCTTCTGCCACGAGAACTGCAGCGGACAACACCGCAAGCCCCGCCTCAAGTCAAAATGACCGCCCGAAAATCGTCCGATGTCTCGACCCGTGCCTGGCAGCGTATGCTGTCTGGACGGCGGCTCGACCTGCTCGACCCCTCGCCGCTCGATATCGAGATCGAGGATATCGCGCATGGGCTGGCGCGCGTCGCACGCTGGAACGGGCAGACCAGCGGCGCGCATATTTTCTCGGTGGCGCAGCACACGCTGCTGGTGGAAGCCGTGATGCGCGAGCAGATGCCGCGCGTCGACGCCCGCTTTCGCCTTGCGGCGTTGCTGCACGACGCGCCGGAATATGTCATCGGCGACATGATCTCGCCATTCAAGGCGGTGCTCGGCGGCGACTACAAGGTGGTGGAAAAGCGCCTGCTCGCGGCGATCCATATCCGGTTCGGCCTGCCGCCGGTTCTGGCCGATGAAATCACCAAGGCGATCAAGGCCGCCGACCGCGGCGCCGCCTATCTCGAAGCCACGCATTTGGCGGGCTTTTCGCAGGCCGAGGCGAAGCGCTTGTTCGGCCGGGATCCAGGCCTGTCCGAAGCTGCCGTGCGCGATTATCTGACGCCGTGGACGGCAGCCAGGGCGGAGAAGCAGTTTTTGGCCCGGTTCAACCTTTTGCTAGCGTGATTGCCTCCCGCAATCCGCTTTCGCCGCCTGATTCGGATGCTTATAATCCCCGGCAAAACAGGACGCTCAGGAACGCTTAGGACCACCATGATTCATGTCTGCTCGCTTGCCGCACTTCCCGAGACCGTCAGAGCCACCGGCGCCAGCCACGTTCTTACCGTGATGGCCAATGTCGATCAGGTGCAGCGCCCGGCCTCGGTGCTGGAAGCGAACCACCTGAAGGTGTCGATGGACGACATTACCCAGGAGATGGACGGCTTTCTTGCGCCGTCGCAGGAGCATATCGAGCGGGTGCTGAATTTCGTTCGTAACTGGGACCGCAGCGCGCCGATGGTGGTGCACTGTTATGCCGGCATCAGCCGCTCGACGGCCAGCGCCTTCGCCGCCGCCTGCATGCTCAATCCGCACCGCAACGAGATCGAGATCGCCCGGCAGATCCGCGCCCGCTCCCCGATCGCGTCACCGAACCGGTTGATCGTCACCCTTGCCGACAAGGCGCTGGGGCGCGATGGACGCATGCTGCGCGCGCTGGACGAAATGGGGCCCGGCAGCATGACAGTGGAAGGCCGGCCGTTCCGGGTCGACCTGGACTAGCCATCCATTGAACTTTTAGCTGACAAAGCTGCACTCACTGGATTGCAACCAGGCTGCGGACGTGGCCGGTTAGCGGCTAGTCATTTGTCTTGACGCGTTTTCTTCACGCGAACCGGTATCCACTTCGCTTGAAAACGCTTTGGAGCGCGCCTGGAGGCCCGATGTTCGATTTGCCGTTCGATTTCTTCGCGCTCGCGATCGCGATTGTTGCCCTTGCGTTCGCGCGAAAGGCCATGAACCAGGTCTCGGACTTGCGGACACGGCTGGAGGCAATCGGGACGGCCGCCACCGCCACCGCCGTGCCTCCACCTCTCACGCCGTTTGAGGCGTTCGAAAAAACGCTGCCACCGGCTTCGCCGGGGGTCACACCAACGCCGCCGCCGCTTATTCCCGATGTTGAACCCACAGCTTCCGCCGAGGAAGAGCAGCAAGCCACTGCCGGTGGCCCCGCAGCACCGCCCCCTGCGCTGCCGCAACCCGATCGCGGCTTCGAGGAAACCATCGGCACCCGCTGGGTGGTGTGGATCGGCGGGCTGACGCTGGCGCTCGGCGGCTTCTTCATGGTGCGCTATTCGATCGAGGCCGGGCTGCTCGGCCCCGAAGTGCGCACGATGCTGGGCGGCCTGTTCGCTCTCGCCCTGCTGCTGGCCGGCGAATGGACCCGCCGCAAGGAGAGCGTCTCCACCATCGCCGCAACGCCGATTGCCAACATTCCGGCGATCCTGACGGCGGCCGGGACGGCCGTGGCCTTCGCCACGGTTTATGCCGCCTATGCGCGGTACGGTTTTCTGGCGCCGGCAACCGCGTTCATCCTGCTCGGACTAGTGGCGCTCGGAACGCTTGCGGCCGCGCTTCTGCACGGCCCGGCGCTCGCCGGTCTCGGCGTCGTCGGCGCCTTCGTCGCGCCGGTCCTGGTGTCGTCCGGCAAGCCGGATTACTGGGCGCTCTATATCTATCTCGCCATCGTCACCGCAGCAGCCTTCGGTCTGGCGCGCGTGCGTCTGTGGCGGTGGCTCGCGGTCACCACGATCGCGTTCGCGCTGCTGTGGACGTTCCCCTGCCTGCAATGCGGACCGTCGATGATCGGCCCGCACGCCTTCCATGTCCTTGCAGGCTTCATCCTCGCCGCACTGCTTGTCGTGTGCGGATTCATGTTCGGTCCGCCCGCGGAGGAGGGCCAGGTGGAGCCGATCTCGTCCGGCTCGCTCGCGGCGTATCTTTTTGGCGCGACGCTGATCGTGCTGAACGGTTTTCATGCCGACACCGCGATGATCGTGTTCGGCCTGCTGGTGGCCGGCACGCTGCTGGTCGCCTGGCGCAGCGATGCCGCCACCGGAGCCGTCGGGGCCGCGGCTGCGCTGGTGTTCGTCGCGTTCGCCGAATGGGCCGTTCGCGCCAATGCCGACATGCTGGTGCTGCCCGGCGGCCCGCTGCCGGGCATCGGACCGAATGCCACGGACGGATCGGTGTCGCTGCATCTGGTCTCGGCCGCGATCTTCGCCGCAGGTTTTGGTGTGGCGGGATTTCTTGCGCAGGGCCGCTTCTCGGGGCCGATCATACCGGTGATCTGGTCGGCTGCCGCAGTGTTCACGCCGCTCGCGCTGCTGGTCGCGCTCTACGCCCGCATCGCGCATCTCGACCGCTCGATTCCGTTCGCCATCGTCGCGGTCGCCCTCGCCGCGGCCTATGCGGCCGCAACCGAGATTCTTTCCAAACGCGAAGACCGTCCGGGGCTGCAGCCCTCGATCGCGCTGTTTGCGACCGGTGCGCTCGCAGCGCTGGCGCTGGCGCTGACCTTTGCGCTGGAAAAAGGCTGGCTCACGATTGCGCTGGCGCTGATGTCGGCGGGTACCGCCTGGATTTCAACCCAGAGGCCCATTCCGTTCCTGCGCTCGCTGGCTGCGATCCTGGCTGCGATCGTGGTGCTGCGGATCGGCTACGAGCCGCGCATTGTCGGTTCCGCGGTCGGCAGCACGCCAATCTTCAACTGGCTGTTGTGGGGCTACGGCATTCCAGCGCTCTCGTTCTGGGCCGGAAGCATCCTGCTGCGCCGCGGCGGCGACGATGGGCCGCTGCGAACGGTGGAATCGGCGGCGATCCTGTTCACGGTGCTGCTGGCATTCATGCAGATCCGCCACGCCGTCAACCATGGCGACGTCTATCGCCAGAGCGCCGGCCTCACCGAGGTTGCGTTGCAGGTCTGCGTAACGCTGGCAATGGTAATCGGGCTGGAGCGCCTGCGCATCCGCACCGGCAGCGTGATTCACAATGCCGGCGCGATCCTGCTCACGGTATTCGCCGGCCTGGCGGCGGTGTTCGGACTGCTGATGCTGGAGAACCCGCTACTTTGGCATATCGACGTCGGCGGCGCCGTCATCAACCTGCTGCTGCTCGGCTATGCCCTGCCCGCCGTGCTGGCGCTCCTGCTGTCCTATGCGGTGGCGGGCCGGCGTCCGGTCGCCTACGCCAACACGATCGCAGCGGGCGCGCTCATTCTCGCGCTCGCCTACGTGACGCTGGAAATTAGGAGAATCTATCACGGCCCGGTCCTGTCCACCGGACCGACCACCGGCGCCGAGCAATACACTTATTCGATCGCCTGGCTCGCATTCGGCGTGGTGCTGCTCGGCGTCGGCGTTCTGTTCAACTCGCAGCGCGCGCGTCTGGCGTCCGCCGCCGTCATTGCTCTGACGATCGGAAAGGCGTTCCTGATCGACATGTCGACACTGACGGGCGTCTACCGCGCGCTGTCGTTCATGTGCCTAGGGCTGGTGCTGGTGGCGATCGGCTGGCTGTACCAGCGCATCCTGTTCCGCCGGCAAGCGGCGGCGCCGGTAGTTCCGACAGCGCCGGCGACGGGGTGATCGCTCAGGCCACCCTGACCGAGTTGAGGAACTTGCCGACCTCGAGCTTGAGCCGGTTGCTTTCGCTCGACAGCGACTTCGCCGCGGAGTGAACCTGCGCGGACGCCGACCCGGTCTCGGTCGCGCCCTGCTGCACGTCGGTGATGTTGGAAGATACAAGCTGCGTGCCTGTTGCGGCGTGCTGGATGTTGCGGGATATTTCCTGCGTCGCCGCGCCCTGCTCTTCCACCGCCGCCGCAATCGTCGAGGATATCTCCGACATGCGGCCGATGGTGTCGCCAATCTCCTTGATCGCCGCCACCGACTCCTGGGTCGCGGCCTGAATCCCCGATATCTGCTGACTGATCTCGCCGGTCGCTTTCGCAGTCTGCTCCGCGAGCGCCTTCACCTCGGACGCCACCACTGCAAAGCCGCGGCCGGCTTCGCCGGCGCGCGCAGCCTCGATCGTGGCGTTCAGGGCCAGCAGGTTGGTCTGGCCGGCAATGGTGTTGATCAGTTCGACCACATCGCCGATGCGGCTTGCCGCCTTCGACAGCTCACTGACGCGGCTGTTGGTCTTCTGCGCCTGCTCCACCGCCTCACTGGCGACGCGGGACGATTCCTGGACCTGACGGCTGATCTCGTTGACGGACGCGGTCAACTCCTCGCTGGCCGCGGATACCGACTGCACATTGGTCGATGCTTCCTCGGAAGCCGCGGCAACAGTGGTTGCCAGGTCCTGTGACCGTTCCGCCGCCCTGGTCAGCGTAGTGGCCGAGGCTTCCAGTTCGGTCGCGGCCGTCGACACCGTCTCGACGATCTCGCCGACCGCGCCTTCGAACGCGCTGGCGAGTTCGCGCATGTCCGCCTTGCGGCGCTCGGCCTGCCGCTGTTCGTCTTGCAACTGCTCGGAGCGCAGTCGTTCCGCCTCGATCATATTGTTCTTGAAGACTTCGACCGCACCGGCCATCTCGCCGATCTCGTCCTTGCGGCCAAGACCTGGAATTGCGATTCTGAGCTCGCCGCCCGCCAGCCCGGTCATGGCAGATACCATCGAGGCAAGCGCGTTCGAGATCGAGCGGCCGATCAGGAACGACAGGCCGCACACGACGACCACCGAAAGCGCAAGTGCGATCAGCATCCACGTTCTCACGGAATCCCGCGCTGCTGCCTCGGCCGCTTCGGCTTCCTTGTAGAGCCGCTCGACGGTTTGCCCGATTTCGAGCATTACCGGTTCGAACCCTCGAAACGTCTTCATCATGTTGGCGTCGTAGGCTGCCGTTTGCTGGGCGGTCTCGGCCCACGCCGCAAATTCCTTCTGATAGGTGGTGAGTTTCGAGGTGATGTCCGCCACAACAGGCGGAGCGATTGCCACCGCGGACAGAGCCTTCGAAAACTCAGCCCCGGACTTCTTTATCTCCGCGACATATTTCTGGTCGCGGCGCAGCATGAAGTCCTTCTCGTTCCGGCGCATCATCAGCATCCAACTGGTCAGACGCGGTTCGTCGATCTCCTTCAGTTTGGTTTCGACACCATGGACTGCGCTGCGCAACGCCCCGTTCAGCCCCAGGGTTTCGTTCAATCCCAGTTTGATCTCCGCGCCCACCAGATTGACGAAATCCGCCGCATAGGTCTTGAAGCCGCCATGCGCGAGCTTGACCTTCTCGAAAAGCGCGCCGAAACCGCCGGCCCTGGTCAGCGCTTCCAGTCGGCCAAAATCGCCGTCGATCTTGACCACCAGATCGGCATGCGCCTTGGCGTAGGTTTCCTTGCGGCGCTGCTGAAAATTCTTCTCGTTACGCCGCGCCTCGAGCATGTCGATCGAGAGCTGCTTGTTGAGATCGGATATCTCCCGCGCGCTTTTCGCCGCAGAACGCGAAGCATCCTGCGACAAGCTTCCCACCTGATAGATCGCGCCGAATGCGAGGACACCGATCAGACCAACGGCACCGATCGCCATGATCCTGTGGGTGAGACGAATGGAAAAGCCACTCATGCGGGTTTCCTGATGACTGAAATAACTGGTCCGATGCGAACCAAGGCAGATGCATGCGCCTCGCCCGCGGGTTGTCGACCGCGAGCGAAATGCCCAATTCGTGGGCATCATCAGTACAGTCAGTTCTCTCGATTAGTCTTAACGACGGGCCCGTATAATTACTGAGAGGCAGGGAGGAGACCCTGCCAAAGCGCGAACTTGAGCGGCGTCATAGTTCTCAACGGCAGGCTGAGGTGGGCCGAAGTCGTTAACATGTCGGGCAAGTGCCGGCCGAGAACGCGGCCGCTGGAGCCCAGCGGTGAGGCATTCCTGCCGAACGATCGGCAATCGGTCCGTTGACGCGCCGCCGGGCAATGTCCAGCGGCGTCATCTGCAATTCGGTGCCTGGCCTTCAGGCGGCGCGCACCGACTCGAGGAATTTGGCGACCTCGACCTTGAGGCGGTTGCTGTCGGTCGAGAGCGACTGCGCTGCGGAAAGCACGTGGGACGAGGCGCTCTCGGTCTCGGTCGCGCCGCGCTGCACGTCGGTGATGTTGGCGGAGACCATCTGGGTCCCCTGCGCCGCCTGTTGCACGTTGCGGGAGATTTCCTGCGTCGCCGCGCCCTGCTCTTCCACGGCCGCCGCGATCGCCGAGGAAATTTCCGACAGCCTTCCGATGGTGCCCGAGATCTCCTGGATGGCGCTGACCGACTCCTGGGTCGCGGCCTGGATGCCGGTGATCTGCTGGCCGATCTCGCCGGTGGCCTTGGCGGTCTGTTCGGCCAGCGCCTTCACCTCGGATGCCACGACCGCGAAACCACGTCCGGACTCGCCGGCACGCGCGGCCTCGATGGTCGCGTTGAGGGCGAGCAGATTGGTCTGGCCCGCGATGTTGTTGATCAGTTCGACCACGTCGCCGATGCGGGCGGCAGCCTTCGACAGTTCGCTGACCCGGTCGTTGGTCCTTGCCGCCTGATCGACGGCATCGCCGGCCATCCGCGCGGATTCCTGCACCTGACGGCTGATTTCGGTGACCGAGGACGCCATTTCCTCGGTGGCGGATGCGACTGACTGCACGTTGGTGGAAGCCTCCTCCGAGGCCGAGGCGACCGTGGTGGCGAGTTCCTGCGCCCGCTCCGCGGTCGACGTCAGCGTGCCCGCGGATGCCTCGAGTTCAGTCGAGGCCGACGACACGGTATCGACGATCTCGCCGATCATGGCTTCGAAGTTGCTGGTGATGCTGTCGACGCGACGACCGCGCTCGATCTTGGCTTCGGCATCGCGCGCCGCGTCCGCGTCGGCGGCCTTCTTCGCAATCAGCGCATCCTTGAATACCTGCAACGCATCCGCCATGGCACCGATTTCGGTCTTCTCGCCGCGGCGCATGACCTCAGCCGTCAGGTCTCCGCTTCCGAGCGCCTGCATCGGCTTCACGATCGAGGCAATGCCGTTCGACAGGTCGCGAACGAGATAAAGTCCGACGCCGAAGCCGCAGACCATCATGGCAGCGACAACGCCCAGCACGGTCCAGAACGCGAAATTGTATCCTTCAGCGGCCTGGCGTGTGGCGGTGTCCGCGCCCGTATTGTTCAGGTTGATCGATTTTTCCAGGAACGCATCGGACTCGGCGGCGATAACCGCGACCTTCTTGGAAATGGCCTCACTGGCCTCAGTGGGAATTCGGCCGACGCTCGCGCGCGACAGCTGGATCACCTCCTGGACACCTGCGATATACTTATCCCAGGCACGCGACCAGTTCTCGTAGATCGAGCGCTCTTCCGGCGAGGAAATCAGCGGTTCGTAAGTCTTGCGATCTTTGGCGATCCTCTCGAGGATGCCGGCCAGCCGCTTGTCGTTGGCCGCCTTGGCATCGAGCGTTTCCGCCATCACGTGAGCGCGCAGCGCGATGCGGAACAGGTTGATGTCCGTACGCAATTCGCCAAGCACCCGCACACTTGGAAGCCAGCTCGAGGCGATTTCCACGGTGTGGGCGTTGATCATCTGCATGCTGCGGATCGCCAGCAGGCCCATGCCTGACATTGCAACCAGCATGAACGCGATGACGGCGATGACTTTTGCTCTGATCGACAGCTTGGACATATTTGGCCTTCTGCAAATGACGACGGCCGGCTCTCCCGGAAGAGGCCCGTGCCATCGAATTCCTATGAATGTTCGGTTGATTTCCGAAGCGCCGGATATTTCGCGCGAGCCTATAGGGCTGGTTGCAAGCGACGGTTAATATGCAACCCGTAGAAATACCAAGGCATTCACATGGCGCTGAAGCTGGCAGGACAAAAGTTCGCGAACCCGCATGACCACGGGCTCGCTTTACCGGTCTGGATTCTAACGGTAGCGCGCGTCCGGCGCGATCAATCGGTCGAGCGGCGCAGCTCCGGGGCACCATCAGCCTTGGCAGATTCAGACTTGGCGGGCTCGGCCTTGGCCTCGGACTTCACCGGCTCGAGCTTGGCGCTCTCGACCGACGGCGTTTGGACCCGCGACGATACCTCGGCACGTGCATCGGCCGAGCGCGTCGGTTCCTCGCGACG
>LNFM01017370.1_pt1 | contig 11667 bp, 8 predicted proteins | sample 596031 | NCBI WGS metagenome assembly LNFM01 (sample SAMN04254537, study PRJNA301005) | activated carbon metagenome | isolation source: dual media filters at the Ann Arbor, Michigan drinking water treatment plant | place: USA: Ann Arbor | reverse complement strand
AGTGCATGAAGGGTTGCGAGTTGATGTTCTCGTCGTCCTTCATGAAGTCCAGCCCGCCCTTGAGGCCTTCGTACACCACACGCCCGTAGTTGCGGCCGGAAAGACCGAGCTTGGGCTTGGTGGTGGCGCCCAGCAGCGGCCGTCCAAACTTGTCGAGACGCTCGCGTTCGACGATCACGCCGGTGGCCGGGCCCTGGAAGGTCTTGAGGTAGGCCACCGGAATGCGCATGTCTTCCAGGCGCAGGGCCTTCACGGCCTTGAAGCCGAAAACGTTGCCGATGATGGAGGCGGTGAGGTTGGCGATGGAGCCGCCTTCGAACAGATCGATGTCGTAGGCGATGTAAGCGAAGTACTGAGCTTCAGTCTTCGTGCCCGCGCCGGTGTTTGGCACGGCATCGACGCGATAGGCTTTGGCGCGGTAAAGATCGCAGGCGGTGAGGCGATCGGTCCATACTACCGTCCAGGTGGCAGTGGATGATTCGCCAGCCACGGCAGCTGCGCATTCTTCGGAGTCGACGCCCTCTTGCGGCGTGATGCGGAACATGGCGATGAGGTCGGTGTCCTTGGGCACGTAGTCGGGCTGCCAGTAGCCCATCTGCTTGTACTTCAGCACACCTGCGCTGTAGCGCTTCTTGGCGTCGGTGATGATGGCGTCGTCGTTGGTGTCGGTCACGTTATCTCCTTGGGTTGTCATGGGGTGATTCGGGGCGGGTGGGGCAAATATAAGTTCATGGTGATTTACTTAATAGTCAGTTATTCTTCGCCTACAGATAAGGTGAAGCTGATCAATGAACGTCACGTTCCGGCAGTTAAGGGTATTTACTGAGGTCGCTCAACGCCAAAGCATGGTTAGGGCTGCCGAGACCCTGCATCTGTCCTCTTCTGCTGTATCGATGCAGATAAAGGAAATCGAGAGCCAGGTCGGCTTGTCGCTTTTCGATCGCCATGGCCGAGAGATTTCTCTCTCCACCGCGGGCGAGTACTTCCTCGTCCACGCCCGGAGAATGCTGGCGGAACTGAAAGAGGCAGAGAACGCCATGGCTCGCTTCAAACGCCTGGAGCATGGCCACCTGACGATTGGAATCGTCAGCACCGCCACGTACTTCGTGCCTCAACTGCTGGCGCGCTTTCACGAGGAACATCCCGGGGTTGACGTGCGCTTGCGTGTGGTGGGGAACCGAGAACAAATGGTGGCTTTGATGGAAGCCGGAGACGTGGATCTCTCGGTGATGGGGCGTCCACCGAAAGAAATTGCAACGCGTGCAGAATCGTTTGCCGCTCACCCGTTCGTGTTTGTCTGTCCGCCCGGGCATCCGTTGTTGGCCGTCGGGCAGCCGCATGTAGCCTCCCTGCAGGACTACCCCTTCATCGTCCGTGAGTTCGGTTCTGGTACCCGTGCGGCCATGACCGAATACTTCACAGCCCATCGCTTCAAGCCCCACATCACGATGGAGATGTCCAGCAACGAGACCGTGAAGCAGGCTGTGATGGCGGGAATGGGCCTAAGCTTTCTCTCTTTGCATACGGTGGGGTTAGAGGTGAGCAATGGACTGATGCAAGTCTTGGACGTCGAGGGCACGCCCGTGATGCGGATGTGGAATATCGTTCGCCTGCAGTCCAAAGTTCTTTCCCCTGCAGCAGAGGCATTTCGATACTTCATGCTCGAGCGCGGCGAGGCTTACCTGATTGCTCACGATCAGGGCATCTTGAAATCACTGGCGCTTGAGTGTTGATGGCGCATCGCTGCTGTTGATTCGCAAGGCGGTCAAGCCCGCTCGCATTCACACACCACAGTGAACCGCCCCGGCTTTCGTGGAGGCCGGTTGGTTTAAGTCAGGCAGCGGTTGCCGCCTGATTGGCGAGATGCCGGTAATAGTTTGCCTCAGCTTCAGCCGGAGGTATGTAGCCGATGGGTTCCAGCAGCCTGTGGTGGTTGAACCAGGACACCCATTCCAGGGTGGCCAGCTCCACCGATTCCTTGGTCTTCCAAGGCGCTCGCCGGTGGATCAGCTCGGCCTTGTACAGCCCGTTGATGGTCTCGGCCAGCGCGTTGTCGTAACTGTCGCCCTTGCTGCCCACTGAAGGCTCGATGCCCGCCTCGGCGAGGCGCTCGCTGTAGCGGATGCTGACGTATTGCGACCCCCTATCGGAGTGACAAACCAGGCTGCCATCGCGCTCCATCGAGCACGAAGTCCGTTCGCATCGAACTGCTCACGCGCCAACCGACGATGCGCCGGGCATACACGTCGATCACGAAGGCCACGTACAGCCAGCCGAGGAGCAAAGCCATGGGAAGACCAACCGAAATCGTTAAGCAAGCCTATTCTGCTTTCGCGACCGGAAGCATACCCGCGCTTCTCGAAATGCTTTCGGAAGATGTGGAGTGGCGCTTCTTCGCCAATCAAGAGACTGGCACGCCTTACGGTGGGACCTTCAAAGGCAGGCAGGAGGTTGCCGGCTTCTTTGCGAAGCTGGCAGAGACGACCGAGATACTCGAGTTCGAGCCGCGCGAATTCCTTGAAGGGTCCAACCACGTGACGACCATCGGTCGCTCGAAGGGCAGGGCTCGTCCGGACGGCAAGATTCACGACACCGAGTGGGTGCAAGTCTGTGTTCTGGACAGCAACTCAAGAATCAGCCGCTGGTTTGGCACTGAGGATAGCGCAGCAAGATTAGACAAGTAGCGGGTGGCGACAGGTCAAGGGCTTTGTTGCAACGCCGATTCCGGCGGCCGGAGCGCTCCTCAAGAGTGCGGAGGCCGCCGGATTCAGCGGCAGCGCCGGCCGACCGCTTCTGCCGCTGTGAGCCATACCTCTCAATAAGAAAAAGGGCCCGCACGAAGCGGGCCCAAAAGGGTTGGTCCTTGATGCCCACCCGGGAGAAACCACGGTCTCACGGTAGCGGACGTCGCCTTACACGGCAAGTCCGGCAAAAGTGTGCGTTGGCGCACGCGGTCACAGCCTTCCACGCCCACGGCGGTACTTGGATGCCGCCAGGCCCAGAACAATTGGACCTCGTTCGCCGCAAGCAATCCGTGAGCGCAATGCGCCTCTCCAGTCATCCTCGTCGATGACTATCTCGACAAGGCCATGAACCTCGGACCACCCCCAGCGCCGATGGATGGAACAGCCGTTGGGCAGAGGGCGCGCCGTCGGCTCCGGAATGCGTGCACGACCTCGAATCAAACTGTGGCGCGCGCGCCGCGAATGACTGCTATCACCGAAATTCTGAGGTCGCGCCGACCGACCCGCTGGCCACATGGCGCGCAATCCCGGTCATGGCCAAGTCGCGCCTGACCGAGCCCGGCGTTCTTGTCAGGCAGTGGTGCCAGAGCCATCTCAAAGGCCTGGCGCCCTGCAGGGGTCAAACTCATGAGACACAGAGATAAGTTTCGAGCCTCATAGATAAGTAACGAGGAACATGGATAAGCCTTCGCCGAGCTATTGCATCAATATTGCGATTCGGATGCGCGGTTCTCGCCGCACCAGATGAGGTCTGAAAAGCGGGTCCGACGGAGGTGCCACGGTGCCGTTGTGAAGAGCGTGGCTATTTGCCTACTAAATGAGTGAGAGAACCATGGAGACAACTGAAGTGACAAAAGAGGCCGGCGTCGGAAGCAAGAAGCTATTCGAGAACGACAAAATCATTGTTTGGGACTTCGTACTGCCCGCTGGCGAAGAAACCCCTGTGCATACGCATGACCACTCATACATGTGGTTTGCCGTTCAGGGAGCTCCTCTTCAAATCTACGATGAGCATGGGAATGATGTAGGTCTATTCCCAGTCCCGACAAACGGCATCTTCGAGCTCAAGGTCGAAGACGGCACCATTGAGGTGATGTCGGACATTGGGAAGGGAGTCAAGGTGCCCGCAAAGCACAAGGCTAAGAACGTGGGCAGCGAGATATACCGCGAGATACTGGTCGAATGGAAGTAGTCCGGCGGCCCTTCTCGGCGGCGAATCGCTGGCAAGGGGCAGGCTAAATCCCCCTTGCCAGCCCACGCCAGTGGGTGCCGAGCGATGTCGCGAGCGGCTTCTAGCCCACGCCTCTTCAAACTACTTCCAAAATCTTCCGGTACTTGCTGGGCGCAAAGCCCTGCATCCCAACGAAGAAGCGGGTGAAGTTGCCAGCCGTATCGAACCCGAGGTCGAACGCGATGTCCTGCAGCGAGACGTCACGCTGGGCGACCTTTCGAAGGCTTGTTTCCATCTTCAACATACTCAGGAAAAGTGTTGGTGGAAGGCCGGTCGCCTTCTTGAACAGCCTGAAGAACTGCGCGCGGGACAACCCGGACCAACATGCCATGTCCTCTGGACTGCAGAGCAGGTCACCCTCCCCGAGCATCCTTTCAACGATTTTGCGTATGCGCGCGTCGTAGTCGCGCTCGACCCGCTCGCTTGCGAGCTGCAGCAGGTTCCGAGGGGGAGATAACGTCAGAATCTCCGAGAAGATGGATGCTATGAGATTCTCCATCTCCTGAACGCTCGGTGGCTCGACCCGTATGAGCGCATCTAGAACGTCATCGCGTCCTCGTGCAAGGCGGGGACTCAGAACCTCCACCGGACGCTCGAAGAACTTTGGATGGGTGCTAGCTGCAAAGCGACGGTCTACCTCCTTCAACCAATGCGGATTGAGGTAGAAGGCTAGAAGGACGGTCTTGGCCTCTGTCTCTTTGTAGTGGTAGTAGTGAGGCTCCCACGCGTTAATCATGAGTGCGCTTTGCGCAGTGACGGGATACTCTTTAGCACCTATGCCGAATTCAATGTCCGAGCCGCCTATCTTGAAGACGATGTGACATTCCCTGTGTGCATGCAGGACCATGGAATGGTCCAAGCCCAAGAGTACGGCTCTTCCGAATCGGCCATGAATGATGCGTAGAGGGTCGGACACCAAAATCTCCTGAAGGAATCAAGCCGTGGTCACGACGACGCAAAGCCTTGCTACGCCGTGATAGTTAGTGCGTTGGAAGAGCGGCCGGCCGCCTGGAGCGGTGCCGATGCTTCAACCAAGAAGAAGCGGGCAACCATTTCCTTGGTGATTTCGATTGCCCGCTGGAGGCTCATGTCGATGTGGTCAGTGAGTACTTTTAGCGCTTCGTCGGTCTTTCGCAGCGCAACGAAGTCAATGACGTTCATGTGCGCATCAAACGACGTAAGGTTCCACGAAGAAAGTTGCTCGATGTCGACGTGGCGAGCGACGTGGATTCGGCGCGTGACGATATCCATGAACGACATGATTTCTTTGTTATGCGAAAGCGCGACAAGCCCGCGGTGAAATTCCTCATCGGCAAGAACCATGTCTCCGGTGCTCATCGTCGCGGACTGCTTCATCACGCTGACCCAGAAATTCTTAACCGATGCAATGTCGGCGTCAGACGCACGCTGAATCGCAAGCATCACAGCTCGACGCTCCAGGGCGATGCGAACCTGGTAGAGGTCAAAAACTTCATCGACGCTGATGGCCTTGCGTAAGAACCCTTTGTTCAAGACGAACTCCAGCAGACCTTCCGCAGCGAGACGATTCAGAGCTTCCCGGAGGGTGGACCTCGCAACACCAAACTGCTCACCAAGTTGCTTTTCATTGATTCGAGTACCAGGCCTGAAGTCGTACCGCATTGCCCGGTCGCGCAGCTCGTAGTAGAGCCGCTGCACGTTGCTCTCGTCCCTGACTGTCGCAACCTTTGCAGGCTGCGCATGTTTGGCCCTAGGGGACTTCCTCGGTGGGTTGGACTTCGCCTTCATTTCACGTCTCTGTCACTACGCGAAGGCGCACGCCTCGCCGCTCTTGAGAGCAGAGAGCGCCTCTACCAAGGGATTTCCATGATGCCGGCTGCACATTTCATGAGCTCTGAAGATAAGTGTCGACACTTGTGCCGACATAGAGTTATAGAACTTGGCGAACCTGCTTCAAATGCGAGGTTTCCCTAGCCCAGCGGCACTGAGCGTTCAGTTCCGTTGCCGTCCCGATGTCCGCCAGTTCAATCCTCGAGATTTCCCAATGAACCTTCTGCCAGTCAGCCTCGACGACAAGTACACCTTCGCCCAGGGTCGGGTCTTCATCTCTGGCACCCAGGCCCTGGTGCGGCTGCCGATGACGCAGCACATGCGCGACTCGGCGCAAGGGCTCAACACCGCAGGGTACATCACGGGGTACCGCGGTTCACCGCTCGGCACCTTTGACGAGCAACTCAGCAAGGCTGCCAAGTCTCTTGCCGCCCACAACGTCGTCTTCGTGCCAGGTGTAAACGAGGACTTGGCGGCCACAGCGGTGTGGGGTGCGCAACAGGCCGAGGCCAGCGGCGAAGGGATGTACGACGGCGTGTTTGCCCTGTGGTACGGCAAGGGACCTGGCGTCGACCGTACTGGTGACGCCTTCCGGCATGGCAACCTAGCAGGCTCATCGAAGCATGGTGGGGTCCTGGTCCTCATGGGAGACGACCACACCTGCGAATCCTCGACAACCTGCCATCAGAGCGAGTTCGCGATGGTGGATGCCATGATTCCAGTGTTGAGCCCCGCCGGAGTCCAGGAAATCCTCGACTTCGGCCTTATTGGTTGGGCCCTGTCGCGCTACAGCGGCTGCTGGGTTGGCATGAAGTGCGTTAAGGACACGGTGGAGGCCACTGCTTCCATCGACGTCGACGTGGACCGCGTTCGCATCGTCTTTCCCGACGACATGGAACTGCCAGCAGACGGCTTAAACCTCCGCCAACCGGACACGCCGCACGCCCAGGAAGCTAGGCTGCACCGGTACAAGCTCGAGGCCGTGAAGGCATTCGCGCGGGTCAACGCCGTCGACCGAATCGTCGTGGACGGTGCCTCAGCGAAGCTGGGCATCGTCACGCACGGCAAGAGCTACCTCGACGTGCTGCAGGCACTGCATGACTTGGACCTCACGGAAGAGCAGGCGGGCCAGCTCGGGCTTCGTATCTACAAGGTCGGCATGACCTGGCCCTTGGAGCCTACGGGCGCCGTGCGCTTTGCCGAAGGGCTCCAGAAAGTCATCGTCGTGGAGGAGAAGCGTAGTCTGCTCGAGAGTCAGCTCAAGGAGCATCTCTACGGAAAGGTCAGCGCGCCGGCCATCATCGGGAAGCTTGACGAGGAGGGAAAGGGCCTCTTTCAATCCGAGATGGCGCTTGATTCCAACCAAATCGCCGTCGCCATAGCCGAACGCCTCCTACAGCTCCATGACGGAAAGCTCGAAGCTTTGCGCCAGCGCCTTGAGGAGATTCGCAGCTTGCGTTCTCCCAAGGGCGTCATCGACATCTTTTCTCGCAGCTTCTACTTCTGCAGCGGCTGCCCTCACAACTCCTCGACGGTGCTACCGGAAGGCAGCAAGGGCTACGCAGGCATTGGGTGCAGCTGGATGGCCCAGGCGATGGACCGCTCCACGACCGGGTACACCCAGATGGGTGCAGAGGGCATGTCTTGGGTCGGCGAGGCTCCGTTCTCCAAACGGCAGCACATGTTCCAAAACATCGGCGACGGGACATACTTCCACTCGGGCCTGCTGGCCATCCGAGCCGCAGTCGCGGCGAAGACGAACATCACCTACAAGATTCTGTTCAACGACGCTGTGGCCATGACGGGCGGCCAGCGCCACGATGGTCCCCTGGACGTTCCTACCATCGCGCACCAAGTGCATGCCGAGGGCGTCAAGCGAATCGTGGTCGTCAGCGACGAGCCCGAGAAGTACCCTGCTGGCATCAATTGGCCTCAGGGTTTGACCGTTCACCATCGGGACGACATCAACGTCATCCAGAAGGAGCTACGGGAGATTGAGGGAACAACCGCGCTCATCTACGACCAGACCTGCGCCGCGGAGAAGCGCCGTCGGCGCAAGCGTGGCCAACTTCCGGACCCAGCCAAGCGACTGCTCATCAACGACCTGGTCTGCGAAGGGTGTGGCGACTGCGGCATGAAGTCCAACTGCGTCTCGGTCCAGCCGCTCGAGACAGAGCTTGGTCGCAAGCGGACCATCGACCAGTCGTCCTGCAACAAGGACTACTCGTGCGTGAAGGGCTTCTGCCCCAGCTTCGTCACGGTGCTTGGCGGTTCGCTCCGCAAGCCCGAGCGTGTCGCGGACTCCGGCGGTCTGTTTGTCGCACTCCCGGAGCCCGAGCTGCCATCACTCGAGGATGGCGTCTACAGTGTCCTCGTCACGGGCATGGGCGGCACCGGCGTGGTGACCATCGGCGCGATTCTGGGAATGGCTGCTCACCTTCAAGGGCTTGGCTGTGGCATCCTGGACATGGCGGGTCTCGCACAGAAGGGCGGCTCGGTATGGAGCCACCTGCGGTTTGGCAAGTCGCCCGAGGCAATCAAGACCATCCGCATCGCAGCCGGAGGTGCGAATCTGGTGCTGGGGTGCGACATGATTGTTGCCGGCAACTCGAAGACGCTCGCCGCTACACGCAAGGGCCGCACACGCATGGTCGTCAACACCCAGGAGACGATGCCGGGAGAGTTCTCTCGTAAGGCAGACATGCAATACCCGCGTGGCAGCTTGCAGCGCAACATCGTGGACGCAGTCGGAACCGACGGAGCAGACTTCGTGGAGGCGGGTCGTATCGCAACCGCGCTGTTGGGTGACGGCATAGCGGCGAACATGTTCATGCTGGGCTTTGCCTACCAGCGCGGTTGTATTCCCGTCACGGCCGAAGCGATTGAGAAGGCCATTGAACTCAACGGCGCTCAGCAGCAGATGAACCGAGACGCCTTTCTGTGGGGACGCCGAACGGTCGTAGACCCTAGCGCGGTCGAGCGCATGTTGACGAACCTGCAAGCCGACCACGACCCAGGGCTCTCGCCTGCAGTCATCGAGGACCTGGACGAGGCCATTGAGTGGCGCAGGCGATTCTTGACGGACTACCAGAACGCGGCCTATGCCGCGCAGTACGTCCACTATGTGGAGCGCGTTCGCAGCATCGAGCGCAGCACGTTCCCGGGTCGCAGCGACCTTACGCGCGCTGTGGCGAAGTATTACTTCAAGCTATTGGCTATCAAGGACGAGTACGAAGTGGCTCGCCTCTATACCGATACAGGCTTCTTGCAAAGCGTCGAGCGCAAGTTCGAGGGTGACTTCAAGCTGGTTTTCAACCTGGCTCCGCCAATCCTCTCCAAGCGAGACTCCGCAACCGGTGAGCCCAAGAAGCGCGAGTTTGGGCAGTGGGTCATCCCTGCTTTCCGGATTCTGGCGAAACTGCGGTTCCTCCGTGGGACAGCTTTCGACCTCTTCGGTCGTACGGAGGAGCGCCGGATGGAGCGGGATTTGATTGCTCAGTACAGGTCGAACCTCGACCAAGCTCTTTCCGCCATAGCATCGACTCGGGATGCGGACCAATACGCTACTGCCCTCAAACTAGCTGAGGTGCCCGAATCCATCCGCGGATACGGCCACGTCCGAGCGCGCAGCATCCAGGCAGCCAAGCAGGAAGAGCGCGCCCTCCTTGAGGCGCTGCAGCGAAGAGTTATCCCGCTCAAGAAGGCAGCCTAGGCGCTGGGTTGCACGGATATCACTTCGGGTGGGCCTACGGAGTGTTGTTCGCTCTCGAATTGCGGCAGAAAGCGGGCATTGCAAATGACGGGCGAGGCGCAGACTAGCTTCGCCATCGCATTTCGGGTCTTCACCCGACCGCTGCTCGCCCGAACTGATGCTGTTAGCGTTCGAACGGCTCTGCGGCGGCGGCTCCGCCGCCTAACCCCACGGTCGTGTCAGTTTGCCGCGAGTGTCACTTTAATCGAGTTCCTTCCCATCGCTACGAATGCTTTGCGCAGCTCATCATTCCTGGAAATCGAAGGAAGCGCTAAGCCAACCGCAACTCCGAGTCCTTGCTTGGCGACGCGGCAGCGAACTGCAGCGCGGCATTCTGCGGGGCCAGATTGCCCTGATGTCCGGTTTGCGGCTACAACGGTACGCGCATCAGATGACCGCTACTGGCCGAACGGAGAAGTCTAGCCTTGCTCATCGCAGGTCGCCACCCATCAAGTTGGTAGCAACTAGTGTTGCCAGCAGGATGAGAGGCCGGTCTTGGTGGTACAGCTGACGTAAGGATGGAGGCAATTGAACAGCTGGTGATGGTCGCTGCGTTCTTTCGAAGCGAGGCGCCAGAATGACTCAGTTCAGTCTCTTGCGGACGGCGAAGCGGATGTTGGAAGACGTTTGACCAGCGATGCGAAGCAGGCGCTCGATGATGTTTGCCCCAACTCGGGTTTCGCCGATTGCCTCGACGGCGGCACAGGGGTACCTTATCGCCTCATGGACCTCAGAGAAGTTGATCCCCGAGAACTGCAAAGATCGGTCAGGTTTGCCAAGGGATTGGTCATCAATCAAGAGCGTGTGACGGCAATGCGGGAGGCCCTTGAGGAGCGACTTGCAGCGGCGTTCAGCGAGTTCGACATCGGCGCCATGCCTACGTCATGGTCATGGCAGAAAGCCGCGGAAACACTTTCCATTGAGATTGCGCTGCAACTCATTCGCGAGCAAAAAAACGAACCCCCGGATCCTGCATTCCAAAAGGATTGATGTCCTGTTCTGCAGAAGCTCTCAGGCCCTCACCACCGGCATGTCCTCCCACCGCGTGGTGTAGGCCGGTGTCCGCAACTCCTGCTTCATCGTCCAGTTGCGTGGAACCACTCCTGCTCCAGCGCTGGCAAGTTTGAGTGTGCCGCGACCGTAGCGCTCATTGACGGAGTCCAGAGCGGCCATCAATCGAGGCCTTGCCTGCGGTGCGCGTGCGTTGGTGGAACCTTGGTCGGCTGACTCCAGATCCAACTCAAACTGTTCCAATTTAGAAGAACCGATATCCAGCAGCATAACGCCGGCTTTGGCGTAATCGAAATCAGGTTTGAAAATCGCCTTGAGCCCTGTCATGGCAGCGCTGGTGATGGCAGCCGTGTCCGCTGTGGGACGTCGCAGAGGCACAACGAGCGAGCGGCTGTACTGGGCCGTATCCCGGAACGGGCTTGTCCGGATGAACACGAGGACCTGGCTGGTCACACCTGCTTGGCCTCGAAGCTTCTGCGCAGCTCGGGCGCTGAACTCCGACACGGCCTCGGTGAGTTCGTCCAGATCTCGAACGGCCGAACCGAACGACCGAGTGCAAGCGATCTCCTGCTTGGCAGGTGCAACGTCTTCCAGGTCCACGCACGACTCGCCCTGCAACTCGCGCACCGTGCGCTCGAAGATCACGCTCCAGCCTGCACGAGCCGCGGCCGGGCTCATGCGCTTTAAATCCAGCACCGTTGTCACACCTTGGGCCTTTAGTTGCTCGCCAATGCGCCGGCCCACGCCCCACACTTCACCCACGCTGGTGGCTGCAAGCAGAGCATCGAGTTCGGCTTCGGAGAGTCGTGAGAGGTCCGCGACCTGGGCGAGCTCTGCCGGGTAGCTGCCCGGTTTCCTTTCAGCCTGCTTGGCAATGTGGTTCGCCAGCTTGGCCAAGGTCTTGGTGGGCGCGATCCCGACACAGGTCGGTATGCCCACCCATTGGTTCACCCTGGCGCGGATGTCGCGCGCACGCTTGGTGAGGTCACCAGACACTCCACTGAGATCGATGAAGGATTCATCGATCGAATAGATCTCCTGGCGGTGTCCGAGCGCTGCCACCACGCTCATCATGCGATCACTGATTTCTCCGTACAGCTCGAAGTTGGCGGACAGCGCCA
>LNFM01011870.1_pt1 | contig 11667 bp, 12 predicted proteins | sample 596031 | NCBI WGS metagenome assembly LNFM01 (sample SAMN04254537, study PRJNA301005) | activated carbon metagenome | isolation source: dual media filters at the Ann Arbor, Michigan drinking water treatment plant | place: USA: Ann Arbor | reverse complement strand
CCGGCCTGCAGCGCATCGAAAGGACCGACCCATGACCTTCACCTGCCGCCCTCCCGCCGATCCCCAGGTCATGATCGACAACGACAAGGTCAAGGTCACGCGCTGGAACTTCTCCGATGGCGCCGAGACCGGCTGGCACACCCACGGCTGGGACTATGTCGTGGTGCCGCTCTCCGACGGCAAGCTGATCGCCGAACTCGGCGACGGCACCTCGGGCGAGTACGAGATGAAGACGCACGAGCCCTATTTCCGGAAGGAGGGGGTCAACCACAACATCGTCAACATCACCGGCCGCGACTTCGCCTTCATCGAAATCGAGATCAAGCCGTCCTGACGCGCCGACCGCGCGCGCCGGGGCAAGTCAACGCGACATTTCGTCCGTGACTTGGCGATGACAGCCCCGGCGGCGCTGTTTACAATCCCTCTCAGAAACCGGGCCAAGACCCGGCGCTTTCAGAGAGGTGAGATATGCGTTTCGGTCTTAAGCTCTTCGCGGGCGCGATGATGGCTGCCGCGGTCTTCGTGACGGCCGCGGATGCCCGCACCGTGCGCTGGGCCCGTTCGGTGGACGCCCAGACGCTCGACCCGATGTCGGCCAATATCGGGCCGACCTCCAATCTCGTCCATCAGATCTACGAGCCGCTGGTGATCCGCGGCTATGACGGCAAGCTGGTGGCCACCCTCGCCACCGAATGGCGCATCATGCCGGACGACCCGACGGTCTGGGAGTTCAAGCTCCGCCAGGGCGTCAAGTTCCACGACGGCTCCGACTTCACCGCCGACGACGCGATCTTCTCCTTCGAGCGCGCCCGCAAGCCGACCTCCGACTATCGCGGCCTGCTCACCTCGATCGACACCGTCACCCAGGTCGACGCGCACACGATCCGGATCAAGACCAAGGCGCCGAACCCGCTCCTGGTCGAGAACCTCACCAACATCTTCATGATGTCGAAGGCCTGGTCGGAGAAGAACAACGCCCTCGAGCCGCAGAACATCCGCGAGCGGGCCGAGAACGGCGCCACCCGCAACGCCATGGGCACCGGCCCCTTCACCCTCGTCTCGCGCGAGCCGGACGTGCGCACCGTGATGCGCCAGTTCCCCGGTTACTGGGGCAAGGGCCAGTTCCCGATGCAGGTGACGGAGCTGATCGTCGTGCCGATCCAGCAGGACGCCACCCGCATCGCGGCGCTGCTCTCCGGCGAGGTCGACGTCGTCCACGACGTGCCGGTGCAGGACATCGCGCGCCTGCAGCAGAGCCAGGGCATCAAGGTGACGACCGGCCCCGAGAACCGGGTCATCTTCCTCGGCTTCAACGTCGGCGACGCCGAGCTGAAGTCCTCCGACATCAAGGGCAAGAACCCCTTCGCCGACGTGCGCGTGCGCAACGCCATCAACATCGCGGTGAACCGCGAGGCGATCACCCGCGTCGTCATGCGCGGCCAGGGCCAGCCGATCGGCTATATCGGCTCGCCCTTCATCTCCGGCTATTCGGCCGAACTCGCAGCGATCCCGCGCTTCGACCCCGCCGCGGCCAACCGCGCGCTGGACGAGGCGGGCTATCCGCGCCGCGCCTCCGAGGGCAACACGCGCTTCTCGGTGTCGCTCCAGTGCACCAACAACCGCTACGTGTCGGACGAGAACATCTGCCAGGCCGTGGTGGCCATGCTCGGCCAGATCGGCATCCGCGCCAATCTCGTCGCCAAGCCCGCCGCGCAGCACTTCCCCGAGCTGCAGCGCCAGGAGCTGGACTTCTTCCTCGTCGGCTGGGGCATCCCGACCTATGACGCGGAATACATCCTGACCTTCCTGTACCACACGCGGACGGCCAACAACGGCACCTGGAACGGCACGCGCTATTCCAACCCGGCGCTGGACGCGCGCATGCTCGCCCTGCAGACCATGTCGGACGTCACGCGCCGCAATGCCGAGCTTGCCGACATCCAGAAGCAGCTGCGCGACCAGGCCATCTACATCCCGCTGCACATGCAGTCGATCAGCCACGCCTCGCGCGGCGGCATCGACGTTCCGGTGCATCCGGATGCCGGCGCCTGGTTCAAGCTGTTCCGCTTCGCCGGCTCCTGATCCCTCCGACCTGATGGCGAGGCCCTTTCCCGCATGCGGGAAGGGGCCTTGCTGCATTCGTTTCCCCGTCCCGCGTTGACCGGTCGCCCTTCATGATCGCCTATGTCGTCAAGAGTCTCGCCCAGGCGGTCCTGGTCATGCTGGCCGTGGCCCTGGTCGCGTTCTCGATGTTCCGTTTCATCGGCGATCCCGTCTCCAACCTCGTCGGGCAGGAGGCGACGCTGCAGGACCGCGAGCAGCTCGCCCGCGACCTCGGCCTGATGGATCCCTTCCCCGTCCAGTTCGCCCGCTTCGTCGGCAATGCGGCGCAGCTGCAGTTCGGCGTCAGCTACCGCCAGGGCCGGCCGGTGGCCGATCTGATGGCGGAGCGGCTCCCGGCCACCGTCGAGCTGGCGCTGCTGTCGGCGATCTTCGCCCTCGTCGTCGGCATCGCCCTCGGCGTCTACACCGCCATCCACCGGAACGGCCTCCTCTCCCACGCCATCCTGTCGGTCTCGCTCATCGGCGTGTCGCTGCCGACCTTCCTGATCGGCATCGGGCTCATCTGGCTCTTCGCGGTGGAGCTGCGCTGGCTGCCCTCGTTCGGGCGCGGCGACGTGGTCAAGATCGGCTGGTGGTCGACGGGCCTCCTGACCACGTCGGGCCTGAAGTCGCTGGTCATGCCCGTGCTGACCCTCGGCTTCTACCAGCTCACCCTGATCATGCGCCTCGTGCGGTCAGAGATGCTCGAGACCATGCGCACCGACTACGTCAAGTTCGCCCGCGCCCGCGGCGTGCCGGAGCGCACCATCTGGTTCCGCCATGCGCTGAAGAACACGATGGTGCCGGTGATGACCATCGCCGGCCTGCAGCTCGGCGGCGTCATCGCCTTCGCCATCGTCACCGAGAGCGTCTTCCAGTGGCCGGGCCTCGGCGCGCTCTTCGTCCAGGCGGTGCAGTTCGTCGACATCCCCGTCATGGCCGCCTACCTGATGTTCGTCGCCTTCGTCTTCGTGGTCACCAATCTGGTGGTCGACCTCCTCTATTTCGCGCTCGACCCACGCCTGCGCGGCGCGGGTCCGGCCTCGGCCCATTGAGGCGCGCCATGACCGCGATCGACGACACGCCGAAGCCGCGCCTCACGCTGAAGGCCCGCCTCGCCCGCGCCTGGGACTCCGACCTCGCCTGGAGCTTCCGCCATTCGCCGGTGGCGATGGTGGCCGCCGCCATGACGGTGATCCTGCTCGCGGCCTCGCTGGGGGCGAACTGGATCGCCCCGCAGGACGCCTTCGACCCGGCCGCGCTGAATCTCCTCGACGCCTATACCAAGCCCGGCGAGGCGGGCATGGGCTCCAATACGGTCTACTGGCTCGGCACCGACAACCAGGGCCGCGACCTCTTCTCCGCCATCCTCTACGGCTCGCGGGTGTCGCTCTTCGTCGGCTTCTCCTCCGTCGCCTTCTCGGTGGTGATGGGGGTCGGGCTCGGCCTTCTCGCCGGCTATCTCGGCGGGCGGACCGACGCCTTCATCATGCGCGTCGCCGACATCCAGCTGTCCTTCCCCGCCATCCTGATCGCGCTCTTGTTCTTCGGCGTGGCGCGCGGCCTGATTCCGCCCTCGCAGCACGAGCAGATGGCGATCTGGGTGCTGATCGTCGCCATCGGCCTGTCGAACTGGGCGCAATATGCGCGCACCGTGCGCGGCTCCACCATGGTCGAGCGCAGCAAGGAATATGTGCAGGCGGCGCGCGTCATGGGCCGGCCGCCGATCTTCATCATGGCGCGGCACATCCTGCCCAACGTCACCGGGCCGGTGCTGGTGATCGCCACCATCAACCTGGCGCTCGCCATCATCGAGGAGGCGACGCTGTCCTTCCTCGGCGTCGGCGTTCCCGCCACCCAGCCCTCGCTCGGCACGCTGATCCGCTTCGGCCAGCAGTACCTGTTCTCCGGCGAGTGGTGGATCCTGTTCTTCCCGGCGCTGGCGCTCGTCCTGCTGGCGCTGTCCATCAACCTGCTCGGCGACTGGCTGCGCGATGCCCTCAATCCGAAGCTGAGGTGAGGGGCCGTGTCGACCGCCCTGTCCAGCGCTCCCATCCTCGCTGCGGTGATTCAGGCTTTCGGCGTGGCTGCTGCGGCGACGATCGGCGTCGCCTTGTGGTGGCTGAAGGAACGCTCTGAGAAGCGCACCGAGCGAGAGAGACGCGACGGGAAAGTCGACGACTACGTGCGCGCCATCCGTGCGGACCTCAAGGTCGACATCGAGCCACTGCAGCAGCAGTTCGATGAGGATCGCCGGGCACTGTTGCAGGAAAAGCTCATCCGTCGCGCGAAGGAGCCTCCGCCTGTCCCGGCGCCTGCGGTCGCGCGGCTAGACGGAGAAACCGCCAACAGCAAGGACATGCCGCAGGCCCCGGTCGCGCCAAGGAGCTTCGTCTTCGAGTTCGTGAAGACCGATCTCGCGATTCTGCCGGAACCGATCATCGAACCGGTGGTCGCCTATTACAAGCTCGACCAAAACCTCACCGGCGTCATCGAGGCCTTTGCGAAGGGCCAGTTCGAAGGATTGTCGGACGAGCGGCAGATCGAGGCCATCAACGCCTATTTCGATCTCGGCCGGCGGACACTGGCTGCCGCAGAGGCCGCGCAAGCGGCATGCGACCGCTACCTCGCAAGCAGAGGTCCATCACACAGGGGGGATAATGGGACCAATCATGGTTCGTCCTCCACAACGCAACGGAACATAGCATGAAGTGCGCGTTCACGCCATGACAGCCGTCCTCTCCGTCCGCGACCTCGTCGTGCAGTTTCCCACGCGCCGCGGCGTGCTGACCGCCGTCGACCGCATCTCCTTCGACATCGCGCCCGGCGAAGTGGTCGGCGTCGTCGGCGAATCCGGTGCCGGCAAGTCGATGACCGGGGCCGCCGTCATCGGCCTGCTCGAACCGCCCGGCCGCATCGCCGGCGGGGAGATCTGGCTCAAGGGCGAGCGCATCGACAACCTCGCCCCGGAGGCCATGCGCAAGATCCGCGGCAAGCGCATCGGCATGGTGTTCCAGGACCCGCTGACCTCGCTCAACCCGCTCTACACGGTGGGCGAGCAGCTGATGGAGACCATCCAGACCCATACGCGGCTGACGACCGCCCAGGCGCGGGCCCGCGCCATCGACCTGCTGACGGAGGTGGGCATCCCGGCTCCGGAGAAGCGGATCGACGCCTATCCGCACCAGTTTTCCGGCGGCATGCGCCAGCGTGTCGTGCTGGCCCTGGCGCTCTGCGCCGAGCCGGAGCTCGTCATCGCCGACGAGCCGACCACGGCCCTCGACGTGTCGGTGCAGGCGCAGATCATCACGCTGCTGAAGAACCTCTGCAAGGAGCACGGCACCGCGGTGATGCTGATCACCCACGACATGGGCGTCATCGCCGAGACGGCGGACCGTGTCGCCGTCATGTATGCCGGGCGCATCGCCGAGATCGGCCCGGTCCAGGACGTCATCAAGCGGGCCCGCCATCCCTACACGGAAGGGCTGATGGGCTCGATCCCCTCGCTGGACGCGACCTCGGACCGCCTGGTGCAGATCCCCGGATCGATGCCGCGGCTGACCGCCATCCCGCAGGGCTGTGCCTTCAATCCGCGCTGCCCGAAGGTCTTCGACCGATGCCGCATCGAGAGGCCGGAGCCCATGGCCGTCGGCGGCTCGCAGGTCGCCTGCTGGCTCTATGCCTCGGGCGAGGAGAAGGCGGCATGAGCGAGCCCCTGGTCACCGTCCGCAATCTCTCGCGCACCTTCGACGTGTCGAAGCCCTGGCTCAACCGCGTGCTGGAGCGCGAGGAGCGCCGTCTGCTGCGCGCCGTCCAGGACGTCTCCTTCACCATCGGCCGACGCGAGACCTTCGCGCTGGTCGGCGAATCCGGCTCCGGCAAATCGACCGTCGCCAACATGGTGGTCGGCCTGCTCGAGCCCTCCGCCGGATCCGTCGTCATCGACGGCGTCGACATGGCGAAGGCGGGCGGCGGAGCACCGCTGAAGGAGGTGCGCCGGAAGATCCAGATGATCTTCCAGTCGCCCTATGCCTCGCTCAATCCGCGCTGGCGGGTGGACCGCATCGTCGCCGAGCCGATCCGCGCCTTCGGACTGATGAGCGATGCCCGCGAGATCGAGGCGGAGGTCGGGCGCCTCCTCCGGACCGTCGGCCTCGACCCGGCGGACGGGGCGAAGTACCCGCACGAATTCTCCGGCGGCCAGCGCCAGCGCGTCGCCATCGCCCGGGCGCTCGCCTCGCGTCCGGAGTTCATCGTCTGCGACGAGCCGACCTCGGCGCTGGACGTGTCGGTGCAGGCGCAGATCCTCAACCTCATGCGCGACCTGCAGGACGAGTTCGGGCTGACTTACCTGTTCATCTCGCACAATCTCGCGGTGGTCCGGCACATGGCGACGCGGATCGGCGTGATGTATCTCGGCCGCCTCGTCGAGGTGGCACCGGGCCGGCAGCTCTTCGCCGCGCCGCGCCACCCCTATACGCGCATGCTTCTCGACGCGGTGCCGGACCTCGACATGACGGGCCGGGCGCGCAAGCCGGTGCTGGGCGAGATCCCGAACCCGATCACGCCGCCGGCGGGCTGCCCGTTCAACCCGCGCTGTCCGCTCGCCAACGGCCGCTGCCGCAGCGAGGTGCCGGCCTCGGTGACCGACGCGCTGGGTACGGTCGCCTGCCACGCGGTGACGGAGGGGCGGCTCGCGGCGTGAGGCGCGGACGGTTTCGCAGCGCGCCCTGCATCAGCCAAGTGCGTCCTTCGAGGCTCGCCATAGCATCGAGCGAACGCGATGCGTTCGCCTCTCGCTATGCACTCGCACCTCAGGATGAGGAATGTGGAGTACTGCAGGCCGGTTGCCCAATGGCGGCCGGTGCCACGCACCACCGGCCTCATCCTGAGGTGCGAGCCCCCGGCGATGCGTCAGCATCGTCCGGCGGCGAGCCTCGAAGGACGCAATTGGGATTTGCAGCGTCCACAGCCGGGTTTATCAGGCAAATGGAGCGGGGCAGGGCGCAACTGGAGAACCAACTGCGCCGCAATCCCTTCTCCTCACGCCGCCTTGCCGCCGATGACGCCGCGACGGATCTGGTCCTCCTCGATCGACTCGAACAGGGCGCGGAAATTGCCCTCGCCGAAGCCGTCGTCGCCCTTGCGCTGGATGAACTCGAAGAAGATCGGGCCGAGCACGGTGCCTGAAAAGATTTGGAGCAGGACGCGCGACATGCGCCCCTCCTTGTCGCCGAGCGCCACCGCGCCCTCGCCGTCGATCAGGATGCCGTTGGCCTTCATCCGGTCCACCGGCTCGCCGTGGCCGGGCACGCGGGCATCGACCTTCTCGTAATAGGTCGCGGGGGGCGAAGGCATGAAGGGCAGGCCGTTGGTCCGCAGCGCCTCGACGGTCGCATAGATGTCGCGCGAGCCGCAGGCGATGTGCTGGATGCCCTCGCCCTTGTACTCCTTGAGGTATTCCTCGATCTGGCTCTTGTCGTCGAGGCTCTCGTTGATCGGGATGCGGATCTTGCCGCAGGGGCTGGTGAGGGCGCGGGAGATGAGCCCGGTGAGCTTGCCCTCGATGTTGAAGAAGCGGATCTCGCGGAAGTTGAACAGCTTCTCGTACCAGCCGGCCCAGTGGTCCATGCGGCCGCGATGGACGTTGTGGGTGAGATGATCGAGATAGTAGAGGCCGGCCTGTTCCGGGTGCGGGTCGCGCTCGCCGGTCCAGACGAAGTCGACGTCGTAGATCGAGCCCTTGTCGCCGTAGCGGTCGACGAAATAGAGCAGCGAGCCGCCGATGCCCCTCACCGCGGGGATCGAGAGTTCCATCGGGCCGACCTTGCCGACATAGGGTTCGGCGCCGAGGGCGATGGCGCGCTCGTAGGCGTATTTCGCGTCCTTCACACGGAATGCCATGGCACAGGCGCAGGGGCCGTGCTCGGCGGCGAAGGCCGCGGCGAAGCTGTCCGGCTCGGCGTTGACGATGTAGTTCACGTCGCCCTGGCGGAAGAGGGTCACATCCTTGGACCGGTGGCGCGCGACGGGCTGGAAGCCCATGAGCGAGAGAACCTGCTTCAGCGCTGCCGGGTCGGGATGGGCGAATTCGACGAACTCGAAGCCGTCGGTGCCCATGGGGTTGTGGGCGCTGATCTCGGCGGGCGGAGCTTCGTGGGGGAACGGGCCCATGGCGTCATCCTCTGGTGGTGGCGTCGGAACCCTGAGTATCGTGCGGAATCAGCGCACGGGGCGTGAGAACGGCGCGGCATTTAGCCCATTGCGTGCACATCTCGTGCGTGTTTGAGTGCCGGAATGAATGAAAGCGTCACCGTCGACGGCTTCGACCTGCGCCTGCTGGACGCGCTCCAGGAGGATGGCGCACGAACCAACCAGCAACTCGCCGACATCGTCCGGCTGTCGGCCAGCCAGGTCTCCCGCCGCCGCCAGCGGCTGGAGGAGGAGGGGCTCATCCGCCGCTACCGCGCCGACCTCGACGCCGCCCGGCTCGGCTTCGGCGTCACGGTCTACATCTTCGTGTCGCTCGCCACCCATTCGGGACTCAACGCCAAGCGCTTCGGCGACCTCGTCCGCGCCATGCCGGAGGTGCAGGAGGCCCACGCCATGACGGGCGACGCGGACTATCTCCTGAAGCTCGTCGTGCGCGACCTCAAGGGGCTCTCCACCCTCGTCAACGAGGTGTTGCTGCCGCACGAGAGCGTGGCGCGGGTGCGCTCGTCCATCGTGCTGGAGACGCTGAAGGACCAGGCCCTCCTGCCGCTGACGCGAACGGGCGGATACGGGAGTGCCGCGCCGGCGCGATGAAAGCGAAATGCGGCGGTGCGAGTTCCTCCGCGTCTTCCACCGGACCGCCCGCCATGCCCGTCGTCGCTTCCGCCCTCTCCCGCCGCTCCGCCCTCACTCTCCTCGTCGCCGCGCTGGTGAGCCCCGCTGCCGCCGACGAGGCGCAGCTCGTCGCGGGCCTCGAGGGGGATCATCCCGCCGGCTATTATCGGCGCGCGGCGGATCTCTTCCGCGCGGGACGGCGGGACGAGGCGGTCTTCGTCTTCTATCTCGGCCAGTTGCGCTACCGCACCCATCTGTCGGCTCGTCCGGACCTGCCGCGCGATCGCGACGCCGCGGCCTTCGCCTCGCTGTCGGAGGTGGTGGGCCGGCCAGTCAACGAATATGCCTTCGGCGACATTCCGGCGCTCGACCGCACCCTCAAGGCGGTGCTCGCCTATGATGCCGCCCGTCCCGACGCCTTCACGCCGCCGGACCGCTTCCCCCAGGCGAGCCGGTCGACGCGCGAGGGGATGGAGCGCTTCCGCGCCCAGATCGTCGCGCAGCAGCAGAGCATCCGCGCCCAACGCGTCGCCAACGGCCTCACCAACCGCAACTGAGGGCACGTCCTCCTGACGGATTCCGGCGCGGGTGCGTTTATCCCAGTCGGGCCGGTCCCGCAGGGAGAGATCACATGCCTCAGCGCAGCACGGTCGACCGCTTCGTCGCGATGGTGGAATCGGGCGACCATCTCGGGGCGATCGAGGCCTTCTATGCCGAGGATGCCTCGATGCAAGAGAACCTGGCGCCGCCGCGCGTCGGCAAGGCGGCACTGATCGCCCACGAGACGGCGGCGCTGGCGCGCGTCGCTTCGGTCCATACCCACACGGTGAAGACCCTGCTGGTGGACGGCGACCACGTGGCGATCCACTGGATTTTCGACTTCACGCTGCCGGACGGCTCCACCCGCCGGTTCGACGAAATGGCGCTGCAGACCTGGCGGGGCGAGGAGATCGTCACGGAGCGGTTCTTCTACGATCCTTCCACCACACGCTGACGCCGTCCGCCGTTTCCGCGGCGCCGGGCAGATGCTAGGTGTCTGCGACAGACGAGAGACACCGCCATGCTTCCCAACGCCCGCCCGCTGCTCGCCCTCGCCCCCGTCATTCCCGTCCTCACCATCAAGGACGTCCGTCACGCCGTGCCGCTGGCGCGGGCGCTGGCGGCCGGCGGACTTCCGGTCATCGAGGTGACGCTCCGCACGCCGCAGGCGCCGGACGCGATCCGCGCCATCGCCCGCGACGTGGCGGAGGCGCTGGTGGGGGCCGGCACCATCACCCGGACCGAGGACATCCAGGTGGCGACGGCGGCGGGCGCGCGCTTCCTCGTCTCGCCGGGAACGCCGGCGGCGCTCGCCGACGCCCTCGCCGCCGTGCCCATTCCAGTCCTGCCGGGCTGCGCCACGGTGACGGAGGCCATGGCGCTCGCCGCGCGCGGCTTCACCGCGCTCAAGTTCTTCCCGGCCGAGCCCTCGGGCGGGGCTGCCTTCCTGAAGAGCCTGTCGGGCCCGCTGCCCGGCCTCGTCTTCTGCCCGACGGGCGGCATCGACGCGGCGAAGGCTCCCGCCTATCTGGCCCTCGCCAATGTCGGGGCGGTGGGCGGCTCGTGGATCGTGCCGGACGACGCGCTGGCGGCGGGCGACTTCGACCGCATCACCGCCCTCGCACGGGCGGCGCGGGCGCTGCGCCCCTGATGCGGCCTTGAAATCGGCCACCTTGTCGCACTTGCTGCACAGTGACCGATGCATAAATCGGGACGGCACTTCAGGGAGGAAGCTTTGACCGACATTTCCAGGATTCTGACCTCCGTCCTTTCGGGCGGCAGGCAGCAGGGCGGCTCGGGCGGCCTTCTCGGGCAGCTGGCGGAGATGGCGCAGCGCGGCGGCCAGTCCAGCGGCGGCGGTACGGCGGGTGCCGGTGGGCTCGGCGGCCTCGGCGGGCTTCTCGGCAGCCTGGGCGGCGGGGCCCAGGGCACGGGTCAGCAGGGCGGCGGCGGCCTGATGGACCAGCTCGGCGCGGCGCTGCGCAATGCACAGGCTTCGGGCGGGGCGCCCTCCGGCGCCAATGCGGCTCCCCCGGTGCCCGGCGCACCCGCGCCCGGCGGTGCCGGTGGCGGCAGCCTTCTCGACCAGCTCATGGGCACGCTGCGCGGCGCCCAGGCCCAGGGCGGCGGGGGCGGCCTCGGCGGCCTGCTCGGTCAGGCGACCGAGGTGCTGCAGAAGAATGCCGGCGGCTTCGCCGGCGGCGCCGCGGCGGGAACGCTGGCGGGCCTCCTGCTCGGCACAGGTGCCGGCCGGCAGATCGCCGGGACGGCGGCGCGGCTCGGCGGCCTCGCGGCCATCGGCGGCCTCGCCTATGTGGCGCTGCGCAACTACCAGCAGGGCAAGCCGGTGGTGCAGGGCACGATCGACGACGTCTCCTCGCTCCTCGGCATGGGCAAGGCGCCGGAGGGCTTCGCCGAGGCCGGCGGCACCATCGAGGACACGGCGGAAATCCTGCTCAGGGCCATGGTGGCGGCCGCCTATGCGGACGGCGAGATGAGCCCGGACGAGCGGGCGATGATCGTCGGCCAGCTCGACTCCATGGGCCTCGGCCAGGCGGAGAAGAGCTTCCTCGACGGCGTCCTCGCGGCACCGGTGAGCATCAAGATCCTCGCGGCCTCCTGCACGACCGACGAGATGAAGGCGCAGGCCTATATCGCCGCCCATCTCGGCATGAACGTCGATACGGCGGCGGAGGC
>LNFM01011867.1_pt1 | contig 11669 bp, 8 predicted proteins | sample 596031 | NCBI WGS metagenome assembly LNFM01 (sample SAMN04254537, study PRJNA301005) | activated carbon metagenome | isolation source: dual media filters at the Ann Arbor, Michigan drinking water treatment plant | place: USA: Ann Arbor | reverse complement strand
AGCGGCAGCGGCGCCATCCTGCACACGCTGAACCCGCGCCTGCACCCCGACCAGATCGTCTACATCGCCGACCACGCCGAAGACCAGGTGCTGTTCTTCGACATGACCTTCTGGCCGCTGATCCAGGCCGTGGCCGGGCGCACCAGGACCGTGAAGCATTGGGTCGCGATGACCGACCGCGCGCACATGCCGGCCGCGGATGCTGCCGCCAAGGTGCCGGGCCTGCTGTGTTTTGAAGACCTCATCGAAGGCCAGGACGATCGCTACGAATGGCCGGTGTTCGACGAAAACACCGCCAGCTCGCTGTGCTACACCAGCGGCACCACCGGCAACCCCAAGGGCGTGCTGTACAGCCACCGCAGCACGGTGCTGCACACCTTCGCCATCAGCCTGCCCGACGCGCTGAACGTCGCCGCCACCGACAGCATCCTGCCCGTGGTGCCGATGTTCCACGTCAACGCCTGGGGCCTGCCCTATGCCGCGTGCATGAACGGCGCCAAGCTCGTCTTCCCGGGCGCGGGGCTGGACGGCAAGAGCCTGCATGAGCTCTTCGAGACCGAGCAGGTCACGGTCTCGGCCGGCGTGCCGACGGTGTGGCAGGGCCTGCTGGCCCATGTGGAAGCCAACGGCCTGAAGTTCAGCACCATGCGCCGCACCGTCATCGGCGGCTCGGCCTGCCCGCCGGCCATGCTGCGCAAGTTCGGCGATGTCTACGACGTGCGCGTGCTGCACGCCTGGGGCATGACCGAGATGAGCCCGGTGGGCACGGTGGCCGGCTTCAAGCCCAGCCACCTGAAGCTGACGCGCGAGCAGCAGTACGAGGTGATGGCCAAGCAGGGCCGCGCGGTGTACGGCGTGGACATCAAGATCGTCGACGAGGAAGGCAAGGAACTGCCCTGGGGCACCGAGACCTCTGGCGACGTGCTGGTGAAAGGCCCGTGGATCGTCAGCCAGTACTTCAAGGGCGAAGGTGGCGACCCCCTGGTGGACGGCTGGTTCCCCACCGGCGACGTGGCGCGCATGGGCGACGACGGCTACATGCAGATCACCGACCGCAGCAAGGACGTCATCAAGAGCGGCGGCGAATGGATAGGCAGCATCGACCTGGAGAACATCGCCATGGCGCACCCTGCCGTGGCCATGGCCGCCTGCATCGCTGCGAAGCACCCGAAGTGGGACGAACGGCCGCTGCTGGTGGTGATGAAGAAGCCCGGCGCTGAAGTCACGCGCGAGGAACTGATCGGCTTCTTCGAAGGCAAGATCGCCAAGTGGTGGACGCCCGACGACGTGGTGTTCGTCGACGCCATTCCGCTGGGTGCCACCGGCAAGATGCAGAAGAACAAGCTGCGCGAACTGTTCAAGGACCACGTGCTGCCGACCGCCTGAGCCACGCGCACCTGGGGGTCGACGACCGGCCCCCGGGGCCGGTGCAGGCAAACCGCTGCCAAAGCTCACTCCACAGCCCGACGCGGCCACCGCCGCGCGGGCTTTCCGTCACGCGCCCTACCGGGTGCTCAGCCGGCTTTTTCACCGCACGCCATGAACGTTTCACCCTGCATTCCGGCCTTGCCGCGCCGCCTGATGGCCAGCGCACTGGTGTTCTCATCCCTTGCCATGGCTTTGCTGCCCGGCGCCAGCGCCGCCGCGTCCGAGGTGGCCACGCCGCCCACGGCCGAGGTGAAGAACGTGCCCAGCACGCTGCACGGCACCGTCGTGCCCGACCCCTACCGCTGGATGGAAGACGTCCAGAGCGCCCAGAGCCAGGCCTGGCTGAAGGGCCAGGGCGCTGCGGCGCGCAGCGTGCTGGACCGCATCGACGGCCGCGAGGCCATCGCGCAGCGCCTGGCCGAACTGGCCGACGCGCAGGGCGATGCCGTGCGCAGCGTGATGCGCCTGCCCGGCGAGCGCTACTACTACCTGAAGCGCAAGGTCGGCGAAAAGCAGTTCAAGCTGGTGATGCGCCGCGGCCTGAATGGCGGCGAGCAGTTGCTGGTGGACCCCGAAGTGGCCACGCAGCGCAGCGGCGTGCCGCACGCCATCAACTACTTCAAGCCTTCGTGGGATGGCCGGCACCTGGCCTACGGCATGTCGGCCGGCGGCAGCGAAAACGCCACGCTCTACGTGATGGAAGTGGCCACCGGCAAGCCCGTGGGTGGGCCGGCACCCCGCGTCTATGACGCCGGTGTGCACTGGCTGCCCGACAGCCGCAGCTTCACCTACACGCAGACCGTCGACCTGAAACCCGGCCAGCCCGTCACCGAAACCTACATGGACGCGCGGGTGCTGTGGCAGCGCCTGGGCGCCGCCGAACCGGTGGCCGTGTTCGGCCCCACCGTGACGCCGCAGCTGGGTCTGGCGCGCCTGGACGTGGGCCAGCTCTACACCGCCCCCGGCAGCCCGTGGGTGGTGGCCCGCACCACCGACACCACGGTGCCCGAAGGCAAGCTCTTCGCCGCCCGCCTGGCCGATCTGGGCACCAGCCGGATGCGCTGGCAGCCGCTGGCCACCGAGGCCGACAAGGTGGTGGACATCGCGCTGCAGGGCGACGGGCTCTTCGTGATGACGCAGGCCGGCGCGCCGCGGCGCAAGGTGGTGCGCCTCGACCTCCGCAAGCCCGTGGCGCTGGACCAGGCGCCGGTGGTGGCGGCCGAGCCGAAGCAAGGTGCGTTGCAGAGCTTCGAGCTCACGCCCACGGCGCTGATCGCACAGTGGCGCCAAGGCACGCAGTTGCTGATGCGGCGCTACGCCCGGGGCGACACCGAGGGCAGGAACCTGCCCGCGCCTGGCGCCGGCACGTCCTGGCTGACGGCGGCGCCGGCGCAGGACAGCGACACCCTGCTCTACGCCTTCAGCAGCTGGACCGAGCCGATGCGCTGGGTGCGGCTGAAGAACGGCCGCAGCAGCGACGTGAGCCTGGGCCGGCGCAGCGTGCCGCCGAACCTGCCCGAGGTGGTGGTGACCGACGTGCAGGTGGAAAGCCACGACGGCGTGATGGTGCCCATGACCATCCTGCACAGGCGAGGCCTGGCGCTGGACGGCCGCAACCCCGTGCTGCTGAACGGTTATGCCAGCTATGGCTTCTCGATCTCGGCGGGCTTCAGCACCGAGACCATGGCCTGGATCGAGCGCGGCGGGGTCAGCGCCTTCATCAACCCGCGCGGCAGTGGCGTGCACGGCGACGCATGGCACCGCGCCGGCTTCAAGACCACCAAGCCCAACACCTGGAAGGACGGCATCGCCGGCGCCAAGTACCTCATCGCCAAGGGCTACGGCTCGGCCAGGACCATGGGCATCACAGGCACCAGCGCGGGCGGCATCTTCGTCGGTCGCGCGGTGACGGAAGCGCCCGAGCTCTTTGCCGCGGCCATCTTCAACGTCGGCATGATGGACACCATCCGCTCGGAAGAAAGCGCCAACGGCATCACCAACATCAGCGAGTTCGGCAGCGTGAAGGACCCGGCCGAGTTCAAGGCGCTGATGGCGATGAGCACCTACCACGCGGTGAAGGACGGCCAGGCCTACCCCGGCGTGATGCTGGTGCACGGCATGAACGACCCGCGCGTGGACGTGTGGCAAAGCGGCAAGGCCGCCGCGCGCCTGCAGGCGGCGCAGGTCGACCTGCCCAACGCCGGCACCACGCTGCTGCGCCTGGACGCCCAGGCCGGCCACGGCATGGGCAGCACGCACACCCAGCGCCAGGCCATGGCCGCCGACATGCAGAGCTTCCTGCTCTGGAAAATGGGCAAGCTGGGCTTGAAGGACTGAATCCGGCGGCGCGCGGCCGCAAGGCCTTGCAGGCCGGGCTGCAGGCCGGGCTGCAGGTCGGGCTGCAGGCCGGGCTGCAGGCCAGTGGCGACGCCACGCCGCGCGCTCAGGTTCCGATCTTCGCCAGCGCGCGCTGCAGGCCGGCGGCGCTGGGTGTCTCGACGAAGACGCAGCGCTTGCCGGTGCGCTTGCAGTGGTCCTTCACGCGCCAGTAGGCGTTGTGGCTCACGCAGCCGGCCTGGCAGATGACGAGATCGGCCGCGGCCAGCGTGGCGTCCAGCTGGCCGAGCTTGTCCTGCTCGCCGCCGTCGTGGTGCAGGAAGCGCCCGCCGCAGGCTTCCACCAGGCGCCGGTACACCGGCACGCTGGCGGTGCGGCCGCCGACGCACAGCACCTTGCGCTGGTCCAGCGCCATCGCGGTGGCACTGTCCGGTGCGGCAGGGTCGGGCGTGGAGGCCGCGGGCCAGGGCTGCGGCGCTGCGGCGCGCGCTGCCGACGGCACGGCGTGTCGCGCCCCTTGCTCTGCCACCAGATGGGTCGCGCGATGGGCCTCGCGATGGGCCGCCGGATCGGCCGCCTGCTGCGCCAGCCGCAGCGACGCGTGCGCCGCCAGCCGTGCTTCCCGGCCGGGCTGGGCCTTGCCCGAGGGCACCTGCTGCAGCGCCTGGGCCAGCGCCTGTTCCAGGGCCTGGACACGGCCACGCAGCACCGCCGCCTCGGCCAGGTGGGCATCGCGCTCACGTGCGTGTTCGGCCATCAGGGCACTGCAGCGCGCCTGCGCTTCGGCCAACACCCGGGTGAGCACGGCGTTTTCATCGATCAATGCCTCGAAGCGCGCCAGTTCCACGCGCGTCGCCTGGCCGGCCTGGAACTGCAGCATCTGCACTTCGCCCAGCACGCGCTGCTCCAGGGCCGGCGTGCAACGCGCGTGGCTGAGGGCGGCCCACAACGCACCGGGCAGCTCATGCCGCCCCACTTGGCCCTGCCACCAGCGCGTCAGGGCGTCGCCGGTGTTCAGCGCGGCGGCCAGGCGCAGTGCAGGGGCGTGGCGGCGCTCCAGTTCGTCCTGCAGCGCCTCGGCCATGGGGCCGCGGCGGCGGCATTCGCTGACGAGCCCGGCATGCAACTCGTGCCCCTGTGCGCGCGGCTCGCCACGCAGCACGCGGCGGGCGACGCGACGCAGGGCCTCGTGCGGCAGGCCCACGCCCAGCACCATGTCCAACGCGCGGGGCGACAGTTCCCACAGGCGACGGCGACGGCTGGCGCCGGTGCTGGCGGCCCTGCTGGCGCCGGTGCTGGGGCTGACCGTGGTGCTCGTGTCGCTGCTGCTACCAGCGGCGCCGGCCCCTGCCGGCACGGCTGCCGTCGCGCGGGCGCGTTGCAGGCGCCGCACGGCACGCGCCAGGTTCAGCGGCGGCTCGCGGCGCAGCACGCGGTGGTGCTCCCGGCCGGGCGCTCGCCCGTGCAGATGCAGATGCAGACGCAGCGCACCGCCGCCTCAGGCATGCGCCGCAGTCGCCGCGCCGGCCGCCGGCGACCACAGCACGGCACTCGGGCAATGGGCCGCCAGGGTTTCGCGCGCGCAGTCGTGGCAACGGCCGCAGCCGGTGGCCACGCGCAGGCTGTCCTGCAGGGCTTCGAAGCTTGTGCAGCCCTCGCGCGCGGCGCGGGCGATGTCACGGTCAGAGACGCGGTGGCAGATGCAAACTATCATGCCAACACTGTAATGCGAATAGTTCGCATTAGCAAGTGCATCACCCCTGGCAACTGCAGGGGTGGCGGCCGGCGCAAGCCGGCCGGCGCCTCAGGACATCTGCGACTGCAGGTAGTTCGGCTCGCCGACCTTGGCTGCCAGCTCGAGCTGGGTTTCCAGGAAGTCGATGTGCTCTTCGGTGTCTTCCAGGATGCCCTGCAGCAGGTCGCGCGAGACATAGTCGCGTGCCAGCTCGGCCGCGGCGATGCCGTCTTTCACCGTGGCCTGCGCGCCCTGCTCGGACTTCAGGTCGCAGGCCAGTGCCTCCAGCAGGGTCTCGCCGATCATCAGCTTGCCCAGGTCTTGCAGGTTGGGCAGCGCGTCCAGCGTGAACAGGCGCTCCATCAGCTTGTCGGCGTGTTTCATCTCGCCGATCGACTCTTCGTATTCCTTCTTCGCCATGCGTCCGAAGCCCCAGTGCTGGAACATGCGGTAGTGCACGAAGTACTGGTTGATGGCCGTCAGCTCGTTCTTCAGCTGCGCCTGCAGAAAGTGGATGACCTGGGGGTCGCCTTGCATGGTGTGCTCCTAGTCGTGCGGCTTCATTGTGAAGCTTCGTTCCCTGTCAGCGCGCCCAGCCCTCACCGTCGAACTGGCCTTGCAGCCAATCGACGAAACCGCTCACTTTGGTGGGTACCAGGCGCGGCGACGGGTAGACCGCATGCATCTCCTGGGCCGGCAGCACCCAGTCCGACAGCAGCGGCAGCACCTGGCCGGCGCGCAGGCTGTCCTGGGCCACATAACGCGGCAAGACCGTCAGGCCCATGCCGTCGCGTGCGGCGGCCAGCAGGGCGCTGAGGTTGTTGCTGCGCAGCGGCCCGCGCACGGCCACGGCCTGCACCTGCTGGCCCGCGCCGGCACTGGCGTCGGCCCCGGTGAAGTGCCAGAGGTCGTCGCCCTGCACCGTGCTGTAGATCAGCGCGGCGTGCTGTGCCAGGTCGGCCGGTGTGGTGGGCGTGCCGTGTTCACGCAGGTAGGCCGGCGCGCCCACCAGCACCCAGTGGTTCATGCCCAGGAAGCGCGCGCCCAGCGAACTGTCGGCCAGGCGGCCCATGCGGATGGCCAGGTCCATGCCCTGCTCCACCAGGTTCACATAGCGGTCTTCGAAACTCAGGTCCACCTGCAGTTCCGGGTGCTGCTTCATGAAGCGCAGGACCATGGGCACCAGCACACGCCGCCCGAAGGCCACGCTGGTGCTGATGCGCAAGGTGCCGCGCACCCGGCTTTGCATCAGCGCGGCCAGGTTGTCGGCGTCTTCCAGCTGCCGCGCGATGGCCTTGCACTTGTCGTAGTAGGCCGCGCCCACCTCGGTGGGCGTGACGCCGCGGGTGCTGCGATGCAGCAGCCGGGCGCCGAGGCGCTTTTCCAGCGCGGCCACGTGTTTGGTGGCGGTGGGCTGGGTGATGCCCAGGCCCGCACTGGCCTTGCTGAAGCTGCCCGTTTCCACGACGCGGATGAAAAGGCGCAGGCCGGTGACGGTGTCCATGCGAGGACTCTAGACGGCCGATCGCGAAAAAAACATCGGTGTGAATGTCGATCGGCAGCCCGGCCCGGCATCTGCCACCGGGGGCCGCACCGTGGCCCCGAAACCGAACATCACCACCCGAGTTTTGCGCGCTGGCAGGCCTGCGGACGTTCGACGAAACGCCGGCCGAGCGGGCGCACGCCGACAACCCCGCCCGGGCTGGCGCCTCCCGGGGCGCCTGGAATGAGCCGGGCGGCGGGCAAGGCCCCGGTACGCAGGCTCAGTCGTCGCCGCCGCCGCGCCAGCGCGCCACGTCGAAGGCACTCAGCGGCCTGGCCGTGGCGCTGTCGCTGCGGCGCAGCCAGGTGGCCAGGTCGGCGATGTCGGCATCGCTCAGCACATGCGCAAAGGGCGGCATGCCATAGGGGCGCGGGTTGGCCGCCGTGGCCGCGCCGAAGCCGCCCAGCGCGATGGCGCGCACCAGGTTCGCCGGCGGCTCCATCGTCACCAGGCGGTTGCCGGCCAGCCGGGGCACCACGAGCTGCCCGGCACGATCGGGGTCGGGGCTGTCCACCAGCACGCCGCCTTCGCGTTGCGGGCCGTGGCAGTCGGCGCAATGTTCGGCGTACAGCTTCTCGCCACGCAACAGGCGTTCCGGCGCGGGCGGGTCGAAGTAGGCCGCCCGGGGCTCGGGCCGCACTGGCAGGGCCTTCAGATAGACGGCCATCGCGCGCAGGTCGGCCGCCGGCAGGTGCTGCGTGCTGCGAGTCACCACTTCGGCCATCGGCCCGCTGGCGTGGCCGCGGGCGCTGCGGCCGTCACGCAGCAAAGCGACGATCTCGTCCAGCGACCAATCGGCCACGCTGGCCTGGCTGGCATGCGTGAAGGCCGGTGCATACCAGTTGCGGGTGGGGATCAGCCCGCCGCCGAAACCGGCATCGGCCGTGCCACCCAGCCAGTTGCGGCCGCCGTGGCAGGCCACGCAATGGCCGGGGCCGTTGACGAGGTAGGCGCCACGGTTCCACTCCGCCGTCTGGCCCGGTTGCTCCACCCAGGGCCCGGGCTGGAAAAAAAGCAAACGCCAGGCCGCCATCGCCAGCGGCGTGCCATAGGGCCAGCGCAATTCGTGGGCGCGGTTGGCCTGGGCCACCGGCGGCAGCGTCTGCAGCCAGGCGAAGAGCGCGTCGCTGTCGGCGCGCGGCATCAGCGTGGTTTCGGTGTACGGAAAAGCGGGTACCAGGCGCCGGCCGTCGAAGCCGCGGCCATGTTGCAGGGCACGCCAGAAGTGGGCGGGTGTCCACTGCCCCAGGCCGGTGTTCACATCGGGCGTCAGGTTGCCGGCGTAGACGGTGCCGAAGGGCGTGCCCAGGGCGCGCCCGCCGGCATAAGGCTGGCCGCCGCGCGCGGTATGGCAGGCCGCGCAATTGCCGGCCAGGGCCAGCACGCGGCCGCGTTCGATGAGCGCGGGGTCGGCCGCAGCGCTGCCGGGCCCGCTGCCCGCGGTGTCCAGCGCCGGCGCGCGGTCGAGCACCAGCAGCGCAGCGGCCCCGCCGCCGACGAGCAGGCACAGCGCGGCCGTCGCGAGCAGCCACTGGCGGAGCGCGCTCATGGCGCCACCGCGCTGCCGCATGTCATCGGCAAGGCCTCGCCCGCGGCCGGCGCCGCCGCCAGCGGCGCACCTTCGGGCACGGGCTGGCTGGCCAGCCACGCGGCCACGGCGGCCAGGTCGGCACCGGCCAGCGCCCGGGCCACCTGGGCCATGCAGTCGGGTGCGTGGGCGCGGCGCTGGCCGTTGACCCACGCCCCCAGCTGGCCCACCAGGTAGTCGCGCGGCAGACCCAGCAGGCCCGGCGTGGCTGGCAGGCGGCCCGTGAGCTGCGCGCCGTGGCAGGCGCTGCAGGCCGCCAGCTTGCGCGTGGCGTCGCCCTCCAGCGCCAGTTGCCTGCCGCGTGCCAATGAAGCCGCATCGGCCTCGGCCGGCAGCGGCGCGGCATAGGGCAGCTTGCGACTGGCGTAGTAGTCGGCAATCTCGCGCAGATAGGCTTCAGGCAGCGGTGTCACCATCGCCACCATGGGCCCGTAGTGGCGCCGGCCGTCGCGAAAGTTCAGCAGCTGGTTCAGCAGGTAGCCGGCCGGCTTGCCGGCAATGCGCGGGTGGTAGCCGTCAGGTGCGGCGCGGCCCTGGGCACCGTGGCAGGTGCTGCAGGCGGCCAGGCGCGCCGTCATGGTGTCGTCGATGGGCGCCGGCGCGGCGCGCGCGGCAGACAAAACAAAGACCAAGACCAGCGCCGACAGCACGCTTGAAAGAGACAGGGACATGCGCGTATTCGACCACATGGCCGTGGCCGGACCTCAGCCCGCGCTGCGGCCCGCAGCCCGCAGCGCCGCAGTGCGCGGCCTTCAGCGAACCACCTTCACCGCCGTGCCCACGGCCGGCTGCGGGCCGTCGGCATAAGCACCGTTCAAGAGGCGCAGCATGACCAACGCCTGCGCACCCAGCGGTGAGCTGCGGGCCAGCTCGGCAAAGCCCGCGGCCGGAAAGGCCACGGTGTGCAGCGTCCAGGGCCGCGCGGCACGGCGGTCGGCCGCACTGAGCGGGCGGAAGGACGCCTCGGCCTCGCGCAGCGCCGCGCTGGCGCGCTGCAGCGCGCCAGCGTCCTTGGCCGCATGCTGCAGCAGGTAGTCGCGGTTGCCAGGGCCGCTGACCACGGTGACGGCAATGCCCTGCGCCTGGCCCTGGGCGTTGCGCCGCGTGCCTTCGAAGTGGGTGGCCGCCAGGCCGTTGAAGCTGCGCTTCTCGCTGCGGCCCTCGGTCGGCTTGACGACGTTGCGGATGATCTCCTCGTGCGTCTTGCCGGCCTTCTCGGGCACCAGGCGCACGATGAGGCCGGCATCGCCGGCGCCGTTCACCAGGGTCACCGCGTCGGCGCCGTTCTTCACCTGCCAGCCGGCGGGTGCGGTGAGCGCGAAGCCCAATTCCTCGTGATAAAAATTCTGCCCGCGCGTCAGGCCCTGCGTGCTGCTCTCGCCGAAGGCCAGGCCTTCGATGGCCTGCAGGTAGCGCGCCCTGCCATCGTCGGCATAGCTGCCGGCCGCACTGCCGGCATACCGCGCCGCGACCTGGCGGATGTCGGCCAGCCGCTTGTCGTTGCTGGGGTGGCTGGCCAGCCAGTTGCCGCCCGCGGGCACCGCACGGCCTTCGCCACGGGCCTGGTCGGCAGCAAAACGCTCCTGGTTCTTCAGCACCTCGATGACGTCGATCATGTTGCGCGGGTTGTAGCGCGTGCGTGACAGGTACTCGGCGCCCAGTTCGTCGGCCTGGGTCTCCTGCTCGCGGCTGTAGCCGGCCAGGCGGCCAGCCGCCACGCCCTGGCCGATCTGGCTGGCCGCCTGCGCCGTGCCCTGCACGCCGGTGGCGCCTTCGATCAGCACGCCCAGCACGGTGGCCGCCAGCACGCCGATGCCGGCGTTCTGCTGGCTGGTGGCGCGTTGCGCGCCGTGACGCGCGGTGACGTGGCCGATCTCATGGCCGATGACGCCGGCGAGGTCGGCCTCGCTGTCCAGGTAGGCCATGATGCCGCGCGTGACATAGACATAGCCGCCGGGCAGCGCAAAGGCGTTGATCTCGGGGCTGTCCAGCACCGTGAAGGTCCACTTCAGATTCGCCCGGTGCGACTGTTGCGCCAGCTTCTGGCCGATGTCGTTGACATAGGCCTGCAGGCGCGGGTTGGCCAGCACGCCGTACTCCGCCAGCACCTGCTGGTGCGCCTTGGCGCCCTCGGCGACCTCGGTGGCTTCGTCCATCACCGTGCGTTCGCTGCGGCCGCTGACCGGGTTGACCACCTTCGTTCCGCAGGCGGCGAGCAGCACCAGGGCCAGCAGGGCAGGGACCAGGCGGGTGCCCGGGTGAGCGCGTGAGCGGAGCGACATGGCAGATCCTCGATGCGTTGTTCTGCCGCGCAGTGTGCCGCGACAGGCCGCCGCCCTCTGTGCGGCCAGGTACCGAGCGCCACAGGGAAGGTCTGCCGCCGATCGCAGGTCGCCGGTCGCCGCCCTGTCTGCAAGGCGCGCCGGCCTATTCCACCAGGGAATAGCTCATATCCGCCAGTGGCCCTTCCGCGAACTGCGGGTCGCCGACATGATCCCGTCACCCCAACGGAGACACAACAATGGCAAAGATGAAAGCCGCCCTGGCCGCCGTGCTGGTGATGGAGAAAGAAGGCATCACGCAGGCCTTCGGCGTGCCCGGCGCCGCCATCAACCCGCTGTATGCCGCCTTGCGTGAACGCGAGAGCATCAGCCACATCCTGGCCCGCCACGTCGAGGCCGCCAGCCACATGGCCGAGGGCTACACGCGTGCCAAGGCCGGCAACATCGGCGTCTGCATCGGCACCAGCGGCCCCGCCGGCACCGACATGATCACCGGCCTTTACTCGGCCAGCGCCGACAGCATCCCCATCCTGTGCATCACCGGCCAGGCGCCGCGTGCGCGGCTGTACAAGGAAGACTTCCAGGCCGTCGACATCGAGTCGATCGCCAAGCCCGTGACCAAGATGTCGGTCACCGTGCGTGAACCCGGCCTCGTGCCGCGTGTCTTCCAGCAGGCCTTCCACGAGATGCGCAGCGGCCGCCCCGGCCCGGTGCTCATCGACCTGCCCTTCGACGTGCAGATGGCCGAGATCGAGT
>LNFM01011866.1_pt1 | contig 11671 bp, 8 predicted proteins | sample 596031 | NCBI WGS metagenome assembly LNFM01 (sample SAMN04254537, study PRJNA301005) | activated carbon metagenome | isolation source: dual media filters at the Ann Arbor, Michigan drinking water treatment plant | place: USA: Ann Arbor | reverse complement strand
CTGGCGACCATCACCGAATTCTTCAAGCGCATGGGCATCGACCCGATACCACCCGAGCACCGCGCCCTGCATCCCAAGACCGACTTCTATAATTCCATTGCCCGCAATCTGCCGCCGACCGAGAGCATCACGCTGTACATGACCAGCGGCACCAACGCCGTGCTGCACAACGATCCGGAAGCCTACCGGGTCAGCCAGAACGTCAATTCCAAGATCCATTTCGCCCGCAATGCACCGGGCTTCGGCATTCCGGTGCCCGAGACCATCGTGCTGACCAAGAGCACGCTGGACTCAGCCGTCGCGCGAGACTTCATCGCCGGGCACGGCAATAAGGTGATGATGAAGGTTCTCGGCCTGGCCGGCGCGCGCAACGTGACGACGGTGACCAGCATCCAGGAGGCGAAGGACTACGTCGCCGAGTATGAGGACAGCATGGAGCTGATCCTGCAGCAGCGGCTGGACCTGAGCCGTTTCACCGAGATGACCGTCGACCTGCGGGTGACGCCCGACGAGATCGTCATCGCCAATGTGCGGAAAATCATGTTCGCCGACGGCGTCTGGGTTGGCAATTTGATCGGCCCGGACGTGATCCTGACCGACGCGCACAGGAAGGTTCTGCTGAACGTCGGCGAATACGCCCGTGCCCAGGGTTTCGTGGTGCCCGAGGGCATCAATTGCGGCATCGACTATTTCATCGCCGGCGACGAGGTGATGGTCACCGAGATCAACTGCCGCTGGACCGGCGGCCTGTTCCCCACCGAGATGATCCGCAAGGTCGGCGCCCAGAACGAGAGCTGTGTCGCCTTCGTCGACCTGGTGCGCGAGGACAAGTTCAACGACTGGCTGGACTTCATCGACCGCCACCTGTGGAAGGAAACCAAGGGCGCGTTCGCCATGATCCCGCTGGGCTTCAGCCCGATCCCGCAGGTGATAGGCGGTGTCGACCACTACCTGACCTGGCAGGTCGTCCCCGGCGAGTTCGAGTCGTTCAAGGAAGTGCGGCGCCGCGAGCTGGGCGACGGCGCGCTGATGCGGGCGGACTCGATCAGCCTGGAGTTCAGTTGAGGTTGCAAACGGCGGTTCGGTTTGAAACGGCCGCCGCCGAGTGGCGTGATATGATGCCCTTGGAGTTCACCGGCAACCTTGCTTGAGGAGGCCACCGTGCGTGACGATCCACTCTCTGACCAGCGGCCCAGGCCGACCTTCCAGGAAATCCTCGCGTCGGATGCCGATTCACCGCCTCTTGCGATGTTTGCCGAGAACGCACCCTGGCTCGGCTCCGGGGACATCGACAAGGCGCGGTACTTCTCGCGCTCCTGGCACGACCTGGAGATGGAGCGGCTGTGGCCGCGCATCTGGCAGATGGCGTGCCGGGAAGAGCAGATCCCCGAGATTGGCGACAGCATCGTCTACGAAGTCGGCTCCTATTCGATCCTCCTCGTGCGCGGTGTCGACACCCAAATCAGGGCGTTCTTCAACTCGTGCCTTCACCGCGGCACGCAACTGCGGCCCGGCGGCCGCGGCGAAGGCGAGGTCGTCTCGACGAGCATGATCACCTGCCCGTTCCACGGCTGGTCATGGAACCTGGATGGCAGCCTCGCTCACATCCCCACCAGATGGGACTTCGCCCATGTCGACGAGGCGAATTCCGACCTTCGGCAGGTGAAAGCCCAGACATGGGGCGGCTTCGTCTTCATCAACATGGACGAAGCGGCAGGGCCGCTGGAGGACTATCTCGGCGATCTGGTCGGCCACTTCGAGCGCTGGCCCCTGGAGGACCGCTACATCGCGGCCCATGTCCAGAAGATCATGCCGTGCAACTGGAAGATCGCCCAGGAGGCGTTCATCGAGGTGCTGCACGTGGAAACCACGCATCCGCAGACCCTGCCATATATCGGCGACGTCAATTCCCAGTACGACGTCTTCGGCTCTCACGTAAACCGGATGATCACCCCGCAAGGCGTGGCGAGCCCTCTGCTGCCGTCCCTCGAGGAACAGCAGATCGCCGACAGTTTCATCAAGGAGCTCGCCGGATCGCCCGGCCCCGGTGCGGATGAGAACTTCTCGCTACCACGGATGGAGATCGCGCCGGGCGAGACCGCGCGCAAGAGCATGGCGGCGCTGATGCGCGGCAATCTCACCGCCACCACCGGCGTCGATCACTCCGGGCTGTCGATCACCGAAACCCTCGATACCACCATGTACCAGGTGTTTCCGAACCTCATGCCGTGCGGCGGCGGCGGCGTACCGGTGGTCTTCCGGTTCAGGCCGAACGGCGACGACCCCGACACCTCGATCATGGACGTCATGCTGCTTTATGCCTTCCCGCAGGACAGGGCGCGCCCGGACCCTGCGCCGATGACAAAGCTCGGCATCGAAGACAGCTGGTTCAAGGCGCCCGAACTCGGCGGCATCGCCGCGATCTTCGAACAGGACACGGCGAACATGCCTCTGGTTCATCGCGGCATGAAGGCCGGTGGACGGCAAACCCTGGGCAAGCCGGGCGTCACGCTGGCCAACTACCAGGAACTGCGCATCCGCCACTACCACATGACGCTGGACAGGTATCTGGGCGTCTGAGGGAGTCGGGAGGCCAAGGCGCCGGGGAAGCCAAAGCCATTTCCATGAGCGGTGCTTGCCCTTAGGGTTTGGCGCAACCGTTCGACCGCCTATATGGGACCCATGACCAAATACTCCGTTCTCGATCTCTGCCCCGTCGTCGAAGGCGCCACGCCGGCCGACGCGTTCCGCAATTCCCGCGATCTCGCCCAGCATGTGGAGCGGCTCGGCTACGAGCGGTTCTGGCTGGCCGAGCATCATGGCATGCCGGGCGTGGCGAGCGCGGCCACGTCCATCGTCATCTCGCATGTGGCGGCCGGCACCTCGCGGATCAGGGTCGGCGCCGGCGGCATCATGCTGCCGAACCACGCGCCGCTGGTGATCGCCGAGCAGTTCGGCACCCTGGCCTCGCTCTATCCGGGCCGGGTCGATCTCGGGCTGGGCCGCGCGCCGGGCACCGACCAGATGACCGCCCGCGCCCTGCGCCGCCACCTGGAGACGGACGCCAACGAGTTTCCGCGCGACGTGATGGAGCTGGTGAACTATTTCCGCGACCCGGAGCCCAACCAGTACGTCCGCGCCATTCCCGGCGAGGGCACCCATGTGCCGGTGTGGATTTTGGGCTCCAGCCTGTTCGGCGCGTCGCTGGCGGCGGCGCTGGGCCTGCCCTTCGCCTTCGCCTCGCACTTTGCGCCGGCGCAGATGATGCAGGCCATCGAGATCTACCGTGGCAAGTTCAAGCCGTCCGAGTTCCTGGAAAAGTCCTACCTGATGCTGGGCTACAACGTGTTCGCCGCGCCGACCGATGCCGAGGCCCGGCTGCTGGCCAGCTCCATGCAGCAGGCGTTCATCGCCATCCGCACCGGCCGCTCGGTCCGGCTGCAGCCGCCGATCGAGAACTTTCAGGACACGCTCGGCCCGTCCGAGCTCTATCTGCTGGAGCAGACGCTGGACCGCTCGGCCATCGGCTCGCCCGAGACGGTGCGCCGGACGCTCGACGACTTCGTGAGCAAGACCGGCGCCGACGAGGTGATGATCGCCTCCCAGATCTACGACCACGCGCTGCGCAAGCGGTCATACGCGATTGCCGCTGAAGTGGTCGGCATGGCGGCCATGGCCTGACCACTCTTTCCAGGCCGCGTTCCCGCTACACACCTAACCCATTGGCAAATTTCCCGAAACGGTTGCGCAACCTACGCGGGTGGCGTAGGCTCGTTTCGTCGAGGCCCGCGGTTGTCTGTCAGGGGACGGACGGCCCTCACTCATAAGGCATGTCCCGTGGTGGCATTTGCGCCATGGGTGGGAGACAGCCCATGAACCGCGCAGCCCTTGCTCCGCTTACCCCCCTTGTTGCCCTCGCCGCCTTCACCATGACTTCGGAAGCTCAGGAAGAGCGACCTCAGCGAGCCAATCCTCCATTGGGTGTGAGGCAGGCCGAGCCCGATACGAAGCCGGCCCGTCAGCCCGTCCAGCGGGATACGTCGCGCGTTGGAGCGACGGTGTTCAAGGCCGATGATGACGCGCCCTACAAGCTCGCCCCCGGAACCCTCCAACGGCTCAGGCCGGGCGCCACTACCATGCGCAATGTCCAGCAGCCCATGTTCGACCTGCCTTATTTCGGCGACGACCTGGCGTCCGGCGAACGGTACTACGTGGGCAAGAAGATCCATTCCTCGTCCGGCAGCCAGCAATGGGGCTACGACGTCGGCGCCATGCGCAAGAAGTCCGGCAGCGATCAGTGGTCCGAGGTCAAGGACGGCGCCGACTGGAAGGCCATCAAGAATTCGGACTACTTCGTCTGGGGCAAGCCGGTCTATGCCATGGCCGATGGCACCGTGATCCGCTGCTGGCGCAACGCGCCGCAGAATCCGCGCCCCTACAGTTCGTCCATGGGCGACGACTTCGACGAGCCGTTCGAGGACCGCGACTGGCTGCACCAGAAATGGCGCGACAAGATGATGTCTGGCGCCGGCAATCACCTGCTGGTGCTGCAGGACAACGGCAATCTGGTGCTGTACGCGCACGCCCAGACCGGCACGATTCCGTCGAACCTCTGCCCGCACAACCAGGCGCTGTATTCCAAGGCGGAAGCGGACGGCGAAGCCGACGTTCCGGCCGCCCAGCAGGCACGCATCCAGGCCGGGCAGAAGCTCTATCTGACCGGCAACAGCGGCAACTCCAGCGCGCCGCACCTGCACGTGCATCAGCAGGACGAGGATGGCAATCCGGTGCAGTTCAAGTTCCGCCGCGGCCTGTCGACGCCGGTCATGGAGGACAAGAAGGCCGACATCAACAAGTGGACCCGCTTCGCCGGCAGCCGCATCCCGGACGGTCCGGTGCTGTTCTGGCCGCCCGAGAAGCTTGTGGGTGAGAATTCGCGGCACGGCTACGACGCCGACAGCTTCCAGCGCTGGTTCGACCACATGGCCGACAGCGGCTACTGGCTGGAATGGCTCGACGGCTACAGCGTCGGCGGCAAGGCTTTCCTCAACCATGTCTGGCGGCCGGCCAAGGGCGAATGGCGCGCCTTCTTCCTGATCAATGCGGCGAGCTACCAGGCCGAGTTCACCAAGGCCGAGAACGACAAGTTCTATCCGGTGATGGTCGAAAGTTCGCTGGTCGGCGGCCAGGTCCGCTATTCGGCCATCTTCGTCAAGAACAAGCCCGGCGGCTACCTGGCGCGGCACGGCCTGACCTACGACCAGCACATGGCGGTGATGGACGAGGCCAAGGGCAAGAGCCTCAACCCGGTCAACATCTCGGTCACGTCGAGCGGTGGCCAGGAGCGCTACACCGTGCTGTGGCGCTCGGAGAACATCGGCGCCTGGGTGGTGAAGTCGAAAATCCCGGAGGCCGACTACCAGGCGCTCTACAACACCCAGTCCGGCGAGAACCGGAGACCGTCCTACGTCAACGCCTACATGGACAACGGCAAGCCGACCTACACCGTGGTGTTCGCGCAGATACCGGGCGCCCGCAAGGACCGCCATGGCATGACCTCGGACCAGTACCAGGCCGAGTTCAACAGCGCCAACCTGCCGACGCGGGCTGTCTCAGGCTATGACGGCGCGCAATCGAACCACAAGTTCACCGCGTTCTGGCGGCAGTAGGACCATCGCCCGCTCGGCGCCTGAAGATCAGGCGCCGAGCGCGGCGTTCAGTCGCGCTTCATGGCCGCACGGGTGAGCGCGGCGGGCGATTGGGAAACGTCGATCCAGCCGCCGATGAGCCCCGCCGTCAACCCGCCGTCGACGGCGATGTCGACGCCGTTGAGCCAGCCGCAGTCGCCCTGGGCGACGAAGTCGATGATTTTGGCGATGTCGTCCGGCTCGGCGGGTCGGCCGATCTGTGCGGTCATCCATGCCACCTGCGCGGCGCCGATCTGCGCGGTGAAGTTCTCGGTCAGGCGGGTCTGGGTGCCGCCCGGACTGACGCTGTTGACCCGGACGCCCCGTTCGAGGCCCAGGCCCGCCGCCCGATAGGTCCAGGCGACCGCGCATTGCTTGGAGAAGGTATAGGGGTCCTTCTCCCACAGCGCGGCGTTGTCGCGGCACCAGGCCAGCCCCGAGGCGAAATCCGGCGTGTCGAGCAACTGGCCGACCACGGCGGCCCGGCGCTGCCAGTCCCGGCCGGCGGTGGAGGCCACGATGGTGACGCTGCCGCCGGACCGCAGCCGCGGAATCATCCGCTGGGTCAGATGACGCATGCCCAGGAAATTGACGGCGACGACCGGCTCGGCGGGGCGCGGGCCCGGTATGCCCGCGACGTTCACCAGCGCGTCCCAGGGTCCGTTCAGTGCCTCGAGCGCTGCGTCGATGGCATCGGCGTCGGACAGGTCGCATGGCACGAACCGTCCGTAACCATGGCTGGGCTCCACCACGTCGAGGATGACGATGTCGGCGCCCTGGGCCGCCATGCGCGCGGCGCTGGCGGCGCCGATACCGGTCGCACCGCCCGTCATGACCACCTTGACATCCATCGGGGTCTCCTTGTTTTCAGGCGTGTCCGGGCGCTCGCGACCGGGTCCGTTGGATGGCCCGCAGGGCGTGTTCGGCGACCTTGGCGCGGTCGATCCTGCCGTTGGCCAGACGCGGCAGCGCGTCGGTATAGGCGAACGCACCGGGCCGCTTCTCGGGAGGCAGCTTGGCGGTGCAGTGCTGCACCAGCGCGTCGTGCTGGGGCGCGCCCTTGGCGACGATCAGGCCGACGACCTCGCGCCCGCCCTGCCGCGTCGGTAACCCGACCACGGCGGCGTCGCTGACCGACGGATGGGCACGCAACACGGCCTCGACCTCCACCGGATAGACCTCTACCCCGTTGCGGACGATGATGCCGCCGACCCGGCCCTTGAGCTGCAGGAACCGGCTGCTGTCGAACATGGCCAGGTCGCCCGTGTGGAACCAGCCGTCGCGGTAGCCTTCGTTGGTCATTGGCTCAGGCACCACATAGGCGGTCGACGTCGTCGCGCTGCGGCAACGGAGCCGGCCCACCTTGTTGGCCGGCAGTGCGTTGCCCTCAGCGTCGACGATCTCGACCTCCATGCCGGGAACCGTGCGTCCCACGCTCTCCGAGCGCCGCGCCATGTCCTCGGGATGCAGCACCGAAACCCAGCCGGTCGAGGACGTGCCGTAGACTTCGTGGTAATGCGGCGTGACGCCGGCCAGCATGGCCTTCTTGCTTTCCGGCGCGAGCGGCGGTCCGCCGCCGACGAGCGCCCGGATGTTGGGAAGCAGCATGGTGCCCTTCTGGGCGCAGGACAGGAACACCGTGCACAGCTCGGGCGTGACCATGGCGACGGCGTTGTCGTAATAGCTGAAGTTCCTGACGATGTCGTAGAAACGCGAGAACTCGGGCAGCATCACGATCTTGGCGCCGGACATGACCTGGTACATCAGGAAGCCATGGAAGCCGGCGAAGGAGAGGCTGCCGATCGTCAGAACCGTGGCGGGGTCCTTGCTGGAGATGATCCCCGTATTGCCGTAGCCGGCAAGGTATTCGCGGTAGCGCGCGATCACCTGGCGGTGGTGGACGACCACGCCCTTACTCACGCCGGTGCTGGACGGGGTAAGGTCCACGAACCAGGGCTCTCCCTTCGTGTCGTCGTGACGAACATCGCCGGTGCACGCCTCCACGGCCGCCCGCCAGTTGATGTCGACGACGATCGCCCGCGCGCCGCGATAGGTTTTCATCGGCGGTTCCACGAACAGCTCGGTCAGCGAGAACTTGCGGGTGATCGCCTCCAGCTGCTTCGGCGAATGGTTGGGCGACAGCTCGAACTTCACCGCGCCCATACGAAGCAGCGCCAGCGACAGGATCAGGTGATCGGCGCTGTTGGTCATGCGCACGCCGACCCGGTCGCCTGGCTTGATCTTCTGCTGCGCCAGCCACGCGGTTGCCTTGGCGATAAGATCGGCGAAGCTTCGGAATGTCAGGGCCGTCGGTCCCTCGACCACCGCGACGGCCATCGGCCGGGTCCTAGCATGGTCGAAAATGGTGTCGGTGATATTGGTCCAGGCAGCCGACATGTGGATTCCTTGTCTTCGATGCGCGCGGTCGCCGGTTGCAGGCAATCGCCAGGCCGGCTGCCCCTACCCGATAGCGGCTCCACCGGGCCGCCGCAATGATTCTTAGAGCAGTGGCGTGAGCCGAAGCAACCGACCCGCCGCGTTCGACAACCGCGGTAACTGCTCTGTGTCCCGCCGCGTTGCCGGCGCCGTCCGCAACGATTCCTGACCTATAGCGGATCGATGTCGCCGGCCTGCTGCAGGGCATGGAACTCGGCCACGAAGGCGTCCAGCGTGCCACGCTCGATGGCCGTGCGCAGGCCCGCCATCAGGTCCTGATAGTAGTGGAGATTGTGCCAGGTCATCAGCATGGCGCCAAGAATCTCGCCCGAGCGCACTAGATGGGCCAGATAGGCGCGGCTGTAACGCCGGCAGGCCGGGCACGCGCAGGCCTCGTCGAGCGGGCGCGGGTCGTCCAGGTGGCGTGCATTGTTGATGTTGACCGTGCCGCGCCGGGTGAACGCCTGGCCGTTGCGGCCCGAGCGCGTCGGCAGCACGCAGTCGAACATGTCGATGCCCCGCTGCACCGCGCCGACCAGGTCCGCCGGCTTGCCGACGCCCATCAGGTAGCGCGGCCGGTCCGGCGGCAGCAGCGGCGCGGTGAAGTCGAGGACATCGAACATCATCTCCTGGCCCTCGCCCACCGCCAGACCGCCGACGGCATAGCCCTCGAAGCCGATCTCCCGGAGCGCGGCCACCGAACCCCGGCGCAGGTCTTCGTAGACGCCGCCCTGCACGATGCCGAACAGGGCGTTCTCGACCGCGTGCAAGCCGCCTGCGTCGAACGCTTCGCGCGAGCGCCGAGCCCAGCGCATGGACAGATTCATGGACTTGGCGGCCTCGTCCTTCTCGACCGGGTATTTCGTGCACTCGTCGAACGCCATGACGATGTTGGCGCCCAGCAGCCGCTGGATTTCCATGCTGCGCTCGGGCGACAGGCTGAAGGCGGTGCCGTCCAGATGCGACTGGAAGGTGACGCCGCCCTCGTCGATCTTGCGCAGCTTGGACAGCGACATGACCTGGAAGCCGCCGGAGTCCGTGAGAATCGGGCCGCTCCAGTTCATGAATTTGTGCAGGCCGCCCAGCGCCGCGATCCGCTCGGCGCCCGGCCGCAGCATCAAATGATAGGTGTTGCCCAGGATGATCTGCGCCCCGGTCGCCGCGACGCTTTCGGGCAGCATTGCCTTGACCGTGCCTGCCGTGCCCACCGGCATGAAAGCCGGCGTCTCGACATCGCCGCGCACGGTGCGCAGGGTGCCGCGGCGGGCATTGCCGTCATGGGCGCTGAGCGAGAAGGAGAAGCCGTTCATGCATCCATCATGTTTGTTGTCGTCGGGCGGCCTCGCGTGTCAGACATTCGCACCGCCGTCAGCCACGATCCCCTCACCCGTGACGAAGGCGGACAGCGGGCTGGCGAGGAACAAGGCGATGCCGCCCATCTCCTCCGGCGTGCCCCAGCGGCGCAGCGGCGTGCGCTTGATCGAGGCTTCGTAGAGTTCCGGATTGTCGCGGGTCACCTTGGTCAGTTTCGTGTCCACCAGGCCAGGCAGGATGGCGTTGACGCGGACGCCGGCCCGTCCCCAGGCGTTGGCGAGGGTGCGCGTCAACGTCAGGCCGCCGCCCTTCGAGGCGCTGTAGGCCGGATTGCCGGGCGTCGAGCGGAAGCTGGCCACCGAGGTCACGTTGACGATCGAGCCCTTGGTCTCGACCAGCATGGGATGGAACTTGGTGCACATGTGCATCATGCCCATGATGTTCACGTCCATCACCCTGCGGAACGTCTCCATCTCGTATTCCTGGCGCCTGTAGGCCACGGTTCCCGCCGAGTTCACCAGCACGTCGAGCCGGCCGATGCCGGGATCGAACGCCCTCACCGCCTCGTCGTCGCCGACGTCGAGCTGGAAAAACCGCATGCCGGCGCAGTCCGTGTCTCCGTAGTCGGCGGCCGACGCGCGCGTGCCGGTGATCACCACCGCCGCGCCGCAGTCGCGGAAGCTGCGGGCGATGCCGTTGCCGATGCCGCTGGAGCCGCCGGTGACCAGCACCGTCTTGCCGGTGAAATCGAGCGCGTTCTTGAACATGATCCTTCCCGCTTTCCGTGTCGTATGGGTTACAGTCGCGCGACACTCTAGTCGACCAAGAACCGGGAACAATCGAAAACACCCATGCGCATCGGACTCGCCCTGCCCCAACTCGGCCTCGCCGCCACGCCGAGAGTCATCAAACGTTTCGCCATGGACGCCGAGGCCGCCGGCTTCGACAGCCTGTGGGTGCACGAACGCCTGTTCAACCCGCAACATCCGCCGCGCCTGGACTCGCCTGGCCGGGACCTGTCGCCCATGGAGCTGCTGTCCTTCGCCGCAGCAGTGACCAGCAAAATAAAGCTGGGCACGTCGGTGATCACGCTGGGCTACCACCGGCCGATCATGCTGGCCAAGCAGGCGGCCACGCTCGACGTGCTGTCGGAAGGGCGTGCCATTCTCGGTATCGGCCTTGGTCTCAACAAGGAGGAGTACCGGCAGAGCGATATTGATTTCCACACCCGCGGCAAGCGCAGCGCCGAGTTCATCCATGCGCTGCGCGCCTGCTGGAAGGCCGATCCGGTGGAATTCCGCGGCCAGTTCTTCGATATCCCGCCGGCCACCACCAGCCCCAAGCCGGTCCAGCGCAACGAGGCGGGCGAGCCGGCCATCCCGATCATCGGCGGCTTCAGCTCCAAGCCTGGCCAGCGCCGCACCGCCGAACTGTGCGACGGCTGGCAGACCGCCGGCAAGGATCTGGCGACCGCCATGGCCGACTACGAGGAGGCCAACCGCGCCGCCCAGGAGGAGTTCGGCCGCGGGCGGCTGCCCTGCTACTGGCGGGTTTGGGCGATTCCGCCGTTCTCGAAGCGCGCCGCGCCCAAGCAGCTGGGCGACCGGATCGTCGCCTACTGGCTGGGCTCGATCGACGAGATGGCCGAACAGGTTCAGGCTGCCCGCGAGGCCGGCGTCGACGAGGTGATCATGGACAGCAACCGCTTTCTCGACGACGGGACGGAAGACGAATGGGACCGCCAGGTCGAGGGCTTCTCGGCGCTGGTGAAAGTGGCGCATGGCAAGTGATGTTGTAGGTTAGATATAACCTATAACACATTACAATAATTATGAGTCGCCCGCGGAAAAAATCAGGCTGGCGTCGCCGTAGGAATAGAACCGGTAGTGCTCGAGGATGGCGTGTTCGTAAGCCGCCTTCATCGTCTCCAGCCCGGCGAAGGCGCTGACCAGCATGAACAATGTGCTCTTGGGCAGGTGGAAATTGGTCATCAGCACGTCGACGGCGCGGAAGCGGTAGCCGGGCGTGATGAAGATGTCGGTCTCGCCGGCGAACGGATGGATCGTGCCGTTCTCGTCGGCGGCGCTTTCCAGCAAACGCAGCGACGTGGTGCCAACGGCCACGATTCGGCCACCCTTTCGCCGACATTCGTTCACAATTCGCGCCGCGTTTTCGGAGATTTCACCCCATTCCGCGTGCATCCGGTGGTCGCGCGTGTCCTCGGCTTTCACCGG
>LNFM01014365.1_pt1 | contig 11672 bp, 10 predicted proteins | sample 596031 | NCBI WGS metagenome assembly LNFM01 (sample SAMN04254537, study PRJNA301005) | activated carbon metagenome | isolation source: dual media filters at the Ann Arbor, Michigan drinking water treatment plant | place: USA: Ann Arbor | reverse complement strand
GGCGGGAATCCGATGCCGAACACGGCGCCGATGTCCCCGTCGCGCGCCGACTGCACGATCCCTTCCTCGAGGCAGCGCGCCGCCTCGTTGACCATCGCGAGCGACAGCCGGCGCTGGATCTCGTCGCGCGGCACCTCGCGGCGGCGCGAGCCGCCGGTGAAGAGCTGGTAGACGCTCTCGTCGACGCCCTCGCGCTTGCCGTTCTCGTCGTAGGCGTAGAAGCCCTGCTTCCCCTTCCGGCCGAGCCGGCCGGCGGTGAGCACCTTCACGAGTGCCTCACTCGGCTGCATCCGGTCGCCGAACGCCTCCGACATGATCGCGCCCGACTTGCCCGCGACGTCGAGTCCCACCTCGTCGATGAGGTTGATCGGCCCGACCGGGAACCCGAACGCGGTCATCGCCCGGTCGATCGCGTCCACCGCGGCGCCGTCGTCGAGCAGCCTCCCCGCCTCGTTCACGTAGGGGGCGAGGATGCGGTTCACGAAGAAGCCCGGCGCATCGTTCACGATGATCACCGTCTTGCCGATCCGCCGGCCATACTCGACGACCGTCGCGGTGACCTCGGGCGCCGTCCGCGGCGTCACGATCACCTCGAGCAGCGGCATCTTGTGCACCGGCGAGAAGAAGTGCATGCCGATCACCCGCTCCGGATGCGCGCTCGCCTCGGCGACCTTCGCGATGGGGATGGTGCTCGTGTTGGTCGCGAAGATCGCGGTGGGCGAGAGCACCGCCTCGGTCTCCTTGAGCACCGCCTGCTTGACCTTGAGGTCCTCGAACACCGCCTCGATCACGAGCGGCACGCGCCCGAAGCCGGTGTACTCGGTGGTGCCCGAGACGAGCCCCACCTGGTCCTCGAACTGCTGGCGCGTGATGCGGCGCTTGGTGAGTCCGTCGCGGATCACCTCGCGCACGGCGGCGACGCCCTTCGCGACACGGCTCGCGTCGGTGTCCTTGAATCGGACCGGTACGTTCTGCATCACGCTCACCGCGGCGATGCCCGCGCCCATGAAGCCGGTGCCGAGCACGGCGATGCGGTCGACCTTGCGCGGCTGCACGCCGGCGGGAACGCCACTGTCCTTCTTGAGCGCGGTCGTCGCATAGAACAGGAACATCAGCTCGCGGCAGACGGGCGTCATCGCCATCTCGCCGAACAGCCGCGCCTCCTCGGCGTAGCCGTGGGCCTCCGAGCTCGCGGAATAGCCGGCGCTCACCGCCTCGATCGCGGCCATGAGCGCCGGGTAGTGCCCGCCCGACTTCTTGAGCGTCTGTTCGCGCGCCTGCCGGAAGACCACGGCGCGGCCGATCATGTTGTCGTCGAGCAGGATCTCCTTCGCGCCATGCGGGCGGCTCTCGCGCTGGCGCGGGATCGTGCCGCTGGCGAGCTCCTTCGCGCGCTGGATCGCGATGGCGCGCAGGATGCTCGGGTGCACCATCTCGTCCACCAGCCCGATCTGCAGCGCCTTCTTGGCGCGCACGTTCTTGCCGGTGAGGATCATGTCGAGCGCGGCCTGCAGCCCGACGCGCTTGGGGAGGCGCTGCGTGCCGCCGGCCCCCGGGATGAGGCCGATCTTCACCTCGGGCAGCGCGAAGACGGTCTTGGGCGAATCGGCCGCGATGCGATAGGCGCACGCGAGCGCGAACTCGAGCCCGCCGCCGAGGCAGGCGCCGTCCACCGCGACGACGACGGGCACGCGTCCCTTCTCGATGCGATGGAACATCGCGTGGCCGAAGGCACTCGCCTTGGCCGCATCGGCGGCGGTGCGGAACGCGAGGAACTGGTCGATGTCGGCGCCGGCGATGAAGTTGCCCGGCTTGCCGGAGATGAGCACCGCGGCCCTGATGGACTGGTCCTTCTCGATCCGGTCGATGCGGCGGGCGAGAACTTGTTCACCGACTCGCCGGGGAGGTCGAAGGTGAGGACGGCGATGCCGTCGACGACCTCGAGCGTGACTGCGGGCGTGGCGGTCATGCGCGCTCCACGACCATCGCGAAGCCGAGCCCACCGGCTGCGCAGACGGTCATCAGGCCGAACTGGCCACCCCGGCGCGCGAGCTCGTTCACGAGCGTCGTGGTGATGCGCGCGCCGGTGGCGCCGAACGGATGGCCGATCGAGACCGACCCTCCCATGACGTTGAGCCTGCTGCGGTCCACTGCGCCGAGCGGCGCCGAGAGGCCGGCCCGCTCGGCCCAGTGCCGCGACTCGAAGCCGCGCAGGTTGGAGAGCACCTGCGCGGCGAAGGCCTCGTGCATCTCGATGAGGTCCATGTCCTTGAGCGTGAGCCCGGCGCGCTTGAGCGCGAGCGGGGCCGCGAGCACGGGCGCCTGCAGCAGCTGCTCGCCCGGATCGAGCGCGGCATACGCGTACCCGCGGATGTACGCCTTGGGCTGATACCCGGCGGCCTTCGCCGCCGACTCGCTCATGAGCAGCACCGCCGCGCCGCCGTCCGTGAGCGGGGAGGCGTTGCCTGCGGTCACGCTGCCGTAGCGGCGGTCGAACACCGGCTTGAGCGCCGCGAGCGCCTCCGCGGTGGTGTCGCTGCGGATGCCGTTGTCGCTCGTCATGGCCTGCTCGAACTTCGGCGGCACCATCACCGGCACGATCTCGGCGGTGAGTCGGCCGTCCGCCGTCCCCCTGGCCGCGTTCAGGTGCGAGGCGAGCGCGAGCGCATCCTGCTCCTCACGCGTGACGCCGTTGAGCTTCGCCATCTTCTCGGCCGACTGTCCCATCGTCTCGCCCGTGGTGGGTTCGGCGATCGCCGGCGTGATGGGGATGAAGTCCTTCGCGCGGATCCCGGAGAAGGCCTGCACGCGCTGCGTGAGCGTCTTCGCCTTGCTGGCCGCGACGAGCGCGTCGGAGAAGCCGCGCGAGTGCAGGATCGGCACGTTCGAGAGCGACTCGGCACCGCCGGCAATGGCGACCTCGGCGTGGCCGAGCGCGATCTGGTCGGCGGCGTCGGTGATCGCCTGGTTGGCGGACGCGCAGGCGCGCGAGACGCTGTACGCGTCGAGCCGCTTGGGGAGCAGCGGCATGAGCGCGATCTCGCGCGCGATGTTCGGTGCGAGCACCGAAGGCAGGACCGTGCCGAAGGTGAGCAGGTCGATCGACGCGGGGTCGAGATCGGTCCGGTGCACCAACTCGCTGACGGCGATCTTGCCGAGCTCGATCGCGCTGAGCGACCGCAGCAGGGTGCCGGATTTCGCGAATGGGGTACGGACGCCCGCGATGATCGCGACGCGTCGTCCGGGCTCATGGATGGGCATGCGCGAAAGATAGCCCACTCGCCGCATCCCTACGCGGGCGGTAATGTCCCCCCATGTCCTTCCCCGTGATCCCCCGCCGCGCGCAGCGCCTCTCGGAACTCGGCGACCGGCGGTTCGACCTGCTGGTCATCGGCGGCGGCATCACGGGGGCGGGGATCGCGCGCGACGCGGCGCGGCGCGGCCTCGCGGTGGCCCTCGTGGAGCGCGAGGACTTCGCCTCGGGGACCTCGAGCCGGTCGTCGCGGCTCATCCACGGCGGCGTGCGCTACCTCGAGCACGGCTACCTGCACCTCGTGTGGGAGGCGAGCCGCGAGCGACGGCGCCTGCTGGAGCTCGCACCGCACCTCGTCCGCCCGCTCCGGTTCACCTGGCCGGTCTACAAGGGTGCGCGCGTCCCGCGTTGGCAGCTCGCCGCCGCGCTCTCGCTCTATGACGCGCTCGCGCTCTTCCGCAACGTGGGCCGACACCGGCGGCTCGGACGCGCCGGGGTGCTCGCGGCGGAGCCCGCCCTCGGCACGGACGGACTCAAGGGCGGCGCGGCGTACTGGGATGCCGCCACCGACGACGCCCGCCTCACGCTCGCGAACGTCATCGATGCCGCACATGCCAGTGCGACGGCGGTCAACCACGCCACGGTCACGGCGCTGACCTACCCGTCGCCCCACGGTGCGGTCGACGGCGCGGTGGTGAAGGACCTCCTCGGCGGCGGCGAGATCCGCGTGCAGGCCCGCGTCGTGCTCAACGCGACGGGGCCGTGGACCGACGAGATCGCGCGCCTGGAAGGCGAGCCGCACGGCCCCGCCGTGCGCGGCACCAAGGGCGTGCACATCGCCGTGCCGGCGGCGCGCGTCGGCAATCGATCGGCGGTGACGATGCTCTCCCCGGACGACGGCCGTGTGATGTTCACGCTCCCGTCGGGCACGCACACGATCATCGGCACCACCGACACGCCCACGCCCGAGCATCCACACGAGGTGCGCGCCTCGCGCGCCGACGTCCGCTATCTGCTCAACGCCTGCAACCGATTCTTCCCCGCCGCCAGGCTCACCGAGGATGACGTCGTCGCGGCCTGGGCGGGCATCCGCCCGCTCGTCGCGACCGAGAAGGCGGGGAGTCCCGCATCGGCCAGCCGCGAGCATGCGATCCGCACCTCGGCGCGTGGCCTCGTCACCATCACCGGCGGAAAGCTCACCACCTACCGCGAGATGGCGGAACAGTGTGTGGACGTCGTGCTGCGCCACCTCGGCACCAAGGCCCGGAAGTGCGACACGCAGGTGGCGCCGCTCCCGGGATCTCGTGCCGACGCCACCGCCACGGACGTCCTGCTCGACGACGCGCTCCCCTGGCGTGAGCAGGACGTGACCCACGCGGTCCGTCATGAGTTCGCCGAAAGGGTCGCCGACGTGCTGATGCGCCGCACGACGCTCGCTTACGAGCGGAAGGACCAGGGACGCGCCATCGCCCCGCGCGTCGCCGTCGTGATGGGCGAGCTGCTGCGCTGGACGGATGCCGGGGTGAAGCTCGCGATCGAGGAGTACGATCGTGACGCGGCGCGCGTCTTCGGGATCAACGCCTGACGCGTTGACCGGCACCACCTCGGGGGGCACCTTACGCTCGCACCCCCGACCCGGACCGAGCAGATGCCAGTGAACCTCACCCGCCTCCTCGCGGCGACCGCGCTCGTGCTCGCCGCATGCGGGGGCGAGCGCGGACCGATCCCGCTCACCGTGGACGCGCTCCCGTCCCCGACCGCCGGCGACGCCGCCGAGCCGTTCGTGGCGCGCGCCCCCGACGGCACGATCTGGATGAGCTGGCTGGAGCGGCAGGCCGATTCGAGCGTGTCACTGCTCGTGTCGAGCCGCGGCGCGGCCGGTGAGTGGAGTCCGCCGCGCGAGGTGGTGCGTCGCCGTGACCTCTTCGTGAACTGGGCCGACTTCCCGTCGGTGCAGCCGCTCGCCGACGGACGGCTCCTCGCGCACTGGCTCCAGCGCAGCGGGGAGGGGCGCTTCGCGTACGACGTGCGCCTGGCCGACTCGCGCGACGGCGGTGCGACCTGGGGGGAGAGCGTCCTGCCGCACGCCGCGGGAGTGCCGGCCGAGCACGGCTTCGTGACGGTGCTGCCCACCGCCGATGGCGGCGCCGACATCCTGCTGCTGGACGGCACCGCGGGCGCCCTCGCGGCCAAGGGGAACGAGCACGCCGAAGGACATGGCGGCGCGATGCAGCTGGGCCATGCCTCCTGGAAGGACGGCGCGATCACGAGCCAGCGGATCCTCGACACGCGCACCTGCGACTGCTGTCAGACCACGGCGGCGATGACCGCGCGCGGGCCGGTGGTGATCTATCGCGACCGCAGCGACGAGGAGATGCGCGACATGGCGGTCACGCGGCTCGTGGATGGCGCGTGGACGACGCCCGTGCCGTTGCATGAGGACGGATGGAGGATCGACTACTGCCCGGTGAATGGTCCCGCCGCCGGCGCCATCGGCGATACGGTCGCGGTGGCCTGGTTCACTGGCGCGCAGGACACCTCGCGCGTGCGGGTCTCGTTCTCCACCGATGCGGGGGCCACCTTCGGCGCACCCGTTCGCGCGGACGACGGACTCCCTGCCGGTCGCGTGGACCTCGAGATGCTGAGCGGCGACGCCGCGCTCGTGAGCTGGATCGAACGGCTGGGCGGCGACACGGCGCAAGTGCGGATGCGCGTGGTGCGCCGTGATGGCTCGGTGGAACCGGCCGTGGTGGTGAGCCCGTCGAGCGGCGCCCGGTCGAGTGGATTCCCCCGCATGGCGCGCGATGGCGACGGCGTGCTGATCGCGTACACGATGCCCGGCAAGCCGAGCAACGTGCGGGTCGCGCGCGTGCGCGCGGGGCGGCCGTGATCGCGCCAGGCACGCGGGTCCTCGCGGCGGCGCTCGTCGCGGTCACGCTCGTAGCGGTCACGCTCGTCGGCGCGTGCGCGGGCTCGAGCGATGCCCCGCGCGCCATGGTGAGCGTCGGCGCCCCCGCGCCCGCCTACGCCGCCCAGCTGCAGGACGGCACCCCGGTCTCGCTCGCCGACCACAAGGGCGACGTCGTGCTGGTCAACATCTGGGCCACCTGGTGCAAGCCCTGCCGCCAGGAGATGCCGGCGCTCGACACGCTGCACCGTCGCCACGCGGCGCAGGGGCTGCGCATCGCCGGCGTGAGCATCGACCTCGACGAGGACCGCGCGAAGGTCGCGTCGTTCGCGGCGTCGCTCGGCGCCACCTACACGCTCTGGTACGATCCCGACGACCGCGTGAGCACGACCTTCCTCGCGGTCGGCGTGCCGGCGAGCTACCTCATCGGCCGCGACGGGACGCTGCGGTGGCGCCACGTGGGACCGGTCACCGCCGACGACGGTCCGCTGAATGCGGCGCTCAAGGCCGCCCTCGAGGAACCGGCACCGGCCGCCTCGCCCGCGCCGTGACGGCGACCGCGCGCTACCCGGCGACGCTCCTCGCGATCCTCCTCGCCTGGACCCTCGCACTCGGGATCGCACCGCATTACCGGCAGGACTGGCTGCTGGAGAACGTGCTCCTCGCGCTCGCGCTGCCGGTCCTCGTGCTCACGTACCGGGACCTGCGCTTCTCCAACGCCGCCTACACCTGTCTCTTCCTCTTCTTCATGCTGCACGAGGTCGGGGCGCACTACACCTACTCGCTCGTGCCGTACGACGCGTGGAGCACCACCCTCCTCGGCACGTCGCTCAACGACCTGCTCGGGTTCGAGCGCAACCAGTTCGATCGCGCGGTGCATCTCCTCTATGGCGTGCTCGTCACGCCGGCCGCCGTGGAGCTCTTCGCCGCGAAGGCGCCGCCCGCGGGCATCTGGCGGTTCCTCATGCCGCTCTTCTTCATGAACGCGCATGCGGTGATCTACGAGACGATCGAATGGCTCGCGGCCGAGGCCTTCGGCGGCGATCTCGGCGTGGCGTATCTCGGGACGCAGGGCGACCCGTTCGACGCGCAGAAGGACATGGCGCTCGCCTTCCTGGGGACGCTCCTCTCGCTGAGCGTCGTGCTCTGGCGCCGTCGCGTCAGAGGTCGGGCGCCTCGTGGATCGTCGTGAGCTTCACGATCTTGAGCTTGCGCGCACCCGCGGGGAGCTTGAGCAGCGCGACCTCGCCGACCTTCTTGCCGAGCAGGGCGCGTCCGATCGGGGACGACATCGTCACCTGACCCTCGTCGAAGTCCTCCGCGTCGCCGAAGATGAGGTGATAGTCCTCCTTCGACTTCGTGGCCTGGTCCTCGACGGTGATCCTGGAGCCCATGCCCACGGCGTCGGTGGCGATCTGCGACTCGTCGATGGACGAGAGCTTGGAGAGGCGCTGCGTGAGGTGGCCGAGCCGGGCCTGCACGAACTGCTGACGCTCGAGGGCGGCCTTGTACTCCGAGTTCTCGCGGAGGTCGCCGAGTTCGACGGCCTTCCGGATCTCGTTGGGGAGCGTGACGTTGAGCTCGAAGCGGAGCTTCTCCGCCTCGTCCGTCAGCTTCTGCTTGAGTGCCTCGATCATGCGGCCGTGCCTCGGCGGGCGTAGAAAAATCCGACGCCCGGCCAGGGATGGCCGGGCGCCGGTGGCGTCCTGCGTCTGGACCTAAGCTACCCGTGGGGCGGGTATCCTTCAAGCGATGCTCCAGCTCACCCGACACGACGACGTCACCCGAGTGCGGGGGACCACGCGCGGCAGTCGCGCGCTCAAGTATGAGGTGAGTGCTTACCTCGTCCGCGGCGTGCTCGTGGACACCGGTTGCCCTGGCCTGGCGCCGGACCTCGAACGCTGGCTCGATGAGGCAAGGCCGGGCGGCGCCCTCGTGACGCACTACCACGAGGACCACGCGGGGAACGTGCCCGCGCTCGTCGCTCGTGGCCTGCCGGTGGGGATGGCGCCGCAGACGCTCGATCGGATCCGTCGTCCGGCGCCGATCGGGCTCTATCGCCGCGTCTGCTGGGGATCCCCCACCGCGCTCGGCCGCGATCCCGAACCGTTCGCGCATCCGGCGCTCAGGCTCATCCACGCACCGGGACACACGACCGACCATCACATCGTGTGGGACGCCGAGCGCGAGACCGTCTTCGGCGGCGACCTCTTCATCGGGGTGAAGGTGCGCATCGCCCATCCGGGCGAGGACGTGCGCGGACAACCCGCGGTGCTGCGGCGCGTCGCCGAGCTCCGCCCGAAGCGGTTCTTCGACGCGCATCGCGGCCCGGTGGAGCGACCCGTCGAGGCGCTGCTCGCCAAGGCGCAGTGGATCGACGACGTCGTGGGCGCGATCGAGCGCCGGCACGGCGAGGGCTGGGTCGTCCGCGCGATCGAGCGCGAGGTGCTCGGTCGAGGGGACTTCACCGGCTGGTTCAGCCGCGGGGACTACGCCAAGCGCAACGTGGTCGAGAGCGTGATCGCGAGCCTGGACGCGAGCCTGGACGCGAGCCTGGACGCGAGCGCCGGGGTTCCCCACAGCGGTCCCGACCAACGATAGGCGCGCGGGAGCAGTATTTTGCGTATGCCGCACGACGCCGCACCGCCTCACCCTCGCGGGGTATCACCGGAATGACCCTGACTCGCATCGTCCCCCTTGCCCGCCCGCTCGCCCTCGCCGTCGCGCTCGCGGCCGCGGCGCCGCTCGTGCGCGTCGAGGCGCAGCAACGCACCGCCGTCCCGCCCGCCGCCATGCCGGCGGGCGCCTTCGCGAGCGTCGATTGGCGCACGCTGGCCGGTCTCGACTACGAGAACGGCAAGGTCTCCGATACGCTCAAGAAGCTCGACGGCCAGCATGTGCGCGTGCCGGGGTTCATCGTGCCGCTCGATGACGCGGACACCGATGGCGCCGAGTTCCTGCTCGTGCCGTATTACGGCGCCTGCGTGCACACGCCGCCGCCGCCCCCCAACCAGATGGCCTTCGTGCAGATGGTGGGCAACAAGAGCGTGAAGCTCGGCCTCTTCGACGCGGTCTGGCTCGAGGGGACGCTGCGCATCACGAACTATGACTCGCCGTACGGACAGGTGGGCTTCAAGATCGAGGGGATCAACATGAAGCCCTACACGGGTCGGTGAGCGGCGCGTCCGCCCTCGGACCCGCCGTCGCGCTGCGCGACGTCCGTTTCGCCTATCGACAAGGCCACGACGTCATCGACATCCCTGCGCTCGAGGTGGGGCGCGGCGAACGGCTCTTCCTGCACGGCCCGAGCGGCAGCGGCAAGACGACGCTGCTCGGGCTCCTCGCCGGCGTGCTCGCACCGCGCAGCGGGACCATCGAGGTCCTCGGCACCGGACTGGGCGCCCTTCCGAGCGGCGCGCGCGACCGGTTCCGCGCCGAGCACCTCGGGTACGTCTTCCAGATGTTCAACCTCATCCCGTACCTCTCGGTCCGGGACAACATCACGCTGCCCTGCCGACTCTCCGCCGCGCGGCGCGCGCGGCTCAAGGGCGTCGACGCCGGCGCGGAGGCGAGGGCGCTGGCCGAGCGGCTGGAGATCACCGGCCTGCTCGACGAGCCCGTGACGTCGCTCAGCGTCGGCCAGCAGCAGCGCGTGGCCGTCGCGCGCGCGCTCATCGGCGCGCCGGAGCTGGTGGTGTGCGACGAACCGACGAGCGCGCTCGACGCCGACCGGCGCGACCGCTTCCTGGAGCTGCTCTTCGCGCGCTGCGAGGAGGCGGGGAGCGCGCTCGTGTTCGTGAGCCATGACCTCGGGCTCGCGCCGCGCTTCGAGCGCACCATCGAGCTGCGCGAGGTGAACCGCGCGGCCACGCCCGTCCGCGCCGGCGATCCCGAGGCGGTCCGATGAGCTTCCTCCTCTCGCTCGCCTGGCGCTCGCTGCGCAACCGCGTGCTCATCTCGACCCTCACCATCGCGAGCATCGCGCTCTCGGTCGCGCTGCTCGTGGGCATCGAGCATGTGCGCGTGGGCGTGCGCGAGAGCTTCCAGGGCACCATCCGCGGCACCGACCTCATCGTCGGGGCGCGCGGCGGCACGTCGCAGGTGCTGCTCTCGACCGTCTTCGGCATGAGCGTGCCCAACGGCAGCATCTCGTGGGCGACCTACGAGCGCTGGGCCGCGCATCCTGCGGTGAAGTGGACCATCCCCTACGCGCTCGGCGATGCGCACCGCGGCCATCGCGTGATCGGCACCACGGCCGCCTTCTTCGAGCAGTATCGCTTCCGCGACCAGTCGGTGACGTTCGCCGCGGGCGGGGCACCGACCAACGACCACGAGATCGCGATCGGCAGCGAGGTCGCCGAACGGCTCGGCTACGCCCTCGGCGACTCGGTCACGCTCGCGCACGGACTCGCCGCGGTCTCCTTCGCCGAGCACGAGGCGCATCCGTTCACGGTGAGCGGCGTGATCGCGCGCACCTTCACGCCGATCGACCGGGCGCTCTACACCACGCTCGAAGGACTCACGGAGATGCACGAAGCCGAGGAAGGAGCGGGCGGACTGCCGATGGGCCCACCCACGGAGGCGCTGCCCGAGGGCACCGCGGCGCCCATCACCGCCTTCCTCGTCGGCACCAAGAACCGCTTCGAGACGCTGCAGCTGCAGCGCGAGATGAACGAGGACCGGCAGGAGCCGCTCACGGCGATCATCCCCGGCGTGGCGCTCGCGCAGCTCTGGCAGACGATCGGCAGCGCCGAGGTGGGGCTGCGCATCGTCGCGCTCTTCACGGTGCTCGTCGGGCTCATCGGCATGTGCGTCGCGCTCTATGCCTCGCTCGAGTCGCGGCGGCGCGAGATGGCGATCCTGCGCGCCGTCGGTGCGGGCCCGCGCGCCATCGTCTCGCTGCTCGTGCTCGAGTCCGGACTGCTCGCGCTCATCGGCGCGGTCGCGGGCGTCGCCCTCGTGTACGGCGGCATCGCGCTCGCCCGGTCGGCCGTCGAAGCCCGGTTCGGGCTGGCCCTCACGCTGCACGCCCTCGGCACCACCGAGTGGGCCTACCTCGCGCTGGTCGTGAGCGCTGGAACGCTCGTCGGCGTAGTGCCGGCATGGCGGGCCTATCGGTCCTCGCTCGCCGACGGGCTCTCGCCCAAGTTGTAGGTCGCTGGATCCAACCCCCGAGAGGAGTCGCTCGTGTCCTTCCGTTCGCTCGTCATCCTCGCGCTCGCCGCGGCGCCGCTCGCCGCGCAGCCGAATCGTCAGGCCGCCCCGGTCAATCGCGACCGCATGGCCGACCCCATGGCCTTCGCGCAGTACCCGGAGCACGTGCGCCGCGAGGCCGTCACCGATCCCATGCTCCAGAAGCTCTGGGCCGAAGGGATGGACCGCTCGCAGGCGATGACGCTCGGGCAGGTCCTCATGGATCGGCACGGCCAGCGCCTCACCGGTTCCCCGCAGAGCGATGCGGCGCAGGACTGGCTCGTGAACACGTACAAGGGCTGGGGCGTCACCGCGCGC
>LNFM01011865.1_pt1 | contig 11672 bp, 8 predicted proteins | sample 596031 | NCBI WGS metagenome assembly LNFM01 (sample SAMN04254537, study PRJNA301005) | activated carbon metagenome | isolation source: dual media filters at the Ann Arbor, Michigan drinking water treatment plant | place: USA: Ann Arbor | reverse complement strand
CCTGGATCGACGACGGCAAGCCGCTGCCCGGCCTGTTCGAGGAGACGCTGCGCAACCTGCGCGAGGTCTCGCCGACCTCGTTCTCCAACGTGCCGGCAGGCTACGCCATGCTGGCGACGGCACTGGAGAAGGACGAGAGCCTGGCCAAACGCTTCTTCAAGAACATCAATGTGCTCTCTTATGGCGGCGCGACTCTGCCCAACGACCTCTACGAACGCATGGAGACGCTGGCAGTCAAGCACACAGGCTATCGCATTCCCTTCACTACCGGCTGGGGCTCGACCGAGACCGCGCCGACGGCGACATCGGTCCACTGGGCGTCCGATCGCGTCGGGCTGGTTGGTCTTCCGTATCCCGGCGTGCAGCTCAAAATGGTGCCGACAGGCGAAGAGGGACGCTATGAGCTCCGGCTCAAGAGCGTGATCGTAACGCCAGGCTATTTCCGGCGGCCCGACCTCACGGCGGAGATGTGCGACGAGGAAGGCTTTTACAAAATCGGTGACGCCGGCCGCTTCGTTGATCCCGAGGATCCGAGCTGGGGCCTGATCTTTGACGGCCGTGTCGTGGAAGACTTCAAGCTGACCAGCGGTACCTTCGTGCTGGTCGGCACCTTGCGCACCACGGCGATCGCGGCGGCGACGCCGGTGCTGCAGGACGCCGTGGTCTGCGGCCAGGACCGCGAATATGTCGGCCTGCTGGGCTTTCCCAACATGGCCGCCTGTCGCCGCCTCGCGGGCGATGACGAAGCGCGGTTGACTGTCGCGGAGCTATTGGCGCATCCCGCCGTGGTGGCGGCTGTGCGCGACGGTCTCGCCGCCATGAACGCCGGCAGCAAGGGTTCCTCGATGCGGGTGCGCCGGGTCTTGCTGATGACAGAGCCGCCTGCTGTCGACGGTCATGAGATCACCGACAAGGGCTATATCAACCAGCGCGCCACGCTCGAGCGGCGCAAAGCTCTCGCGGAAAAACTCTATGCCGGCGGCGAGGGCGTGATCGAGGTAGGATGACGCCATGAGCAAAAGACTCCTGGGCAAGGTGGCGATCGTGACGGGCGGTGCGAGCGGCCTGGGTCGCGCGACTGCCATGCGCTTTCTCGCCGACGGCGCGAAGGTGATGGTGGCCGACCTCAACGAGAAGAACGGCGCCGAGACGCTGGCGATCGCCAAGGCGCAGGGCCACGGCGACAACATCGCCTTCGTGCGCTGCGACGTGGCGAGCGAAGCCGATGTTTCGGCCACCGTGGCGGCGGCCGAGGCGCGATTCGGCCGGCTCGATATCGCCTATCTCAATGCCGGCGTCGGCGGCGCCTTCGGGCCGATCGCGGAGACCAGCGTCGAGGACTGGGACTATACTTTCGCAGTGCTGACGCGCTCGGTGTTCCTCGGCATGAAGCATGCGTCGCCGGCCATGAAGAAGCATGGCGGCGGGGTGATTCTGGTGACGGCGTCGATCGCCGGCATGGTTGGCGGCGGCGGCAGCCACGCCTATTCGGCGGCCAAGGCCGCGCTGATCAGCCTGATCGAGAATGTCGCAGCGGAACTGGGTCCCGACCGTATCCGCGTCGTCGGCATCGCGCCCGGGGTGATCTCGACGCCGCTGGTCCATCGCGGCCGGCCGGAGAAATACGAGAAGCAGTTCAGTCAGCAGCCGTGGCCCGACCGGGGCGAGCCGGAGCACATCGCCGACGTGGCGTCTTTCCTGTGTTCCGACGAGGCGCGCTTCATCACCGGCGAGACGGTCAAGGTCGACGGCGGCCTGCTGGCGCAGGGTGTGGCGCTTTGGGGGACCGGCCTCGACAACACCCTTATGAAGAGCGCGGGCGTCAACCGCGGCACGACGGGCGAGGCCATGGTCGTGCGCAACCTTCAGCCTGGAGACCGCAAGAGATGACGAGCGAAGCGCAGAAACTGCACGGACATCTCATCGGCCAGCAGGGTTCCAGGCGTTCGCTGAACACGCCGGCGCTGGTGCTCGATCTGGAAATGCTGGACCGCAACATCGCCGAGATGGCGTCGTTCGCGAAGGCGCACGGCATGAAGCTCCGGCCGCACTCCAAGACGCACAAGTCGGCCGACATCGCGCGCCGCCAGGTCGCCGCGGGCGCGCTCGGTGTCTGCTGCGCCAAGCTGGGCGAGGCCGAGGCGCTGGGCGAGGCCGGCATCGAAGGACTGCACATCACGTCGCCGGTGGTGACGCCGCAGGCAATCACGCGGCTGATCGACCTCAACGCCAAGGTGAAGGGGCTGATGGTCGTGGTCGATCATCCGGCCAACGTCGCGGCGCTGGCCGCGGCGGCGGCGAAAGCCGGCCAGGTGCTCACGGTGATCGTCGATATCGATCCCGGCATCCACCGTACCGGCGTAGCGTCGCCGCAAGCCGCGGTCGAGCTGGCGCAACTGGTCGCCAAGCAGAAGGCGCTGAAGTATGGCGGCGTGCAGTTCTATTGCGGCCGGCATCAGCACATCGTCGACTTTGCCCAGCGCAAGGCCGAGATCGAGGAGCGCACGGAATATCTCAAGGGCATTCTCGCCAAGCTGGAGGCCGCCGGATTGCAGCCCGCGATCATCACCGGCTCAGGCACCGGCACGCATCTCATCGATGCCAAGCTGGGCGTCTTCACCGAGCTGCAGGTCGGCTCCTATGTGTTCATGGACCATGACTACAACGTCTGCGACCTGCGCGGCCTCGACAAGCCGACCTTCGAGCAGGCGCTGCAGATCGATGCCCGCGTGGTGAGCGCCAACACCGCCGGCATGGTGACGGTCGATGCAGGCCTGAAGGCGATGGCGACCGAGAAAGGCCCGCCGATGATCCTGAAAGGTGCGGTGGAAGGCTCGACCACGCGCTTCATGGGCGACGAGCATCTCGCCGTGATCGCACCGGAGGGCCAGGCAGCGCCCGCGCTCGGCGAGCAGGTGATCCTGGTGCCGCCGCACTGCGACCCGACGGTCAACATGTATGAGAGCTATCACGTGGTGAAGGGCGACACGCTTGTCGAGATCTGGCCAGTGACGGGAAGAGGGCGCTCCCGTTAGGTCTGCCCGACCAGCAGCCCGCCCTTCCAGGTGCGGGCGAGCAGCAGGAGCGCACACATGCCAAGCGCGCTGACCAGGGTCATCGCGAGGAAGGCGAGCTGGCCGTATTGCGCATAGAGCAGGCCTGAGAACTGGTAGACCAGCGCCTGAGTGGCGCCGGTGCCCAACGCATAATAGAGGCTCTGGCCGATCGCGGCGCCGTGCGCCGGCAGCGCGCGCTGCAGGAAGGCCATGGCGCCGAGGTGGTTGGCCGCGAAGGTGCAGGAATGGAGCGCCTGCAGCAGCACCAGCGCCCAGAGTTCCGTCGTGAAGGCCATCGACGTCCAGCGCACCAGCCCGGCCGCTAGGCCGAGGCCGATCAGGCCGCACACGCCCAGACGCTTCAGCAGCCAGCCGCCGAACAGCATCAGCACGATTTCTATGGCGACGCTCTCCGCCCACAGGAAGCTGATAGTGATGTCGTCGATGCCGGCGGCGCGCCAGGTCAGCGTGCCGAAGCTGTAGAGCACGGAATGGCTGGCGGCGCAGAGGCCGGTGGCCATGAGGAACAGCAGGAAGGGCGGCTGACGCAGCAGGTCGCGGACCTTGAAGGACGCGTGGGCGTGCGCGGTGCCCGGCGCCGGCGCAGGGGCCGCCGGCAGCAGCAGCGCGAGCGGCGCCAGCAGCACGATGCTGGCCATGCCGACATAGAGCACCCAGGGCGGGCCGTAGCGGTCGACGGCGATGCCGGCCACGAAGGTGCCGCCGATGAACGCCACCGAACTCCACATGCGCACGCGCGCGTAGTCGAGGCCGTGACGCTTGGTCTCGGTCACCAGCACGCCGTCGTAGAGCGGCATGGGTGGCGACCACATGAAGCCCCAGATCATGGTGACGATGAAGATCGCCAGAAACGTCGTGGAAAAATCGTAGGCCACGATCATGGCGACTGCCGAGAGACCGAGCGTCACCATCACGCCGCGCGGACCACCCAGGCGATGGGCGATCCAGCCCACGGAGAGCGTGGCCACCACCGAGACGAGCTGTCGCGACATGAAGAGCGTGCCGATCTCGGTGTCGGTGACGCCGCGGTCGCGCAGCCACACCGGCCAGTAACTCATGAAGGCGCCGGCGGCGAAGAAGTACGCCGCGCCGTAGCCGGCGAGGCGCAGGCCGGTCAGCCATTTGGACATCAGGCAGCGAACTCGCGGCGCGCTTGGTCCGTGTGCTGGCCGAGCGTCGGCACGTCGCCCAGCCGCTCGGGCTCGCCGTCGTAGGAGGCGGCCAGTGCAGGAATCGAAACCTCGCCCTTGTTCGAGGTGAAGACGGTGCGGCGGAGCTGTGGGTGCTTGGAAAGATCGCCGACCGAACTCACGCGCGCCCAGGCGATCTGCGCGGCGTCGAGCTTCGCGGCCAGCGCCTCGAAACTCTGGGCGCCGAAGCTTTGGGCGACGATGGCGTTGGTGGCGTCGCGTCGCGCATTGCGGTCTTTGTTGGTCGCGTAGTCGGGATCCTTTTCGAGGCCCGGCCGGTCGAGCACGCCATGGCAGAGGCGCTCGAACTCGCGGTCGTTCTGGATCGAGATCAGCAGCGGCACCTTGTCGGCGCTGGGATAGACGCCATAGGGCGCGATGAACGGATGGGTGAGGCCGAGCCGCGGCCATTCGTAGGCGGCGTAGTCCATCGCCAGCAGCGGCACCGTCATCCATTCGGCCATGGAGGAGAAGAGCGAGACCGAGATGGCGCGGCCCTCGCCGGTCTTGTGGCGCGCCAGCAGCGCTTCCAGGACGGCGGCGTGCGCATACATGCCGGTGCCGATGTCGGTGGCGGAGATGCCTACGCGGCCGGGCGCATCAGCGGTGCCGGTGATCGAGGCGAGGCCGCTCTCGGCCTGCACCAGGAGATCGTAGGCGCGGCGGTTCTTGTAGGGGCCATGATCGCCGTAGCCCGAGACATCGACGGTGATGAGCTTCCTGTGCTTCGTTCGCATCGCGGCAGAGCCGAAGCCCGCGCGGTCGGCGGCACCCGGCGCCAGGTTCTGCATCAGCACGTCGGCCTTGGCGATCATGCGGTGCAGCAGTGCCAGGTCCTCAGGCTTCTTGAAGTCGAGCGCGACGGATTGCTTGCCGCGGTTCAGCCAGACGAAATAGCTCGACTCGCCCTTCACATAGCCGTCGTAGGCCCGGGCGAAATCGCCCTCGGGCCGCTCGATCTTGATGACGCGGGCGCCGGCGTCCGCCAGGCGAGCTGCGCAATAGGGGGCGGCCACCGCCTGTTCGACACTTACGACCAGGAGGCCGTCCAACGCTCCAGACATACGCATCCTCTATGCTTCAACCGTTAGGACTACCATTTCGATCAGGCCAGTGGCACGGTCGCGTCAACAAAAAGTGGGAGTGTAAATGCCGGGACCATTGACGGGCGTGCGCGTGATCGACCTGACGGCGGTGCTGCTGGGGCCGTTCGCCACGCAGCACTTGGCCGACATGGGCGCCGACGTGATCAAGGTCGAGCCGCCGGAGGGCGACCTGCTGCGCGCCTCGGGCGGCGTGATGGGCCGCGACACAGGCATGGGACCGATCTACATGGCGGCCAACCGCAACAAGCGCTCGATCTGCCTCGACCTCAAGAAGCCCGCGGCCTGCGCCGTACTGAAGGACATGATCAAGGGTGCCGACCTCTTCATTCACAACAGCCGGCCGCAGGCGATTGAGCGACTGGGCCTGGGCTACGCCGACCTGAAGAAGATCAACCCGTCGATCGTCTATGCCTATTCGCTAGGTTACGCCCGCAAAGGTCCCTACGGCCACAAGCCCGCTTTCGACGACCTGGTCCAGGGCGTGAGCGGCGCCGCATCGCTTCAGTCCAGGGTCGACGGGCTGCCGCCGCGCTTCATGCCGAGCCTGATCGCCGACAAGACGACCGGGCTTCATCTCTGCATCGCCGTGCTGGGCGCACTCTATCATCGCAAATGCACGGGCGAGGGCCAGATGATCGAGGTGCCGATGCTCGAGACGCTGGCTTCGTTCTGGCTGACCGAGCATCTGTTCGGTGCGACCTGGCGGCCCGAGCGCGGCGCGATGGGCTACGACCGCATCATCAACAAGTTCCGCCATCCGTTTCCCACCAAGGACGGCTACATCTGCGCGCTGCCCTACACCGACCAGCACTGGATCACCTTCTTCGAGCTGGCCGAGCGCCCCGACCTCGCCAAGGAGAAACGCTTCATCGACCGCATGGAGCGCGCCAAGCATTTCAGCGAGCTTTACCAAGTGCTGGGCGACCTCCTGAAGCACCGCTCCACCGGCGAGTGGCTCGAAATGTTCGACAAGGCCGATATCCCGGCCATGCCGGTGCGCACGCTGGAGGAATTGCTTGAGGATCCGCATCTGAAAGCCACCGGCTTCTTCACCGAGCGCGAGCATCCGACCGAAGGCCCGATCACGACCTTCGCAAGTCCGCTCGACTTCGAGAAGACCAAGGTCGAGTTTCGCCGCCACGCACCCCTGATCGGCGGCGACGGTGTGGAGGTGCTTCGCGAGGCGGGCCTCAGCGATGCCGCCATCGAGAAATTGAAGGCGGACAAGGCCCTGATCGTGCCGGCGTGAGCGGGACGTCCTACATTCCAGGTGTGGTCTCGGGCTCCTACCCGGTCCGCGACGGCAACAGGGTGGTCCCGCTGGTCGGCGCCGCCACGTTCTTCTCGCGCTTGTGCGATGCCGTGGATGCCGCCCGACATAGCGTCTGGATCACAGTCGCCTTCTGGGACCGAAAGTTCCTTTTTCCCGACGGCCGCGGCCTGCTCGACGTCCTTGGTCGCGCCGTGGCGCGTGGCATCGATGTCCGTCTCCTAGTTTGGCGTCCGAACAAGGAGGCTACCCTCCATCCCATCATGTTCGGCGGCACCGCTGAGGATCGGGAGATGCTGCGCCAGAGTGGCACGCGCGTGAGGATGCGCTGGGATCGGGCAATAGATCGCTATTGCCAGCACCAGAAGAGCTGGGTGGTCGATGCGGGCTTTCCGTCGGAGGCGGCGTTCGTCGGCGGCGCCAATCTCACCGCGCGCTCCTACGACCATCATCATGACGTTTACCTGGAGGTGACAGGTCCGTCGGCGACCGACGTCCATCACAATTTCGTCCAGCGCTGGAACGAGGCGAGCGATCGCGCGGTGGAAGACGGCAACTGGAACGGCGACGCCGCAGACCAACTGCCGTTTCCCAACGTGGCTTCGGCGCCCCAAGGCACAAGCAGGGTCCAGGTCCAGAGGATGCTGCACGCCGGCCGGTACTTCGACGGCCATCCGACGCCGGACGGGTGCTCCTTCGATGCAGCGCGTGGGGAGCGGTCCATCGCTGAGCAATATGTTCGGGCGATCGACGCCGCGCGTCGCACCATCTACCTCGAGAACCAGGCCATTCCGATCATGGAGATCGCAGCGCCCCTTGCGCGCGCGCTCGAGCGCGGGGTGGATGTCGTGCTGCTCGTACCGACGAAGCCCGAAGCCTATGTCTTTGCCGCCCGCAAGGATCCGGCGGAACGGCAGCGCTTCGAGGGTGTCGAGTTGCTTGGCCGCTATCCGAGTTTCCTGCTCGCGGGTATCGCCGGCCGGGATGCGCGCGACCCCGACCCGCTCTATGTCCACGCCAAGCTGATGATCGTCGACGATGCCTGGGCCACGATCGGCTCGTGCAATCTGCATGCGTTTTCGCTGACGGGGCATTGCGAGATGAACGCTTCGATCTGGGACGAAGCAGTCGCGCACGATCTCCTGCGCCGGCTGGTATCTCTGCGTGTGGGCGAGGACACAGCCTCACTCGACGATCGCGCGGCCTTCGCGCGCTATCGTCTGGTTGCCGACGATAATCGCCGTCGGATGGAGCGTGCGGAGCCTCTGCGCGAAGGGCTCGGCCTCACCCTGCAGCCGGAGCGCTACGGCCTGACGTAACAGGTTACCTACGTAAACTTGTTCCGCTTCGCGGCGCATCCAGCCGCCTGACGGTAGCGTGGTGCTTGTCCGTCGCGGGCCCGTGGCTAAACTCCGGCCAAACTCAAAACCCTGCCCGGGAGGGCCGCATGGACCTCGCTTTCACGCCTGAAGAACAGAAGTTCGCCGACGAAGTGCGCACGTTTGTGCGCCGCCATCTGCCGGCCGATGTGCGCGACAAAGTCAAGAATGGCAAGCATCTCGGCCGCGACGATTACATGCGCTGGCAGCAGGCGCTCGGGAAGAAGGGGTGGCTGGTCTATACGTGGCCCAAGAAGCACGGCGGCCCCGGCTTCACGCCGGCCGAGCGCTACATCTTCGAGAACATCTGCGCCGAGGAATATGCGCCCGGCATCATCCCGTTCGGCACCAAGATGGTCGGCCCGGTGATCTACACTTTCGGCACCGAGGAGCAGAAGCAGAAGTACCTCGATCCGATTCGCCTTAGCACCGTGTGGTGGTGCCAGGGGTACTCCGAACCCGGCTCCGGCTCCGACCTCGCGAGCCTGCGCACCAAGGCCGAAAAAGAGGGCGACCATTACATCGTGAACGGGTCGAAGACCTGGAACACGATGGGCCACTGGGCCGACTGGATCTTCTGCCTCGTGCGCACCGATCCCAAGTCCAAGCCCCAGGAGGGCATCTCCTTCCTGCTGATCGACATGAAGACGCCCGGCATCACCGTCAAACCCATCATCATGGCCGACGGCGGCCACGAGGTGAACGAAGTCTTCTTCGACAACGTAAAAGTTCCGGTCGCCAACCTGGTCGGCAAGGAGAACGAGGGCTGGACCTGCGCCAAGTTCCTGCTCGCCAACGAGCGGCTGGGCATCGCCGCCGTGCCGCAGTCCAAGCGCGGCGTCGAGGCCCTGAAGGACATCGCCCGCGCCGAGCAGGACAATGGCCGCCCGCTGATCGAGAACCAGAGCTTCGCCGAGAAGATCGCTGACCTGGAAATCCAGGTGACGGCGCTCGAATACACCGAGCTGCGCGTGCTGTCGGCGATGGCGCACGGCGGCCAGCCCGGCCCGGAAGTGTCGGGCCTGAAAATCCGCGGCTCGGAGATCCAGCAACGCCTCACCGAACTCACCATGGAAGCGGTCGGCGAGTATTCGGCGCCATACCTGCCGGGCCTCCTGTGGCAGGGCACCAACGAGGCGCCAGTCGGGCCCGAATATGCCCATCTCGCGGCGCCGCGCTACTTCAACACGCGCAAGACCACGATCTACGGCGGCAGCAACGAAATCCAGAAGGGCATCATCAGCAAGATGGTGTTGGGGCTCTAGGATGGATCTCGCCCTCAAGCCCGAGCACAAGGCCTTCTCCGACGAGGTGCGCGACTTCACGCGCAAGAACCTCTCGCCCGCGACCAGGGAGAAGACGCTGTCGGGCAAGCACTACGACCGCGACGACCACATGGTCTGGCAGCAGGCGCTCGGCAAGAAGGGCTGGCTCGCCTACACCTGGCCCAAGAAGTTCGGCGGGCCGGGCTGGGACGTGACGCAGCGCTTCCTGTTCGAGAACGTGCTGGCGGAGGAGGGCGCGCCACGCATCCTGCCGTTCGGGCCGAAGATGGTCGGGCCGGTGATCTACACGTTCGGCAACGACGAGCAGAAGGAGCGCTTCCTGCCGGGCATCCGCTCCTCGACCGTGTCGTGGTGCCAGGGCTATAGCGAGCCGGGAGCGGGGTCGGACCTCGCCAATCTCCGCACCAAGGCGGAGCGGGACGGCGACCATTACATCGTGAATGGCCAGAAGACCTGGACCTCCTATGCGCATTGGGGCGACTGGATCTTCTGCCTGGTGCGGACCGGCGCCTCGGCCAAGCCGCAGGAAGGCATCTCCTTCCTGTTGATCGATATGAAGACGCCGGGCGTCACCGTGCGGCCGATCACCATGCTCGACGGCGCCCACGCCGTGAACGACGTGTTCCTCGACAATGTGAAGGTTCCAGTCGCCAATCTGGTCGGCAAGGAGAACGAGGGCTGGACCTGTGCCAAGTTCCTGCTCGCCAACGAGCGGCTGGGCATCGCCGAGGTGCCGTCGTCCAAGCGCGGTGTCTCGATGCTGCGCAAGATCAGCGACGATCCCTCGATGGCAGAGAAAATTGCCGACGTCGACCTGCAGGTGCAGGCACTGGAGATGAGCGAGCTGCGGGCACTGTCGACCATGGCACTGGGCGGTGCGCCGGGTCCCGAAGCCTCGATCCTGAAAGTGCGCGGCTCGGAGATCCAGCAACGCATCGCCGAACTGGCCATGGAAGCCTGTGGCGAGTACGCCGCACCCTATCAGCCGGGGATGCTGTTTCAGGATACGAACGAGACGCCGATCGGCCCCGACCATGCGCCGCCTGCCGCGCCGCGCTATTTCAACATGCGCAAGACCACGATCTACGGCGGCAGCACCGAGGTTCAGAAGAACATCGTGTCCAAGGCCATACTGGGGTTATAACAAAGGCTGTCATCCCGAGCGTAGCGAGGGATCTTTTGGGCGACTGAAGGATCCCTCGCTGCGCTCGGGATGACAAAGTTATCTGGAGGAAGACGAGATGGATCTGTCCCTTTCCGACGAACAGAAGCAACTGCAGGAGCAGGCCGAGCGTTTCGTGCGCGACAAGTATGCGTTCGATGCCCGCCGCAAAATCGCGGCGACCGAGCGTGGCTGGCTGCCGGAGAACTGGGCGCAGTTCGCCGAACTGGGTTGGCTCGGCATGTCGTTCTCGGAAGAGGATGGCGGCTACGGCGGTGGTCCGATCGAAACCATGATCGTGATGGAGCAGTTCGGCAAAGGCCTGGTGCTGGAGCCGTTCCTGCCGACCGTCGTGCTGGGCGGCGGCATGATCGCCCGCGCAGGGACCAAGGCACAAAAGGAGGCGCTGCTCGCCCCGATGATCGAGGGCAAGAAGCAGTTCGCGCTGGCCTGGCTCGAGCGCCAGAGTCGCTACAACCTGGCCGACGTGTCGCTCAAGGCCACCAAGGAAGGCGCCGGCTGGTCGCTCTCCGGCCACAAGGGCGTGGTCTATAACGCCGCCTCCGCCGACCACATCATCGTGCTTGCCCGCACCGCCGGCACCGCGCGAGAGCCCAAGGGCCTCACGCTCTTCATCGTCGATGGCAAGGCCAAGGGGCTCTCCCGCCGCGACTACCCGACCCAGGACGCGCTGCGCGCCTCCGAGCTCACCTTCGACAAGGTCTCGGTCGGCGCCGACGCGGTGTTGGGCAAGGTCGACGAGGGCTTCGGCATCGTCGAGGACGGTGTCGACCGTGCCATCGTGGCGCTCTGCGCCGAGGCGACCGGCTGCATGGACGCGATCAATGCGGCCACTTTGGAATACATCAAGACGCGCAAGCAGTTCGGCGTGGCGATCGGCAAGTTCCAGGTGTTGCAGCATCGCATGGTCGATTGCTTCACCAACGCCCAGGAAGCGCGTTCGATGACCTTGATGGCGTCGCTCAAGATCGACGACAAGGATCCGACCGTGCGGGCCAAGGCGGCCTCGGGCGCCAAGGTGCAGATCGGCAAATCGGGCAAGTTCTGCGGCCAAAGCGCGGTGCAGATGCACGGCGGCATGGGCGTCACCGACGAGCTCTCGGTCAGCCACTACTTCAAGCGGCTGACCATGATCGACCTGATGTTCGGCAACCAGCAGCATCACCTGACGCGCTACAGCA
>LNFM01024261.1_pt1 | contig 11673 bp, 11 predicted proteins | sample 596031 | NCBI WGS metagenome assembly LNFM01 (sample SAMN04254537, study PRJNA301005) | activated carbon metagenome | isolation source: dual media filters at the Ann Arbor, Michigan drinking water treatment plant | place: USA: Ann Arbor | reverse complement strand
CCAAGGTGAAGTCGCTGTCGTGGACCGCCGACGCGCGCTTCCTCTACACCTCCTCGCAGCCGGTGTTCACCGCCTGGCCCTTCTCCGGCAAGGGGCCCGAGGGCAAGCCGCCGCTGCAGTTCGGCGAAGAGGGCGCGGGCCTCTTGAGCGTCGTGGCGGCCCACCCGGCCGCCGAGTTCGTGGCCGGCGGCTACGATTCCGGCGAGCTACAGCTCGGCGACATCAAGACCCGGCGCTCGGTGGTGCTGAAGATGGCCGACGGCGCGGCCGTCACCTGCCTCGCCTGGTCGTCCGACGGTTTCAAGCTCGCCGTCGGCAACGAGCGCGGCGATCTTTTGGTGGTCGATCTGCGCCGGTAGAAAATCGACTCTCCGCACGCCGGAGAGCCAATAGCGGCGGGCTTTTCGCCCATTATTTGCAGACGCCTGAATGTAACGCGTGTTGTTCGCGGCGGTGTCCACAGTTCCGAGATAAGCCTTATTCGACGGGCTTTTACGCATCTCTCGTTGTCTTCGATCGCACGGGCCCCGGCGCGCCCTGTTTCCCAGGCGTCGTTAAGTGTCTGTTCGCACGTCTTTATTTCGCGTCGCGTTGAGACGGGGTCGTTCGTGGGACTGTCCACGGATCAGCATCCGTGGCGGCTGCACCGGCGCCCAACCAGCAAGGTGGGGGCGCGAACCCGCGGGCAGCCGCGGGCAGGTCATGCCGAATATGAAAAGGCCGGCGCGGTCCAAGCGCCAACCCGGCGATACGCAAGAAATGGCCGCTGAACGCGGCGTGTCACAGCCAAAGGTGTCACACCAAGTTGAGACAAATGTTGTGACACAGGCTGAGCGCCCACCTGTGCCCTTGCGGGAATCTGACCCTGCGGCCCCGCCTCGGGCGGCCGCAGATGACCGTCGAAACTCAGTCCTCGGACGCGTTTGTCGCGCCTCGGTCCACTCCACGGCCGGACGGATCGTCGGCGGGACGGCTCAGTACCCGGTATGGGCAAGGCCGTGGGACGGCCCCTCATCCTCCAGGGATCGTACCCGGCGGGCGCGCCGGGCGGGGCATGGCCAAAGGTTTCCACGCTGGTTTGCCAGCGCTTCACGAAGCAGCTTCCGACACTCGAAGCGAGGGTCGGAAGCCGTTCGGCGTCATTCCGCTTCATGCGGACGGAGTTCTTGTGACGATATCGGAAATATAGGACAGTTCCGGCTCAACTTGCAATTCTCCTATTTCAATCCTGCCATGCGTTTTTCCCCGGGCTGCTGGCAGTGCTGTCACGGAGCCGTCGACCGCCACCTGTGACAAGCCGGTATGCGCCCAATCACAACTTCACTCCCGTGAATGATCGCGCCATCCATCTCCAACGACGGCGGCCAAGCTTACATCTGTGGCCGAATGCGTAGAGCAGGTAGACGAAAAAGCGACGGGCCCGGAAATCACCCGGGCCCTTACCCGGCGGGGGAGTAAGCCGCGACTGGCAACCCTCGCCTTCGCTGGGCCAACTATGCCCCCGCCGGCTCCGATTCGGAAGGCCTGCGGCACGGGCCGCCGACAACAAAAAGGGCCACCCGTGGGTGGCCCTGCATTTTGTGCATCTTGTCGCCTTTCGGCGACTCTGCTTGTTAACGGATGGCCCGCGATCATTCGGTAGGTAGGTTTTTTGATCGGAAGTCCGTTGCACGATAGTTTCAGCAGCCACACTGCGCTTGTCAACTGGTGGCCCAAGCGCAAGTATGCAGCATAAATAATCGCAGAGAATACAACCGGGAGTTCCCCCTATTCCCGTAGGCTGAAAAGATTGCTTCATTGGGGGGTCAATTTGTCGGATCGCATATCCCGACCTTGGCGGTTGGGCCTCGACGTCGGCACCAATTCGATCGGTTGGTGCGCCTTCGATCTCAAAAAAGGTGATGATGGTCGTCAGCGCCCTGTCGGCATTCGACGGATCGGCGTTCGGATATTTCCAGATGGCCGAGACCCCGATGGCGCCTCGCTGGCTACGGAGCGTCGCGGTCCGCGCGGGGCGCGGCGCCGGCGTGATCGCTATCTTGATCGTCGGGCCGATTTGCTCAAAGCCTTGATCAAGCACGGATTGATGCCTGCTGATCCCGTAGCGCGCAAGAAGCTAGAGGAACTCGATCCATGGCGCATCCGTGGCGAAGGGCTCGACCGTCCCCTGTCGTTACACGAACTCGGCCGGGTAATCTTCCATCTTAACCAACGACGAGGATTCAAAAGTAATCGCAAGACCGAACGCGGCGACAAGAAAAAGCCGGAGAAGGAAGCTGAAGCCAAAAGCATGACGGACGCCGCCAAGAAGCTCACGGAATATATCGGCCCGGACAAGCCCAATGCGCGAACTCTAGGCGAATATCTTTACAAGACACGCCGGGCAAACTTCGTTGATAACAAGTGGATTGCCAAGACGCCAGCTTGCGCAGATACGGTGCGGGCACGTCCCCTATTCGCGAAAGGACAGAACACCTACGAATTCTATCCAGTGCGCGCGATGATCTCTGCCGAATTCAATGCGTTGTGGGCGGCACAAGCGAAGCATCATCCAGACCTCGTCGAAAGCGCGCGATTGGAGATCGAAGGCATCGTTTTTTTTCAGCGACGACTACGACCGGTCGAACCCGGCTTTTGCACACTCGATACCGAGCTGAATTCCGACAAACGCGACAGACGTGCCCCGCTGGCGCTACCGATTCAGCAGGAATTTCGTATCTTGCAAGAGCTCGCCAACCTTGAACTCTATCGGCGTGAAAATCCCACGATTCGAAAGAGGCTAAGTTTGGCGCAACGCGACAAACTGTTCGAAGTGCTTCGGCGCAGCAAGCAGACGACGTTCGCTCAGATACGCAACACGAAACTTCTCGGAATCGAGAGCAACTGGGTATTCAATCTGCAAAGTGAGCGGCGCAAAGACCTCAAAGGCGACATCGTTTCTGAGCAACTCGGCAAGGATCGCGCATTTGGTGAACGCTGGTACACTCTCAGCGACGATACACGACAGGAGATCGTGCGTGTCCTTTTCGATGAAGAAGACGAAGAAAAGATCCTCGAGATTTACGCCACACAGTGGGGGCTGACACAGGCTCAGGCAAAAATCGTAGCCAACACCCACATACCGGAAGGCTATGGCAGTCTCGGACTCAAGGCGCTGTCCAATATCGTCCCTTTGCTGAAAAGCAAAACCGAAGGGCTGCTTGGAAGGAATTGATCGCCTTGGGAAAGGCGAAGCGGGAAGAAGTCCCGGCAACCGCATTGGAAGATCAAGGTCCTTGTCGATACAGCACCGCTGTCCGCTTGGCCGGGTATCAGCATCACTCCCATTTCCAGGATGGCGTTCTGCTAGATGAGCTGCCGTACTATAGTGAGGTGCTCAGACAGTATACTGCTGACGTGCGCAGCGAATCGGCACCCATCTGGGAACAAGAACACGGCCGGCTGGGCAATCCGACCGTCCATATCGGTCTTGGCCAGCTTCGCAAGCTGATCAATACGCTGATCGAAAAGTACGGACCGCCAGAAGAAGTCGTCGTCGAACTCGCCCGCGACCTGAAGCGTTCACAAGATGAGCGCAAGGAAATCGTTAAGAAACAGGCCGAGAACCAAGACAAGAACGAACAGCGTAAGGAGAAGATCGCCGCCGCCGGCATTTCCCTTCGAGGCGACGCACTATTGCGCATGCGCCTATGGGAAGAACTCAGCCACGACGCCAGTGATCGCCGCTGCGTCTATTCCGGCCAGCAGATTTCGATGGCGATGCTATTTTCCCCCGAAGTCGAAATCGAACACATTCTGCCTTTCCCACGCTCCCTAGATGACAGTCCTGCCAATCTCACTGTCGCCCTGCGCTCGGCCAATCGGCTTAAGCGAAACAGCACGCCCTATGAGGCTTTCAGCAGCAGCCCCCCGGGGTTTGACTGGCCGGCGATCATGGTGCGCGTTTCAGCACTGCCCAAGGCCAAGCAATGGCGGTTTCGTCACGATGCGCTCGAACTCGTCTCCGACCGTATGCGACGAGAGGCGGCCCGTCTCGAGGGTAGTCTGCCGAACGACGCCCTCGACGATATTGAAAAGACTGGCGGCTTCCTCGCGCGGCAACTCGTGGATACAGCATATCTCGCGCGGCTAACCCGGCAGTATCTCTGGAAGATTTGCGATCCCAACAAGACCTGGGTGATCCCAGGACAGATGACAGCATTACTCCGCCGTAAGTGGGGGCTGAACTCTCTGCTCAGCGACCACAACCAGAAAACCCGAACGGATCATCGTCATCACGCCGTCGATGCGTTCGCCGTAGGCATGACCGACCGGTCCCTCCTCCAACGGATCGCAACCGCGGCTAGCCATGCCAATGATCGCCTGCTGGATGACATGCCCGACCCATGGAACGGATTTCGCGATCAGTTGAGCGAAGCGCTCGACCGGATCGTCATATCGCATCGCCCAGACCATGCGGTTCAAGGTCAGCTCCACAAGGAGAATCCCTACGGAGTTATTGGTCGTGATGACGTCACCGGAATGTACGAACTTGTCCAGAGAAAGAACCTCACGAGCCTGAATGACAATGAAATTGAGCGCATTCGAGATCGTGTCATTCGCGAGGAATTGCTCGAACGGTTGGGCGCTGTGTCTACCAATCTCAAAGATCTACGCGTGGCTGAAAAGGCGCTTGAGGAGGCGCGTACCAAGCGTGACCGCGACCAGATCAGAGAGCGCACCGCCGAGGTGAAGCGTCTCCGCGAGCAGCGCCGAACTGCAAAGAAAGTGGCAAAAAAGGCCTTGCCGCCGGTGTTGTCGGCTTATGCCAAGGAGAAGGGAGTTCATCGGATTCGCCTCGTCACACGAGAGGCTTCAGTCATCGAACTTCCGCGCAAGTCCGGCCCCTCATACAAGGCTTACCTTTCGGGAGAGAATCATCGCGTCGAAGTTTACGAGAAGTCGGATGGTACCTGGGGATTCGAGGGCATCAATGTCTTTCAGGCCAATGACCCGGCTTTCGTTCCGACTTGGAGAAAGTCCGGCGAAGGGGCGCGATTAGTTATGGCGGTGCATAAGGGCGATCTCCTGAAGATCGATCACGATGGCGAGGAGCGAATATTCCGAGTAGTGAAGCTCGCCCCGACGAATCGGACTTTTTGGCTGGCCGAGCATTTTCAAGCGGGGAATCTGCAGCAACGCCACGACGACCCTGACGATCCGTTCCGTTGGTATTTCGCGGCCTTCAGCCAACTCAAGGAGCGGCGCGCAAGATTGATAGGTGTAGACTTGATCGGGCGGCCACGCGATCCCGGCGCACGCAAGTAGGTCGACGACATGCCGAGCCGCATCGTCGAGGTCGCCGAGGACGGCCGCCACCTTGCGGTGGATCGCGGCTTCATGACGGTGGCCACCGACGGCACCGAGATCGGCCGCGTGCCGCTCGACGACATCGGCGCGCTGATCGTCAACGCGCACGGCTGCACCTATTCCAACAATCTCGTCGTTCGCCTCGCAGAGCGCGGGGCCGCGATCCTCGTCTGCGGCAACAATCACAATCCAGTGGCCTGGGTCTGGCCAGTGGTGATGCATCACGAACAGCGTAGCCGAATCGAATCGCAGATCGAGGCGACCAAGCCGCTCGCCAAGCGCCTGTGGCAGTCGGTGGTGCAGTCCAAGATCAAGCAGCAGGGGGCGGCGCTGGCCGCGCTCGGGCGGGCGGGCGCCGACGGCTTCGACCTGATGGCGCGGCGGGTCGGCTCGGGCGATCCCGACAACATGGAGGCGCAGGCGGCCCGGCGCTACTGGCCCCTGCTGTTCGGCGAGGATTTCAGGCGCGACCGCGAGCAGCCCGGCATCAACGCCATGCTGAACTACGGCTATGCCGTCCTGCGCGCCACCACGGCGCGCGCGGTCTGCGGCGCCGGCCTGCATCCGGCGATTGGGCTCAACCACAAGAGCGAGGACATGGCGCTGATCGACGATCTGATGGAGCCGTTCCGTCCGATGATCGATCTCATGGTCGCCCGTGCCCTCGAGGCCGGCCATACGGGCGTGACGAAGGAAACCAAACGCTATCTGGCGAGCGTCGCCTCGGTCGACATGCAGACCGACCGCGGACGCACACCGGTCTTCACCTGCGCCGAGCGGCTGGCGCAATCACTCGCGCAATCCTGCGCCAGCGGCAAGCCCGCCCTCGATTTCCCGCTGGCGCCGCTGCCGCTGGAACTCCCTGCACCGCCCGGGGTGGGGACTACCCCACCCGAGCCGGCGTCGTGAGAGTCGGATGCTCAGCGGCTATCGTCTGATGTGGATGATGGTCCTCTTCGACCTGCCGGTCGGCACCAAGAAGGAGCGCCGGCTGGCCACCAAGTTCCGGCAGTTCCTGCTCGACCAGGGTTTCGAGATGTCGCAGTTCTCGGTCTATCTGCGATTCTGCGCCGGCAAGGAGCAGGCGGAGTCCTACACCAAGAAGGTCGAACAGGCCGTCCCGGCGAGCGGCAAGATTCACATCGTTTACATTACCGACAAGCAGTACGAGAATATCGTGAGCTTCGACGGTCGGACGAAGGAACCAACCAGGAAAAACCCCGAGCAGTACGTGCTGTTTTGACCCCAATGGCCCTGAACGAAACGCGACGCGATTACGAAAAAAGGCCCTGTTTCCAGGGCCTTAAGTTCGTATGGAGCCTACCTACCGAATGATCGCGGGCCAACCGCAACCAGCCCCGAGGTCATCGACGGCTATGAGCCAGCCTACCTACCGAATGATCGCGGGCCAACCGCAACGTTTTTCCGACGACCCATTGAGGGTCGTCGGAAAAACGGGCGCTACGCGCCGCCCTCCAAGAACTCCCCATGGGCTGCCGGGTCGGCGGCGGCGCCGAAGGCGGCCCCCAGGCCGAAGGTGATCACGCCCGGATAGCGCTGCAGCGCCATCGCCATGGAATTGGCGCCGATCAGGCTGATGGCCGCGATCTGCAGCACGAAGCAGAGCAGGAACGGCCACAGGCCGATCGCGCCGGTGCGGGCCTCGATAAAACCCATCGCCATCGCCGTGGAGCCGGCGACCGCCGGCACGATCACCGCATGGCGGAGGATCTTGCCGGCGCCGAACACCGCCACGAACCTGGCGTTGAGCAGGCTGCCCACCGTCATGAACACGATCATGCTGGCGAAGATCACGCCGAACTCGCGCGGCGCCACGCCGTAGCGCTCGATGAACACGAAGGCGCGCCCGTCACCCCAGCGCCGCGATCCGCGCCAGAAGAATATCGCGAATGAAACCCACCGCGGCCCTTGCCGCCTTTCGCCGGAAGATTTTCGGCATCACGAGGCGGGGCGCCGCCTTGCCCAGGCGCGCGGTCGTTTCGGATATCAGCGCCTCGGCCCGGGCGACCGGGAGATCGATCGTGCGGGCGAGCGCGATGAAATCCTTGCGGCTCAGGCGGTCGTCCTTGCCATTGAGCTTCAGCGCCATGCGGTCGCCGGCCAAGCCGGGAAACACCCGCGTCGTCACCGCATCGTAGAGCGGCGCGAACCGTACCGTCGCGAACTTGCGCGCGCCCGGCTCGGCCATCTTCAGAAGCGACACATTCTTCAGATGCATGTCGCCGTCGGCGACGAGCCAGGCGAACAGCGCGCGTTTGAACAGGATTTCGAGGTCCGCCACCGGATCGGTCGACAGCGGACGCAAGCCCCGCGCCATGCGCTCGATGGTGCCGTCGTATTTGGCGGATGTCGGCAGATCGAGGATGGAGCAGAAGTCTTCCATGGCCAGCAGGCGATGGTCGTCGGGGCCCCGGCGGATGTCGAAGCGTTCGACGACCAGCGCCGGCGGCATGCCGTCCGGCATGTCGATCAACGCGGCGGCGGGAACCTCGAAGCCGGCGGCGCGGCCGAGCTCCAGGCAAAGCCACTCGACGAGAGGCAGGGTCTCGAATCCCGCCGTGCCGGCGGGCTTCAATATGTGGGTGAAGGGCCGTGTCGTCGCCGGCACGAGTTGTCCCCCGGCCGTCAGGCACATGGGGGCCTTGATCTGGACACCCGACAGGCGGGGCGTCTCGGCGTGCTCGAACAGCTGCGCGAGGTTCCGCTCGAAGGTCCGGTCCAGCTCGCCGCGCTCCGGGCCGGCATAGCGGCCGGTGAAGCGGCCGCCTTCCGAGAAGGCGTCGAGTTCCGCCAGCAATACGTCGGCCGGCAGCGCCGGGAGTTCCGCGCGGCGCGGCACGATGGCGATGTTGGACATATAGCGCCGGCCGCGCTTCAGGGCGTCGCGCTCGTCGCGTTGATGCAGGACTTCAGCCAGCCAGCCTTCGGGCAGAAGCGACTCGACGAAGGCCGGTAGCTTGCCCGGCACGGTCTCGCGAACGAGCGGCAGGCCTCGCCGCCGGACGGGCTTCCATCGCCATTCGAAGCCGTCGTGGGCCAGGTGCCCGAGCGGCGCGCCGTGCCAGGCGACGACAAAGTCCAGGGCGGCCTTGTTGACGGGAACCCTGTCGCCTTTCGCCCGGGCCAGGAGATAGCGTTCGGCCCGCTCTCCCTCGCGGTACCAGCCGTTCTCGCGCGCGAGCGCCCACACGGCATCCGCCGCCGCCCGGGGGGACTTGTGCTCCTCGACCAGACGCGTCGCCATCCGCATCCGCATCGGCTCGCCGACCGCCGCGGCGTGCTCGCTTCTCGACCGAAAGGCCTCCAGGAAGCGTTGTCGCGGCGACGAGACCTCGACCCGCAGCTCGCCCATGTCGTCCTCGACGACGGCACCCGCCGTCGACGGGTGGGCCGGCGCCTGGTTCTGGACGATCTCGAGCGCGCGCAGGCGGACGCGCTGGTTGCGCCGCCCGCCGATGAACAGCCGTCCATCCGGCGTGGGCCCGAGCAGGGCGGCACTCGCCGACGACAGGTAGGCCGTTGGATACAGGTAGCGCGCGATGCGGACGGCATGGTCCAGGACCGTCGTCTCGATGTCGGCGCCGCTGTCGACATAGACACCCCGCACGAGTTGCACGAGGTCGCCGGCGCGCGCCCGCAGATGCGCGCTCCTGGCGTCGAGCGTCTCGCCGACAAGGTGCAGCTTTATGGGATTATCACGCATTCAAGATGCGGGATAATCCCACGAGCGGCTTCATCGAGCAAGAATTATCGCGCATTTGAGATGCGCGATAATCCGCCCCTACCCCTTCCGCACCAGCACTCGGTGCGACAGCAGGCAGAGGATCCCCGCCAGGCCGATCGCGGTGGTCATGGGGGCGATGGTGCCGTCCAGCGCCTGGCCGACGGCGGCGCCGAAGGCGGCCCCCAGGCCGAAGGTGATCACGCCCGTCAGCGACGGATAGCGCTGCAGCGCCATCGCCATGGAATTGGCGCCGATCAGGCTGATGGCCGCGATCTGCAGCACGAAGCAGAGCAGGAACGGCCACAGGCCTATGGCGCCGGTGCGCGCCTCGATCCAGCCCAGCACCATCGCCGTGGAGCCGGCGACCGCCGGCACGATCACGGCATGGCGGAGGATCTTGCCGGCGCCGAAGACGGCCACGAACCGGGCGTTGAGCAGGCTGCCCACGGTCATGAACACGATCATGCCGGCGAAGATCACGCCGAACTCGCGCGGCGCCACGCCGTAGCGCTCGATGAACACGAAGGGCGCGCCCGACAGGAACGAGAACAGCGCCGCGAACTGGAACGCGCCCGCGAGCGCATAGCCCATGAAGGCGCGATGGCGGAACAGCTCGCCGAAGCGCTTCAGCACCGACGACAGCACCAGCGGCTGGCGGTGTTCCGGCCGCAGAGTTTCGGGCAGGCGCCACCAGGCGGCGGCCAGCGCCACCACGCCGAAGCCGGCCAGCACCCAGAAGATCGCCCGCCAGCCCAGGAACCACAGGACCTGCCCGCCGATCAGCGGCGCCAGCATGGGCGCGAGCGAGGTGCAGGCCATCATCAGCGACATGGCGCGCGCCGCCTGGTCCTTTTCGGCGAGGTCGCGCACCATCGTGCGCGCCAGCACCACGCCGCCGCAGGCCGCGAGGCCTTGCAGGAAGCGCAGCCCGACCAGCTGGCCGGCCTCGCCCGCGAAGGCGCAGCCGATGCTGGTCAGGACATAGATGACCAGGCCGACCAGGATGACCGGCCGCCGGCCGAAGCGATCGCCGGCAGGACCGTAAAAAATCTGGCCGAGGCCGAAGGCGATCATGAAGGCCGAGAGCGTGAGCTGGATGTCGCCCGCGGTGCCCTCGAGATCGGCCGCGATCGTCGGCAGCGCCGGCAGGTACATGTCGATCGACAGCGGCGTGAACGACGACAGCAGGGCCAGCAGGATCAGCAGGACCGGCGTCAGGGTCGGGCGGCCACTGGTCGAAGTTGGGGTCGTGGTCATCGGGGTGGCTGTAGCAGCATTGGTCCCGGGCTCCCATGCTATAAGCGGACCATGACGTCGCTGCCCGGCCTCGCCGAGCCCCTTACCGAACGACAGATCCGCCGTTACGCCCGCCATATCGTGCTGGCCGAGATCGGCGGCGTCGGCCAGGCGCGGCTGATCGCCGCGAAGGTGCTGGTGGTCGGCGCCGGCGGCCTCGGTGCCCCCCTCCTGCAGTATCTCGCCGCCGCCGGCATCGGCACGCTGGGGGTGATCGACCACGACACGGTCGACCTCTCCAACCTGCAGCGCCAGGTCATCCATCGCACGTCCGACGTGGGCGCCTCCAAGGTCGAGAGCGCACGGCGCGCGCTGGGCGACATCAATCCCGAAGTGCGCGTGCAGGCTCACGACGAGCGGCTGACGGCGGACAATGCCGAACGCATCCTCGCCGGCTACGACATGGTGGCCGACGGCAGCGACAATTTCGCGACCCGCTATCTGCTGAACGACACCTGCTATCGCCTCGAGAAGATTCTGGTTTCCGCCGCGATCCTCCGCTTCGACGGTCAGATCTCGACCTACAAGGCCTGGCACGGGCCGGGACATCCCTGCCTGCGCTGCATCTTTCCCGCCGCCCCCTCCGAGGAAGCCGTGCCGAGCTGCGCCCAGGCGGGCGTGCTGGGGGCGCTGGCGGGCACGCTGGGCACGCTGCAGGCCACCGAAGTGGTGAAGGAAATCCTGGGCATCGGCCGCTCGCTCTCCGGCCGGCTCCTGATGTACGACGCGCTCGCCGCCTCGTTCGACGAGATGGCGATCGCCAAGCGGCCCGACTGCCCGACGTGCGGTGAGTCATGAGCGACAGCGGCGTCTCGGTCATCCTGCGCTCGGGCGACTACGAGAGCGCTCACTACGCACTCGCCCTTGCAGCAGCCGCCCTCGCCGTGAACAAGCCAGCGGTCCTGTTCTTCACCATGGGCGGCATCCGCGCGCTCGCGGGGTCGCCGCCCGCGCTAAGTGACTGGGACCGCGACGCGCTCAACCGCGAGCGCGGTGTCGGCGATTTCGAGACCCTGCTCCAGGCCTGCGTGGAACTTGGCTGCCGCTTCATCGTGTGCGAAATGGGCCTGCGGTCGCTCGACATCGACCGCGCGAGCCTGCGCACCGACGTTCCCGTCACCATCGCCGGGATCGTGACTCTGCTGGAAGAGACCCGGCCGGGCATGCATCTTCTCACGCTGTAACGACTCAACTCTGCAAAGACACTGGAGACTTCATGACATCCGCCGCCTTCGACGTCCTGGGAATCGGCAACGCCATCGTCGATGTCATCTCGCGCTCCG
>LNFM01011864.1_pt1 | contig 11673 bp, 12 predicted proteins | sample 596031 | NCBI WGS metagenome assembly LNFM01 (sample SAMN04254537, study PRJNA301005) | activated carbon metagenome | isolation source: dual media filters at the Ann Arbor, Michigan drinking water treatment plant | place: USA: Ann Arbor | reverse complement strand
GGATGCCGGCGTGCCGATGGAGCGTCCGGTGGCGGGCATCGCCATGGGCCTGATCAAGGAAGGCGAGCGCTTCGCCGTCCTGTCGGACATCCTCGGCGACGAAGATCATCTCGGCGACATGGACTTCAAGGTCGCCGGCACCGAAAAGGGCATCACCTCGCTCCAGATGGACATCAAGATCACGTCCATCACGGAAGACATCATGAAGATCGCCTTGGAGCAGGCCCAGGGCGGCCGTCTCCACATTCTCGGCGAGATGTCGAAGGGCTTGGCGGGCGCGCGCGAAGGCGTGTCGTCCAACGCGCCGCGCATCACCACCTTCTCGATCCCTAAGGATAAGATCCGCGAAGTGATCGGCACGGGCGGCAAGGTGATCCGCGAGATCACCGAGCAGACCGGCGCCAAGATCGACATCGAAGACGACGGCACCATCAAGGTCGCCGCTGTCGACAGCGAAGCGGCCGACAAGGCCATCGCCTGGATCAAGGGCATCGTCGCGGAGCCGGAGATCGGCACCATCTACGTCGGTAAGGTCGTGAAGGTCGTCGATTTCGGCGCTTTCGTGAACTTCCTCGGCTCGAAGGACGGCCTCGTCCATATCAGCGAACTGGCCGCCAAGCGCGTCGCCAAGGTGACCGACGTGGTCAACGAAGGCGATGCCGTGAAGGTGAAGGTGCTCGGCGTCGACGAGCGCGGCAAGGTCCGCCTGTCGATGAAGGTCGTGAACCAGGAGACCGGCGAAGAGCTGGCTCCGGCCGAAAAGGGCGTGCCGGCCGAATAAGGCCGCCGTCTTTCAAAAGAAGATCGGGAAAGGGGAGGGAAACCTCCCCTTTTTCATGCCCGCGCCGGCCTTGCGGCGGGCTCTTAGCGGCTTGGAAAGGCTGATAAAACGCTGCGCCGCCGCATGAGAAAAGCCTTTGTGCATAAAGTTTAATAAGGTATCTCTCGGCGGCTTGGCGTTTCGCCTCGGCGACCATATATAGCCAGGGCGGGGGCAAAGGTTCGGTCCGGGTCACCAAGGGATTGGCAAGATCGGGCCGGATGGGGACAGGCGCATAAGGCGCCACGGGATTTCTCCAGTCATATGGGTTTGATCGGCGTGAAGACGCTCAAGACGTTGCTTATTTCAGGACGCGAAGCCCTGCCCCTCGTCGAAGGCGGCAAGGGCATTGCCGTCTCCAACGGCGAATCATCGGGCGCTTGGGCGAGCGCCGGCGGCGTCGGCACGTTCTCCGGCGTCAATGCCGATTCCTACGACGCCAACGGCGACATCATCCCGGTCATCTACAAAGGCCGCACGCGCCGCGAACGCCATGAAGAGCTGATCGCCTACGCCATCCAGGGCGGCATCACCCAGGCGCGCATCGCCCATCAGATGGCCGGCGGCAATGGCCCGATCCACATGAACATCCTGTGGGAAATGGGCGGCTCCGAGCGCATCCTCAAAGGCGTGCTCGAAGGCGCCAAGGGCCTCATCCAAGGCGTCACCTGCGGCGCCGGCATGCCCTACAAGATGGCCGAAATCTGCGCCAGCTTCGGCGTTTACTACTATCCGATCGTCTCGTCGGCGCGCGCCTTCCGCGCGCTGTGGAAGCGCGCCTATCACAAGTTCTCCGACTGGCTCGGCGGCGTGGTCTATGAAGACCCCTGGCTCGCCGGCGGCCACAACGGCCTGTCGAACAGCGAAGATCCCAACCATCCGCAAAGCCCCTATCCGCGCGTCGCCGAGCTGCGCGCCCTGCTGCGCGAAGTGGGCCTGCCGGACACGCCGATCGTCATGGCGGGCGGCGTGTGGAATCTGCGCGAATGGGAACATTGGCTCGACAATCCGGAGATCGGCCCGGTCGCCTTCCAGTTCGGCACGCGGCCCTTGCTGACCAAGGAAAGCCCGATTTCCGACGAGTGGAAGCAGAAGCTGCTGACCCTCGAAGAGGGCGATATCTATCTCAACAAGTTCAGCCCGACCGGCTTCTATTCGTCGGCGGTGAAGAACGATTTTCTCAACGACCTGCGCGCGCGCAGCGACCGCCAAGTCGCCTATTCGCACGAGGCGGTCGGCGAGCACGACACGTCCTTCCCGGTCGGCGCCCGCGGCCGCGAGGTCTTCCTCACCGCGCATGACGCCGAGAAGGCGCGCGGCTGGGTCGCCGCCGGCTTCGACATGCCGCTGCGCACGCCGGACTCGACCCTGATCTTCGTCACCATGAGCGACGCGCGCCAGATCCGCACCGACCAGATCGAATGCATGGGCTGCCTGTCGCATTGCCATTTCTCGAACTGGGCGCAGAACGAGGAAGGCACGACCGGCCGGACGCCGGACCCGCGCTCCTTCTGCATCCAGAAGACGCTGCAGGCGATCAGCCACGGCTCGCGCGTGAAGGACCAGCTGATGTTCGCCGGCCATAACGCCTATCGCTTCAAGACCGACCCGTTCTATGCCAACGGCTTCATCCCGTCGGTCCGCCAGCTGGTCGAGCGGTTGCAGACCGGCGACTGAGCCGAGGTTCCGGGGTTATTGTCATAACGGACAGAAAGCCCTGCGAACTCAAGGCCTTGGAACCGGCGGCGTTCCTTTGACTAGTTCCAGAACGCGGCAAAGGCCCCTGTTTCTTTTAGCTTTAATTTAATCGTCCACAGCCCTATATAGAGCCTGTGGAGACGCGCAACCGTTTCGCGACCGTCTCCGGGAATAGATTGGGAAATGTGACATGACCAGCATGGATCGGCCTTTCAGCCGCGTGCTCGATCGCCTCAAGGACGCGGGCCTGCGCCCGACCCGTCAGCGCTTGGCCCTCGCCAAGCTGCTTGCGGAAGCCGGCGACTGCCACATGACCGCCGAGCAGCTGCATGCCCAGTCGCAGGGCGCCGGGATTCGCGTGTCGCTCGCCACCGTCTACAACACGCTGCACCAGTTCACCGAAGCGGGTATCCTGCGCGAGATCGTCGTCGATTCCGGCCGCTCCTACTTCGACACCAACGTCAGCGACCATCACCATTTCTTCTTCGAGGACTCGAGCCAGCTGCAGGACATCGACGGCGCGTCGGTGACCATCTCGAGCCTGCCGCAAGCGCCCCAAGGCACTTCGGTCAAGCGCGTCGACGTCGTCATCCGCGTCAAGCAGGACTGACATGCCCGGCGCCGCCGAGGATCTGCGAGCGCCTCTCATTTTCTATATATTACTAGTCCTTCTGTAACAGTTTAGATTTTCTCTAAACTGTTGACGGCGGCCGCGCTTTGCGCCATAAAGATCATCAGGTCGCGGTCGGAACCCATCTGCGTGCCCTGCCATCGCCGAGCGTCATGACGCGCGACCGATGATCCCAAGATTCATAACCGGCGCGATCGCACAGGGCGCGCCTCAACATCAGGAGAGAGAGCCATGGCCAGTTTGAAAGGCAGCAAGACCGAGGAAAGCTTGAAGGCCGCCTTCGCCGGCGAATCGCAGGCCAACCGCCGTTATCTGTACTTCGCCCAGAAGGCCGACGTTGAAGGCTTCAACGACGTCTCCGCCGTGTTCCGCTCGACCGCGGAAGGCGAAACCGGCCACGCCCACGGCCACCTCGAATTCCTCGAGGCCGTCGGCGATCCGGCGACCGGCAAGCCGATCGGCGACACCAAGCTGAACCTCGCCGCCTCCATCGCCGGCGAGACGCACGAGTACACCGACATGTACCCGGGCATGGCGAAGACCGCTCGCGAAGAAGGCTTCGACGAAATCGCCGACTGGTTCGAGACCTTGGCCAAGGCCGAGAAGTCGCACGCCGGCCGTTTCCAGAAGGCCCTCGACTCGATCTAAGCCGATCACAGTGAGCCGTTCCGGCCCGCCGTCCGTACATCTCAGGTGAACGGGCGGCGCCGGACGGCATCCCTGACTGTCCGCGCGCCGGGCTAATGCGCGCCAATAAACCGTTGCAAGAAGGATCTGGTCGATGGCCGAAGGTAGTCTGGGGGCGCCGACGCGCCATGCGCTCGATTGGAACAATCCCGATTTCTTCGACGAGGCGCAGCTCGATGCCGAGATGCGGCGCGTCTTCGACATCTGCCACGGTTGCCGCCGCTGCTTCAATCTTTGCGACAGCTTCCCACGCCTGTTCGACCTGATCGACGCCGGCGAATCCGGCGAACTGGAATCGGTCGATAGCAAAGATTTCAAGCCGGTCGTCGATGCCTGCACGCTGTGCGACATGTGCTTCATGACGAAGTGCCCCTACGTGCCGCCGCACGAATTCAATCTCGATTTCCCTCATCTGATGCTGCGCTATCGCGCCGTCGAAAAGAAGAAAGGCGAGATTCCCTTCGCCGTCACTCAGCTCACCGAGACCGACCGCAACGGCCATATCGCCGGCGTCGTCGCGCCGCTCGCCAATTGGGCATCGGACAGCCACAACGGCCTGACGCGCTCCGTGCTGCAGGCGACCGCCGGCGTGCACAAGGACGCCGAACTGCCGAAATTCCACGGCAAGACCTTCACGGCGCGCGCCAAGACCGACAAGCCGGCGCGCGATACGTCGGCGCCCGCCGCGGCGCGCAAGATCGCCGTCTATGCGACCTGCTTCGTCAATTACAACAATCCGTCGATCGGCGAGGCCGCGCTCGGCGTGCTGGCCAAGAACGGCGTCGAGACCGAGGTGGTCTATCCCGGCTGCTGCGGCATGCCGCAGCTCGAGAACGGCGATCTGGCGCGCGTCGCCGAGGGCGCCAAGCGCACCGCCGCCGCCTTCAAGCCGTGGATCGAAAAGGGCTACGAGGTCGCGGCGCTGACGCCGTCCTGCGCTCTCATGCTCAAGTTCGAATGGCCGCTGATCCTGCCGAACGATCCGGACGTCAAACTGCTCTCCGAAACGGTGTGGGACATCAGCGAGCTGATCGTCGACATCGCCAAGACCGAAGGCCTGGCCCCGGGCTTGGCGCCGGTCGACGGCGGCGTCACGCTGCATTTCGCCTGCCATTCGCGGGCGCAGAACATGGGCAACAAGGCGGCCGAGATGCTGCGCCTGATTCCGCAGGCCGATGTCGCCGTGATCGAGCGCTGCTCGGGCCATGGCGGCTCCTGGGGCATCCGCGAGGAGAATTTCCCGGTGGCGCTGAAGGTCGGCAAGCCGGTCGCGCGCACGGCGGTCGAGCAGAGCAAGGCCTATGTCGCCTCCGAATGTCCGCTCGCCGGCAAGCATGTCGTGCAGGGCATGAAGACGCTGGCCGGCGACGCGGTGAAGGTCGAAGCCTCGACCCATCCGATCGAGATTTTCGCCAAGGCCTATGGCGTCGGTCCGAAGGCAAAAGACTAAGCGCCGCGGCGAATCTAAAGCGTAAGCGCGCGGGCGACCCGCGCGCCCGAGGGGGATCATCCACCCGAGGAGACGGAGCATGCAGACTATGGCCAAGCACGAGATCACCGCCGCCGACATCAACCTGACGAATTACGCCGCCGAGCGTAAGGACCGCCGCGCCCGCATTTCCGCCTACAAGCGCGACCGGCGCGTCGAGGTCGGCCCGTTCATGTGCTTCTATTTCGAGAGCTACGAGACCATGCTGCATCAGGTCCATGAGATGCTCTACATCGAGCGTGGCGGCGACCCGCAGATGGTCGACGAGCTGGCGGCCTATAATCCGCTGGTGCCCAAGGGGCGCGAGCTTGTCGCCACCATGATGATCGAGATCGCCGATCCGGACCGCCGCAGTCGCGAGCTGTTCCGCCTCGGCCATGTCGAAGACGCGATCAGCATCAGCATCGACGGCGAGGAAGTGAAGGCGGTGCTCGAGGGCGATCAGGAGCGCACCGACGAGCGCGGCAAGACCTCCTCGGTGCATTTCCTGCATTTCCCCTTCACGCCGGAGCAGGCGGAAAAGTTCAAGCAGTCCGGCACCAAAGCGGTGCTCAATGTCGCCCATGCCAATTACGCGCATATGGCGATGATCCCGGAAGTGACGCGGGCGGCCTTGGCGCAGGATCTGGATTAGGCGCTTCGCGCGCCATATCCCCATCGTCATGCCCGCACTTGTTGCGGGCATCCACGCCTTGCGATGCCGAGGCAATTTAAGTCGTGGATGGCCGGAACAAGTCCGGCCATGACGCCTTGCAATCAAGGCATCATTTGATCCGTTCGTCGGCCTTCACGCCCCACAGGCCCTTGCGCGGCAGCCAGCCGCGAAAGCCGTGAGTTTCGAGGCGGCACCAGGGGCCGTCGCATTCCAGGATATTGACCAGCACGCCGGGCTCAAGCTTGGCGACGGCGGCCGAACCCTCCTCGGCAGCGCGGCGCAGAATCTGCGAACTGCCCGCCTTGCCGATGGTGACGGCGCTGCGCTTGCCCGACAGCATCGAGCGATGGACCCAGCCTTCCGCCCCCTGTTCGTCGCGGATTTTGCGCCAGGTGCCGAACTCGGCGACGATCTCGATGGGCAAGGCGCGGCGGTGGAACACCCAATCGACGGGGTAGCGCACGCCGGGGCCGGTCCGCATGTTGACCTCGCCGGCACGCAAGCTGGCGAAGCGCGGCAGCGGCAGGTTGGACTGGCCGGTCGGCATGCCGCCGCGCGGCGATTCGTCGGATTCGCTCGGCGCGGCGTTTTCCGGGGTGCCCGATTCCGGATCGATCGAGTTGCCCTGGGCGGCGCCGCGCGGCGTCGGCGGGCGCTCGTTGGGCAGGCCCTGCGCGAAGGCCGGCGCGGCCATCGCGGCGAGGAACGAGAGCGCGGCGAAGGACGATAGCCAGGCGCGCGACGGGGGGAGCCTTGTCATGGGGCGCATTAAGCGAAGCCTCGACCCGGTCCGTCAAGAGGAGACGCCGCCGAGGGGCCGGCGAATGTGGAAGGGCCGAGCAGGGTGGCGGGGTCGCGCCAACGATAGGCCGCTTCGGCCAGCGCATGGCCCTCGCGCGTCTCCATCCGTTCGCCGCCCGGCTCGCCGCCGAGCCGTTCGTAGAAAGCGCGGGCCGGCGCATTGTCGCGCAGCACCCAAAGGCCGAGATCGAGCGTCGCGGACGGCAGCGCCGTCAGCGTGAGATGGGCGGCGAGGCTCTGCAGCAAGGCGCGGCCGAGGCCCTGGCGTTGGGCGCGGCGCAGCACATAGATCGCATAAACCTCCAGCGCCGCGCCGAGCTCGCCGCCGCGTGCCGGTCCGCCCGAGGCGAAGCCGAGCAGGCCGCCGGCCGCGTCTTCGGCGACGATCACCTGCACGTCGGCGCGGCGCTCCAGCGCGCGCTGCCATTGGATGGTGCGGCCCGGCATGCTCATGCTGTCGATCAGCGCGTCGGGCAGCAGGCCGCGATAGGTCTCGGCCCAGCAGGCGACATGGAGCGCGGCGATGGTTTCGCTGTCGTCGGGCCCGGCGCGCCGCAGGCGCGGTGCGATGTCGTCCTCGCGCTGCAAGCGTGGCGCGGGGCTTTCCTCGCGCGGCGGCGTCCCTGTCATATGAAGAGCGTGCTGCCGCTCGCCGACGCGTCGGCGAGGAACGTGACGATGCCGCCTTCGTCATAGGCGACGTCGCCGCGCAGGTCGCTCTTGGCGAGGCCGAGTGCGCGCAGGCCCATCTCGCAGACGAGGAACTTCACCTTGAAAGCAACGCAGGCCTCGAGCAATTCCTCGAAGCCGGCGAGGCCCTTGGCGGTCATCGCCGCGTCTTGCTCGCCGCCGGTCTTGCCGGGCAAGAGATCGCCGGCGGGCAGCGCGCGCCAGCCGCCATCCTTGGTCAGCGCGCGGATCGCCGCCATGGTGAAAAACAGTGTGGCCGGTTTCGCCATCGCCGCCGCGGCGCTCGCCATGGCCAGTGCGTAATGGATGCGGCCGTAATCGCCGGCATAGACGACGATGGACAATTTGTCGGGGGCGGAGCTTTCGGCCATCACGGCGTTGCGCAGGCCTCGGCCGCCGGCGCATGCCGGTGCGCCGAGAGGTCGTGGATGGTGGCTTGGTCGCCGCATAGCGGGCAGGCCGGATCGCGCTTCACCTTCACCTTGCGGAAGGTGGTGCCGAGCGCGTCGTAGATCAGCAGCGAGCCGGCGAGACTGTCGCCGATGCCGGCCAGCTCCTTGAGAACTTCGGTCGCCTGCAGCGCGCCGAGCGCGCCGGCGACGGCGCCGAGCACTCCGCCTTCCGAACAGGTCGGGATCAGGCCGGCGGGCGGCACCTCGCGGAAAATGCAGCGGTAGCAGGGGCTCTTGCCGTCATGGGCCTTGAAGGTGGCGAGCTGGCCCTCGAAGCGCAGGATCGCCGCCGAGACGAGCGGCTTCTTGGCGAAATAGGCGGCGTCGTTGACCAGGAAGCGCGTCGGGAAATTGTCGCTGCCGTCGGCCACCAGATCGTAGCGCGAGATGAGATCGAGCGCGTTGTCGGCGGTGAGCCGCAGGCGGTGGGCTTCGAGTTTGACCTCCGGGTTGACGCGCGCGACAGCGGCTTTGGCGCTCTCGACCTTGGCGACGCCGATCTTGTCGCTGTCGTGGATGACCTGGCGCTGCAGGTTGGACAGCTCGACGACATCGTCGTCGATCACGCCGATGCGCCCGACCCCGGCCGCCGCGAGATAGAGCAGCAGGGGCGCGCCGAGGCCGCCGGCGCCGACCACCAGTACGCTGGCGCCGAGCAGCTTGGCTTGGCCGACGCCGCCGAGCTCCGGCAGGATGATATGCCGGGCATAGCGTTGCAGCTGGGCGTCGGTGAAGTCCACGTTTAAACCTTTGGCAGCGGTGTCTCAGAGATTGTCGAACAGCGGCGTCGAGAGATAGCGTTCGGCGAAGGACGGGATGACGACGACGATGCGCTTGCCTGCCATCTCGGGCCGCGCACCGACTTCGATGGCGGCAGCGATGGCAGCGCCCGACGAGATGCCGCAGGGTATGCCCTCGAGCTTGGCGGCGCGCCGCGCGGTGGCGAAAGCGGTCTCGTTGCCGATGCGCACCACTTCGTCGATCAGCTCGCGCTTGAGAATGCCCGGCACGAAGCCGGCGCCGATGCCCTGAATGCGGTGGGGGCCGGGCAGGCCGCCCGACAGCACCGGGCTATCCTCGGGTTCGACGGCGATCATCTTCACCGCCGGCTTGCGCGCCTTGAGCACCTCGCCGATGCCGGTCAGCGTGCCGCCGGTGCCGACGCCGGCGACCACGGCATCGACTGTGCCGTCGCTATCGCGCCAGATTTCCTCGGCGGTGGTCGAGCGATGGATCGCCGGATTCGCCAGATTCTCGAACTGCTGCAGGATCAGCGCGTCGGGCAGGGTCTTTTGCAATTCCGTGGCGCGATCGAGCGCGCCGCGCATGCCCTTGGCCGCCGGCGTCAGCTCGATGGTGGCGCCGAGCAGCATCAGCATCTTGCGGCGCTCGAGCGACATGCTTTCCGGCATGGTGAGGATCAGCTTGTAGCCCTTCGCCGCGCAGACGAAGGCGAGCGCGATGCCGGTGTTGCCCGAGGTCGGCTCGATCAGCACCGTGTCGGCCTTCAAGCGGCCCGAGGCTTCCGCCGCTTCGATCATGGCGAGGCCGATGCGGTCCTTCACCGAGGCGAGCGGATTGAAGAATTCCAGTTTGGCCAAGAGCTCGGCCTTGCAGCCGTCGGCGCGCGACAGTTTCGGCAGGCGCACGAGCGGCGTGTTGCCGATGGTGTCGAGGATGCTGTCGTAGATGCGGCCGCGTTCGCCGGATTTTAAGGGGCTCTTGCTGCTCGGCATGTCATCCATCGGCGCGTTCCCTGTCAGATCGTGAAGTCGAGACGCTCGCGCGCCTCGCTGTCGACGCCGGAGCTATGGGCCTTCAGGCAAAGGTCCTCGATGCTGATCTGATCGAGCTGTTCCATCATGCGCGTCTGGATGTCGGCCCACATGGGCTGCACCACGCGCTTGCCGAGCTCGGAGGCGGACTCCGCTTCGGTGAGCGGCTCGCCCGGATCGAGCGCGGCGACGACGCGGGTGATCTCGCCGACCGTGATGCGCCGGCGCTCGCGCGCCAGCAGATAGCCGCCGCGCGGACCGCGCACGCCGGCGAGCACGCCGGCGCGCACCAGCTGCTGCAGCACCTGTTCGAGATAGCGGCGCGGAATGCCTTGGCGCGCGGTGATCTCGCGGCTTTGCACCGGCTGGCTGCCGGAGTTGTAGGCGATGTCGAGCACCGCTTCGATGGCGAACAGGAGTTTCTTCGAGAGCTTCAGCATGGGGCCTTCATCACGTCTTAATCGTTTCGACGCCGGTCGAGCCGAAGCCGCCGATGCCGCGCGCCGTGTCGTCGAGGCTGGCCTGTTCGTCCCAGGCGATGCGCGTCACCGGCGCGACGACCATCTGGGCGATGCGCAGGCCGCGCTCGATGGCGAAGGGTTCTTCGCCATGGTTGATCAGGATCACTTTGATCTCGCCGCGATAGTCGGCGTCGATGGTGCCCGGCGCATTGAGCACGGTGACGCCGTTCTTGGCGGCGAGGCCGGAGCGCGGGCGGACCTGCGCCTCGAAGCCGCGCGGCAAGGCGATGGCAAGGCCGGTTGGCACCAGGGCGCGCGAACCGGGCTCGATGCGCAGCGGCGCCTCGACGGCGGCCATCAGATCGAGGCCGGCGGCGTCCGCCGTGGCATAGGCCGGCAGCGGCAGGTCAGCCGCATGTTTCAAGCGGGTCACGGCGACGGAAATGGGCAGGGTGGTCATGGCGTCAGGCGACTTTCGACAGATGGTCGCGGATGCGCGCCGCGAGCTGTTCGGCGACGGCGTCTTTCGCCATGCGCGGCCAGTCCTCGACCGCATTCGCGGAAATGAGATGCACGGTATTCTCGTCGCCGCCGAACACGCCGGCGCTGGCCGACACGTCGTTGGCGAGAATCCAGTCGCAGTTTTTCTTGGCGCGCTTGGCTTGTGCGTTGGCGATGACGTTCTCAGTCTCGGCGGCGAAGCCGACCACGAGACGCGGGCGCGCATTGCCGGCGGCGGCGAGAGTGGCGAGGATGTCGGGGTTCTCGACCAGGTCGAGAGTGGGCACACCGGATGCGCCCTTTTTCATCTTCTGCCCGGCGGCGTCTTTCACGCGCCAGTCGGCGACGGCGGCGGCGCAGACCGCGACATCGGCGGGCAGGGCGGCCCGGCAGGCCTCCAGCATCTCGCGCGCCGATTCGATATGGACGACGCGCACACCGGCCGGATCGGGCTCAGAGACCGGGCCGGAGACCAGGGTGGTGTCGGCGCCGAGACGGGCCAGCGCGGCGGCGATGGCATGGCCCTGCTTGCCCGATGAGCGGTTGCCGATGAAGCGCACCGGATCGATCGCCTCGAAGGTCGGGCCGCTGGTGACCAGGGCGCGCTTGCCGGCGAGCGGCGCGCTGGCCGCGAAGTAGCTCTCGACGGCGGCGACGATGTCCATGACGTCGGCGAGGCGGCCGTCGCCCACTTCGCCGCAGGCGAGATTGCCGGCGCCGGGGCCGACGAAGAGGGTGCCGCGGCTGATCAGCGTCGCGATATTGGCGCGCGTGGCGGGATGATCCCACATGCGGCTGTTCATCGAGGGCGCGGCGAGCACCGGCTTATCGGTGGCGAGCAACACGGTGGTGGCGAGGTCATGGGCCAAGCCCTGGGCCATGCGCGCGAGGATATTGGCGGTGGCCGGCGCGACGACCAGCAGGTCGGCTTCGCGCGACAGGCGGATATGGCCCATCTCGCTTTCGTCGGTCAGCGAGAAGAGGTCGCCATAGACCTTGTCGCCGGACAGCGC
>LNFM01011863.1_pt1 | contig 11674 bp, 10 predicted proteins | sample 596031 | NCBI WGS metagenome assembly LNFM01 (sample SAMN04254537, study PRJNA301005) | activated carbon metagenome | isolation source: dual media filters at the Ann Arbor, Michigan drinking water treatment plant | place: USA: Ann Arbor | reverse complement strand
GGGTGCAGATGGCCGGCCAGCACGTGGCGGCCCGCCACGCGCTGCGGGTGATGGCACAGCGCCAGATCGGCGAACAGCCACGGCTCCTGCTCGATGCGCAGGTCCAGGTCCAGCGGTGGCGCACCGGCGTGGCGATCGTGATTGCCTTCGACCAGCACCATGTCGACGCGCGGATGCCGCGCGCGCCACACACGCAGCGCGGCGAGCGTGTCGCGCGCGTGCGCCTCGCGCGCATGGAACAGGTCACCGAGGAAGACAAGCGAGGTGGCGTCGGTGCTTGCCAGCAACCGCTCCAACCGCTGCAGGTTGTCGGTGGTGGTCCCCTGCGGCACCGGCACGCCACGGGCGCGGAACGTGGCGGCCTTGCCGAAGTGCACGTCGGCGACCACCAGTGCGCGCGCCGCGGGCAGCAGCAGCGCGCGGCCGGCCAGCAATTCGGCCGGCACCGAAGCGGCACCCTCGACGGCGGGCAGTGCGATCACCAGTCGGCCCGGCGACGGAACGGCGGTCATGTCGGTGCCGCCGTGGGCGAAGCTGCCATCACGTCGGCCACTCGTCAGGGCAGCGGCGCGATCGCATAGCCGCGCGCGCGCAGGCCATCGAGCAGGCCAGTGGGCCCGAAGAAGTGCAGCGTGCCGACGGCCACCACGTGCAGCCGGCCGCTCGCCGCAAAGCGGTCGATCGCCGCCAGCATGGCGTCGTGGCGGCCATCGATCACCTGCTCGGTGATCCAGCGTTCGCCGGCATTGGTCGACTGGCGCATCGTCATCAGCCGCTGGCGCATCGCCACCGCGTCCGAGGTGCGCCATGCCTCGACCAGCAGGCGGATCTCGCGTTCACCCGCACCGCTTTCCACGCTGGCCAGCGCCTGCTCCAGGTAGGCGAGTTGCAGGTCGGCCGGCGCGGAGTCGAACAGCGCAAGCTGTTTCTCCACGCTCTCGATCTCCACCACCGCGATGCCGGCACTGCGCGCCAGCGAGAACAGCTGCGCCTCGGTCGACAGCGCCGGACTGAAGCCGAGCCGGCTAGCTTCGAGCACCACCAGATTGTTGGCGAGCGCCCAGGGCTTCAGCCGCCACACGGCCGCTGCAGTCAGGCCGTAGCGCGGCAGCACCCGCTCGACGCGTTCGCGCAGCGCGGGTGGCAGGCGCTTGTCGAGACCGGGCGCATCGGCCGCGATGATGGCGTAGCGCTGCAGGGCAGCCAGGGTGCGCTGGGCATCGAAGACGTCGGCCTCGACCGCGATCGCCGCGGCGGCACGCACGCGCGCGGTCTGCGCCGGTGTCAGTTCGGTCTGGCCTTCGCGGCCGACATGGATGGTGCCGAGCAGGAGCACCCGCGCGTTGCCCTGGGTCGCCTCCCACATGAAACCGCGGGTCGGCGGCGAGGCAGCCGACTGGGCCGCAGCCGCGCCAACGGTCGACAGCAGCACGGCGATGAGCGCGGCGGCGAACCGGGCAGCGAGCGATGACATGGGGTAACGATGCGGCGAGGCGATCGGCAACATGGTCCGACGATTCTATGCGGCGGCCCGCCGGCGACCGATCGCGAGGGCGCTAACGCGCTCGAATGACAACCGCGGTGCAGGCCGCGGCGCGCTAACGCGACGCCCGCGCCAAGGCGACGCTGCGCAGCCGCGCCATCAGCACACCGGCCAGGGCGACGCCCGTGACATCCGCCAGCCAGTCCGAGATCGCAACATCACGCCCGGGATTGAGCAACTGCGCCAGCTCGTCGGTGCCAGCCACCATCGCGCAGACGATGAAGACCAGCCAGAAGCGCCGCCCGGCAAACGCAACCCAGGCCAGCGCGCCGAGCACGAAGAACACCAGCACATGCACGGGCTTGTCCCAGGGCGCCGGGATCGCACCGACCGCGTAGGGCTGAGCGCCGTGATAGAAGAGATTGGCGATGATGAACAGGACCAGGGCAGCGGACCAGGCGCGATCGCGCGGGGACGGAGCGACCGCGGCACCCAGCATGTGCTGCAGCAGGCGTCGGGCGCGCTCGGTCATCGGTGGCCAGCAGACAGTGGCGGTGCAGGCTGACGCTTACGCGCACCGCGAGCGGTCAGCCGACCGACCGCGCGCGCACCGTATCGCCGAGCCACCCGCACTCAGGCCTGCGCGGTGGCGTCGCCCTGGCGGGCGGGCCCCGCAGCCAGGTTCGCGGTCGCCAGCGCCTGCAGTGGCTTGCCAAAGCGCAGCACGCCGACTTCGTCCTCGTCGCGCCGGGCATCGTAGCCGCGCGCACGCATCAAGGTGCCCATCTCGTCGTTCTCGCTGAGCACGTAGCCGACGATCTCGCTGATGCCGCGGTCGCGCGCGCAACTCTCCAGCGCGTTCATCAGCGCATGCCCCAACGCGCGGCCCTGCCATGCATCTTCGATCACCACGCCGAACTCGCAGGTGCTGCCATCGGGGTTGCGGGTGTAGCGGGCGATCCCGCGGATCTCACCATCTGGATGGTCTGCGTTGGCGTCGATCGCGACGAACGCCATCTCGCGGTCGTAGTCGATCTGTGTGTAGCGCACCAGCCGCTCCATGGTCAGCTCGCGCAGCGGCGCGTGAAAGCGCATGTACATCGTCTTCTGTGACAGGCGGGCGATGAAGCGCCGCTCGGCCTCCAGGTCCTCCGGCCGGATCGGCCGCAGCAGCACCGTCTCGCCGGTCTTCAGTCGGGTGGCACGCGCCAGCCGCTTGGGGTACGGGTGGATCGCCAGATGCGAATAGGTGGCGTCCGGCGCGAGCGCACCGTCGCCCAGCAGCACGCGGGCATCGAGCGCGATCACGCCATGCTCGTCGGCCAGCAGCGGATTGATGTCCAGTTCGTGAATGCAGGGGATCTCGCAGGCCAGATCGGAGATCTTGAGCAACGTGTCGACCAGCGCGTCGAGGTCGATCGCCGGCAGGCCGCGGAAGCTGTCGAGCAGCTTGGCCACGCGCGTGCGCGAGATCATCTCCAGCGCGAGGAAGCGGTTCAGTGGCGGCAGCGCCACCGCGTTGTCGCGGAACACCTCGACCGCGATGCCGCCCATGCCGAAGGTGATCACCGGCCCGAAGGTGGCGTCGTGCGCCAGGCCAACGATGAGTTCGCGCCCGTGCGGCCGACGGATCATCTGCTGCACGTTGACGCCGAGGAACTTGGCGCCGGGTGCGCGCTCGGCCACGCGCGCGGCGATCGTGTTGAAGCCGTTGCGTACATCCTCGGCCGACTGCAGCGACAGCAGCACGCCGCCGACCTCGCTCTTGTGCAGGATGCCTTGGGCGACGACCTTGAGCACGATCGGATAGCCGATCTCGGCGGCCAGCGCCACCGCCTCGTCGGCGCTCGCGGCGATCGCGGTACGCGCCGACGGGATGCCCATCAGCTTGAGCAATTGCTTGGACTCGTGCTCATCGAGCACCGCGCGGCCGGCCAGCAGCGCACGCTCGACGATGCGGCGGGCGCCGACGACGTCGGTGTCAAAGGAGTCGACCTGCGGCGGCGGCGTCTGCAGACGCAGTTCGCGGTTGCGCACGAAGCGCGACAGGTACGAGAACGACTGCACGCCGCGCTCGGGGCTGATCAAGGCCGGCACACCGGCGGCCTTCATCAGGTTGCGACCCTTGACTGCATCGGACTCCCCCAGGAACACGGTGACGACCGGCTTCTCTGCCGCCTTGATCACCGGCAGCAGGGCCTGCGCCGTTTCCTCGGAGCCGAGGCAGATGGTCGGCGTGAACAGCAGCAGCACGCCGTCATTGGCCGGATCGCCGAGCAGGATCTTCATCGCCTCGGCCAGGCGGCCGGCGTCGGCGTCGCCGATGATGTCCACCGGATTGCCCTTGGACCAGGTGACCGGCAGCGTCTCGTTGAGCTTGTCGAGGGTCTCCGGCGACAGCTTGGCCAGGGTGACGTCGGCATCCACGGTGGCATCGGCAGCCAGCACGCCCGGCCCGCCACCGTTGGTCAGGATCGCCAGGCGATTGCCCGGCAGGCCGCGCGGCAGGCGGCCGGTAGCCAGCGCCTCGGCTGCGGCGAACATCTGGTTGAAGGCGTCCACGCGGATCGCGCCGCCGCGCTTCAGCGCAATGTCGAACACCGCGTCGTCGCCGACCAGAGCGCCGGTGTGGCTCATCGCCGCCTTCTGTCCGGTCATGTGGCGACCGACCTTCAGCACCACCACCGGCTTGACCGAGGCCGCCGCGCGAATGCTGCTCATGAAGGCACGAGCGTCGTGCACGCCTTCGATGTACAGCACGATGCTGCGAGTGGCCGGATCGAGCGCCAGGTAGTCGAGGATCTCGGAGAACTCGACGTCCGAGCCGCCACCGGTGCTCACCACCGACGAGAAGCCGAAGCCGGCGGTCCACGCATAGTCGAGCAAGGCCGCGACCACTGCACCCGATTGCGACACCAGTGCCACCGAGCCGGCGCGCGCCGGCGTGCGCGAGAACGTCGCGTTCAGGCCGATCTCCGGCCGCATGATGCCCAGGCAGTTCGGCCCGAACAGGCGGATGCCCAGGGCGCGCGCCCGGGCCAGAGACAACGCCTGCAGGCGCTTGCCTTCGGCGCCGATCTCGGCAAATCCTGCCGACAGCACCAGCACCGAGCGGATGCCGCGCGCGCCGGCGTCATCGATCAGGCGCGGCACGGTGCGGGCGGGGGTGACGATCACGGCCAGTTCGGGCGCGGTCGGCAGCGCCGCCAGCGACGGGTAGCACTTCAGGCCCCGCACTTGGGCATGCTTGGGGTTGACCGGGTACACCGTCCCCTTGAAGCCGCCGCCTGTGATGTTGGCGAAGACATGCGCCCCGAGGGCATCGGCGCGCTCGGTGGCGCCCACCACGGCGATCGATCGGGGGGCCAAGGCGCCCCGCAGGTAATGCGACGTAAACATGCTTCCTCACCTGCGATCCGGCCGGGTGGCAGCCGAAGCGCATGACTGTGCCGCGGCACCGGGTTGTCCGGGCTTGGCGGTCAAAGCTGACGTGCGACGTGATCCAGCACCCCGGCGAACGTCTTTGACGCAGTGCAACAGTAACGATCTGCGGGCGTCACCGCAACGTGGCCATGCTCTAAATAACCCCGGTTGACCCGAGTCAATCAGGCGATCACCCCGCGGACCTACCCTCAATTCGAGAGGTGGACCTTGTCCACCCCAGGAGGGAGTGCGTCATGAGCGTGCCCGAACCCGGTGCCACGGATCCGCGAGAAGCCATTCTTGCGCAGTTGCCGGCGCGTCTGCGCCAGCGCCGCGAGGAACTGGCAGCCGCGCTGAGCGCCCGGCTGCATCACGATGGGCAGGAGGAGCATGTCGAAGCCGGCCTGCCGCGGCGTGCCGAAGAGACCGATGACGATGCCGCCGCCGAGACCCAGCGCGAGCGCGACCTCACCGACCTGGCACGCATGACGAGCGAACTGGCGCAGATCGACGCCGTGCTGGCGCGCGCCGCCTCGGGCGACCTGGGCGAGTGCGCCGAATGCAGTGAACCGATAGACGCTGCCCGCTTGAACGTGAATCCGGCGGCCTTGCGCTGTGCCGAATGCCAGCAGCTGATCGAGCGACGCCAGGCGCGCTCGCGCCTGCTGGGCGCCTGACCGCCGCCGCCTGGACGACGTTCATGGCCTTCATTCACGCCGTCATCTGGATCGACGCCCACCTGGCGCGGGTGGTCCACTTCGATTGGCGCGACGTCGAATCGCTGGCGATCGCCCGCGGTACCTGCCCGCAGGACGCCTGGTTCGACACCGTCGCCACCGCTGCGGCCGACGCCGAGGAAATCCTCGTCGCCGGGCCTGACGGCACCGGCGTCGCCTTTGCCGCCTGGGTGCAGTGCGTCTCGCCCGCCCAGCGCGCTCGCATCTTCGACGTGCAACGCGTTGCGTCGACGGTCGCCGATCACCTGCTGACGCACGCCCGCCGCTATTTCGAGCAGGTCGACCGCCCGCATCACCTCAACTCGGCCGGCACCCCTGCCTGAGCCAGCCCGCAACAAAATCCTGGAGACCGCCGCATGGATGCGCTGAAACTGCTGTTCACCTCTGACGTCGGCCTGATGTCGCTCGGCGTGATCGCCTTCACGATCTTCATCGGACTGTGGTTCTCGCGCTGGTTCTCCAAGAAGATCGCAGAGAGCGAAGCCGAGCGTTCACGCTGAGCCGGCGCGGCCGGCCGGTCATGCCGAGGCATCGGCGCGACCCCACGCCGGTCAGTACTTGATCGAGCACCCGTATGCCGTCGTGCTGGCAGAAGTCAGCGCCTGGCCGGCACGCGCCTGGGTAAGCGCCTGCACCACGAAGTTGTTGGCGGTCTTGACGTCGGCCTGGTTGGCTGATCGCTTGTCGTCGATCGCCCCGGCGTAGACCAGCGTGCCTTTCGGATCGATCACGTACATGTGCGGCGTCGCCCGCGCGCCGTAGGCGCGCCCGGTCTTGCCGTCGGCATCGAGCATCACCGCGGTGGGTGTGGCGCCCTGCTCCTTGATCCATGCGGCCAGCGCCGCCGGAGCCATGTACTCGCTGTGGCCGGCGTTGGTGGAGTTGATCACGAGCCAGGCCACGTTATCCGCCGCGAAGCGTTTCTGCAGCGACTGCATGTTGCCGCTGCCGTAGTGCTTGACCACGAACGGGCAGTGCGGATTGTTCCACTCCAGCACCACGTAGCGACCGCGATAGTCGGCCAGGCTGACCGGCTTGCCGTCGACCGCCGTCAGGGTGAACACTGGCGCCGGCTGGCCCGGCACGGCCTGCGCCTGAACGTCAGCCGCGCCCAGCGTGAAGGCGGCGACCAGCGCAAGCGAGCCGAAGGCGGACCGGGCGGTGGTGGCGAGGGATCGCGTCATCATCATCGTCATCCTGTGAGGGTGGAGTGGTTCGGTCGGTGGATCGATGGGTGCTTCGGCTAAAGCTGTTCGAGCGCCTGCAGCACCTTGCCTTCGGTCAGCAGTTCGGGCAGCACCCGCACCTGGCCCTTGCTGTCGTACAGCACGTAAAGCGGCACGCCGTTGCGCTTGAAGCGCGCCAGCTCGCGGGTGATCTCCTCGTCGCGGTTGGTCCAGTCGGCGCGCAGCCGCACCACGCCCTTCTGTTCGAAGGCGCGGTTGACGGCGTCGTTGTTCAGCACCAGGCGCTTGTTGGCCTGGCAGGTCACGCACCAAGCCGCGGTGAAGTCGACGAACACCGGCGTGCCGGAGATCAGCAGACGCTCGTTCTCGGCCTTCGACCAAGTGCCCCAGCCGGCCACGCTCGCCTTGCTGCCGGCGCTGGCGTTCGCCCGCGCCGTGCCGGTGGACTCGATGCCGGTGGCGCTCAGTACCGCATAGGCGGCCAGGGCAGCCGTTCCCAGCGCCAGCCAACGGAAGCCGCGCGCGCCGCGCTGTGCCACACCCAGCGCCCAGCCCGCCATGCCCAGCAGCACCAGCGCTGCCAGCGCGAGGCCGACACTGTTGGCATCGACCTGCTGGGCCAGCACCCACAGCAACCACGCCGCGGTGGCGAACATCGGAAACGCCATCGCCTGCTTGAAGCGCTCCATCCACGCGCCCGGGCGCGGCAAGCGCGCCAGCAGCGCCGGGAACAGCGTGAGCAGCAGGTACGGCGCGGCCATGCCAAGGCCGAGCACGGCGAACACGGTGAGCGCCAGCGGCGCCGGCTGCGTGGCGGCAAACCCCAGCGCCGCGCCCATGAACGGCGCGGTGCAGGGTGCGGCCACCACCACCGCCAGCACACCGGTCCAGAAGCTGCCCGACACGCGATCGCTCTGCAGACGCTGCGCCAGATCGCTGCTGGCCATGCCGCCGCCGAAGGCAAACTCGAACGCGCCAAGCAGGTTCAGGCCGATGATGAAGAACAGCAGCGCCAGCGCAGCAACCACCCACGGCGTCTGCAGTTGGAAGCCCCAGCCGAGCTGGGCACCCCCGGCGCGCAACGCCACCAACAGCCCCGCCAGCAGCACGAAGCTCACCACCACCCCGGCGGTGAACACCAGTCCGTGCGTGCGCAGCGATGCATGGTGCACGTGCGCGGCTTGATCGGCGCGCTGGTGCTGCATCAGCGACAGCAACTTGAGCGACAGCACCGGGAACACGCAGGGCATGAGATTGAGGATCAGGCCGCCGATGAAGGCGCCGATCAGCGCCCCGATCAGGCCGATCGATACCTGCTCGTCGGCATAGGTGATGCTCGCGGCCTGCGCGGCGGCGACGACGCTCGCCGATACCGGCCCGGCCACCAGCGGCAGCGTCACCACACCTGCCCAGCCGCCCACATCCGCGCGGGCCGGGCCCCCATTGACCACCAACACACCGTTGAGTGCGGTGAACTCCGGCGCGACCGGCTGTGACGCGGTCAGATACAGCTCGGCCTTGCCGTCCGGCTGCTGCAGCACCTGCGGCGCGGCTGCTTCGAGGCGGCCGTCCTGCAACGGGAAGAACTGCAGGTCGGTGACCACACCCTTGGGCACGTACGACAGGCGGATGCGGTTGTCCTCGATCGCTGCGCTGCCGCCATCGAGTGCGATCGGCCGTGGAATCAGCTGGCGCGTGACGGCGAACAGCGCGGAAAACTTAGATGGTCCGGCGCTGTCCTTCACCGGCAACGACAGCTTCAGATCCGCGCCGCCGGGAATGCAGACATCGCTGCAGATCAGCCAGTCGGCACGCGCGGCGAGGTCGAGGGTCTGTCCCGCGGCAAGCCCGGTCGGCGGCGTCAGGCGCACCGGCAGCAGCACTTCGCCTTCGTAGCCGAAGTTCATCAACGGCCCGACCGGCAGTCGCTTGGGCACCGGCCACTCGATCGCGTCGGCGGTCCATCCCTCAGGCAATGTCCACTTGATCTTTGTGGGCAGGCCAGAATCGCCCGGGACCTGCCAGTAGGTGTGCCAGTGCAGGTCGTGCTTGATGCGCAGGCCCGCCTGCAGCGGCTGGCCCGGCACCACCGCATTGGTGGCGGCCACCAGTTCCGCCTCGGCGTGATCGACCTTGACGGGCTGCGCCTGGACGGTCAGCGCCGCCAGCCACGAGATCGCGCCGCATCCGGCCAGGACGGCCGCGCGACGCCACACATTCATCCAGGAATCCATGGAGCCTTTGTCCTCGTGCAAGCCATCGGGTTCCCCGCGGACGGCGATGTCCCCGGGAACCGGTGAAGATCAGATCGACTAGCGGGGCGATGCCGCGGCGACCGCCGCGAACGCCTTGCCGGCCGTCGCCAGGGTCTGCGAGATAACCTCGTCATCATGCGCGGCCGAGACGAAGCCCGCCTCGTAGGCCGACGGCGCCAGGTACACGCCACGGTCGAGCATCGCGTGGAAGAAGCGGTTGAAGCGCTCCTTGTCGGTGGCCATGATCTGCGCGTAGCTCTGCGGCACGTTGGTCGCAAAGTAGATGCCGAACATGCCGCCGACGAAGTCGCCGCAAAACGGCACGTCGTGTATCTGCGCGGCGGCGACCAGGCCATCGATCAGCTTGCCGGTCTGCGCGGAGAGCCGCTCGTAGAAGCCGGGCGCCTGGATCACCTTGAGCGTGGCCAGACCGCAACTGACCGCCACCGGATTGCCCGACAGCGTGCCCGCCTGGTAGACCCCGCCGAGCGGCGCCAGGTGCTTCATCACCTCGCGCCGTCCGCCAAAGGCCGCCACCGGCATGCCGCCACCGATCACCTTGCCCAGCACGGTGAGGTCCGGCTGCACGCCGTACAGGGATTGCGCGCCGCCGAGAGCGACTCGAAAGCCCGTCATCACTTCGTCGAACACGAGGATCGCACCGTGCTTGGTGCACAGCTTGCGCATGGTCTGGATGAACTCGGGCGTGGCGCGCACCAGGTTCATGTTGCCGGCGATCACCTCGACCATCACGCAGGCGATGTCGTCGCCATGCGTCTTGAATGCGTCTTCCAGCTGCTCGCAGTCGTTGTAGTCGAGCACCAGGGTGTGCTGGGTGATCTCGGCCGGCACGCCGGCGCTGCTCGGGTTGCCGAAGGTGAGCAAACCTGAGCCCGCCTTCACCAGCAGGCTGTCGGCGTGGCCGTGATAGCAGCCCTCGAACTTGATGATCTTGCGCCGCCCCTTGCCGTCGCCGGCGGCGCCGCGCGCCAGCCGCAGCGCGCTCATCGCCGCTTCCGTCCCGGATGACACCAGCCGCACCTGCTCGATCGATGGGACCAGGCGGATGATCTCCTCGGCCATTTCCACCTCGCCCGCGGTGGGCGCGCCGTACGACAGGCCGCGCGCGATCGCTGCGTGCATGGCTGCCACCACGTCGGGGTGGGTGTGGCCGACGATCATCGGTCCCCAGGAGCCGATGTAGTCGATGTAGCGGGCGCCGTTGGCGTCCCAGAAGTGCGGCCCGAGGGCGCGCTCGATGAAGCGCGGCGTGCCGCCCACCGAACGGAAGGCGCGCACCGGCGAGTTCACGCCACCGGGAATGCTGCGCTGGGCGCGGTCGAAGAGTTGCTGGTTGCGGTCGTTGCCGGTGCTCATGCTGTGCGTAGTCCTGGTTGTTCGTTCGTCATGGTTCAAGCGCGCGACGGCCCGGAGGTGCCGTCATCCGCGCGTTCGTCGGAGCCGCTGGCCCCGGGCTCATCTGCGTCGCTGTCGTCGGTGGTTTCGTCGGCGGCCGGCTCCTCGCTGCCATCGTCGCCGGCCCAGAACAGGCGGTCGGGCATGGCGTCGCCCATGCCGAGCCGAAAGCCGCCGGCCAGCGCCTGCGCCAGGAACTCGTTGGCCTCACGCACCGCGTCGCCGACCTCGATGCCCTGCGCCAGCAGCGCCGCGATGGCCGCCGACAGGGTGTCGCCGGCACCGCGAAAGCGCAGGTCCACATGCTCGATGCTCTCGTTCTGCACGCTCTGCTCCGGACCGTAAAGCCGGTTGACGATCAGCTGGCCAACCGTCTCGGCCGAGGTGATAAGGACGTACTGCGCGCCCCATTCGAGCAGTTCATGCGCACAGCGGCCGGCGTCCCAGTCTTCCGGCGCCTCGTCGTCGGCGGCCAGCGCCAGCCAGCGGCGCGCCTGCTCCAGCGACAGCGTCAGCACGGTGGTCTGCGGCACGATCAGCTCGCGCAACACGGTCATCAGTTCGGCGTCGGTCTGCTCCTGCGAACCGCTGCTGCCGGCGCGCACCGCAGGCAGCGGATCGAACACCACCGGCAGCTCCGGGTAGTCGGACAGGATCTCCGCGATCGCCTGGGCGTTATCGCTGGAGCCGACCGCGCCCACCTTGATCGCCGACACCGGCATGTCCTGCAGCACCGCGCGCGCCTGGTCGTCGAGCCATTCGTCGTCGATCAGCAGCGCGTCCTCGTTGCGCGTGCTGTCCTGCACCGCCACTGCAGTGATCGCGCAGGCGGCGTGGCAGCCCATCGAGGCGCAGGTGAGCGCATCGGCAAGCACCCCGCCGGCGCCGGTGGGGTCGGAGGCCGAGAAGGTGAGGATGGTGGGTGGTGCGTGGATCGACATGAGTGGGAGGATGCCAGTGGAGGGACGCTGGAAGGCAGTTGGGTCGGATCGCCTGGATTGACCGACCCGGTAATCACCCCGACCCGTCTTTCCGTTCAGCCGAGGGGCTGACCCCCACGCAGGGACTGAGCCCAAAGGACCCTGCTTTTCGAGGCAACAGCTATGATCCGCGCCGCTCACCATGTTATCGAATTGACAAGACTTTTTCGCTGATGACGACAAGCGAGGTGTC
>LNFM01011861.1_pt1 | contig 11677 bp, 11 predicted proteins | sample 596031 | NCBI WGS metagenome assembly LNFM01 (sample SAMN04254537, study PRJNA301005) | activated carbon metagenome | isolation source: dual media filters at the Ann Arbor, Michigan drinking water treatment plant | place: USA: Ann Arbor | reverse complement strand
TCCAGGCCGGCACCGGCGGCACCGAGGCGCAGGACTGGGCGCAGATGCTCGAGCGCATGTACCTGCGCTTCTGCGAGCGGCGCGAGTTCAAGGTCGAACTGCTCGAGGAGTCGAGCGGCGACGTCGCCGGCATCAAGAGCGCGTCGATCAAGGTCAGCGGCCCCTATGCCTACGGTACGCTGCGTACCGAGGCAGGCGTGCACCGCCTGGTACGCAAGTCGCCGTTCGATTCGAACGCGCGCCGGCACACCTCGTTCGCGAGCGTGTTCGTGTACCCGGAGGTCGACGATTCGATCGAGGTGACGATCAACCCGGCCGACCTGCGCATCGACACCTTCCGCGCGTCCGGCGCCGGCGGGCAGCACATCAACAAGACCGACTCCGCGATCCGCATCACCCACCTGCCGACCAACATCGTCGTGCAGTGCCAGAACGACCGTTCGCAGCACCGCAACCGCGCCGAGGCGATGGCGATGCTCAAGTCGAAGCTCTACGAACTCGAGCTGCGCAAGCGCAACGAGGAGAAGCAGGCGATGGAAGAGTCGAAGACCGACATCGCCTGGGGCCACCAGATCCGCTCCTACGTGCTCGACCAGTCGCGCATCAAGGACCTGCGCACCAACCACGAGGTCGGCGACACCCAGCGCGTGCTGGACGGCGACCTCGACGACTTCATCAACGCCAGCCTCAAGCAGGGTGTGTAAATGACCGACGCTTCCAACAGCCCCCCGGCCCCGACGGTCGACACCGACCACATCGTCGCCGAGCGGCGCGCCAAGCTGGCGGCGCTGCGCGCGTCCGGCGTCGCCTATCCGAACGACTTCGAGCGCATCCACCTCGCCGGCGACCTTCAGGCCGCCCATGCGGATGACGACAAGATCGCGCTCGAGGCAAAGCCGGTCGAGGTGACGCTGGCGGGTCGCATCCTGCTCAAGCGCGTGATGGGCAAGGCAAGCTTCGCCAGCGTGCGCGACGGATCCGGGATGATCCAGCTCTATGTGTCCGACGACGGCACCGGCGCGCAAGCGCACGAGGCCTTCAAGCATTACGACCTGGGCGACATCGTCGGCGCGACCGGCGTGCTGTTCCGCACGAAGACGAACGAACTCACGGTGCGCGTGTCGTCGATCCGGCTGTTGACCAAGTCGCTGCGCCCGCTGCCCGAGAAGTTCCACGGCCTGACCGACCAGGAGCAGCGCTACCGCCAGCGCTACCTCGACCTGATGGTCAACGAGGACTCGCGCCGTACCTTCATCGCCCGCTCGCGCACCGTGCAGGCGGTGCGCCAGTTCCTGCTCGACCGCGGCTACCTGGAGGTCGAGACGCCGATGATGCATCCGATCCCGGGCGGGGCGAACGCACGGCCGTTCAGGACCCACCACAACGCGCTCGACATGGAACTGTTCCTGCGCATCGCGCCCGAGCTCTACCTGAAGCGCCTGGTGGTCGGCGGCTTCGAACGGGTGTTCGAGATCAACCGCAACTTCCGCAACGAAGGCATCTCGACCCGGCACAATCCGGAATTCACGATGCTCGAGTTCTACTCGGCCTACACGCGCTACCGCGAACTGATGTCGATGACCGAGCAGATGTTCGCCGAGGTCGCGCGTGCCGTCACCGGCAGCGAGAAGATCACCTACCAGGGGCGCGAGATCGACTTCGGCAAGCCGTTCGCGAAACTGACCATCCTCGAGGCGATCGCGAAGTACGCGCCGCAGTACACGCCGGCGCAACTGTCCGACCGCGCGTGGCTGGCCGGCGAGCTGGCGCGCCTGGGCGAAGCCGTCCACCCCGACGATGGCCTGGGCGGCATGCAGCTGTCGCTGTTCGACGCGACGGTCGAGACCCAGCTGTTCGAGCCGACCTTCATCATCGACTACCCGACCGAGGTGTCGCCGCTGGCGCGCCGCAACGATTCCGACCCGTCGATCAGCGAGCGCTTCGAACTGTTCATCGCCGGCCGCGAGATCGCCAACGGCTTCTCGGAGCTGAACGATCCCGACGAGCAGGCTGCGGTGTTCCGGCAGCAGGCGAGCCGGAAGGAATCCGGCGATGCCGAGGCGATGCACTATGACGCAGACTACGTGCGCGCGCTGGAGTACGGGCTGCCGCCGTGCGGTGGCGAGGGCATCGGCATCGACCGCCTGGTGATGCTGCTGACCGACAGCAGCACGATCCGCGACGTGATCCTGTTTCCGCAGATGCGTCGCGAGGACTGAGCGTCGCGGCCGGGCTGGGCGCAGCTGCGCGGAGCGTCGTCGCCGGGTCCCCGGGTCGCCACTTCGCTACGCCGCTACCCCAGCATCGAAGCTCAGGTCCCAGCGGTACGGCTGCTCGGTGCCGTCCACGTCGGTCGCACCTGCGCGTCGAACGCGACCGAGCAGGCGGGCGCCGGCCCGCGCCTCGCCTGCCAGTTCGATGCCCCCGTCCTTCACCCAGTCGCGATGCTGGCGGTTGAACGCGACAGACGGACCACCCATGTTCGCGAACAACACCGAATAGCGCACCAGGTTGTCGAAGCCGGCCTTGCCGGGGCCTTTCAGTCGCAGGTCGAGCACGAGGAAGGGCGTGGTCAGGGCCGACATGGCCTGCGGGATCGAACGCAGGCGCTTCATCTCGTCCACCACGCCTGCCGTCGGCGTCTCTGGAAAGAAGCCTGCGGTGGCGAGGGTCCCGTCGACCGAGGCGAGCACGATGCCGGTGCCGAACGCGTAGTCGGTGCCGAGCCAGTGCGCCGTCGCCTCGAGCCGGTCGCCACGGCTGCACCCGGACAGGGCGAACGCGGCCCCCGCGGCAAGCAGGCCGCGCCGCCGCGTATTCACGCCGCCCCGCCAGACAGGCGCTCGAGCAGCGCAGGCAGGTGCGACACGTCTTCGATCAGGTGGGCGCCGGGCTCGCGCGCCAGCTTGTCCCGGCTGTGCGCCCCGCTCCACACCGCGACGTTCACGCCACAACCGGCATTGACGCCGGACTGGATGTCGAGCACGGTATCGCCGATGTTGAGTACTTCCGCCACCGACATGATGCCGGTGCGCTCCATCGCGCGAAAGATCATGTACGGTGCGGGCCGCCCCAGCGGGACATCGTCGCCGCAGACGAGCGCGTCGGCCACGCCCTTGTCCCACCCCACCGCGGCCAGCACGAGGGCCTGCGTGTCACGGTCGAAGCCGGTATTGAGCACGATGGCCACGCCGCGCCGGCGCAACCAGGCGAATACCTCTGAAGCCCCTTCGACCGGACGCGCGCCACCGGCACGGAAGCGCCGGTCCAGCTCGCCGCGGAAGGCCTCGTAGACTGCCTCGGCATGGCGGTCGAGGTCGGCATCGCCGCGGCGCAACTGCACCAGGTGCCTGATCGCCTCGCGCTTGCCCGCGCCGCGGATCGAATCGAGCTCGACGGCACTCGCGGACAGACCCTGCGAGGCCAGGGCCGCGTCGAAGGCGAGCGGCACGACGCCGGTGTCCTGGATGGTGGTGCCTGCCATGTCGAACACCGCAAGGCGGATGGGCAGCGCGGGCGCTTCACTGGGGGGGACGGATGTCATCGGATTTCCTGCCGGAGGGTGGCTTCGCAGCCGCTGGACGGCCTCGATCTTAGCGCGCGGCCAGGCATCGCATCCGGTTGGCGAGCGAATCCCAGCGCCAGCCGGCAGGGCCGTGCAAGGCGACGCCGCCCATCCATCGGGGCGGTGCATGCTGCATCCAGTCGCCGTTGCCGGCAATGCACTCGCGTCCGGCGCGGGTGACGAGCAGCGAGTCGTTCCAGAACACGCGGCTCCCGCCCCCCGGAGCCGGCATCGTCACCGGTCGCTGGTCCGGATGGCACAGCAGCGGCACCGGCCCGGAGGACAATCGACGGAGCAGCGACGCGAACGGCAGGTCGGCGTAGAAGACCACGTCCTCCGCATGGTGGCACGCCGCCAGGTACACATCGCGCACACGGAACACACCACGATCCAGCGCCGCCAGCACCTGTTGCTCGGTGCGGGACAGGCCGCCCTGCAGCGCCGGGAACTCTTCGCGCCACCGGCGTATCGCGGCATCGAGTTCGGGCGCTCCCGCGTCGTCGCCCTCGAGCAGCGCATCCAAGCGGCTGCCCTCGGCGGCCGTGAACGCAAGCCACCCCTCGAGCGCACGTGCGAGCAGGGACGCATCGGCAGGTCGGCGCCGCTCGAATGCAGCCTGCAGCACGCCGGCATCGAGCATCCCGGGTTGTCCTTCCAGCATCGCCTGCGTGACGCGCGACCTGGCCCCCGGGAAGCGCGCGACGCGCGCCAGTACCTGCAGCCGCTGCAGCTGGTCATGCACGCCCGGAGCGAACCAGACGACCAGCTCGCAGTCCGATGCGAGGCACCCCTGCAGCCTGCGGTCGCGCTCATCGAACGAGGCCCTTGCCGCGGCCTCGCTGCCCCAGCCCGCGCCCGCGATGAAGCTGGCGCGCAGGCCGGCGAGCGCGTCGTCCGGCGAATCCCGTACCGGCCCGTCGTGAAGCACGTCGCGCCAGACGATCGTTGCTGCGCCCAGCCCTGCCCGTTCGATCGCAGCGGCCGCGAGATCGCCATTGACGAGGTGCACGGCAGCAGCCACGGCCATGCGGGTCAGGCGTCGATCGCGTGCGCCATCAGTTGCTCCAGCGTGACGACGGACAGTGCCGCACGATGGGTGGCGGCGAGCACCACGCGTGGCGCCATGCCTGCGTCGAAGGCTTCCTTCCAGCGCGTCACGCACAGGCACCAGCGGTCACCGGGCTTCAGGCCGGCGAACCCGTAGCCCGGCATCGGCGTGCTCAGGTCGTTGCCGCGCGACTTCGAGAAGGCCAGGAACTCGGCCGTCACCTGCGCGCATACGGTATGGCTGCCGAAATCGTCCGCCGCGGTCTCGCAGCAGCCGGTGCGGAAATAGCCGGTCAGCGGTTCCACCGAGCAGGTCGCGAGCGGCGAACCCAGCACGTTCAGCTGGAACGATCCGCCGCCGCCGTGTGATCCGTCCATGAAGGCCTCCGTCAGCCGGCGTTGCGCAGCACGAACGGCATCTCGGGCACCGGGAAACCCGCCTCGCCGAACGATTCTCGGATGGTGCGGTTGGTGTCGAAATAGACCTGCCAGTAATGGTCGTTGTTGCAGTACGGACGCACGGCCAGCACCGGCCCGCTCGGGGTGAAGTCCAGGATCTCGACGTCGGGTGCAGGGACCGCCAGCACGTTGGGGATCGTCGCGATCCGGTCGCGCAGCAACGCGATGGCCGCCGCGTGGTCGGCGCTCTGCGCAAGTTGCGCCTTGAGATCGACACGGCGGAAGGCATTGGCCGAATAGTTCTGGATGCTGTCGCCGAAGATCCTGTTGTTGCCGACGATGGTGAGCACGTTGTCCGGCGTGTTGATCGCAGTGCCGAACAGGCCGATCTCCTTCACGGTGCCGGTGACGCCGCCCGCCGTCACGAAATCACCCACCTTGAACGGCCTCAGCACGACGAGGAAGGCGCCGGCCGCGAAGTTGGCCAGCAGGCCACCCCAGGCCGCACCGATCGCCACGCCCACGCCGGCGACCAGTGCTGCGAAGGTCGTGGTTTCCACCCCGAAGTAACCGAGGATCGCGACGACCAGGGCGATCTTGAGGACGACGGCGACGAACGAGCCGATGTAGCGCAGGATGGTCGGCTCGACCTTCTGCCGCTCGAGCGCGGCGCTCAGCACGCGCACTGCGAGGTTGATCAGCCAGGTCCCGACCACCCAGAACGCGATCGCCGCGGCGACCTGGAATGCCCCGTTGATCAGGATCGGCTGCGCTGTCGTCCAGAAACTCCCGATATCCATTCACTGCCCCCGTCGTGTCGTTGTTCCGCGAATGGTGCGGCATCGGAGGCGACAACTCAAGACTGCCCCGGCATCGCGCCTGAGGCCGGCGCGAAGGACCGCGAACCGGGTTAGCATCGCGCCCCTGCAACCCGTAACCGAAGGCCTGCCGATGAGCATGAAAGAAACCGCACTGCCCGATGTCTCGGTCGCCGAACGGCTGGTCGACCTGGCGCTCGCCATCGACCCGAAGACGCTGCCGCGCGCTGTGCGCGAGCAGGCGGAATCCCTGCTGCTGGATGTCTCCGGCCTGTGCGTCGCCGCCCGCGACACCGACTACATCCAGGCGCTGGTGGCATCGGTGGACGCTGGCGGACCTGCGACCGCCATCGGGCACGCCGGGCGCTTCAGTGCGGAGGATGCGGCACTGATCAACGGCACCGCCGCGCACGGCGAGGATTTCGACGATACGTACGAGGGCGGGCCCGTGCACAGCGCCACGGTGATCGTCCCGGCCGTCCTCGCGGCGTGCGAAAGGTTCGGTCGCGACGGCCAGTCGGCGCTGGCCGGCATCGTGGTCGGCACCGAAGCCCTGTGCCGGATGAGCCGCGTCGTGCCGAAGGCGATACACAAGTCGGGGTTCCACCCGACGGCCATCCTCGGCACGATGGCGGCGACCCTCGCGGTTTCCGTGGCGCTGGGGCTGACCCGGCGGCAGGCGGTGGACGCCCTCGGCACGGCAGGCAGCATGGCCAGCGGCATCATCGAGTACCTGGCGGAAGGGTCGTGGACCAAGCGGCTGCATGCCGGATGGGCGGCGCAATGCGGCGTGCGCGCAGCGCGCATCGGGCAGCAGGGCTTCTTCTCGCCGCGCACCGTGTTCGAAGGCACCCACGGCCTCTACAACGGCTTCGCCCACCGCGCGGATGGCGACTATGCCGCGCTGCTCGACGGCTTCGGCACCGACTGGACGATGCTGTCGATCACCTTCAAGCCCTATGCCACGGGCACGATGAACCAGCCATACATCGACTGCGCGCTCCGCCTCGCGCGCCGCGCCGAGGCGGAAGGCTTCCGGGCCGAGGACGTGGTCGACGTGCTCTGCGAGACCGCCGAAGGCTATGTCCATCGCCTGTGGGAACCGCTCGCGTCGAAGCACCGCCCTGCGACCGAGTATGGCGCGAAGTTCAGTGCACCGTTCAACATCGCCGTCGGCTTCATCACCGGCGCGGCAGGGCTGGACGCATTCACGCCGCGCACCGTGCGCGACGAACGCATCCTGGCCCTGGCCTCCAAGGTGCGCTACGTGGTCGACCCTTCCAACCCTTATCCGCGCGCCTACACCGGGCATGTCCGCTTCACGCTGTCCGATGGTCGCGTGGTCGAAGAACGGCAGCCGTTCATCCGCGGTGGCGTCCATTCACCGCTGTCGCGCGAGGAGCTCGAGGCCAAGTTCCATGGCAACACCGCCTACGGACAATGGAACGCCAGCGCTTCCGCCCAATTGCTGGCAGCCACGCGCGCCCTGTTCGACGGCCCGGTCGACCTGGAGGCTTTCAGGCCCGCCTGACGCGCAGCATCGACTGCTCAGTAATAGACCGCGCCGTCGAACAGCCGGCGCGCCGTCCGGTAGAACGATCCGCGCAGCGCATCCCAGTTGCCACCGCGGCATTCCACCTGCGCACCGACCGTCAACACGCCCGACGGCATGGCGATGCGCAGCGAATCGGTTGTCGCACCGGCACCGCTGCCGGTGCGGCGCGCGCGCCACGCCACCGTGCCCTCGATCGAGGCGGCAACGGCGATGCAGAGCGAGGCGGTCAACGGCAGCGCCCGGTGCGGCTGGCCGTTGGAGATCATCCGTGCCGTGAGGTCGACGCCATCGGCGGCGATCGCCTCGCCCGACAGCGTGTGCGCGTCCATCGGCGGCGCGACGAACCCGACGAACGGCACCACGGTGCGGCTGCGCGCCTCCTCGATCGTGCGCGCGAGGCCCATGGCGACCGAGGCCTGCAGGCGGATCGCCGACAGGCGTTCGAGCGTCATCCCGTCGGCTTCCAGGTCGGCAGGCATCTCGGTCCCCGCCAGCCCGAGGGCGGACGCAGACACCAGCACGCAGGCATTCGCCGCATCCACCATCGACACCTCGACCGGACCCAGGCCGGGCACGTCGACCCGGTCGACGACGTTGCCGGTCGGCAGCAGGCGGCCGCTGCTCGCGCCCCCGGGCGACAGGAAGTCGAGGCGGATGGGCGCGCCGGTCCCGGCCACCCCGGGTATCGAAAGCTCGCCCGCCTCCACCGCCTGCCCCCCGTGCACCGGGAAGGTGGCGTGGATGATCTTGTCGGTATTCGTGTTGTAGATGCGCACCGTTGCCTGGCCGTCGGCGGCGTCGACCAGCCCTTCATCGACCGCGAACGGCCCGACCGCGGAAGACATGTTGCCGCAGTTGCCGCCATAGTCGACGTGTGCATCCTTCACCATCACCTGGGCGAACGTGTAGTCGATGTCTGCATCCGGCCGGGCCGAACGCGAGAGCACGCAGACCTTGGACACGGAAGAGATGCCGCCGCCCATGCCGTTGAGCTGCCGCCCGTGCGGATCGGGCGAGCCCATCGCGCGCAGGAAGATCGGATCCCAGTCGCGCTGTTCTGCAGGCAGATCGTGCCGGTGAAGCATCAGGGCCTTGCTGGTGCCACCGCGCATGAACACGGCGGGCAGTCGATGGCGATTCATCTTGGATTCTCCGTTGAACAGGCGTCTCGGCCGGCTACAGCAGCGGCAACGGCCCGGGGGCACGCTGGACGGTCCAGGTCTTTTCGTCCATGTGCTGGCAGGAACCGAAACGGTATGAAGGCGACACGCCGGGCAATGCAAAGCGGGCGTCGTAGAACCAGGCGCATACCTGGCGGACGTCGGCACGATACTCGACATGGCTGAGCACCGTGTACACGCTGAAGCGGCGGAACGCGCCGAACTCCGGGCGGCTCCAGGCCGTGCGGGCAAATTCGGCGCGGCCACCGTCGTCGCCGAACCGGAAGACATGCGTCCACTGCAGCGCGGCGGGTGGTCGATAGGCGTCGCGCACCGTGGCCAGCGCGGAACGGGTCAACGCGGATTCCCCCACGCTCAGTCCGGTCGCGCCACCGACCGCCGCCTGGGCCGGCCCGGCGGCCGCGGGCGCCTGCGCCGGGCCCGGGACCTGCCCGGCATCCTGGACTGGCTGCGGCTGGGGGCCAGGGTCCGGGGCCGCGCCGACCTTGACCCAGGCGAGGTCGAAGGCATCGCCATGGGCGACCAGCAACTGCCAGTTCCTCGGCGAGAACGGTTGCGGGAAAGCCTGCACGCTCGCCTCGCCGAGCGCGCGTTGGGCAGCCATCCCGGCCCCCACGGACAAGGCCTGGTCTCGCCACTGCCCGAGCAGCGCCACGTAACCCGCCGCGACGGCGAACGCGCCGATCGCCGACCAGCGGGCAAGCGCCGGACGGCGCCACGCGGCGACTGCCGCTGCAACCGCCACCAGGGTCAGCCACGGATCCAGCGGGAACAGCAGCGGCACGGCATAGCGCGTTTCGGCTACCGGATGCCAGGGCTGGACGCCGGAAGCGGTCATCAGGTCGAGGCCCAGGTGCACCAGCAGTGCCGGCGCCGTGATGGCGAGGAACACGGGCCACTCGGTCGGACGCCGCGCAAGCACCGCGAACAATCCGGCAAGCACCAGAGCGATGACCGGCAGGGCAAGCAGGGAATGTGTCCACGCCCCGGTGGGCCCCAGCACGGCGAGCGGGTCCTGGATCCGCGACAGATGCGCGATGTCCGGCAGCACGCCGGCCAGTGCACCGGCCGCCACCCGGGGCAGGCGTCCGACGAAACCGGGCCGCGGCCGCGCCGGCTCGACCGCCAGTGCGACGAGTGCGCCCGACAGCAGGTGCGTCAGCGGATCCATCGCGTGCCGCAGTGCAAGGCCGGGTGCCTCACCGCAGTTCCTCCACCCTGACGAATACCCGGCGCTGTTCGGCCGCCCCTGCACCCGCCCGGCCCAGCAGCACCGATTGCCGGTCCTCCGTCGTGCGCACCGTACCGCCGAGATCGATCCATTCGCCGAGCCGGCCGCGCGCGGTCGTCGCCAGCTGCTGCGTGGCGACCGCGCCGTGCACGCCGCCGCCCACCGCGGCCTGTCGCTGCGGCAGGATCTCGAGGATCACCTGGTCGCCCGCCAGGCGAGCCACCACCTGGAATCCGGTGGAAACCTCACGGTACTCGACCGAATCGACGACCTGCACGCCGGCCGGCCCCCGCACGACCTGCCGTACCGGCACCGGTGAAGCTCGCCCGGTCTGGATCATCGCCGGCTGGCCTTCCAGCGCCTGCACCTGCTGCATCGTCCGGTCGGACTGGCTCCGGTCCGTGGAATACACCTGCACGGTGGCCCCACTGCCCGGCCGGGGCTGGCCCACCGCGCCCTCGCCCCGCCCGATCGCCACGCTGCCCTCCACGGACGCCCGATCCGCCGCCGAGGCTGCGTCGCCGTCCTGCCGGACGCTGATCAGCAGCCGCCGCGGCATCGTGTCGATCCGCTCGAGTACTGCACGGATCTCGGCCAGGTTCGCCGGCGTCGTGTGCACGATCAGCTGGTTCTGGATGCCGGTCACCGTTCCCGGCGCGGGCACCAGCGGCCGTACGAGCGGGATCACCTGCTCGGCCGTGCGGTAGTGGAGCGGCAGGATTCCCATCACCAGCGGCTGGCCATGCGCGGCGGCGGAAACCCACAGAAGGTGCAGCAGCAGCAGGAAGCGCCCGGCGAAACCGGGCTTGCAGTCGTCCATCGCGTCCTCCCGGCCATTCCCTGCGTGCCGCGGGACCGGCCTGATCAGCTTCGCCCGCCCGCGCCGGCGGATTGCCATCGAGGGTGGGCTATGGCATCCTCCGCCCCGCCCGTCAAGGCAACGGTTGGCAGGCAGCAGGTGAAGGATGTCCCGGGGGGGATCAAGTTCCGGCGCATAGTGCCGTAAAACTCAGACTTCTGCTTGGTTATCAAGCATCTCTGAAAGGATCTTCAGAACATGCCTTTTGTCCCGACCCGATCCATCCTCCGTTCATCTTCACGCCCCGCCCGCGCCATGCGGATGCTCGCGTTTGCCGTCACCGCCTCGATCGTCCTGATGCTGCCGGCACCGCGTGCCGCCCACGCACAAGAGACTCGCACGGAATCCGTGTTTCCCGCTGGCGCCGACAGCGCGGCCGTGCTTCCGCCGGTCGCCCAGAGCCTCGCCGAACGCGCCGTGAGTTCGGCGCAGGAACTGGTGATGCAGGCCATGGGCCTGATCGGCATCCGCTACACCTTCGGCGGGCGGACGCCGGATACCGGGTTCGATTGCAGCGGTCTGGTGCGTTACGTGTTCAACCATGTCACGGGACGATCGCTGCCGCACAATTCGTTCGAGATGGCCCGCATGGGTACCCGCGTCGAACAGGGCGAACTGCAGCCCGGGGATCTCGTGTTCTTCAACACCCGCGGCCAGCGTTTCTCCCACGTAGGCATCTACGTCGGGGAAGGCCGCTTCATCCATGCACCCAGCCGCGGTGGCCGTGTACACATCGTCAACATGGCGGAACGCTACTGGGTCAGCCGTTTCGACGGGGCACGCCGGCTGGCGGGCTGATCCTGCGTGTCGCCGCCTCGATCCGGCGGCGGATCTCCGGCAGCGCTTCCCGTGCTGCCCGCTGTCCTTCCGCGATCGCACGCTGGCGGCTCTTGAAGTCGGTCGGACGCAATTGTCCGACCGCCGGCCTGATCACCACGTCGGCCTCGGCCAGTTCGGATGCGCCGAGCGCCCGGCCCATGATGGTGAACGTCTGCAACAGGATGTCGATGGAATCGCCCAGC
>LNFM01011860.1_pt1 | contig 11678 bp, 11 predicted proteins | sample 596031 | NCBI WGS metagenome assembly LNFM01 (sample SAMN04254537, study PRJNA301005) | activated carbon metagenome | isolation source: dual media filters at the Ann Arbor, Michigan drinking water treatment plant | place: USA: Ann Arbor | reverse complement strand
CCGTTGCTCATTGTCCGTCGTCCGTTGCCCGTTGCTCATTGTGCGTCGTCCGTTGCCCGTTGCCCGTTGCTCATTGCCCGTTGCCCGTTGCTCGTTGCCCGTTGCTCGTTGCCCGTTGCTCATTGCCCATCGCCCGTCGCCCGTTGCTGCGCCGTCTGACGGTGGTCGCGCGAAGCGCACCTTTCGCCGTGAGTCTTCGAGCGGCGCCCAACACGGGGTTTGTTAACCCCGTGCGAGAAACACCTCTTTTCAATCGGTCGTCTCTCCCTTCGAGCGCGACGTGCGTCTCGAGAGGCATTTTCCACCCCATTCGTCGGCAGCGATGAGCGCCACGCGGCCGGTCGCAGAACATCCAGCGAGCACGGCAGAGCGTGACGATCGCCCAGCCCGCGGCGTACCATCGTCCCCATGAGCGATCGACCGCAGCGCGACGCTTCGAAGCCTGGGCTCGCTGAGCGACGGCATGCGATCCTCTGGTGCGTGGCGAGCCTTGGCGTTGGCGTGTCGGCGCTTTGGGCTCCTCATGGGGCAGCGCTCTACTGCGAGTCGCTGCGACAGCTTCACGACGGGGACTGCCCGACCCCGCGCTGCACGCGCGAGGCTCGCGGGACCGGAATGGCGCGGCGCGATGATCGATTCGAGCGCTGGTTCGTCGAGTTCCGGTGTCCTCGCTGCGGCGAGGTGTTCTCTCGGTCGACCGAGGAGCTTCACGCGCTCGTCGAGCGACTCGGGCGCGAAGGCGGTTGCGAAGCGCGCGGCGAGCAGGCGAGGGCGTGCTCACTCAGGACTCGACGCGCTCGATGAGCGTCGCGACGCCGAGACCCGCGGCGCCGCTGACGGCGGCCACGGCGAAGCGTCCGCCGATGCGCTCGAGCTCGTCTATGGCGTTGATGAGCAAGATGGCTCCGGTCGCGCCGAAGGCGTGGCCGAGGGCGAGCGTTCCGCCGTTGGGGTTGAGGCGCTCGTCGTCGAGCCCGAAATCTCGCTGAAACTTCAGCGAGAGCGCGCTGAACGCCTCGGCGAACTCGAACACCGACACGTCGCTGGGCGCCAGCCCTTCGAGCGCGAGGACACGCTCGGCCGCCAGTTGCCCCGCGGTGAGCATCACGACAGGGTCCACGGCGACGCTCGCCGCGCGAACGATGCGGGCTCGCGCTCGCAGTCCACAACGCGCTGCGGTCTCTCGGTCGCTCAACACCAGCATCGCCGCCGCGTCCGCGAGCGGCGGAGAAGACGCGCGGGTGTGGCGGTGCTCTACCCGCGAGACGCCTCGATTTCGACCGAGGATCACCGCGTCCTGCCCTTGCTCGCCGAGCTCCAAAAAAGCAGGCGGTAGCGCGGCGAGCTCGTCCGCGGTCGGCGCAAAGCTCAGCAGCTCGTCGCGATCGCACGCGCTCTGTCCGTCCGCTCGACGCGGGGCGACGATCGAGGCTCGACCGCGGCCAGCGCTGTGCGCGGCGCGGGCCTTCGCTCGCGTGCGCAGGGCGTACGCGTCGAGCTCGCCGCGAGAGAAGCCCTCACGCGTGGCGACGAAATCCGCGGAGATTCCCATGTGTACCGTGCCGATCTGGCTCATCACGGCGGGGTCTGTGTAGAGCGGCCCGCGGTCGGCGAACATCGGGACGCTCGAGATGCTCTCGACGCCGCCGGCGATCACCAGGCCCGCCTGGCCCGCGAGGATCTTGGCCGCGCCGAAGTTGACCGCGTCGATCCCCGAGGCGCAGAAGCGATTGATCGTGACGCCCGGAACGTGGTCGCCGAAGCCCTCGAGCAGCACCGCGGTGCGCGCGAGGTTGGTGCCCTGTCCGTCCACTTGCGTGGCGCAGCCGAGGATCACGTCTTCGGCGAGTGTTGGGAGGGCCGGGGCGCGTTCACGAAGCCCAGCGAGCACTGCGCGCGCGAGGGTGAGCGCGCTCAGCGAAGCCAGTGCGCCGCGGGGGCTGGCCTTGCCGCGCGGCGTGCGAAGGCCGTCGAGCACATAGACGTCGCGAGCGCTCACGGCACAGGTCCGCCCGCGGGCGAGAGGTCCTCGAGCGGGACCCAGGTGCTGTGCGTTCCGCTGGAGATTCGCTCGGGCAGAAGGACGCGGGCGATCGGACCGCGATCGATCGCGGCGAGGTCGAAGATCTGGCACTCGCTGCGGTCTGCGTTCATGTCCGTCACGAACGTCACGACGTAGGCGTCCAGCTCGTCGGTCTTGCCTGTCTTCGGCGCGATCGGCGACTCGCTGGCGTACACGCCGCGCGCGAACTGCCACCGTTGCTTGTTGGTTCCCTCGGCGTCCATGCGCACGAGGCCGTTGAAGAGAAACCACCCAGGCTCGTTGGTCATCGTGACGAAGTACCGGTGCCGCTTGCCCACGTACCGCCCGTGCACCATCGGAAACTCCGTAAACTCCTCGTCGAGCTGCTCTTCTGTGCATCGCCCCGTGCGCAGATCGAAGCGCCATCGATGCGGTCGCGACTGAAAATCTCGGATCGAAATGCTCCGGTGCATGACCGACCAGGGCCCGTCGTCGGGGCGGTGCTCGGGCATGGGCTTGTGCTGAAAGTATCCGTCGAGCACCAGCGAGTCGCCGTCGTCGAAGGCGTTGATCCAGTGCAACACGTACGTCGGGCTCGCCTCGAACCAGCGCAGCTCCTCGGCGCGACCCCGCCGCGGAATCACGCCGAATCGCGAGGGAATATCCTGGTAGAACCGCGCTCGATGCGCGCCCTTGGCGAGCAGCGCGGGGTCCCAGAACAGCGGCAGGTCGTTCAAGATGGCGAACCGCTCGCTGAACGCCATGTCGTGCGGGAGCCTGGGGCCCGGAAGCTCGATGGGTACGTAGTGGTCGAGCTCGCCCGAGGCCGACACGACGCCGTAGTTCATGAACGGCGCCTTCTTCGAGTAGTTGAAGATCAGCAGCTCGCCGGTGTTCTCGTCGAGCTTGGGGTGCGCAGAGATCCCCCACTCGGAAGGAAGGCGCCCGCCCCACGACTGCGGCCCGCGCTGCTCGAGCGTCCGCGGGTCCGAGCGGTAGCACTCGCCGCACTGGTAGAAGGTCGAGAGCGCCTCGCCCCTGTGCACGATGACGTCGGTGCTCGACGCGTCCTTCATCCTCGTGCGCGCTCCATGGCCATCGCGCTGGGATTTTTGAGGGCTCTCGAGGATCCCGGCCCACAGCGGCGCCCCTGCTTCGAGCTCGGCGGCGAGCCCCGAGGTCTGCACCATGCGGTTGCGGTAGCTCGCGCGTCCGTCTTCGAACGTGATCGCGTGGAGCATCCCGTCCCCGTCGAACGGGTGGTAGCGACCGAGCGCCGGCAACAGCGGGTTCTCGGTGTTGCGTAGGTACACTCCGTTGAGGTCCCTGGGGATCTCTCCTTCGAGCACCGTGAGGTCCGACGCGTCCCACTCGCGGCGCTGCGGTCTCCACGCGCCGGTGCGGTACGGGTGATCGTCGTCCTCGGGCAAGAGCGCCGGGTACTCCCTTACGACCGTGGCCTTCATCGCGATGCTCCTGGTTCGACTCCGCCCAGGACGAAGCACGCCGCGGTCGTCGCGCTGCCTCCAAGGTTGAGAGTGGCGAACATACGTGCGTTGTCTACCTGTGTTTCTCCAGCGCGATCGCTCACCTGTCGGGCGGCGTCGAGCACCATGCGCACGCCCGTGGCGCCCACTGGGTGCCCGGCGCCGATCAGCCCGCCGCTCGGGTTGATGGGCGTGCGACCGCCGCGCTCGGTCCAGCGCTCTTCGATCGCGCGCCAGCTCTCTCCGGGCGCGGTGAGCTCGAAGTGATCGATCGCCATGTACTCGGTGGTCGTGAAGCAATCGTGCGTCTCGATCCCGCTCAGCGCGTGGACGCCAGGGACAGAAGCCCTCGCGAGCGCCTCTCGAATCGCCTGACGAACGTGCGGAAACAGCACGTCGTTTGGTTCTGCGCGGGCGAGCTTCTGATCGAGCCCGAGCCCCGCGCTTCGGTGCCCCCACCCGAGGATCCTCGGGATCGACTCGAGCCGAGCGCCGCGGCGCTGCGCCCACTCCCGCGCGAATCGCTCGCTCGCGAGCAAGATCGCCACGGCGCCGTCGGTGACCTGTCCGCAGTCGTGCCTTCGCAAGCGCCCTTCGATCCGCGGGTTGCTCTGATCGTCTTCGGCGAAGCTCGCGTCGGTGAGCTTCCACCCGCGGGTCTGCGCGCGCGGGTTGCTTCGCGCGTTGTCGAAGTTCTTTCGCGCGATGGCGGTGAGGTGCTCGCGGCGCAGGCCGCCGTAGCGTTCGTCGTACGCGTCTCCGACGCGCGAGAACATGTGCGGCCACAGATAGCGGGCCGACTCTCCCTCGTGGCCGACCCACGCCGCGGCGCCCAGGTTTCGCGCGCACGCTTCGCCAGGGACGTTGCGCTCTTGCTCGACCCCGAGCACGAGCGCGCACTCGTAGCGCTCGGCCTCGATCTCTGCCATCGCCGCGAGGATGGCCATCGACCCCGAAGCGCACGCGGCCTCGTGCCGCGACGACGGCGCGCCCCACAGACCTGCGCACACCGTGGCGGGCATCGCTCCGAGCTGCGCTTGTCCCGTGAACAGCTCGCCGAACGCGTTGCCCACGTGCACGACGGCGACGTCGCGCGCGTCGAGGGCACAGTCCTCGAGCGCTCCCTCGACGGTCTCTCGCACCAAGGCGTCGATCCCGAGTCCTTCGCGTGCCAGGTTGCGAGCGAAATCGCTCTGATAGCCACCCAGAACGAAAGTGTGTCTGCCCACAACGAGAACGATATCACCGAGGTGCGTCGCGAGGAGGGCGCTCGAAGAGGGACGAATGCCTTTGTTCTTCAGCGTTTTTTCGCGGGACCGATCGGTCCGCAAGTGGCACCGATCGGTCCGCACGGGATTCTCTGCTCCAGCGCGGCGTTGCGGCGCTCCATCGTGCCGCGGACGGTGAGACACTCCATTCGTGATGGAGGCGAACTTCTCTGGGCTGATCACGAGGATCTGTGACTCGAGGGTGCTCGAGCCCGATGCGGAGGCGGACGCGTGCGGCCCTGCGTTCGAGCGGTTCGTTCGCGATCGCATGGACGAGTGGCACGCGGCGCTCGACGCCTTCGATCAGCAAGGAACAGAGGGGCTCTCGCGCGAGGTCTTCATCACCCGATCGGCCAAGGAGCTCGCGGTTCGAGCGAATCCCCTCGCGCTCGGCAAGAGAACGTCCGCGTTGGCCGCGGCGCTTCGTCGCCTGACCGCCTACGATCCGTCGGACACGGCGAGCCCGCCGATGGTGGCTGCGCTGCGCTCGGCGTGGGAGCCTGCGTTTCAACGCTCGTCGGTGTGGAAGAAGACGTCGAGTCTGTTCAACGAACAGTGGCCAGCGCCCTGGGTGGTGCTCGCGTGTCGGGCGGTCGTGCGCGAGGCGAGAGCGCTGCAGCTCGACCGTCCGTCGCCGATCGAGCCGTGGCTCGCGTTGTGGGCGCGAGGCGTCTGGGCGGTGCCGTATGGTGACGGAGCGGTGGGCGTTTGGGTTCCGCGCGCGGACGAGGGCGAAGAGGGGATCGCGCGCGCGCTGACCGAGTGCAGAGAGAGCCTGTGGAACGTCGAGGACTCCGTGGCGTTTGGATTCATGCCGCCGCGCTCGATGGTCGGCCCCGGATGCCACGGCGTTGTGTTCTTCGGGCCCGGACCGACGGACGGGATCGACCAGACGTCGGGTGTGTGGCTGATCCCTCCGATGCCGTCCGCGACGGTGAACCCTCCGATGCCGACGAACATGCCGATGCCTCCTCGCGATCCCGTGATTGGGTCTCCTTCGGTCGCCGCAGAGCAGGCCTCTTCGAAGCAAGAGAGCGAGCGCGAACAACCAGAGTCCCCTCCGACGATGCTCGATCGTCTGCGTCGTTGGATCAAGAAGTAGCGCGCCGTCGGCTATCGAACGCCGGCGTCCGCGGCGGGGCTGCGCGGCTCGAGCGAGAGCGGCATCGGCACGGCGAGCGCCGCGAGCATCGCGTCGTAGTCCTGGTGCGCCCGTCGGTTGCGCTGCGGTCGCCCTCGCAATTGGTCACTGCAGTTCCATGGGACAAAACTCCGGCGAATCATCGCGCGCAGCGCGTCGACGCTCTCGCCCCAGAGCCGCGCGCAGAGCACCTTCGAAAACGAGTCGATCGTCTGCGGACGGGACGGACACCAGCGCAGGGCAGCGGCGATCGCCTCGGGCCCTCGGTGGTCGAAGGTGCCGTCGGGCCTCGAGATCGCGACGAACCCCGGCGTCATTTCGTTGCGCTGATAGCCAGAGCCGCAGTGATCTCCCGCTGCGACCTCGCGAGCTCCGATCAGGTCGGGTCGACCGTCGTCGTTGGCGTCGCGCACCGCGCGCAGCGGAAACTCCGAGGGCGTCGGGTACGGCGCGATCCGCCCATCACGAAACGTGAAGAGCCCCGACCAGAAGTAGCGCGCTCCCTCGAGTTGATAAGACGACGAGAGAAACAGCTCGGGTACCTCGTCGTGGTCGAAGTCATACCGGACGATGTTCTCCCAGGTGCCCGCGATGTCGTTGCAACAGTTCCAACGGCTCGGTTGTTCTGGCCACACCTCAGGCGGACGGTGGTCTGTCCCCTGATCCATGCTGGTGTGAATGTCGGCGTTGGTGGCGATCGCCCCGCTTGAATCGATGTGCGCGAGCGCGACCAGCGCTCCACCCAACCACGGATGCGACCAGTCGCGGTGCTCCGACGGAAAGCTCTGCGCCGAGGTGATCACGAATCCCCACGCCCCGCCCGCGTAGGGCGCGCAGAGGTCCCCCGGCGCGAGCGACAGTTCGTGCGGGTTGTTCGGTGCTGGCTCGACGCCCGGAAGCTGCCTCCGCACGTGATCGCTCACGAGCGTATCGGGCACTCGAACGACGACTGATCCCCCGTTGCCGCTCGTGTCCGTCCAGTTGATGTTGAACGCGACTCCGCTCCCGACGATCGGCTCGAGCACCGCCTGGACAGTCGCTCCTCCGTCGGCCATCGAGTTCGCATTGTTCGCCAGGTTCATCGCGTACGCCGCCCTCATCCGAGCGAGCGGATCGCGGTGCTGCGCGACGAGCGTCTGCACGATGCGCTCGGACTGCTCGCGGTGTCGTTGAAGCGCGGCGCGACTCTGCGCGAGCAGCAGATCGCACCGCGCCTGAGCGGTCATCGGCGCGGCGCTGTCCTCCATCGGACGAGCGTCCGTTGTGGACGCAGCGGTGGACGCGTCGAACTGTACGCTCTCGTTCAGCGCGGCCGCTCGCTGCCTCGCCGCGCAACCCTCGAGCCAGCTCGTCGCCAGCGTCGCTGCAAACAGGAATCGTCGCAAGGCTCACGATGGTACCGCAGGCGCGACGGATGTCGGCGATCGAAGGTCTTCGATCGACCTGGTTCTTCCCTGGCAGTTCGCTGCCAACTCAGCGCGTCGCGTAGCCGATGACGCCGAGCTCGAGGACCGCTCCGTAGCGCACGCTCGCCTCGATGTTGGCGAGAGGAACCACCAGATCGACCCACGGACGAAGCGCGATGTTGAATCCGAAGCCGCGGCCTGCGGTGCTCACTTCCCAGCCGACGCGCACCGGAGCGCGCAGCGCGTAACCGCTGCTGTCCGCCCATCCATAGGCGAACCCGAGGCCCGGCGCGACGAAGAATCCCGTCGCGCTCGCCGTCGGATAGATCGTTGCAAACAAGTCGCCCCACACCATCCGACGATTGGACACCGCCGGAATGAGCAAGAGGTTGATGACTGGAACCCAGAGCGCCAGCTCGACCCGCCGATGCACCGGCACACGCATCTCGAACGCGGGACCGATCGCGGTGACGTACGGAGTCGAAGGCGAACGCGAGGTGCCTTCGATGCTGATGCCGAGCGTTGTTCCGAAGCCGACGACGCGCGTGGGGCTCGGTGGTGGCTCGGCCTGCGGGGCCTGAGCCCGCGCGGGCGAGGGCGCGAGCGAGAGCATCACGAGCGCGCCGCCGAGCACGATCGCGCGCGTCACGAACGCACCGCCTGCACCGTGCGCGTGACGCTGACGCCCGCGACCGTCGCGGTGATCGTGAACGTCCCCGAGCGAAACTCACCGGGAAAGAACATGCGCTCGTTGGTCGCGACCCCGCCGGTCGGCGAAAACATGATGGGCTGGGCGACGGTCGTCACGCGGGCGCCCGTCGCATCAGTGATGTCCGTGCGATGCACGAGGCACGCAGGCGCACTCAGCCCGTTGACTCGAATCGAGAGGACCAACATGTCCGCGCCCTGCAACCCGCGGACGATTCTTACGGTCGAGCCGCTTTCGATCGCGGTGAACGGTCGTTGCGTGTCTCCGTACGCGTCCGATTCGCTGATCTCGACGCTGGTGATCGTCGAGCGCGCGTCGCCTCGGGAGCACTGGTTGGGCGCGCTTCCGGCGCTGATGCTGGCAAAGAAGCTCTCGTCGCCGCAAGCTGACAGCCCGAGCGCGAGCGCTAGAAGAAAGCGCTTCATGAGCATGAGTTTATCTCGTCGATCGTAGCACTGCAGCGCGGACGCGCAGCGCGTCTGCAGGCTCTCAGCCACGGAAGAGACGGTCCTCGATCGACGACGGTCGTGCTTCGTCAGACTCGAGCTGGCGTCCTGCTCGTCGTGCTACGGGGAGTGCCAGCACCCATGACCATCACAACGCTCGCGCAGCTCGCCTCATCCGTCGCGGTCCTCGTCGCTGTGGTCTTCGGCGTCTTGCAGCTCCGGCAGATGGCGAAGACTCGAGCGGTCCTCGCTGCGGCCGAGCTCGTCCGCGCGATGCAGACGATCGAGTTCGCCAGGAGCGTGCGGCTCGTGATGTCTCTGCCCGATGACGCGCCGCTCGAAGTGATCCGCGCAGACCCCGAGGCGGCGGGCGCGATCCTGTCGCTCAGCCACGTGTACGAGAGCCTCGGCGTGATGGTGTTTCACCGGATCGTCCCGCTGCACCTCGTCGACGATCTCATGGGAGGATACGTGCGAAAGACCTGGCAGAAGGTGGCCCCGCACGTCGAAGCGCGGCGCTCGGAGTACGGCGTGTTCTACGGCGAGTGGATGCAGTGGCTCGCCGAGCGCCTGCACGAGCACCCGAGCCCGGGAAAGCTCTCGGGCGCGCACGTCGCCCATCGCGCGTGGACCCCATAGCGAATCGCTGCGCCAGAATTGCTCAACTCCATACAGCCAAATCGCTGCGTCGACGTTGCCCAGTCAGATCGGTCTCGACTCGGCGCTGTGCTGACTCAGCACGGCACAGAGGTGCCGCTGTCGAGCCCATCTTCGCGCGGCCCGCAGTTTGCTGAGTCTTCGATCCTATGAAGATCGCAATCGTTCGGTTCTCAGCAGCGTTGGCGTTGGTCGTCGCAGGGCGCTCGACCGCAGAGGCGTGTTCCTCGGAGGCGTGCGGCGGACTGCGCGCGTTGCCCATCGAGGGAGCGGGCATCCCTGCGAATGCAACGACGCTGCGAGTGTGGGGAATGCCCCAAGTGATGGGCGGCTTCGGAGATGGCGGTGTCAGCGATGGGGGCGACGGCGGCGCGCCGTTGACCGACATCATGGTGACGCTCTCTCGCCGAACGCCCTCGGGTCTTTTGCCCGTGACGATCGGCGGTCTTCGCGCGGCCGCGGGGTACAGGGACGTTCCGATCGCAGAGTCGCTGATCGCTGGGGAGACCTACCAGCTCACCGCGCGCTCACCGTGCCTTTTTGGACCACAAATGCTGCAGCACACGTTTACTGCGCAGCCCGGCGCGCCGATGCCGACGACCCTGGGTACGCTGATGGTCAACGGCCCGACGATGGGAACAGCGCCGACTCCGACAAGCCGCGGCTCGTGCGCGGACGAGACGCCAGCGCACGGCGCGCGGCTCTCCGTAGAGCACAGCGCGGAGGCGACTCCGTGGCGCTCGCTGTTCGTCTACACGACGCTCGTGGACGGGGTCGAGTGGCGTCCGCGCACCTCCATCCGTCCGGACGGATCCACGGGGACGACTCCGCTTCCGCCTGGCGGATCGAGCTTCGGTCGAGGCGTCGACTATGTTTATACGCTGTGCGCTCCGGGCGAGGGCGGGTTCACCGGAGGCGCGACGCCGGGACGTCACCGCGTACGAATGCGCGCGCAACTCCCGGGGAGCATGACGGTGCTCGAGACCAACGAGGTCGAGTTCGTCCTTCAGTGCGCAGCCAGTACGGACGCGGGAACCCCGGACGTCGCGACGGGAGTCGACGCAGCAACGGGCGTCGACGTGACGACGGGCGCCGATACGGGCGTGGCGGGTCCTTCAGCGCCACGCGGAGGGTGCTCCGTTGGCGGATCGGGGACGGGCAGCGGTCTCGCGCTGTCTGCATGGGTCACCGGTGGTGTCCTGGCGATGTCGCGACGACGCGCGCGTCGACGATCACGGTAGACGATCGACAGCGATCGGGCTGCGAACAGGACCATGGAGCACGCGCCGGCAAGCGGGCCCGCGTGTGGCGTGGGAAAGCAAGCGGTCCTTCGACTGCGCCGACTGCCGGCCGTGTGCCAAGCGCGTTCTTCGATGCCCGTGCTCCCTTGTGGCATCATTGGGTTTGCCACGGATGCGTAGGCTGCATGCGATTGTGAAGGATCGATCGCGGCGCTCGCGCGTCCATAGGGAGCACGATGAGCGCGCGTAACGGTGTCTGGCTGCGGCGTCTGGCCCGCTCGAAGTGGACCGCGATGGCGTGCTTGTTGGTTCTGGGGATCGCGCGCGCGCAGACCCAGCCCTCGGGCGCTCGTGTCGAGCGCGACGGGGTGTCTGTTGAGTTTCTTCGCGGGTCCGAGGTGTCGGACGTCGCGAGCGACACCTGGCGGGCCGCTGTGCAAGCTGCGCGCGGGGGCGAGGTCGTCCTTCGGCTCTCGCGCTCCGAGGAGCACCGAGGGCGACGTGACCCTGGCGTGCGCCGTCGGGTTCGCGTCTGTGATCGCGACGCCGATCAGGTGTTGATCGAGCTGCCCGAGCAGCGAGCGACGCCGGGCTTCTTTCGCGACGGGCAGTACGTGCACGGGCCAGAGAGCGTGACTCCGGCGAGGACCGAAGTGCGCGTCGAGTTCGAGCACCGAGGACTTCCCGTTTGGGTGTCTTGGACGGTGCGGCGCGACGCGCGGGCGCGACACAGCGCGAGCGAGGCCGCGGTGTTTCGGTCGATTCGCTGCACGTCGGGTCCGATGCTCGGGTCCGTCGTGATGCGCGACGGGGTGGGCGTTCCGTGGTTGCGAGACGCGGCGATCGTCGAGCGTCCGGGCCGCGCGGCAGAGCAGCGAGCGGGCAACATCGTGATCGCCGTGACGCGTGGGGCGTCTGCTCGCGTCGACGGCGAGCGACTGCTTCGACGCGTGTGCGATCGGCAGATCGACTACGCGAGCCGCGTTCGAGGTGACCGCACCGAGAGCGAGGTTCGAGTGCCGGTTGGGGCGCGCGCAGCGCGCGTCGCGTTCAGCGTGCCGACCGCGGATCGCGCGTCGTTGCTCTGGCTCGAAGACGCGTTCTTCGCTGCGATCACCTGCCCTCCGTGAGCGATCGCCGCAAAGCGCCGCACGCTCACCAGGGCAAGCGGTCTCCCATGTGGATGAAGCCGCTCGTCGAGCCGTACGCGACAAGCGTCGCGAGCGCCACGCTGGTCTTTGCGCCGTCGACGATCTCCATCGGGGCGGCGTCTCCCCCGAGGTCGGTCTCGACCCAGCCG
>LNFM01012600.1_pt1 | contig 11680 bp, 9 predicted proteins | sample 596031 | NCBI WGS metagenome assembly LNFM01 (sample SAMN04254537, study PRJNA301005) | activated carbon metagenome | isolation source: dual media filters at the Ann Arbor, Michigan drinking water treatment plant | place: USA: Ann Arbor | reverse complement strand
CTGTCGGGCGCGATTGCACGACACGCAGCAGATTGTGTATGGAGGCCGTTGCGTGGCCGTGAATCGGTTGTGACAGTTAGATGACATTCGCCTCGAATCGTGCCGTCCTGCTCATTCTCAATCCAACTGCCGGCCGCCGTCGCCGCGGGCTGGTCGATGCCGTGGTGGGCCGCGTGCGGGCGCTCGGCTGGACGGTCGAACTGGTGGAGACCGCCGCCGCCGGCGATGCGCGGCGGATCGCCGAGACCTGCGATGCCGCCCGTTATGCCGTGATCGCCGTGGCGGGTGGCGACGGCACCATCAACGAGGTGGTGAACGGGCTCGCCAGCCGCGGCGGGGCGGGATCTGCGCTGGGCCCCGCTTTGGGCATCGTGCCGCTGGGTACCGCAAACGTGCTGGCGCACGAGCTGGGCCTCGGCTTCTCGGCCGCCGCCTTGGCGCAGACCCTGACGGCCGGCCGCGAAATCCTGATGCAGCCGGGCGAGGCCAGCGGCGCCGGCAAGACGCGACAATTCTCGCTGATGGCAGGGGCGGGCTTCGACGCCAAGGTCGTGGCCGGCGTCAGCGCGCCGCTGAAACGCCGCCTCGGACGGGCGGCCTATGTCTGGCGCTCGCTGGTCGAGGCCCGCCGCTACCGTCCGGTGCGCTATGCCGTCGAGATCGATGGCGTCCGCCACGAGGCGGCATCTGTGATCGTGACCCACGGCCGTCTCTATGCCGGTCCCTATGTCGTGGCGCCCGATGCCGCGCTCGGCCTGCCGCTCCTGCATGTCTGCCTGTTCGAGCGCTGGGGCCGCGTGCAGACCCTGCGCTTCGGCCTCGCTTTGCTGCTGGGCCGCCTGCCGCGCACCGCGGGCTACCGCGTGATCGCCGGCCACGACATCCGGGTCTCGGTGCTGAGCGATGCCGGCGAGCAGCGCCGCCAGCCCGTCCAGATCGACGGCGACGACGCGCTCACCCTGCCGGTGTCGATCGCCCTCGCGGCGGGCGCCGTGCGGCTGCTGCGGCCTGTTTCAGGATGATGGCATTCGCCAGCGCCTTGAACCCTATGGATCAAGCTGTATGGCCTGTTCGGATCGTCTTGATCTGACGCAAGGAGTTTGTCGCGTGTCGGGCGCAATCTATCCAAACAGTCCTCTTGTCAGAGAGGAGATAGCGTATCCAGATTCTCTTGGCACTGCGTTGGAAGCATGAAGATTGGCAACAAGCGGCTTCGCGTGAGAATTTCCCGCGCGAGCGCTCAGGTGGCGGCCGCGGACCGTCACTCCCATTCGGTTGTTTAAATGGACTCCATGCTGCTCAGATCGGCTGCGTGACCAGGACACGCTTAGTGGGAAAGCAAGGCCGGCAGACGTAGATTGGCCAGAACGCCCTTGGTCGCACCACCCAGCACGAAGTCACGCAGGCGGGAATGACCGAAACCTCCCATTGCCAGGACTTGAGCACCCTCTGCCACGGCCGCATCCTGCAAGGCTTCGGCAATGGTCTTGCCATCAAGACTGATGCTGCACGGCTTGGCCTTGAACGCTCGCCTTTCAAGCGAGGACGCAAGCGATCCGGCAATATCGGATCCGCTGAGGGGCTTTTCATCCTTGACTGTCAGCACAGAGACGCGACCGCCTTCGGGCAGAAGCGATAGCGCATCGCCAAGTGCTCGGGCAGCAACGCGGCTTTCATCCCAGGCAATCGCGACGTGGTCGAGACTGGCGGGCTGAGCCGAAGACGGTACAAGAATGGTCGGGCGACCGGACCCGAATACAACCGCCTCAGACATCTCCTGCGCCAGAGCGGTTTCGCCAGACCAAGGAAGCACCGAAAGATCACAATAACGAGCCTCGGCTGCGGCGGCATCAAACGCGGCGCCCAGCATGACCTCGCGGGTAGAGTAGCGAACGCTGCCGCGCAAATCGGTCGGACCCTCCAAAAGGCCCTTCAGGCGCTGGCAGTCTGCCTTGCTCTTTTCCTCGGCGGTCCGGACGAGTCCGGGGATGTCGGCAAGCATACCCAACAGCGGCGAGTGCACTTGCGGAATGTCGACGGAGAATGCCCTGACATGCAGCTCAAAACCAAGTGCGACCGCGAACCCGGCGGCGGCCAGGATTGCACTATCCGCGACCGATTCTGGATAGGTGGACAAGGGCATATAAGCGACACGGAACGGCATTGCGATTGCTCCCAAGTACATCCGGTATCCAAGACCCGAAAGACGAGGAGCCGCCTTTCGTGATCTTGAATACTCGCTTCAGTATTTATTTCCCGCAGATGGCGCAGCGACCTTGATCTGAATCAATCAAACTCCATCAAACTTCACTATTCTTGAACAGAAGCAACGATAGGGATGGGCTCATGCCGCATGACCGGTATCAGACCGTGCAAGAGCTTGCCGAACGGCTGGAGGTTGCCGAGGCGACCGTGCGCCAGTGGATCAAGTCTGGCGTGCTTCGCGCCATCGACATCGGCAAGGGCTGGCGTATCGCCGATACCGACTTCGAGCACTTCCTCAAGGTGCGTGAAACGGCACCACGCGGCTGCACACGCACGCCGGCCACTTCCCGCACGGACAACACGCCGGCCACTTCCCGCACGGACAAGGAGAAATAACGCTCCCCTGCGGATGCGCAGCGCTCGCCCCGTCACAATTCATCCAGGCATTGGATGCTGGAAGGAAGTCATGAACCGACTTGCAGGAAAGACCGCCATCGTGACGAGGGTGCCGTTGGAATCGGCCAATCCTGTGTGCTCCGCATGTCCGAGTAGGCAACGAAGGTCGCCATCTTCGATCTCCTCGAACGAAGCGAAGTTCGTCACCGGAGCGGAAATCGTCATCGACGGTGGCTATACGGCGCGGTGACATGACGCTCTCCGAGCCCCACGCCAGGACCGCCGATGCCTGCCTCGCCGCACTCGACTCTCGGCCGCATGGCCTGACCGAAGCCGAGGTGGCGCGGCGGCTGGCGGAGCATGGGCCGAACCGCTTGCCCGAGGTGCGGGGGCGCGGGCCGGTGCTGCGGATTCTGGCGCAGTTCCACAACGTCCTCATCTATGTGCTTCTGGGTGCGGCCGGGGTGACGGCGGCCTTGCAGCACTGGGTCGACACCGGGGTGATCCTGGCCGTGGTCCTGGTCAATGCGTTGATCGGCTTCATCCAGGAGGGCAAGGCCGAAGCGGCGATGGCCGCGATCCGGCGGATGCTGGCCCCCCGCGCGGCGGTTCTTCGCGAGGGGCGACGGGTGAGCGTGGACGGCGCAGACATCGTTGCCGGCGACATCGTGCTTCTGGAAGCCGGCGACAAGGTGCCCGCCGACCTCAGGGTGATCGAGGCGCGGGGGCTCGCCGCACAGGAAGCGATCCTGACCGGAGAGTCGGTGCCGGTGGAAAAGGCGGTGGACCCTGTTGCCACCGTCGCCAGTCTGGGCGACCGCCGCTCGATGCTCTGGTCGGGCACGCTGGTCACCCGGGGCACGGCGCGTGGGGTCGTCGTCGCGACCGGTGCGGCAACCGAGATCGGGCGGATCGGCGGGCTTCTAGCGGGGATCGAGCAGCTGACGACGCCCCTTGTCGCGCGGATGGATCATTTCGCGCGCTGGCTGTCGTTCCTCATCCTGCTCGCTTCGGGTCTTCTGCTGATCTACGGCTATTTCGTCGGCCACCACGATTTCTCCGAGATGTTCATGGCCGTGGTGGGCGTGGCCGTGGCGGCGATCCCGGAGGGCCTCCCCGCGGTGATGACCATCACGCTGGCAATCGGCGTCCAGGCCATGGCGCGCCGCCACGCCATCGTCCGCCGCCTGCCCGCCATAGAAGCGATCGGCTCGGTGTCGGTGGTCTGCACCGACAAGACCGGCACGCTGACCCGCAATGAAATGGTCGTCATCGCGGCCGAGACGCCCGAGGGAGCCTTCGTGGTCGCGGGCGAGGGCTATGCGCCCGAAGGCGCGATCACGCCGAAAGGTGATCTTGCTCGGATGGCGCTCGCGGCGGCGCTGTGCAACGACGCAAGTCTGCATCACAAGGACGGGCACTGGGCGGTTGAGGGCGACCCCATGGAGGGCGCACTTCTGGCCTTCGCGGGCAAAGTAGGGGGCGATCACGCGGCGCGCCGATTGGATGCCATTCCCTTCGACAGCCGCCACCGCTTCATGGCGGTTCTGACCGAGAGTGCGGCCGGCCGCCTCGTACACGTCAAGGGCGCGCCCGAACGGGTGCTGCGCATGTGCGCGGGACTCGACTACGGGCACTGGCATCATCGGGCCGAGGCGCTGGCGCGGCGCGGGCTGCGGGTCCTGGCACTGGCCGAACGTGCCGAAACCGGCGAGAGGATCGACCCTGACACGTTGGACGGCAGCCTCCGCTTCCTGGGCTTGGTGGGCCTGATCGACCCGCCGCGCCCCGAGGCTATCGCCGCCGTTGCCGAATGCCGGGCGGCGGGGATTCGGGTGAAGATGATCACTGGCGACCATGCGGGTACCGCCGCCGCCATAGCGGCTCAGATCGGGCTTCAGAACCCCGACCGCGTGCTGACCGGCGCCGACCTCGACAAGCTCGACGAGGCGCAACTCGCGCTGGAGGTGGCGGGAGTCGATGTCTTTGCCCGCACCAGCCCCGAGCACAAGCTGCGGCTGGTGACCGCGCTTCAGGCCAACGGCCTGTCGGTCGCCATGACCGGCGACGGGGTGAACGACGCGCCCGCGCTGAAACGCGCCGATGCGGGTATCGCTATGGGATTGAAGGGGTCCGACGCTGCAAAGGAGGCCGCCGATCTGGTGCTGGCCGACGACAACTTCGCTTCCATTGCGGCGGCAGTGCGCGAGGGGCGCACGGTCTACGACAACCTCAAGAAGGTCATCAGCTGGACGCTGCCCACCAACGCGGGCGAGTCGATCGTGGTCGTGGTTGCCCTGCTGGTGGGGCTTCCGCTGCCGCTGACGCCGATCATGATACTCTGGATCAACCTGATCACCGCCATCACGCTCGGCATCGCCCTGGCCTTCGAACCGACCGAGGCCGGCACAATGGCCCGCCCGCCCCGCCCGCGCAACGCGCCGATCCTGTCGGGCGAACTCGTCTGGCACATCGTGCTGGTTGCGCTGCTGTTTCTGGCGGCGGTTTTCGGCATCTTCACCTATGCCATCGACAGGGGATATCCGCTGGCTCTGGCGCAGACCGTGGCCATGAATATGCTGGTCGTGTTGGGGATCTTCCATCTCTTCTTCATCCGCAACATCCACAGCACCTCGCTGACCTTGGCGGCGGCGCGCGGTACCAGGGTGGTCTGGACGGTGGTCATCGCCATCACCGCCGCCCAATTTGCGGTTACCTATCTGCCGCCCCTGCAGGTCGTGTTCGGCACACAGCCCGTGCCGCTGATGGACGGCTTCCTAATCGTAGCCATCGGCGCCGCCTTCTTCGCGATCATCGAGATCGAGAAGCAGATCCGGCTGGGATTGAAGGGATAGAAGATGCCAAACCATTCTGAGTGGCAGATTTCCAGCTGAAGCGGGCGGTGAGAGCTAGTGGCACGAAGGGTGGCTCTCCTCACCAAGCCGACTTCAGCTTCTTCCGGATCGCCGACACCTTCGTGCGCAACGTCCGCGCGCCGAATGGGGCGTGCTGCTTCCCGTGACGTCGGTGCTTCTCGTCGTCATGGAACTCGAGAAGTGGTGGGATCAGCGCAAGGACGCGCGCGCCAAGCGGCCGGCGCCCTGAACTGGCGCTTCCGGGTAGGCAACTCTAGGAATCCCGCTTCAGTCTTGCCTCCGCCGCCGCAACTTTCTGCTTTACCGCGAGGAAACTGTCGGGACTGACGGAAATCGAGTCGATGCCGCAGGCGACGAGGAATTCGGCGAACTCGGGATGGTCGCTCGGCGCCTGGCCGCACAGGCCGATCTTGGCGCCGGCCTTGTGCGCTTCGCGGATGACGTTCTCGATCATCCATTTCACGGCCTCGTCCTGTTCGTCGAACAGCTCGGCCAGCTCCTCCGAATCGCGATCGACGCCCAGCGTGAGCTGGGTGAGATCGTTGCTGCCGATCGAGAAGCCGTCGAAACGCTCGGCGAAGGCCTTGGCCAAAATCACGTTCGAGGGAATCTCGCACATCACGTAGATCTCAAGCCCGGCCTCACCGCGCCGCAGGCCGCTCTCGGCCATGACGGCGAGCACGCGGTCGGCTTCGCCGACCGAGCGGCAGAACGGGATCATGACGATCACGTTCCTGAAGCCCATCTCCTGTCTCAGCCGCGCGATGGCGCGGCACTCGAGCGCGAACCCGTCGCGGTAGCGCGGCGAATAATAACGCGAGGCGCCGCGAAAGCCGATCATCGGGTTCTCCTCCTTCGGCTCGAACGCGGCTCCGCCGATCAGGTTGGCGTATTCGTTGGTCTTGAAGTCGCTCATGCGGATGATGACGGGCTTGGGATATTGCGAGGCCGCGAGCCGCGCGAGGCCAAGCGCCAGGCGGTCGACGAAGTAGTCGGTCTTCTTCTCATAGCCCGCCGTCAGCGCCTCGATCTGCCGCTTGGCCTCGGCGTCCTGGAGCGTGTCGAAGTTCACCAGCGCCATGGGATGGACCTTGATGTGGTTGCTCACCACGAATTCCATACGCGCAAGCCCCACCCCGTCGGCGGCGATCCGCCACCAGCGGAAGGCGGCGGCGGGATTGGCGAGATTGAGCATGATCTTGGTTCTCGTGGGTGGAATATCGTGGAGGTCGAGCAGCTCGGTCTCGACGTCAGCTGTGCCTTCGTAGACGAAGCCCTGGTCGCCCTCGGCGCAGGACACCGTCACCTCCTGCTCGCCATGGAGCAGGCGCGTGGCATCGCCGGTACCGACGATGGCGGGCAGGCCCAGTTCGCGGCTCACGATAGCGGCATGCGACGTGCGTCCGCCGCGATCGGTGACGATCGCCGCCGCCCGTTTCATGATTGGTACCCAGTCGGGATCGGTGTTTTGCGTCACCAGGACGGCCCCGTCGACGAAGCGATCGATGTCGCGGGCGCTTTCGATCAGGCAGACTCGGCCCGCCACCACCGCCTCGCCGATGCTGAGGCCGGTCACCAGCTTGCGGCCTTTCGACCTGATCCTGTAGGTCCGGTACTCGCCCGTGTTGCGGCGCGACTGCACCGTCTCGGGGCGTGCCTGCACGATGAAGAGCTTGCCGCTTTTGCCGTCCTTGGCCCATTCGATGTCCATCGGGCAGCCGTAATGGCCCTCGATCACCACGGCCCAGCGCCCGAGCGTCAGCACGTCGTCGTCCGACAGCACGTAGGCCTCGCGCTCCGCCCGCGAGGTCGGCACGTTGCGGGTCGGGCTGTCGCCGCCCTGGGTGTAGATCATCTTCTGCGCCTTGCTGCCCAGCCGCTTCTCGACGATCGGCTTCAACGAGGCGTCGGCCAGCAGCGGCTTGAACACCTGGTACGAATCGGGATCGACCGCGCCCTGCACTACGTTCTCGCCCAATCCCCAGGCGGCATCGATGACGGCGATCTTGTCGAATCCGGTCTCGGTGTCGATGCTGAACATCACGCCGGCGCCGCCCAGGTCCGAGCGCACCATGGCCTGAACGCCGATCGACAGCGCCACCTTGAGATGGTCGAAGCCCTTGGTCTGGCGGTAGCTGATGGCGCGATCGGTGAACAGTGAGGCGTAGCAGCGGCGGCAGGCGTCCAGCAGGGCCGCCTCGCCGCGGATGTTGAGGAAAGTCTCCTGCTGTCCGGCGAAGCTCGCGTCGGGCAGGTCCTCGGCGGTGGCGCTCGACCGCACCGCCACGTCGGCATCGGCGCGGCCGATGCGCTGGCAGAGGCCGCGATAGGCGCGGGCAAAGGCCTCGGTCGTCTCCGCCGGCCAGTCGCCGCGCAGAAAGGATTTGCGCAAGGACAGTCCGGTCTCGGCCAGCGTCGCCTTGCCGTTGGCCAGCTCGCCCAGCGCCGCGGCGATCGTCTCGCGCAGGCCGTTGGCGTCGACGAAACGCCAATAGGCGTCGGCCGTTGTGGCGAAACCCGGCGGCACCACGACGCCACGCGCCCCGAGATGGCGCACCATCTCGCCGAGGGAGGCGTTCTTGCCGCCGACGCGGGGGACATCCGTCCGGTCGAGCTCCTCGAACCAAACGATCGTGTGATCCGATGCGGTCATGAAAAGTCTCCTTGCTCCGCGGTCGAGCGCGGGCACCGCGCAGAGCCCGGCCTCGACTTTGCGCGACAGGGCTCTAACGTCATGGAGAGCGACTATCATCCATTGCGAGAGGGCCGGTTTGATCCAGATCAGGGCCGGCGGTGAGATCGACGATGCGCGTTGCCGTATTCGGTACCAAACCATGCGATCGGAAATTCCTCGACGCCGCCAATGCCGATGCGGGGCACGACTTCGTGCATCTCGAATCCCGCCTGACCTTGCAGACAGTGGGCGCCGCGGAAGGACCTCGGCCTGATCCTGATCGTACCCATGGTGCAGACCATGGACCCCGAGAAGGCGATCATCCAGGTCGAGGCCTACAACCAGGCGACCGGTGAACTGGCACAGACCACGTTGCGCGCCGTCGTCGGCCAGCACGAGCTCGACCAGATGCTGGCCGAGCGCGACCGGCTCAACGCCGACGTCCAGCGCATCCTCGACGAGCAGACCGATGCTTGGGGCATCAAGGTCTCCAACGTCGAGTTGAAGCACATCGACCTCGACGGCAACATGATGCGCGCCATCGCTCGCGAGGCCGAGGCCGAGCGCCAGCGCCGCGCCAAGGTGATCGACGCCGAGGGCGTGCTGCAAGCCGCCGAGAAGCTGGTGCTGGCCGGCGAGGCCATGGCCCGCAACCCCGAATCGATGCAGCTCCGCTATCTCGGCACCCTGACCAACATCGCCGGCGAGAAGAGTTCCACCATCATCTTCCCGCTGCCCATCGACCTGCTCAGCCTCCTGCGCGGCAGGGGCTGAGCGATCGCCGGCGGCTGCAGCGGCTTGATCGAGGTCAAGGGCCGCCGCCGCCGCGGCCTGTATCCAAGGGGCGAATATCCAGAGTGCGGAATTTTGGGAGAGACCTCATGCGTTCGATTCTCGTCACCGTCGACGATACGCCGTCGTCCCTCGCCGCGCGGGCGCTGGCGGCGGCCTTGGCGCGCCAGGCCGGCGCTTCCCTGCGCGGCGCGACCGGGATCGAGCTGAGCGACCTGGACAAGGTCGAGGCGGTTCCCTTGGGCGGCGTCCAGTATGCCTACGATCGCCTGAAGCACCGCGAACGGCAGGCGGCCGAGCGCCGCGCGCGCGTCGCCGGCCTGCAGACGGCCTTCCAGCGTTCCCTCGCGGAGCAGGGTCTGGAGGCGCCCTGTTCGATGATCGAGGCCGACGTCCGCGGTGCGTTGCTGCGCGAGATCCAGACCTGCGATCTGGTCGTGACGGGACGCGACACCGAATTCCATCTCGAACCCGGCGATGGCGTGGCGCCGATGGTCGAGCACCTGATCGCCCGCGGCGGCCGTCCGGTCGTGGTGAGCGGCCCCGCCGCCGCCGGCACCGGCCCCGTGATGGTGGCCTACGACGGCAGCGCACCATCGGCCAAGGCACTTCAGATGGCGATCCTGCTGGGCTTGTTCGGCCCGGCCGGCAGCGCTCCCGGCGCGGTCCATGTCCTGTCGATCCACCGCGACCGCGCCGAGGCGTCGGGGGTCGCGGCGCGGTCCGGCGCCTTCCTGGCGTCGCACGGTATCGAGGCAACCCTCGAATCCCGTGCCGCCGCCGGCGATCCTGCCGACCTCCTGATGCGGCGCGCGGGAGAAATCGGGGCGCGGATGCTGGTGATGGGCGCCTTCGGCCATCGCGGCTTCCGCGAGATCCTGTTCGGTTCCTGCACCCGGCGCCTCTTCAACACCGCACCGTTGCCGCTGTTCATCTATCACTGATCGGCGCTCGCCTTGGTGGACTTGCCATCGCGAGCAGAGAGCAGTCACTGCCAGCATTCGATCACACAGAAGTGAACTGCAGGTTCAGCAGGAATATGCTATGAAACGTGACAGGCTGGCGCTTGGACTGCGCCGGCCTTTTCAATTTCGGCACGACCTCCCGCGGCACGCCAGCGGGTCGCCTTATGGCTTGGTGCAGCCGCCACGGGTCCTGACCCGTGGACAGTCCCAAGAACAACCCCGTCCCAACCACACGCCGAATAACGACGTGGGAACAGACACTTAACGACGCCTGGGAAACAGGGCGCGCCTGGGTACATGTGATCGAAGAAGCCGGAGTCTCGTAAATGCCAATGGAATAGAGCTTATTCCGGAATCCCGGACGGGGCGCGGACACCACGCGTTACATTCAGGTGTCCGCAATTATCGGGCGAAAAGCCCGCCATTGCTGGCTTTCCGGCGTGCGGAGAGCCGAAATCGGTACTGAGGACTTGGAAGGGGGGCTTCGGCGCGGAGTTATGCCGCGCTTGCCGATCTAGCGGGACTGCAGACGCCGCACCGTCTCTCCAGAGGGATGGCCGTCGGCCGGCAGCGCCTGTTGCTGCTGGAAGAGACGCAGCGCCGAGCGGGTCTTGGGCCCCAGAAGTCCGTCGGTGTCGTCCTTGTAGAGGCCGAGCCGGGCCAGCCGGTTCTGGATGTCGATCACGGTATCGCGCGAGATGGGCTGATCGTCGTCGGGCGCCGCCTGCTGGACGCCCGGGCCGCCCGCGATCTGGCGGGCGAGGATGCCGACCGACAGCGCGTAGAGTGTGGACCGGTTCCAGTTCATCACCGCCTTGAAGTTGGGATAGAGGATGAAGGCGGGGCCGCGGAAGCCGGCCGGCAGAAGGATCGACGCGGGCTCGTCGGAGGCGGGCAGGGCACCGCCGCCCGCTCTCTTCACGCCCATCGCCGCCCAGGCCCTCACCGGTTTCTCGACGGTGCTGTCGGCCTGGTCGAGCGGGAAGCCCTTGGGCAGGAAGACTTCCTCGCTCGACGGCAGGCCGGGTTTGAAACCGATGCCGCGCAGAAAGTTGGCGGCCGAGGCGAAGGCGTCGGGCAGGTGCCGTCGCGGTCGACCGCCCACTTGGTGAAGGTCGACGGCATGAACTGCATGTTGCCCATGGCGCCGGCCCAGGAGCCGCGCATCTGCTCGCTGGTCATTTGGTTCATGTTGAGGATGCGCAGCGCCTGCACGGTCTCGTTCGAGAAGAAGGCCGTGCGCTTGGTCATGCAGGCGAGCGTCGCCACGGAGCGCACGACGCGGAAGTCGCCCATGAAGGTGCCGTAGTTGGTCTCGACGCCCCAGAAGGCCATGATGTACTGCGGCGGCACGCCGTACTCGGCCTGCAGCGCATCGAGCAGCGTGCGGTGCTGTACCATCCGCTGCTGGCCCTTGACGATGCGGTCGGCCGTCACCGTGCCGCCGACATACTTGCCGTAGGTCAGCGAGAACTCCGGCTGCCGCCCGTCGAGGTCGATCACCTTCTGGTCGGGCGTCAGGCCCTGGAACGCCTTGTCGGCGACGGAAGCCGGCACGCCCTGGCGCGTCGCCTCGGCCTTGATGCCTTGGAGGCAATCGCGGAAGTCGCCGCCCACCTGAGCAAAGGCGGGGGCCAAGGCCGGAGTTGAAAGGAGTGCCGTCGTTGCGGCGAGGAGCGTCAGTTTTGTGAAGGGGGTCATGGCCGTGAGGATATCACGAGCCGGCGACGGTCAACCCTTCAATTCTCACGGTCGGGGCGTTGGTCGAGCTC
>LNFM01011858.1_pt1 | contig 11682 bp, 8 predicted proteins | sample 596031 | NCBI WGS metagenome assembly LNFM01 (sample SAMN04254537, study PRJNA301005) | activated carbon metagenome | isolation source: dual media filters at the Ann Arbor, Michigan drinking water treatment plant | place: USA: Ann Arbor | reverse complement strand
CCTGACAGAGATAACACTTTCGATATGCTACTATAGATTGCATATCGATGATCTCCGCTCCTTCAGAGGCACTCAGTCCGACAGGCTGCTAGAGCGTGATCTTCATTGATTGAAGCACCAAGTAAACCTCACCCTGAGAGCCTGTGACTTTTTCGATAGTCGTTTTTTGGCGATCGATGAGGTCGCTACTGCGAACTTTTCTGTCGTCCTGAGTGAGGCGCGGTTTACCGCGCCGTAAGCGAAGGACCTCATCGCCGCGTGGTACCAGTGTACTCTGGAACTTCTGGCGATGAGATCCTTCGCTTACGGCGCTTGCTTCGCAAGCGCCTTTGCTCAGGATGACAGGAAGGGGGGGCGACAGAGTTCAATAACGTCACGCGCTCTGGGGAGTGGCCGTCAGGCCGCGTCTCGAAGGGTAGCGACAGACCTGCCTTCGGCCGACTAAAGGGCGAAGGTTACTTCGCCGGAATCGAGACGCCACGCTAAGCGCGGCTCCTCAGGGTGAGGTGATTCTTTGGTGCTTCAATCCAAGAGGTCACGCTTTAGAGTTGCCGTGCGACCGCCGCGCCATGGCGCGGTGCGGCGCCGTGCAAGGGAGTGATGGATGATCAGCAGGATGGGCAGGAAGCTCTGGATCGGTGCCGGCCTCCTCGGCCTGCTGGTTGCCGGGCTCGCGGCGATTCCCTCCTTTGTCGATGCCGATGCCTACAAGCCCGAGATCATCGCCCAGGTGAAGCAGGCGACCGGCCGGGAGGTGACGATCGACGGGCCGATCGGCCTCTCGCTGTTGCCCGTACCCGAGGTCACCCTGGTCGGGTTCCGCGTTGCCAACGTGACCGGCGCCGACGAGGCAGACATGGTCGTGGCGCGGTCGATCGTCGTTCGCCTGTCGCTGCTCGGCCTTCTGACCGGCGAGGTGCGGCCCGCCGAGGTGATCGTGAAGGAACCCAGGATCGTCCTGCAGATCGACGCTGCTGGGCAGCCGAACTGGCAGTTTCCTGCCGCGCCTGGATCCCGGCCCGTCCCGCTCCCCCGTATCGTCGTCGACAAGGGCGCGCTGACCTTCCGGGATGCCGGGTCGGGTCTCTCCATTGTCGCGGCAAACGCTTCTCTCTCCGCGTCGGCCGATTCCATGGACGGACCGCTTTCCTTGACCGGAGGCGCCACCGTCAACGGCGTGCCGATGTCGATCGAGCTCGCCGTGGGGAAGAAGGGGTCTGCCACGGGCGGCGACGGTCATCCGCTCGATCTCGCCCTTCGGGCGGCCGGTGGCAGGCTGGTCTTTGCCGGGGCCACCAGCGAGCTCGGCCCCGACGCACGGCTGAGCGGCAAGGCGTCCGCCTCGGCGGACAACCTCGTGGCCTTTGCGCGCGCGCTGCTCGCGATGGCCGGCCGGCCGCAACCTCAACTGCCTCCCCTGCTGGCGGGACGGTTCAGGTTCGACGGCTCGGTCGAGCTGTCGGCCAAGGCAGTCGCCGCAAAGGACTTCACGCTGGCCCTGGGCGATGACGGCGGCACCGGCTCGCTCGCCGTGGCGTTGACGCCGCATCTTGTGGTCGACGCGAAATTTGCGGCGCCGCGGCTCGACCTCGACCGCTGGCTGGCAGGCCTCGCGCTCCCCGACGAGCTGAAGGAGGCCCCGACGCCTGCAACTCCCGGGGCCGCCGCCACCACCGCGACCGCGACCGCAGCTCCGCCCGGCGCGAGCTGGCTGGCTGCTCTCTCCGGCACCCTCGCCCTCGACATCGACGAGGTCGTCTACCGGGGCAAGGCGGTGCGCAAGCTGGGCCTCGCGCTTCAGGTTCAGGACGGCCTGGTCGCCGTGCCGCGATTCAACGTCAGCCTGCCGGGCGACCTCACCGTGCAGGCGACTTCCACCCGGTCGGGCGATCGGGCGCGCCCGACCGTGTCCGGCAGCTTCAGCCTCGAGGGGCACAAGCTGCGCGAGACGTTGTCGTGGCTCGACGTCGACGTCTCGTCGATCCCTGCCGACAAGCTCAATCGGGTCGGCATGAAAGGGCGCATGGGCTCGCAGGCCGGCACGATCACGGTGAGCGATGCCGCCTTCGAGCTGGACGACCTGGTCGGGACCGGCGGCATCCACGTGACCTTCGCCGTGCCCCTGTCGGTCGTCACCCACATCGAGCTCGCCAGGGTCGACCTGGATCCCTACCTGCCGCCGGCCGACAGCGTGCCGGCGGGATTTCGTTTCCCGGTCGACAAGGTCACGCCGATTCTCGCCCTGCTCGGGCCGTCGATCGGGCTGAAGCTGAAAGTCGGCCGCATCGACTGGAAGGGCGAGGCGATCTCCGGAGTGGAGCTCGATGTCGCCCGCGCCGCCGGCACGCTCGAGCTCGACAAGCTCGCGGTCGCCGATCTGGGCGGGGCGCGGGCAAGCCTGCGGGCAGCGATCGCCAACTACTGGACGAAGGAGCCGAAGGCCAACGTCGTCTTCGAGTTCCGCGCGCCCGACATCGATCGGGTGCTGAAGCTCGTCGGGCAGCCGCCGTCTTGGGTCGGTCCGCTCAGCATGAGCGGCGGCGTGAGCGGGAGCTGGGAGAAGCTCGCCGTGAAGGACTTCGCCCTCGACGCCATGGGCTGGCATGTGCTGGCGAGCGGCGCGCTGGCCGCGCCCGAGGCGAAGGCTGGCGGTGCCATCACGCGGGCCTCGTGGAAAGGCAGCGTCAGCGTCAACGGGCAGGCGATCGAGACCGCGATCGAGGCGGACCTGTCGGGCGCCAAACCGGTGATCGACGCAGATCTCAGGACCGGCATGCTCGACTTCAGCGCTCTCACGGCGCGCCGTCGCGGCGCCGCGCACGCGACGACCGGCTCGGGCTCCGACCCGATCGGCACGCCGCTGCGCAGCGTCGACGGCTCGCTGAAGGTGAGCGCCGCCGGCGTGGGCGGCACCCTCGTGCCGCTCGGCAAGGCCGAGATCGCCGCGACGCTGAAGGATGGGGTGCTCGCCATCTCGCGCTTCACGGGCGGCTTCGATGGCGGCACGATCGCACTGTCAGGGGTCATCGACGGCAGCAAGCCGTCGCTCTCGTTCGACCTGAAGGGCGAGGCGAGAGGGATAGACATCGCCCAGGTACTGCGCCGCCAATCGGGCAGCAACGAGATCGGCAGCCTCATCAGGATCGCGATATCGGGCCGACTCGACGCGACCGGGATCACCCTGCGCGGCGCCGGAACGACCGTCGCCGAACTCCGGCGCTCGCTGGCCGGCAGCGCCGACATCATGGGTCATGTCCAGGCGCGCGCCGACAGGTTCCTGGCCCTGCTCGGCTCGGCGGCGACCGGCGCCGCGGGCGGCGCCATCGACATGACCGTCGGCACCATCATGAGCGCGCTCGGCGAGCGGGGCGGTGTCGGGGTCGGCAATCTCCTCAATGCGATCTCGCTGGTGCTGTACCGCTACGTCAACCACGACAACGTGCTGGCCGGCCATCTCGATGTCGCCGCCGGCCTGATGACCGACCGCAACCTGACTTTGCGCGGCAACGGCGTCACGGCCGGCATCGTCATGCGCACGGACCTGGCGCGCGCCACGACCGATACCACGGTCAGCTTCGTGCTGGCCGAGGTGCCGTCGGCGCCCTACCTGATCGTCACCGCCAAGGGGCCGATCGCCGCGCCGTCCTTCCACGCCGTGCGCGGATCGGCCCCCGATCCGCCCGGTGTCCTCGACAAGCTGCCGCGCCTGCCTTCCGTGACCTTGCCGAGCATTCCCCTGCCGCGCGTCCCGCTGCCGCACATTCCCAACCCGTTCGGCCGGTGAGCACGATCACCAGGTGTTGACGTTGGGGCGCTTCTTTCCGGTGCGTGGCGGCACCGGCGGGGCGGCCCGCAGGCCGCTCAGGATCCAGCGCCGCGTGTTGGCCGGATCGATGACGTCGTCGAGGCTGAGGAAGCGCGCGATGTTGGTCGCCTTGCCGCGTTCGTAGAGGTCGGCGACGAGGGACTGGTAGCGCGCGCCGCGTTCGGCGCTGTCGGCGATGGCGGCGAGCTCGTTGCGGTAGGCGAGCTGCACGGCGCCCTCCAGGCCCATGGCCCCGATCTCGCCGGTGGGCCACGCCACCGAGAAGTAGTTGTTGCCGTGAAAGCCGCCGCCGCCCATGGCCTGGGCGCCCAGCCCGTAGGCCTTGCGCAGCACCACCGTGAAATACGGCACCGAGATGCTGGCGCCCGTCACGAACATGCGACAGACATGGCGCACGGCGGCACGTTTCTCGGCCGGCGGCCCGACCATGAAGCCGGGCGTGTCGCAAAGCGAGAGGACCGGCAGGTCGAAGGCGTCGCACAGCTCGACGAAGCGCGCCGCCTTGTCGGCTTCGTCGGAATCGATGGCGCCGCCCTGGTGCGACGGGTTGTTGGCGATCAGGCCGAGCGGCCGGCCTTCGATCCGCACCAGCGCCGTCACTAGGCCGAGCCCGAAGTCGCGGCGCAGCTCGAGCACCGACCCGGTGTCGGCCAGCGTGTCGATCACGGCGCGCACATCGTAGGCGCGCAGTCGGCGCTCGGGGATGATGTGGCGCAGCAGGCGCTGGTCCGCGCACTGCCAGCCGGCGACCGGCCCTTGGAAGAAGGCGAGGTACTTCCTGGCGAGCCGGACGGCTTCCGCCTCGTCTCTGGCGACGATGTCGACGACGCCGTTGGGTGCCTGGACGGATACCGGCCCGACTTCCTCGGCCGCGAACCGTCCGAGCCCGCCGCCCTCGATCATCGCCGGCCCGCCCATGCCGATGGTCGCATTCTCCGTGGCGATCACCACGTCGCAGCAGCCGAGCAGAGCGGCGTTGCCGGCGAAGCATCGTCCGGAGACGATCCCGACCAGGGGCGCGAGGCCGCTCAGCCGGGCGAAGTGCCAGAAGGTCATGTTGGCGAGATTGACCGGTGCCGGCGCGTCGGATTCGCCCGGCCGGCCGCCGCCGCCTTCGGCGAAGATCACGACCGGCAGGCGCGCCTTCTCGGCGATCTGGAACATGCGGTCGTGCTTCTTGTGGCCGTGGAAGCCCTGGGTGCCGGCGAACACCGTGTAGTCGTAGGCGAGCACGAGGCAGCGGCTCCGGTCGTCGCCGAACGAGGCGCTGTTGATCGAGCCCAGCCCGACGATCACCCCGTCGGCCGGGCTCATGTCGATCAGCTCCTGCTCGGAGCGGCGCTTGCGCTGGGCGGCGAGCGCCAGCGCGCCGTACTCCACGAAGCTGTCGGGATCGCACAGATCGGCGATGTTCTCCCGGGCGGTGCGCTGACCGGTCTTGCGCCGGCGCGCCACCGCTTGCGGGCGCGCGGCGTCGAGCGTCGCGGCGTGCGTCCTGATCACCTCCGCGAGATCGGGCCGGATGCGATCGAGGTCGACGGATTCCTCCGTCGCGAGATATTCGGCGCCGACATCCCCGGGCTCGATGAACATGAGCTTCTGGCCGCGCTCTGCGATCTCGCCGGCCGCGGCGGCGATCCTGGCGATCACGCCGCTGGTGCCGGCGACGAGGAGATGCTCCATCTTCATCGCCTCGAGCACCGCCACCTTGTCGCCTGCCCGAACCCTGTCGCCTTCGGCGACCTCGATGCTGACGATCCGCGCCTGCATGGGCGCCGTCACCGCGTCGGTCCCCGGCGGATGGGGCACGACGGCGGCGGTCGTCGCCATCGTCGCCGGGGCTTGCGACCCGTCGAAATACTGCCGGCGGTGCGACGTCGCGCCGACGTTCAACGCGGCGATGTTGTCATCGACGAAGCGCGTGTGGACGTTGCCGGAGACGAAATCGGGATGGCGCAGCAGGCTCTGCAGGAAGCCGATGTTGGTGTCGACGCCCTGGATGCGAAACTCGCCCAGCGCCTGGTAGGCCTTGGCGGCCGCATCCTCGAAGCGGGTGGAGGGGGCATGGGCAATGACCTTGGCGAGGAGCGAGTCGAAACTGACGCTCGGCGCGTATCCCTGGTATCCGAAGGTGTCGACGCGTATGCCCGGCCCGGAGGGAATGTCGAAATGGGCCAGCGTGCCGGCCGAGGCATGGACGTCTCCCCGGGCATCCAGCGTCTCCATGTTGACGCGAACCTGGATCGCGAAGCCGCGTGGCGCCGGCAGCCGATCCTGCGTCAGCCCGAGCGCGTCGAGCGATCGGCCGGCCGCCAGCTCGAGCTGCGTCCTCACGAGGTCGATGCCGGTGACCGCCTCGGTGACGGTGTGCTCGACCTGGAGCCGCGCGTTGGCCTCGATGAAGGCGAAGGACGAGGGGGCGGCTGCGTCGACGAGAAACTCGAAAGTGCCGAGGCTGGTGTAGCCGACCGCGCGGGCAAGGCGCAGGGCATGGTCCACGAGACGCTCGCGCACGCTTGCCGTCAGCCACGGGCTGGGGGCGATCTCCACCAGCTTCTGGTGGCGGCGCTGGATGCTGCACTCGCGCTCGCCGAGCTGGACGATCGTGGCATCGTCGCCGGCCACCTGCACCTCGACATGGCGCGCACGACGGATCAGCCGCTCGACATAGACTCCGGCAACGCCGAACGCCGCGTGCGCCTCGGACCGGCAGCGGGCATAGGCCTCCGGCAGGTCGGCCGCTGCCTGCACCGCGCGCATGCCGCGACCGCCGCCGCCGGCGACGGCCTTGATCATCACCGCGCCACCGGCGCCCAGGCCGGCGAGGAAGGCGGCGGCCTCGTCCAGGCTGGTCGCGCCCGACGATCCCGGCAGGACCGGCACGTCGAGGCTGACGGCGAGGTTTCGCGCCTGCACCTTGTCGCCGAATACGTCGAGCACTTCCGGCCGCGGCCCGACGAAGACGATGCCCGCGCGGGCGCAGGCCCGCGCGAAGGCGGCGTTCTCGCTGAGGAAGCCGTAGCCCGGATGGATGGCGGTGCAGCCGGTCTCCCGGGCAAGCGCCACGATGGCGTCGATATCGAGATAGGCTGCAGCGCCGCGGCCGGCCAGCGGACGGGCCTGGTCGGCCTTGCGGACGTGCAGCGAGGAAGCGTCGTCGATGGAATGCACGGCGACGGTCTCGATCCCGAGTTCCGCCGCCGCCCTCAGGATGCGCACCGCGATCTCGCCGCGGTTGGCCACGAGCAGCCGGCGGAGCCCCGCCGGCCGGCTTGCCGCGTCGATCACTGCTTTCCGATTCCTGCCTTCTTGAGAACCTCGGCATTGAGCTCGCCTTCGTGGGCGATCTTCTTGCGGAAGGCGACCGAGTCGAGCACCTCGATGTTTCCTTGGCCGAGCAGGTGCGCCTTGGTCTTGGGGTCCTCCGTCGCCGCCACGACCGCCTTGTAGAGCGTGTCGATCACCGGCTGCGGCGTCTTGGCGGGAGCGACCACGCCGGTCCAGAACGAGGTGGCGAAGCTCGGATAGCCCGACTCGGCGATCGACGGCACGTCGGGCAGGTCGCGCCAGCGCACCGTCGTCGACACCGCGAGGGCCTTCAGCCTGCCGGACTGGATCAGCGGCAGGGCATTCGGCGTGTCGAACGCGACGTCGACCTCGCCGGAGAGCAGCGCGGCCTGCGCCGGCGCCGCGCCGGCATAGGGCACGTGCACCATGCGGGCGCCGATGGTCGCGCCGAGCAGCTCGAACGAGAGATGCGCGAGGTTGCCGATGCCGCCCGTGCCGTAGTTGATCGAATCGGGCTTGCTGGTCGCGAGCTTGACGAAATCTGCGAAGGTGGCGACCGACTTGGTTTTCGGGTTGCTCGGATTCACCACCAGCACGAAGGGTGCGGACACCACCATCGCCACCGGCGTCAGATCGACCAGCGGGTCGTACTTCATGTCCTTGTAGAGCAGATGATTGGTGGTCATCGTGCTGGCGTTGCTGATCAGGATCGTGTAGCCGTCCGGCGCCGCCCGGGCGACCATGGTCGCCGCGATGCTGCCGTTGGCGCCGGCGCGATTCTCGACAACGACCGGCTGGCCGAGGCGCTGGCGGAGATCCTCGGCGAGGTAGCGCGCCACGAGGTCCGTGGAGGCACCCGGCGAGAAGCCGACGATGAACCTGATCGGCTGGGAAGGGTAGCTCTGCGCCCCGGCGGAGGCGGCAGCAAGGCCGATTGACGCGAGCGCAAGCAGCAGGCCCGACAATCGTCTCGAAACGGCGATCATTCGACATCCTCCGGGGTTGATTATCTTGGCTGGCGCGGCAGTATGGGATCGTGTAATTTAATGGTCAACCAGCAAGTAAGTGACGCTCTTGCCGAGGCCCTCGCCATCGCCCGCGCGCCGCACCCAGGAGGATCGCCGCGAGGAATCCGATCGGCGAATTCTGCGCGCGGCGACCCGCCTGATTGCCCGCAACGGCTCGGCCGGCACGAGCGTGGCCGAGATCGGGCTCGCCGCCGGCTACAGCCGCGGTCTGCCCAGCGAGCGCTTCGGCACCAAGGACGCGCTGTTGCGCAGCGTGGTCGCCACCATCGAGGAGGCGTTCCAGGCCCGCCTGGCCCTCGATCTCGGCGACAAGAAAGGCCTCGCGGCGGTGGAGGCGCGCATCGGGGCCCACCTGGACGGCGCGTCGAAGGGCGCCGCCGGCGTGCGCGCCCTGTACCTGCTCTACATGGAGTCGCTCACCGTGGCGCCCGACCTGCACGCGCAGATCGCGCAGATGGGCCACGACAACCGCGACGGGCTCGCCGCCCATCTGCGCGAGGCGCAGCGCCTGGGCGAGATCGATCGCGACATCGACCCGAAGGCCCATGCGATGGTGATCCTCGGCGCCATCCGCGGAATCATCACCCAATGGGTGATCGACCCGGGCGCCGTCGACCTGCAGGAAGCCAAGGCCGTCCTGGTATCCATGGTGCGGCGGCTGGCCGGTCGGCCGCGCAGCGGGCGATGACCGGCCTGACCTGCTCGTCGCCCTTGCGGTTGCCAGGCCTTCAGCCGTGGTCTCCGTCGACAGCAGGAGTCTCCGATGGTCGGCCCGGCAGGATTCGAACCTGCGACATAACCGTTATGAGCGGCTCGTTCTAACCACTGAACTACGGACCCCCGATCGACCCGCGCGGGCAGCCTCGTGTCGTTCCGGAGAGGTCGCCCTTGTAGCCCGTTCGGCGGGCATGGTGCAGGCCTTGCGAAGCAAGCCGGCGTTAGACGGGGCCTTGGTGGCTGGCGTGTTTCAGCGGTTCGACCGAGGCAGCCAGAGCCAGCTTGTGTGGCGAGACTTTCCCCAGCGCCAAGGGAGTAGGTAAACTCGATGAGGGTCACCTCACTGGAAGAGGGCAGCGTGCATGGAAGCCAGAGAAGCGGTGAAGCAGGCGAAGCTGTATCTGGCAGACCTGCTTCAGGACGAACAGCCATCGAACATCGGGTTGGAAGAGATCGAAAAGGAGGGTGCCATCTGGCGCGTTACGCTCGGGTTCTCGCGCCCATGGAACCAGGCGCCGCTCTTCAGCCCTCCTGGAGGGAAGCCAACGGGCCGCAGTTTTCGGATGCTGACAATCGACGATAAGACAGGGGAGGTGCTGTCAATGAAGAAACACGAAGAAGTGGGCCTTTGACGCGGTTGCTCATCGACGCAAACCTGCTGGTGCTGCTCGTCGTCGGGTCGGCGAACACGCGTTACATCGCCGGGCACAAGAATCTCGGAGCGTACGAGGTCGACGACTATCACCGGCTCGTGGCGCTGCTGGGGCATGTCCAGGAGCTGGTTTTCGTGCCTAATGTGCTGACGGAGACCTTCAACCTGGTCCGCCAGGTCGGCGAGCCTCTGAAGTCGGAGCTTACGGCCCATTTCGGTGTGATGCTGAAGCAAGTTGGCGAGGAGTATGTTCCGAGCGCAGAAGTCGTGGACGATGACGGGTTCGATCGCTTGGGTCTGACCGACTCGGTGATCCTCAAGGTGATGCAGACAGGGGCCATCCTGCTCACGGCAGACATTGCCCTGTATCTGGCAGCTGCAACGGCGGGCTTGCCTGTCTGCAACTACAATCACATTCGTGATCGCGATCCGGGCTTCAATCCATGGGCGTCATAACCCGGCGAGGCCAGCCTGGCTCTCGGGTGGTAGGCCCGGCAGGAGTGCAGAAACCCTGTGAAATTAACGGTGTAGGCTGACTACCCGAGTGATCCTTTAACATTGATTCTTAATGCTTTTCCGCCAAAGTGACTAATTGGCTAGCCTGGATTTCCACGGACCGCAGCCTTGCGACGTGGGAATCCAGGCTAGACAACATGATAGCAGGCTGGGGACTTCCTATTGGAGACTTTCGATAACGCGCGCCTGAGGCATCTTCGCGATGCAATGCTTGCCTATCTCTACGAGAGAGGTGCTGGAACCTCCTTTTGGGGGGATTCGATCGAAAACATTACCCATGCCCTTGGTATGACTGGGAATGAGTTCGGCAGGGTGGCCAACCTTCTGCAGCACCAAGGCATGCTTAGCCCGACAGCACCAAGGGGGAGCCTCGGACTAAGCCCTGCTGGCCAATCGGAGGCTGAACGTCTCGGGCCAAAAGTCGCATTTCGGGAGCCATCCGTACAAACCTCATCTCACGTTCATGTTGGCGACAACATGCAAGGGGTGATTCAGATCGGTGGAGCACACTCCAACCTGTCTGCCACTGTTCATGTCGAGCAATCTATTGCCTATCGGATTCTCGATGAAGTCGAGCAGGCTGTCAGACATTCGAACTTGGCGCCGGATAAGAAATCGGAAGCCACGGAGTTGGTTTCATCGCTGCGCACCGGCCTCAAGGGGCGCATAGCGTCGGCCACGAACAAAGCCCTTGCGACGGCAGTTGATGCGCTCCTAAAGAGCGTCGGTAGCGAAGCGGGCAAGAAGCTGCTGGAGTACATTGCGCGGGCCACCACTTGACAATTAAGCACTGGGGCCAAGGATCAAAGTCGGGTCCGTTCCAGGGCGGACCGACCTAGGATGGCCGAGACGGTCGGCTGAAGAAAGCACCAGTCATTCGTCGAGCAAGTACGAAACGAACTCTTCAGTGAAGTTGTACTGAGGCGGATCGTCAAAGCTGGTGCGATAGATCGCACTTGCATGCTGCATGATCGTCATCACTGAGTAAATGGCCGCGTGACGCTCAGGAGAGTACTGGAAAATGTTCTCCCCGCCTGTACCAAAGGCCATCCCCTCGCGCATCACAATGAAGCGGCGGGTGAGTGGTGCACCGCGAAGATCTTCGCGCATCTCAGCTATGAGCTTGGGGGCTTTCTTCTCAAGGTCAGAGTACGGCTTGGCTCTTCGGACCTCAAATCCATAAGCCTCTAAAGCTGCCATGTGCTCGGCAATGTTCTTCCACTCTTGCAGTCTAACCACGGGAAACGCAGACTCATCATCATCGATCAGTTTAGCGTGTGTCTGGCACAGCCAAATCCCATTGGAGATGTCGCTTCGCTGATCACTTGTCATCGCGGCGTCATACCTGGCCCCACCAGGTGAAGCGGCCGCGATATGGGCCGCGACGCCGACGTTAGTGACACCTTCAGCGCTATCAGGGCCAGACGTAGGCCGCCGGCAGTCCGGGCATGAACACTTCATGCCGGCTCGCTTCGCGAGGCGGTCGACGACCGAAGAACTGAAGCTGTCGCGAGGCAGGTAGCTCACTCTCAATGTTTGTTGGCGAGTGAACAGAGGCTTACTAGCCTGGATTTCCATGGAGAAGGATTAGCCTAACAAGAGCGTCGCTTGGAGAGACTATTGAATGATGCGCAGGGATCGGCCTTGCCACCACG
>LNFM01003389.1_pt1 | contig 11682 bp, 13 predicted proteins | sample 596031 | NCBI WGS metagenome assembly LNFM01 (sample SAMN04254537, study PRJNA301005) | activated carbon metagenome | isolation source: dual media filters at the Ann Arbor, Michigan drinking water treatment plant | place: USA: Ann Arbor | reverse complement strand
CGCTCGAAATGGCCGAGCTTTTCATTTTTCATATGAAGGATGATGATCGGCAGGCGATATTGATCGCGCCGCACAAGGTTCTGGGCCTGATGCGCAAACATCTGCCGGACGACATCCGACAACGGCTGATTGCCGAAATCGACAAGGATTATGCCGGGCGCACGGCCTTGGACGTGGCAGAATTGCTGGACAAGCATGAGGCATGAAATCCATCGTCGGCCTGATCCTTCAATCCGCTAACATCAACGAATGATTGATCAAAATTGTTCAGGGCAGAATGATCGTTCCACTTCGCCCGGCCATAACGCGATCCACCTGATCCAGTGATCCAATGACTGACGGCCTCCCGGTCGTCTTGGCAAACTGGACTGCGGCCTGAACTTTCGGACCCATTGATCCCTCGCCGAAACAATACCCGTTTAGGTCGCCAGCATGGGCTTCGCGAATGAGGCGCTGTTTTGTAGTACCCCAATCAAGATACACTCCATCAACATCAGTAAGGATTACCAACTTTTCAGCCACGAGCTTTTCAGCGAGCAAGGCCGCTGCAAAATCTTTATCGACCACTGCCTCCACGCCCTCCATGGCGCCCGCCGATGTCTGACGGACTGGAATTCCGCCACCGCCGCAACAGATTGTGATAGCATTTGAGGTAACCAGCTGTTCGATCACCTGAAGTTCGACAATGGCAACAGGCTTTGGCGATGCAACGACCCGCCGCATCGATTCACCATCGGCGGCGAAGGTCCAGCCATTGGTCTTTGCCAATTCAGCAATATCTTTTTCGTTATAAACGGGACCGATCGGCTTCGTCGGATGATCGAACGCCGGATCGGCCGGATCGATCACGGTCTGCGTCAGGATGGCTGCAACGACCCGGTCTGGTCGCGCATTTCGCAACTCCTGCGCAATGACATAACCGATCATCCCTTGCGATTCAGCGCCCAGCATATCGAGCGGATAAGGCGGGACCGCTCGATAGGCGTCGGCCTCAAGCGCGAGCAGCCCGACCTGTGGGCCGTTGCCATGCACAATGGCAACCTCGTGACCATCGCACGCCTTTGCAAGCGCCGCCGCGGCAGCGCGCATGTTTCGCCTCTGGTTTTCGGCGGACAATATCTCGCCGCGCTTGAGGAGCGCGTTGCCGCCGAGCGCGAACACGATGCGCATGGTTCAGTTCGCCAAAGCTTCAGCGACAGCGCGTTGACCGCGCGGTTCCTGCTGTGTGATGCAATGCACGTTTCCGCCACCAAGCAGAATCTCCCGACCCGGTACGGTCATGATATTTCTTGACGGGAATAAAGAGGCCAGCTTGGCCTTGGCTAAAGCATCATTCGGATCATTGAAACAGGGCATAACGACGACGTTATTGGCGATATAGAAATTGACATAGGACGCGGCCAGGCGATCCCCTGCGACACGCGGCAATGTTCCGGGCACATGATCAACGCCTGCGGCTTCTTCGGCAGTGATGAGGATTGGGCTGGGCTGGAGAAGCTTGTGCACTTCGAGCGGGCGACCTCGCGCATCGCGCATCGCCTCCAAACGCTCGAGCGCGGCGACGGAGATTGGATATTGCGGATCGGATGGATCATCAGTCCATGTCAGCACGATGGTTCCAGGTGCCACAAAGCGGCAAAAATTGTCGATATGCCCGTCGGTCTCGTCGAGATAGACGCCGTCCTGCAGCCACAATATCTTGCCCGCGCCCAGATAGTCGCACAACAGCTTTTCGATATCGGCCCGGCTCTTGTCTGGATTGCGATTGGGATTGAGCAGACATTGTTCGGTAACCAGTACGGTGCCTTCGCCGTCGACGTCGATAGATCCACCTTCGAGGATGAAATCGGGCGCATAACGATCGTCGCGTTCAAGCTCGGCGACCTTTTCGCCGACCAGATCGTCCTGATCCCAGGGGTAATACAGTCCTCCGCGCAAGCCCCCCCATGCGTTGAATTTCCAGTCTATCGCCCGCACATCGCCGCTATCGTTTACAACAAAAGTCGGGCCACAGTCCCGGATCCAGCTGTCATTGCTGGTCATCTCTACAACGCGGATAGAAGGCGCGAGCATTTCGCGGGCGATGACATATTGCGTGGGCGATACGCAGACCGTTACAGGCTCGCCTTCTGCGATGGCCTCTGCAACTGCGGCAAAGGCATGCTGCGCTGGTTTTGCACCGCCGCGCCAGTTGTCGGAGCGTTCGGGCCACAGCATCCAGCAGCCAACATGCGGCTCCCATTCCGCTGGCATGCGAAACCCGTCAGCGCGCGGGGTGCTGGTAAGCAGACTAGGCATGCTTGTTGGCCAAAACTGCATCCAGGGCTCCGCGATGTTGCCTTCGAACAATGATTTCGCCGACGATTAGCGTGAGCAATACCCCGCCGACAACCGCGCTAGCATATATCGGATCAAATTCGCCCGGCTTGTAGATGAAGAACAGGATCGCCTGAGCGATGAAGGCCATACAGATCACGCTCATCGTCACCGCGACTCCGTAGCCGCCAGGCACCCGATAGGGGCGATGGAGCGTGGCATCGAGGCGGCGGAGTTTGAGGAACGACAGAAACAGCAGGAAATAGGGGAGCAGGAACACCACCGAGGAGAATGCGAATGTCGTCCAGAACAAATCCTCTGCAGTCTTGGCGAGCAACCCGTAGAGGATCAATACGGCCGTGCTGATCAGACCGCACAGCACCGCTGCACTCGCGGGCGTCTTGTAACGCGGGTGAAGCTTTCCGAACGTCTTGGGAAAGTCGCCCCGGTCTGCTGCCTCCGCCGCCGACCGGTTGGCGCCGATGGTCCATGTCACCATATTGGCGATCAACGAATAGAGTGCCATGATGCCCAATATGAGGACCGCTGCTGCTCCGAACTGGCTTTCGCCGAACAGCCGCCGGAAAGTATCGGTCAGTCCCTCGATCAGCCCGATGTCCTCAAGCGGCAGTGCAAGCAATATGCCTACCGTCGCGAAGATGTAGAAGAAGGAAATGATTGCGCCCGACCGGATGATTGCACGCGGCACGTCGCGGGCGGGATTGTCCATCTCTTCGCCCGCTCCGGACATCAACTCGAAGCCCAGATAATTGTAAAGAATAACAGGCAGAAAGGCGAGGCTCGCCCCCCAGCTGGGTGTCATGGTGTCCAATGTGAAGCTGTTGGCAACGCCGTTGCGGATCGCAAAGACAATGCCGCCGGTGCCGATTGCAAGCATGATGATCACTTTGCACGCAGCCCCGATATTCGGCACCCATTTACCGACCTCAAGCGTGATAATGTTGATGCCGACTGTTAGCCATGTGAGCGCCAATGTGATTGCGATCTTCATCGTCAAACTCATGTCCGGTGCTACCAGTTCGGCAAAAATACCGGCGAAAAGGATGTAGACCGATGGCATCCAGAACGCGACGTTGACCCACCATAGCCAAGCCGTACGCCCCGCCCAGGCAGGGCCGAAAGCGCGACGCACCCATGCATATATTCCGCCCTCTTGCGGATAGGTGCTGCCGAGTTCGGCGGTGATCAGGCCATAAGGGATGAAGAAGAGGACTAGCGTGAACACCCACCAGAAGATCGACTGCACCCCGATCGCCGCAGAGGCGGCGAGCTGATCGACGATAAGGATCGCGCAGACGGTGAACAGCGTCATGTCCAGCCCGTGCAGGACTTTTCGGAAACGGGGTGCAGGGGGTTTTGGCGAGACGGACGTAACCATAAGGAGTCTCCTAAGCGGAAGTCTTCAGGAATTGATCGACCTGCTGGCGATGATAGGCGACGCGCTCGCCCGATGGTTGGTTCAACCGTGGATAGACGAAATGAACGAGCAGTCCTTTTTCGGTATGGAGCCTGTTTTCGGACTGGTCGTAGATAATTGATTGGAAACCATCCATGACGGCATCGGTCACTTCGACGCCGCGTGAAGCTGGCAGGCAGTGCATGAATTTCGCGTGCGGCGGAGCGAGGGCCAGCAGCGCTTCGTTCACTTGATATTTGGGCATGAACGCCTTTTGGCGGTCCGGAATTTCGGCTTCTTGTCCGATCCACCACCAAAGATCCGTGTAGATAAAGTCGGCGTCGAGCACGGCCGCTTTGACATCGTCGGTGATCGTCAGCGACCCGCCGGATGCTTCCGTGTTGGCATTGGCGATCGTCTGCCAAGCAGGCGGGGCCTGATATTGTTTGGGCGCTGCATGGGTAAAGTGCATCCCCATCTGTGTGCAGATCATCATCAGCGATGAGCAGACATTGGTCGCGTCCCCAATGAAGGTTACCCGCAGATCGCTCAATTTCTTGCCCGGTTCGGCATGTTCCAGCATCGTGAACACGTCACACACCACTTGGGTGGGGTGGTTGTAATCGGTCAGGCCGTTGAGAACGGGCACCGTTGCATTGGCGGCAAGGTCGAGCACGGACTGATGCTTCAGCGTCCGCGCCTCGATCACATCTACCATTCGGCTGATCACTTGCGCGGTATCTTTTATGCTTTCGCGTTGCCCCAGATGGATTTCGCCCGGTTTCAAATAGAGCGCATGCCCGCCAAGCTTCGTCATGGCGACCTCGAATGAAATGCGCGTCCGTGTTGAAGGCTCTTCAAAAATCATTCCGAGAGAAGCACCCGCAAGCAGTTTCGGGCATGCGCCTTCCTTGTCGGCCGCTTTCAACAGCCCAATCAGATCCATGATTCGCAGCAGCTCCTCCGGCTGAAAGTCCTGCGTGTCGATAAAATGGCGAAGTTGAGCGTGCATGACGGGCCTCATTAAATGATGGATCCTTGTCGCATCATCTCCTCGAGCACCCAATCAGGAAGAATGCGTAGGCGGGGCCGCAAGATTTCGCGGCGCTCCGGTCCATTACGTATGTCCGACGATACGCTCGATCTCTTAATGTCGAAGGCAATCCAGATGTCACTAGAAAGGGCGATTCATGACTGACACGCTTTCCCAACCGAAACCGACCGAGGCAAAGCCTGCCAGCCAAGTGCCGAGCATTGCCGATCTCGTGTTTTTGATAACCCGGACAGGATTCGAATTCGCGGTTCGACCGGTAGTCCCGTTCGACGAACCGGCGCTGGCCACATTGTTCAACCATGTCGATAAGGACGACATCCGGTTTCGTTTCCTGTCGCCGCGAAAGCCGGGGCATGAAATGTTCCAGGAACTGATCGACGTCGACCATGATCGCAAGGAAAGCTACCTGGCGATCGCCCCTGATGGAAGAACCATCATCGCCAATGCCATGGTCGCGGCAGATACGGCCAACGAGTGCGCCGAAGTCGCAATCGCGATGCACCGCGACTACAAAGGCAAGGGGGTTGGATGGACCTTGCTGAAATACATTGTCGAACAGGAACAGCGCAAAGGCGTAAAAAAGCTCCGGTCGATCGAAAGCCGGGAAAACCATGAAGCAATCGAACTTGAACGAGAAATGGGTTTCAAAGCCTCAAGCTATCCAGACGACGGATCACTCATCCTTCTGGAATTCGATCTGTCGCAAGGCAGCTCGTAAACGTTTCAAACAAAAGGAACATTACGATGAATGCGGTCACCGAAATCAAGGAAGAATTTCAAAGCAATCATGCAGATCAGCTAGTTGCAATTCGATCAGACATCGGACGGCTGCGCTCAGACATTGTCGCCTTGGGCGACGACCTGCTTAACAACGAAGCAGCGAAACAGAGGCGGAAGAAGCGACCCGGCAGCGACATTTGGGCGCATCGTTTCACGATACCTGAACCCCGCGAAATACGGCAACGCCAAATTGCCGGTGCAGCAATCGCGGGAGCAATTGTTCTTGCCGTTGGGGCTTTCGCTATTTGGTCATCGCAACGTGCGACAACTGCCTGACAGGTTGATTTCGATAAGTGGTGTCGAAGTGTCGTGCGGCGATGAACACCTGCCCAGCCAAAGGAGGAAATCATGATAATTCCCCATGACGCCTTGATGGTGGCCGTCGACGGCGCACGTAGGTCGCTGTCCCGCAACAGCGGTGCCGACCGCGAGCTGAAGCTGGAATTGCTCACCGAAGAGGAGCGAAAGGCCCCGTCGACCGTTAAAATGGGAGACGATAGACCCGCGCGCGCATTTCAAAGCAGCGGGCGGACACGCGGAACATTTGAGACAACAGACCTGCACCAACAGCAGGAGGATGAATTCAGCGAAAAAATGGCCGAACTGTTCAATTTCCATATGTATGCGAGCCAACGGGGAAGAATTTTAGTCGCACCCCCTGCGCATGCTTGGCCAATTTCGCCAGCATATGCACCCCGACATAAGGCAGCGGCTGATTGCCGAAATCGACAAGGATTATTGCGGGCGCACGGCGTTGGATGTGGCGGGATTGCTGGACAAGCATGAGGCATGAAATCCATCGTCACCCTGACGCTCAATCCAGCGATTGACGGCGCATGCGAAGCGCAAATGGTTGGCCCGACGCACAAGATCAGGACGAAGAATGATCGCTACAACCCCGGCGGCGGCGGGATAAACGTCGCGCGGGTGGTGCAGCGGCTGGGTGGCAAGGCGCTCGCGGTCTATTTGGCTGGCGGGGCAACCGGAGGGGTTATGGACAGCCTTCTGGACCATCATCAAATCGACCGGCGACGGATCGATATCTCAGGCCACACGCGGATCAGCCTCAACGTGCATGAACAGGAAAGCGGTCTGGAATATCGTTTCGTCCCCGAAGGGCCGGAAGTCAGCACGGCGGAAATTCAAGCGTGCATTGATGCCGTAGACTGCATCAAATGCGACTATCTGGTCATCAGCGGTTCCTTGCCGCGCGGTGCCCCCATTGACCTATATGCCATACTCGCGGCTGCGGCGGCAAAGCGCGGTGCGCGGGTCGTGCTCGATACGTCGGGTCCGGCGCTAGGCGCGGTGCTGAAGGGCGGGGATATCTTCCTCGTCAAACCCAGTCGCGGCGAGATGGAGAAGCTGGTTGGCAGGCCGCTGCCCACCATCAGCGACATTGAAAATGCGGCCCGCACGCTGATCAAAGCCGGACAATATCAAAATGTCGCGGTGACCATGGGCCATGAAGGGGCGCTGCTTGTGCACAAAGACGGCGCATTCGGCCTGCCCGCTTTGCCGGTCAAGGCCAGCAGCGCAGTGGGTGCCGGGGACAGTTTTGTCGGCGGCATGGTGTTCGCACTGGCATCGGGCAGCAGCATCGAAGAAGCCTTCCGGCTCGGCCTTGCCGCCGCAACCGCCACCGTCCTGTCGCCAGGTACCGATTTGTGTCAGAAGTCTGATGTTGATCGCCTACTGCAACAGGTGCCGCCCGCGCCTACATTGATGCCAGCAGGTCCTTGATCGACAGGAACGCAAAAGCTACCGAGCTATCGGCCACGCCATAGGGCAGGAACAGGTCGTCGCCCACGCGCATGCCGCCGCACGAATAGACGACATTGGGAACATAGCCCTCGCGATCCTCGTCGACAGTGGACAATATCGGCTGGCTGGTCCGGCCCAGCACTTTAGACGGATCATCCTTGTCGAGCAGCACTGCGCCTATTGAATATTTCCGGATAGCCCCAACACCGTGGGTCAGCAGCAGCCACCCCTCGTCAATTTCGATCGGTGCCCCGCAATTGCCGATCTGAACAAATTCCCATGGATATTTCGGTTCGAGCAACAATTTGCCGTTGCCCCAATTGCCGAGATCTTCCGATTCGATCAGATAGAGGTTCTTGCCGTCATGGCGACCGATCATCAGAAAGCGTCCGTCAAACATGCGCGGGAACAACGCCAGCCCCTTATTCGCCGCAGCCACACCTTCCAGCGGCATCAGATCGAAGCGCGTAAAGTCTGACGTCCGCAAAAGTTCGGACCTGATTTCGCGGCCCGAATAGGCTGTGTAGGTTCCAATCCATTCGATCGAGCCGTCGCTGTGCTCAAACCGGGTTAGCCGCAAATCTTCAAGCCCGTTGCGCTGCACGTCGGTAACCGGGAAAATCACTGTTCCGGATATTGAGCTACCGGGATTGCGGAATACCGAGACATAGTTTTCGCCGCTGCCATTGGACTCGGCAACGGTGTTGGCAGCCATCGCACAGCGTGGCTGGGGCACCAGTTCGAACTTGCGATCGGTCGTAACCACGCCCTCGCGAAAGGCAATCGAAGAAATATGTCCTTCGCCAACCGCTCGCAACGACACCAGTACCCTGAGAAATCCCTCGGAAAGCTCCCCCTGATCGGGATGCAGCGTGATGCTGGGGTTCATCAGCGCGGCCGCTGCATAGCTATATTCGTGGCAGAAATAGGCCCCGATCAGCAGCTTTTTTTCTTCCCTGAAACGGCGCCCGTCAAGTTGCAGATCTGCCTCAAGCTCCTCATATCGCTTCATCAGGATATCCTGCGTCTGCAAATGCCGCGATTCAAAGTCATGAAAAACCAGCGCCAATTCCGATCGCGCCGTACGCATATCGAGGGCCTTTACCTGCTCCACCAATTGCCGCATCCGGTCTTTTGTGGCCTGAGCGTTCCATGCGAGGTGAAACGGACGCAATACGACGCGCGAAGGATCGGCGCGCAAACGCAATGGAGATTGGTGCAGATGGAGCATCGCCAGGTTATCCCTTCTGAAAATCCGCCCCCATTTCCCTTTCTCTGTGCGTAAAGCGACCGCAGTCCAATCCGGGAATATACTATGCTGCCATCAGACTAGAGCAGTGATGCCAGTAAACTCACAACACCGTTCCGGCCAAGCGTTCGATTAGCGCCGTCAATGCCATGGCAGCTGCACCCCAGAATGTGACCCGGATCGTTGCGGGTAACATCGTGGCACCCCCGGACCGCGCCCCGACTGCACCGAGCATGGCCAGAAAGATCAGCGATGCCGCGGAAACGGTGATCATTATCATCGACATGGGCGTGAGAAATGTCGCTAGCAGCGGCAGCGCTGCGCCCACCGAAAATGTCGCCGCCGACGTCACCGCCGCCTGTACGGGCCGTGCCGATACAATCTCCGAAATACCAAGCTCGTCAAGCATATGGGTGCCTAGCTGATCCTTCGCCGCGAGCTGCCTTGCCACTTGTTCGGCGGTTTCGGCGTCAAGGCCGCGATCCAGATCAATTCGCACCAACTCCTAATGTTCGGCGGCCGGGTCCGCTTCCCGTTCGGCCCGCTCGCGCGCCATGTCGGCCTTTTCGGTGCCTGATTGCTAACTGACCGAAACATATTCGCCCGCAGCCATCGACATTTCTCCCGCCACCAAACCGGCGGTTCCTGCAATCAATATCTCGCTCTTGTCGGCTGCCGCCGCCGCAACGCCTGTGATCAGGCTGGCGGTCAAGACAATCCCGTCGTTTGCGCCCAGCACTGCTGCGCGCAGCCAGCCGATGCGGGCAACCAGATGGCTTTCGCGGTGAATATGGAGCCGCGTCATTGACCCAACGGCGGTGTCGTAACCGGAACTGGCGCATTCTCTTCGCCGCTTTCTTCAGCGGTAAAAGCGATACGCAACGCTTCGGAAAGGCTACGCACGCGCAGCTTTTCCATCATATTAGCGCGGTAGATCTCCACCGTGCGCGGCGAGATGCCAAGGTCATAGGCGATGGTTTTGTTGGGATAGCCTGCCACAAGTCCATTCAAAACGTCCCGCTCGCGCCCGGTCAAGCTAGCCAGTCTGATCTTGGCTTCATCCGATTTCATCTCCCGGTCGTGCGAGCGGTCAAGCCGTGTATAGGCTTCCTCTATAGCCCGCAGCAATTCTTCCTTCTCATACGGCTTTTCAATGAAGTTGACGGCGCCGCCGCGCATGGCTTTCACGGCAACCGTAATGTCGCCATGTCCGGTCAGGATAACTACCGGCATATCAATGCCGCACGCAGCCATTTCCTGCTGCACCGCAAGCCCGTCCATTTCGGGCATCCGCACATCGAGCAGCACACAGCCGCGTTCTGCTGATTTGGCTTCCTTCAAAAATGCGACGCCTGACACATGGCTTTCGACACGGTAACCGGCGTGCTTCAGCATGAATGCAGCCGACCTGCGCACGCTGTCGTCGTCGTCAACGATATGGACAAGTTTCTCAACTGGCATTGTCGTTCTCCCGTGAAGCGCGCGGCAAGGTGAATGTGAAAATCGTTCCCCCGTCTATATCAGACTCAACCGACAAATGCCCGCCATGCGCCTCTACGATGGTTCGGCAGATTGACAGCCCCAAACCCATACCCTGTGCCTTCGTGCTGATGAACGGCTGAAACAGCTGACTGATAAGATCGTCGGGAACACCGTGACCTGTATCGGCCACCGATATCTCGACAAATTCGGTGCCCAACGGACGGGCACGGATGGCCAGATGCTTGGTGTTGGAGCGTTCCATCGCCTCGATGGCGTTGCGCATCAGATTCACCATGACCTGCTGAATTTGTACGCGGTCAGCAAGGACATTATCGATATCCGGCTCGATCTCGATCGACCAGGACACGCCTTTCTCACGCGCACCCACCAGCCCCAGCGTAGTCGCGTCGTTGATAAGCTTGCTAAGCGGCAATATTTGCGTGTCGATTTCACCTTTTGAAACAAAATCCCTTAGCCGCCTTACAATCTGGCCGGCGCGCAACGCTTCCTTGCCCGATTCATCGAGCGCCTCCCGCAGCATAGCCGCCGTCTCGGGCTTGAGATTATCGACTAGGTCGCGGCTGGCAGACATATAGTTGGCAATTGCAGTTAGCGGCTGGTTTAGTTCATGCGCCAGAGCCGACGCCAATGTGCCGACGGCGCTCAACCGCGACGTATGGACAAGCTCGGCCTGAAGCTCCTGCATCCGCGCTTCTGCCTCAAATTTCTCCGAAAGATCGCGGACGAAGCCGGTGAACGTCGGATGGTTGCCCGTTTTTGCCTCGCCCACCGATAATTCCATCGGAAAAAGACTACCGTCCTTTTTCAATCCCTCCACCACGCGGCCAATGCCGATTATCCGCTTTTCGCCGGTTTCAAGGTAGTGCCGCATATAGCCACCATGGGCGTTGCGATGCGGTGCAGGCATCAGCATTTCGACGTTGCGGCCCAGCACCTCCTGTTCCGAATATCCGAAAAGCGTCTCGGCCGTAGCGCTAAATGAGGTGATCAGCCCATGGTCGTCGGCGACGATCATGGGATCCGGTACGGTGGCCAGTATGGCAGAAAGCAGCGACGCACTCTCCGTAATTGTGCGCAGATTGTGTTCGCGTTCACTCATATTTCGGGCGGTCACAACCACACCGGCCAATCTGCCGTCGCCATCCCTAAGCGGGGCCATGCGGCACTCGACTGATCGGCGTTCGCCGTCCAACGCATTGACGTCGATAAGGAGCGGCTCGCCTAGTTCGTCCGGCTGGTCTGAAACTGCCTTGCCGAATTGGGTCTTGAAGCGCGGGATGTGCCTGCGCTCGATAAGCGACAGCGGCGCGTCTTCGGGGATCTGGTCTAGCGACCCGACACCGAGCAAGGCAAGTCCCGCAGGATTGAGTTCCGTTAGGCGATGATCCAGCCGGATGATCGCCACGGCCTCGGGCAAGGTCGCAAGGATCGTGTCCAAAAACCGCATCCGGTCAAATTCGGCGCTGCTGACACTATTGTCCAAGGGAATCGACCTCCTGAAAGCAACCTAAGCCATTTTACAATCGATAGCCAATTCGCGTTGGCGGATGTGTAGGGGTCACGCAATGCGGGCTACTACGTAGTTGCGCGTAGGGGACT
>LNFM01018902.1_pt1 | contig 11685 bp, 12 predicted proteins | sample 596031 | NCBI WGS metagenome assembly LNFM01 (sample SAMN04254537, study PRJNA301005) | activated carbon metagenome | isolation source: dual media filters at the Ann Arbor, Michigan drinking water treatment plant | place: USA: Ann Arbor | reverse complement strand
TGGTGGTGGACAAGCCCGACGACGCCGGCGGCCCGATGGGCGGCGGCATGTCCCCGAACATGGGTGGCATGGGCGGCATGGGCGGCATGATGTAGACCAGGCCCACAGCCTGCGCAGGACCGCGTGTGGGGGCCCCGGTGGGGCCCCCACATCCGTTTCCGGGGTCATCCCCACCCCCGCGCTCAGGGGTGTGTCGGGGTCATCCCCAATGGGCGCGGCGTCCGGCGAGGGCCAGGCTTGCCACATCGAGCCCGCCCCGGAGGAGGATGTGACCGTGAACGAGGAACCCACCGCGCAACTGCCCAGCGGCGACCCCGACCCGCCCCCCGGGCCGGAGCCCGCCCGGCGCCTGCTGCGTCCGCGCGACGAGCGGGTTCTGGCGGGTGTGTGCGCGGGGATCGCGCGCTACTTCTCCATCGATCCGGTGATCACCCGCATCGCGGCGGTGGGCCTGGTGTTCGTGGGGGGCATCGGGGTGGTGCTCTACCTGGCCGCATGGCTGCTGGTGCCCGATGACACCGACTCGGCCGCCGACGCGGGCGCACGCCGGCCCGGGGCCCTGGCGATCGCCGGCGGGATCGTCCTGGCCCGATTCGCTGTTCTGGTGGCCCGGCGTGGGCCTGGGCCCGGTCGGGTTGGTGGCCGTCCTCGCCGTCGCGGTGTGGTGGCTCGTGCGCGGACGCGGTGAGCGGTTCGGCGGGGCCGCGGGCCGCCTCATCATGGCGGTGGCGGTGCTCGTGGTGTCGGTCCTGGCGATCGGCGCCGGGTTCTGGGCCGCGGGCCTGGGCGGCGGCGCCGCGGTCGCCGGGCTGCTGGTGGCATCGGGCGTGGGGATCATGGTGTCGGCCTTCGCCGGCGGCGCTCGCTGGCTCATCGCGCCCGCGATCGCCCTGGCACTGGGCGCCGGCGTCGCCACGGCGGCGGATGTGGATCTGCGCGGCGACTACGGCGACCGGTACGAGGTCCCCCGCAGCGTCGACGAGCTTCCGGCCGGTTACGACATGGGCATGGGATCGCTGAAGGTGGACCTGCGCGATCTGCGCTTCCCCGAGGGAGAGCGTCGGCTGCGCGTCGAGGTGGGCGTCGGGGAGGCGGTCCTCGCGGTCCCGCCCGACCTGTGCGTGGTGATCGACGCCGACGTGGGGGTGGGTGAGCTGCGCGGTCTCGGGCGTGAGCAGCACGGCATCGACCTCACGCGGCGGGACACCGCGGTGCCCGAGGGACGGCGACTGGTCGTCGACGCGGAGGTAGGCCTGGGCTCGCTGCGGATCACGACCGCCGACCCGATGTCAGAGCGCCGCTGGGAGGACGACTTCGAGGTGGACGGTGACGACCCGGCGATGGCCCGGCGGGCCTCGGCGGCGTGCGCCGCCACGGGCGGATAACCCGTGCGTCGGCCGCTGGACCTCTGCTCGCTCATCTCGGGGGCGGCGATCGCCGCCCTCGGGGTGCTGCTCTGGCTCGCGGCCGAGGGCGCCGTCGACCTGGGTTTCGAGGACCTCGCGCCCGCGGTGCTGGCCGCCGCGGGCGCCGCCCTGCTCACCTCGGGGCTCCGCAGGAACGGTGGCCGGTGAGCGCCCGTCCGTCATCATGGGCCACATGACCACGGCGGGGATCCACGGGCGGGCGACGCGCCTGCGCCGCGACCGGTCCGACCGGGTCGTGGCCGGAGTGTGCGCGGCCATCGCCCGCGAGCTGGGCATCGACCCGGTCATCCTGCGCGTCGCGTTCATCGGGGCCGCGGTCGCGGGCGGGGCCGGCATCCTGCTGTACGCCGTCGCGTGGCTGCTCATCCCCTCCGCGGGGACCGGCGATGAGGTGCGCGCCCGCGCGGCCGACCCCGGCGGCGCGCGCCCGTGGCGCATCGCGGCGGGCCTCGGGATGCTCGTGCTGGCGCTGCTGCTGGTCTCCCGCCGCGTGGGCTTCCTGTTCAGCGACGTCCTGGTGTGGCCGGTGGTGCTGGCGGCCGCCGGCGCGGGGCTCATCTGGTACCGCAGCGCGTCCGGGCGACCCCGCGGCACGGCCGCCGGGACCGGGGGCCGCGCCCGCCAGCGGCTGATCCCGCTGACCCCGGGGCGCATCGCCCTGGGCGCGGGTCTGGTGGTGGGCGCCGTGACGGTGTTCCTGCTGTCGCTCGGCGTGGTGTCGGGGGTGCGCGACACCCTGCTGTGGGCGCTGGCGCTGACCGTCGCGCTGGCCCTGGTGCTCACGCCCGTCCTGTGGCGGCTGGCGGCAACCCTGGCCGAGGAGCGCGCCGAGCGCATCCGCACCCAGGAGCGGGCCGAGGTGGCGGCGCACCTGCACGACTCGGTGCTGCAGACCCTGGCGCTCATGCAGCGCCAGGCGGACGACCCGCGGGCCGTCGCCACACTGGCGCGGCGTCAGGAGCGCGAGCTGCGGGCCTGGCTGTGGGGCGGGCCCGGCGAGGAGGGGCCGGCGCGGTTCGGGGCGGCGCTGGAGGCCGCCGCCGCCGAGGTGGAGGCCGCGCACGGGGTGCCCATCGACGTGGTCACCGTCGGCGACCGGGAGCTCGACACGCGGACGGCGGCGTTGGTGGCGGCCGCACGGGAGGCGATGGTGAACGCCGCCAAGTTCGCGGCGCCCGGGCCCGTCTCGGTGTTCGCCGAGGCGGCGGACGGCGGCCTGGAGGTGTTCGTGCGCGACCGCGGGCCCGGGTTCGATCCGGCCGCCGTTCCCGCGGGCCGGTACGGGCTTCGTGACTCGGTGGTCGGCCGCATGGCCCGCCACGGCGGCACGGCATCGGTGCACAGCGGTCCCGATGGCACGGAGGTCGAGCTGCTGCTGCCCGGGGAGGCGCGGTGAGCGGGCCCCGGGTGGTGATCGTGGACGACCACGCCCTCTTCCGCGCCGGCGTGCGCGCGGAGCTGGAGGGCGCGGTGGCGGTGGTTGGCGAGGCCGGCGGGGTGGAGGAGGCGGTCGCCCGCGTGCTGGAGGTGGAGCCCGACGTGGTGCTGCTGGACGTCCACATGCCGGGCGGGGGCGGGGTGGAGGTGATCCGGCAGGTCGCGCTGGCGCGCCCGCCCACGCGGTTCCTGGCCCTGTCGGTGAGCGACGCCCCCGAGGACGTGATCGCCGTGGTGCGGGCGGGGGCCCGGGGCTACGTCACCAAGACGATCTCCGGCGCGGATCTTGCCGAGGCGATCCGCCGCGTCCACGAGGGCGACGCGGTGTTCTCCCCGCGCCTGGCCGGCTTCGTGCTGGACGCCTTCGCCGGCGCGCTGCCGGACGGCCCCGTGGACGACGCCCTCGACCAGCTCACCGCGCGAGAGCGGGAGGTGCTGCGCCACATCGCCCGCGGCTACCTCTACAAGGAGATCGCGTCGCGGCTCGGCATCTCGGTGAAGACCGTCGAGGCGCACGTGTCGGCGGTCTTGAAAAAACTCCAGCTCTCCACGCGCCACGAGCTGAGCCGGTGGGCCGTCGAGCGCCGCCTCGTGGAGTGATTCATGCGGTTACGAAAGACGAATTAATACGATCGCATTCGCATGAACCGGCCGATAGGCTGATTTCGCAAGACGTCCAGGGGCCGAGACGAACGACCAGGAAGGCGGCCGGGGAATGGATGGGATCGGGGCCGTCGCAGAGCGTTTTTTGCTCGCCGTGCTGGACAGGGGTGACCTCTCCGCGGTCGAGGAGATCTTCAGCCCGGACCACGTCCTCCACTACCCGCTGCTGCCGGATCTCCCCGACGGGCATGACGGTGTCCGCCAGCTCGTGACGCGCAAGCGCAGGGCCTTCCCCGACCTGGTGGTGCGCGTGGACGAGCTGCTCGTGCACGACCTCACCGTCGTGGCCCGGGCGACGTTGGGCGGCACGAACACCGGCGAGTCGATGGTGGCGCTGCCCACGACGGGCAAGAGCGCCATGACGCAGGGCATCTACTGGTTCCGGTTCCGGGAGGGCCGCGTCGCCGAGACGTGGGTCGGGATCGACTGCCTGGTGGTCGCGCTGCAGACGGGGGCGGTCATCCCCTCCGGAGAGCGGCTGACCACGCCCGACCCCGGCTGGATCTGATCCTCCCGGCGCGGCCCGTGCGCGCGATGAACAGCGACGCGACGCCCGCGGCCACGCCCAGCACGCCCGCCGCCGTGAACGCCAGCACGTAGTCCCCCAGCGCCTCCCGCGCGGCCCCGGCCAGCCAGGCCGCGGCCGCCCCGCCGAGCATGTGGCTGCAGAAGATCCAGCCGAACACCATCCCGGCGCGATCGCGGCCGAACACCGCCGCGGTGAGGACCACGGTGGGCGGCACGGTGGCGACCCAGTCGAGGCCGTAGACGATCGCGAACGCCACCAGCGTCCACCCCGGGCCGGCGAACAGCGGCAGGAGCATCGCCAGCGACACCCCGCGCAGCGTGTAGTAGGCGAACAGCAGCCGCCGCGGGTCGACGCGGTCGGTGAGCCACCCCGACCCGGTGGCGCCGATGACGTCGAACACGCCGATCAGCGCCAGGATGCCCGCCGCCGTGACCTCCGGGATGGCGTGGTCGTGCGCCGCGGGCATGAAGTGGGATTGCACGGCGCCGTTGGTGGTCCACCCGCAGATGAAGAAGGTGCCGGCCAGCAGCCAGAAGTCCCGCACGCGCGCCGCGTCGCGCAGCACACGGAGGGGCGCGGTGAACGGGTTGCCCGGGGGCGGCGCGAGCGGCTCGGGCGCCTCGGTGGCCCCGTAGGGCAGCACCCCCGCGTCGGCGGGGTGGTCGCGCATGAACAGCGCGACGAACGGGACGGCCAGCCCCGCGAACACCGCCACCAGGCCGGCGGCCCACTGCCATCCCCGGGTGTCGGTGACCCACGCCAGCAGCGGCAGGAACACCAGGTTACCGGTGGCGAAGGCCCCCGTGAGGATCCCGGTCACCAGCCCGCGGCGCGCGACGAACCAGCGCGTGGCGACGATCGCCGAGAGCGGGATGGAGATGGCGCCGGTCGCCATGCCGATCACCGGGCCCCAGATGAGGTCCAGCTGCCACAGGCTGGTCATGCCGACGGTGAGCGCCGATCCGGCTCCCACCGCCGCCAGGGCCACCACCATGACCCGGCGGGGGCCCAGCCGCTCCACCAGGGCGGCCGCGAACGGCGCCATGAGCCCGTAGCAGACCAGGTTCACCGCGATCGCCACCGAGATCTCGTCCCGGCCCCAGCCGAACTCCTCCTGCAGGGGCACCACGAACACGCCGATGGTGGAGCGGAAGCCCTGGGCGGCGAGCAGGGTGAGGAACGTGACCCCGGCGACGATCCACGCCGGGTGGATCCGTCGGGGCGCGGGGCCGGCGGACATCGCGCGAGGCTACTCCGGCGCGCCGCGGCACGCCGGAGCCCGGCATGTGAGAATCCCGCCCGTGACCGATTCCGATGTGATGACCATCGTGGCCGACGCCGGGCGCGCGGCGCGCGCGGCCGCCCCCAGCCTCGCCGCGGCCTCCGATGACGCCCTCACGGCCGCCCTGGACCGCATGGCCGCCCTGCTGGAGTCGCGCCGCGACCCCGTCTTGGCGGCCAACGCCGCGGACATCGCCGCCCTGGACCCGTCCTTCCCCGAGGCGATGCGCGACCGCCTGCGCCTGGACGCCGACCGCATGACGGCGATGGCCGGCCAGATCGCCACGCTGGCGGCGGCGGCGTTCCCCGAGACGGTCGTGGCCACCCGCGAGCTGCCGGGCGGCCTGATGCTGGAGGAGCGGCGCCGGCCGGTGGGCGTGATCGGCGCCAACTACGAGGCCCGGCCGAACGTCACCATCGACGTGGCCTCCCAGCTCGTGAAGTCGCGGAACGCCGGCGTGCTGCGCACCGGCGGCGCGGCCATCCGCTCGGCGACCGCGCTGATGGACGAGGTCGTGGCCCCGGCCCTCGAGCACGCCGGCCTGGACGGGCGCGCCATCCAGCTGGTGCGCACCGCCGACCGCGCGGCCGCGCGGGCGCTGGTGTCCCACCCCGGGCTCATCCCCCTGGTCATCATCCGCGGCAGCGGCCCCACCACGCGCGAGCTCTCCGCCCACGGCGCCGCGCACGGCGTGCGCACGCTGGCCCACGCCGACGGCGGCGGCGTGCTGTACCTGGACACCCACGCCGAGGCCGAGATGGCGCGGACCCTGGTGCGCACCTCCCTGGACCGCCTGGGGGTGTGCAACCGGCTCAACCTGCTGCTCATCGCCGAGGACCGCTGGGACGACCTGCTGCCCCTGGTGCGGTCCGAGCTGGACGCCCTCGGCATCCACGCCGCGCTGCCGCCCCACGACCGCCCGCGCGGCTACGAGTGGGCGCTGGACGAGGGCAACGAGGGGAACGTCACCATCGACCGGGTCGCCTCGGCCGAGGAGGCCGCCCGCATCGCCAACGACGAGACCTCCGGCCTCGCGGCGGGCATCTGCACGGCCGACGCGGCCACGGCGAACCGCTTCATCGACGCCTATGCGGGGACCGGGGCGTTCTGGAACGCCACCACCCGGCTGCTCGACGGCTTCAAGCTGCTGGCGGCGCCCGAGACGGGCATCAACGTGGACCACGTGCCCGGCCCCCGCGGACCGGTGACGTTCCGCGACCTGGCGCTGCGGCAGTTCGTGGTGCGGCCGGCCTAGCCGGGCGGTCCGAGCCTGGCGCCGGCCGGGCCGGCGCGCGACACTGCCCGGATGCGCTTCGCCGGGCTCCCGCACAACCCGCCCCTCACCCGGGCCATCGTGAGCGGCCTGCTCGGCCGGCTGCCGCTGGTGATGATGATGCTCTCGCTGGTGCTGCTGGTGCGGGGTCTGGGGCACCCCTACTGGGTGGTCGGGATCACCACCGGTTGCCTGGTGTGCGGCACGGCGCTCGCCGCGCCGTTCCTGGGGCGGCTGGCCGACCGGGTGGGCGCCGTGCCGGTGCTGGTGGTCTCCACCCTCGGGGCCGGCTCGGGGCTGCTGGTGATCGCCGCCATCCCGGAGCGGCTTGGGCCCGCCGGGCTCGCCGCGCTCGCCTTCGTGGTGGGCGCCTCGGAGCCGCCGGTGAACGCGGTGCTGCGGGCGTCGATCCCGAGGCTGGCCGGGGACGACGGGCTGCAGGGGGTCTACGCCGTGGAGGCGGCGCTGCAGGAGGTGCTGTTCGTCGTGGGGCCGCCCCTGGTGGCGCTGATCGTGCTGGTGTCCTCGCCGCGGGTGGCGCTGGCGACGTGCGGGGTCGTCCTCATCGTGTCGGTGGCCTGGTTCACCGTGGTCGTGCGGCCCCACGTGGCGCCGGGACGGCCGCGCACCGGGCCGTCGGTGCTGTCCTCCCGCGGCCTGCGCCTGCTGGTGGGCACGTTCGGGCTCATCGGGATCATGTTCGGGGCCATCGACATCTCCACCGTCGCGAGCCTCGACGTGCACGGCCACCGCGACCTCGCCGGGCTGGCGCTGGGCGTGTGGGCCGTGGGCAGCCTGGTCACCGGGGTCCTGGTGGCGCGGCGGCTGCGGGTGCCGGCGTGGCGCCGGCTGCCCTGGCTGCTGGGCCTGATGGCGGCGCTCACGGCGCCGCTGATCCTGCTGCAGGCCGAGCCGGTGCTGCTGTTCGGCGGCCTGCTGCTGCAGGGCTGCTGCATCGCGGCGTCGCTGGGAACGGTCTTCGAGCTGGTGCCGAGCGTCGCGACCGAGGAGGGCCTCACCGAGGCCTTCGCCTGGACCAGCTCGTTCATCCTCGCCGGCTTCGCCGTGGGCGCGGCGGTGTCGGGAACGCTCACCGAGCTTGGCGGGGCGGGGGCCGGGTTCGCCCTGGCCACCGCGGCCCCGCTGGCGGCGACGCTCCTCGCCCGGGCCGTGTCGTCGGAGGCCCGGCCCGCCGTCGCGGTCGCATGACCGCCGCCGGGCGGCGGCCGGTCGCCGTCGTGATGACCGCCGCCTTTGCGGCGCGGCTGCCGTACGTGATGGTGAGCCTGGTCATGGTCCTGCTGTTGCGGGCGGCCGGGTACGGCTATGGGGCGGTGGGGGTGGTGGTGGCCGCCTACGTGGTGACCACCGGCCTCGCATCGCCGCTGGTGGGGCGGGTCGCCGACCGGGTCGGCGCGCCGCCGGTGCTGCTGGCGAGCGGCGTGTCGTGCGCCGCCGGGCTGGCCGTGATGGCGCTGTTCGCGCGCGAGCTGGGCACCGGCGGGCTCATCGCGGTGGCCGCGGTCACGGGCGCCGTGGCCCCGCCCATCACCGCGGTGCTGCGCGCCGCGATCCCCGGCCTGGTGCCGCCGGAGGCACGCGCCACCGTCTACGGGCTCGAGGCCGCACTGCAGGAGATCCTCTTCGTGGTGGGCCCCCTGCTGGTGGTGGTGGCCGTCGCCCTGTTCGACGCCCGCAGCGCGATGCTCATGGTCGCCGGGCTGCTCACCGCACTGGTGACGGTGTTCGCCGGCGTCGTGCGCGCACGGTCGGCGCCGGCCGAGCGCGGGCACGGCTGGGCGATGCGCTCGGCGGACCTGCGGCGGCTGGTGGTGGTGTACGGCCTGCTGGGCCTCTGCTTCGGATCGGCCGAGCTCGCGATCATCGCGGTGCTGGACGACCACGGGCACCGCGAGCTCTCCGGGGTGCTGATCGCCTGCTGGGCGGGCGGGAGCCTGTTCGGCGGGCTGGTGGTGGCCCGCCGGGCCCGTCGCGCACCCCACCTGCGGCTGCCCTCACTGCTGATCGCGCTGACGGGGCTCACCGTCCCGCTGGCGCTGATGGCGGTGCACCCCGCGCTGCTGGCGGGCGGCCTGGTGCTGCAGGGGGTGGTGATCGCGCCGGCGCTGGGGACCATCTACGAGATGGTCCCGGACGTCGCGCCGGACGGTCTGCTCACGGAGGCGTTCGGGTGGGGGAGCAGCTTCGTGTACGCGGGCGTCGCGGCCGGGAACGCGGCGGCCGGGGCGCTCGCCGGGCCCACCGGGCCCGCGTCGGGGTTCGTGATCGCGGTGGTCGCCCCGCTGCTGGCGCTGCCGGTCGCGGTCTCGTTGCGCCGGACCGTCCGTCATCGCGCCGGGGCGGGCGGCTGAGGCCTCGCGCGCGTCGGGATCCTCATGGCCATGCGGATCCGGGCGGTGCTCGCAGCCCAGGGCCGATCGCCCGGGGAGAAAAGTACCATCGTCGTTACCCAAAACCCCCCGACGGACCGATGTCGTGAGATAAGGTGCGCCGAACATGGGCCACATGATCCAGGTCGATTCACTCACCAGGCGCTTCGGCGAGGTCACCGCCGTCGACCGCGTGGACCTGACGGTGGACGAGGGCGAGGTCCTCGGCCTGCTGGGTCCGAGCGGGTGCGGCAAGACCACCATGCTGCGCCTCATCGCGGGCTTCGAGCGTCCCGACGGGGGCAGCCTGCGCCTCGACGGGCACGAGGTGGCGGGCGAGGTCTGGCTGCCGCCGGCACAGCGCCGCGTGGGCCTCGTGTTCCAGGACTACGCGCTCTTCCCGCACCTCACCGTCGCCGAGAACGTGGGCTTCGGGCTCCCGCGCCGTGAGCGCCGCGCCCGCGTCGCGGACCTCTTGGGCCGCATGGGCCTCTCGGAGATGGGCGACCGTCACCCGCACCAGCTCTCGGGCGGGCAGCAGCAGCGCGTCGCCGTCGCGCGCGCCCTCGCGCCGCGGCCGCGGGTCGTGCTGCTGGACGAGCCGTGGAACACCCTCGACTCGCAGCTGCGCGCCGAGCTGCGCGGCGAGATCATCGCCACCCTGCGCGCCGAGGGCGTCACGGTGGTGCTGGTGACGCACGAGATCGAGGAGGCCTTCTCGCTCACCGACCGGATCGTGCTGATGCGCGGCGGCCGGATCGAGCAGGTGGGCTCCGCCGAGGAGCTGTACTACCGGCCCTGCTCGCGCTGGGCGGCGAGCTTCGTGGGCGACGCCAACTTCCTGCCGGCCGAGCGGGCCTGCACCCTGCTGCACGACTGCGGGGTCCACTGCCCGCTGTCGCCCACCGGCTGCGGCCACGTGCTGGTGCGGCCCGAGCTCGTGGAGCCGGTGCCGGACCTGGCCGGCAGCGCCCGGATCGTGGAGCGCGAGTTCCGCGGCCACGACGTCTGGTACCGCATCCGCCTGGCTGACGGCTCGGAGCTGTGCGCGCAGCGGCCCTCCACCGAGGCCGTGGCGGTCGACTCCTCCGTGCGGCTGCGCGTGCACCAGGCGCCCGCCGGCCTGGCGCTCATCGAGGACTAGCCGGCGCGGCGGGGACGCCCCGACGCCGACAACCACCAGGAGGCAGTGCGTGACGCGTGGAACCCGGATGATCGTCGGCGCCGTCGTGGCCCTGGCGGTGGTCGCCGGCCTCGGCTGGCTGATCTTCGGCCGGGGTGAGAGCGGCCCGGTCGTGAACGTCTACTCGGCGCGCTCCCACTACGGGACCGAGGCGGTCTTCAAGCGCTTCACCGAGGAGACCGGCATCCGGGTGGAGATCCTGGGCGGTGAGCCGGGCGCGCTGGTGGACCGCATCGCGGCCGAGGGCGAGCGGACGAAGGCCGACCTGCTCATCACCACCGACGCCGGCTTCCTGTGGAAGGCCACCGAGGAGGGGCTGCTGGCCCCGGTCACCAACGCCGCGCTCGAGACGGCCGTCCCCGAGAACCTGCGCGACGCCCAGGGCCGCTGGTACGCGATCGCCCTGCGGGCCCGCACCGTCATGCGCTCCACCGAGCGGGTGACCGAGGCCCAGGCGCCGGCCACCTACGCCGCCCTCGGCGACGCCCGGTGGAAGGGCAGGTTGTGCCTGCGCACCTCCAACAACGTCTACAACCAGTCGCTGGTCGCCACGCTCATCGCCGACCGGGGCGAGGCGGCCGCGCAACGGATCCTCGAGTCCTGGATGGCGAACGACCCCATCATCCTGGGCTCCGACACCGAGGTGCTGGAGGCCATCGCCGCGGGCCGCTGCGACGTGGGGCTCACCAACACCTACTACCTCGGCAACAAGCTCAGGGAGGACGCCGCCTTCCCGGTGGCGCCCGTGTGGGCCGACCAGGACGCGGGCGGCACGCACGTGAACGTCTCCGGTGTGGGGCTCACCACGGCGGCCACGCACCGCGAGGACGCGATCCGGCTCATGGAGTACCTGCTCACCCCCGAGGCCCAGCGGCTCATCGCCGAGGGGAACTCCGAGTACCCGGTCCTGGAGGGCGTGCCCTCGGCCGAGTGGATCCGGGGCTGGGGCGACTTCACCGCCGACACCCGGCCCATCGTCCGGGCCGGTGAGTTCCAGGCCCAGGCGGTGCAGCTGATGAACGAGGTCGGGTGGAAGTAGTGCGGCACCCGTGAGCGCACGGGCCGCCGGGCGCGGCCCGGCGCTCATCCCGGCCGTCGCGATCGCGGCGGCCGCGCTGGTCGCGCTGCCCATGCTGGTGCTGGTGGGCAGCCTCGCCAGCCCCGCCTCCGGCACGTGGTCGCGGCTGTGGGACACCCTCCTGCCGGAGGCGATCCTCAACACCGTGCTGCTGGCCATCGGCGTCGGCGCGGGGACCCTGGTGATCGGCACGGCCCTGGCCATGCTGGTGGTGTTCTACGACTTCCCGGGGCGCCGCATCCTGGAATGGGCGCTGGTGCTGCCCCTGGCGATGCCCGGCTACGTGCTCACGTTCGTGCTGCTGCGCGAGTGGGACGGCCAGGGGGCGGTGCCGTCGGCCCTGCGGGCGGTGTTCGGCGACGACGGCCTGCGCTCGCTGCCGGGGGCGATCATCGTCCTCTCGCTGGTGCTGTACCCCTACGT
>LNFM01017751.1_pt1 | contig 11685 bp, 12 predicted proteins | sample 596031 | NCBI WGS metagenome assembly LNFM01 (sample SAMN04254537, study PRJNA301005) | activated carbon metagenome | isolation source: dual media filters at the Ann Arbor, Michigan drinking water treatment plant | place: USA: Ann Arbor | reverse complement strand
TGGTGTCGGTGGTGCAGAAGCGGCGCGAGATCGGCATCCTGCGCGCGATGGGCGCCACCCAGGGCCAGGTGCTGCGCATCTTCCTGCTGCAGGGTGCGATCGTCGGGGCGCTGGGCTCGGCGCTGGGTGTGCTGCTGGCGGTGCTGCTGATCTGGGTCTTCACGCGCTTCGCGCTCGGCTCCGACGGTCTGCCGCTGTTCAACATCACGCTCGAGCCGGCACTGGCGCTGCGCGTGGCCGCCATCGCCACGGTGTGCGGCGTGCTCGCCGCGGTGGCGCCGGCGCGGCGTGCCGCCAGGCTCGACCCGGCGGAAGCGATCCGCCTGTGAGCGAGCCGCCTGTGAGCGAGCCGTCCGTGAGCGCACCGTCCGTGAGCGCACCCGCCGCGGCGGCGCCGCCGGCCGTGTTGCTGCAGCTCGACGGCGTACGCAAGAGCTACAACATCGGCCTGCCGAACGAGGCCGAGGTGCTGCATGGCCTGTCGTTGCGCATCGGCCGCGGCGAGTTCGCGGCGCTGATCGGCCCGTCAGGCTCGGGCAAGAGCACGCTGCTGAACATCGTGGGCCTGCTCGAGCGCATGACGGCCGGCAGCTACCGCATCGACGGCGTCGAGATGAGCGGTCTCGACGACGCCGCGCTCACGCTGCGCCGGCGTTCGACGCTGGGCTTCATCTTCCAGTTCCACCACCTGCTGCCCGCCTTCAGCGCGCTGGAGAACGTGACGCTGCCGGCGCTGATGCGCGAGGGCCGCATCACGCCAGCCCAGCGCGAACGTGCACGCGCCGTGCTCGCCGCCGTCGGCCTGGGCGACGCGATGGGCAAGCGCCCGGGCGAGTTGTCGGGCGGCATGCAGCAGCGCGTGGCGATTGCACGCGCCCTGGTGCTCGAGCCGCCGCTGGTGCTGGCCGACGAGCCCACCGGCAACCTGGACACGGTCTCGGCCGACGAGGTCTTCGCGCTCATGCGGCAGATGCACGCCAAGCTGAAGACGTCCTTCCTGGTGGTGACGCACGACCCGCGACTGGCCGCCCGCTGCGACCGCGTGCTCGAGCTAGTGGACGGGCGGCTCGTGCATGACGGCGCGGCCGCACCGGAAAGGTCCGACCGGGTGGCCGCGATGCCTACCCGTGGGCCAATCGAATGACCATCTTGCCGAAGCGCTTGCTTTGCAGCAGGCCGATGAAGGCTTCAGGCCCGTTCTGCAGACCAAAGACGATGTCCTCGAGAACCGTGACGATGCTTTACCCGTTCAGCACACGCCCACCGGACCCACCGGAGCAGGTCGCCGAGTATGCGCACATGCTGGCTCGCGGCCGATAGATTGCCGCGGCTGGTCCAGTGCGCAGCCATCGATGACTGCAGTCTGCACGCGCCTGCGATCTGCCATGTGGGTGACCGCACGCACCCGGAACAGCTCTGTCGCAACATTGCACCCCCTGAACCTCCTGGCCGAACCGGTGCCGTGCGCTACTGCCGCGCAGGTGGAGCGCAAGGTAGGTGATTGCGCCAACCGCGAACGGTCGTTGTGGCCGTCCCTGACTTTCTCGCCGTTGCAAGCGAACGTCAAATTCCAAGGCAGACCGGTCGCTCGCTGGGAAAACCGCGATGGGCTCCGTTGGGTCGGATAGCGCGATCAGCGGCATCGCCGAAAGCGGTCGTCTTGCTAGGCAACTGCGCGCGTCGTGCAACGCTGGACGCCAGACTTTAGATCGGCTGGAATGTCGGCATTGCGGCGCGCGGGCGAGCGCGACTTGCAGCCATGAGCGGAGAGTTAGGCCGGAGGGCCGTTTGCCTCAATGCCGTCGCCACAGAGTCTGACGCAGTGATTGCCCGGCTGCGGGACTCCTCGTTCAGCCAATGATCCACGGTCTGCCGACCCGATCCGCATCACTTCCAAACCCGGCTCCGATGGGCTGCGACCCTCGGCTGTTCATGCTGGCAATCATGCCTTACCTGTCAACTTGGTCTAGCAGTTGGCCCCAAGCAGTCCGCCGCTGTTTGGCGGTGCTCGGGTGCAGCTTGAACGCGGCGATCGCGTGGGCGCAGCCGCCAGCGTTGGATGCCGCACTGCGCGATCGCATCGACGCTTTCGTTGAACACGAGCGCCTGGCCTCAGGCATCCCGGGCATGGCGCTCGCAATCGTGCAACTGGGCCGGCCGACGCATGTGCGTGGATTCGGCGACGACGGGCGCGGCAAAGCAATTAGCGCTGACACACCGTTCCCGATCGGCTCGCTCACCAAGTCGTTCACTGCGCTGCTGGTGCGTCAGGCCGTTGATGCCGGGCAGATCGAAGCGGACGCGCCGGTTCAGCGTTACCTGCCGTGGTTCCGCGTCGCCGACGAGCAAGCGTCCAAGCGCATTACGCTGCGCCACCTGCTGAACCAGACCAGCGGCTTCTCTCACGCCGACGGCGTGGCGCCGCTGGCTGAATGGAGCGATGCCAGCACCGAGGCGCTGGCGCGCGGACTCGCCACGGTGTCGCTCAATCGGCCGGTGGGCGAACGATTCGAGTACAGCAACCTCAACTTCGTGCTGCTCGGTGCAGTGCTGGAAGCGGTGACGGGCCAAACGTGGCAAGCGCAGGTGCAGACACAGGTGTTCCAGCCCTTGCTGATGACGCGCAGCCGCACCGACCATGAAGCGGGCCGACAGGCGGGCATGACCGCCGTGCACCGCATGTGGTTTGGTCGGCCGGTCGCGCATCGGGTCGGGCTGCTGCCGGGCTTCGCACCGGCCGGAAGCCTCATTGCCAGCGCAGGCGACATGTCGCAGTACCTGGCCATGCTGCTGGCCAAAGGCGAGGGTCCGCTCGGTCGGGTCGTGTCGCAGGAAGGGGTGGCAGGACTGTTGGCGCCAGCCGCGCCGTTGCGTCGTTTCAAGCTTGGGGCGGAGGACCTCACGTTCCGCTACGGCGAAGGCTGGTTGGTCGGGCCGTTTGGGGCGGCGACGGATGCGCGCTGGCACCAGGGCGCTCTTGCGTCGTTCGAGGCTTGGATGGTGCTGCTGCCGGATACCCAGCAGGCGGTGGTACTGCTGATCAATGCAAAGAGCGACTTGCCCTTCAATGGCCTGGACGCCGTGACGAGCCGGATCCCCATGGGCGTGGTGAACCTGCTGCGTGGGCAGCCCCCACCAACAGGGCCGAGCCTGCAGGAGGCCTACCTGACGTTCAACGCCGCCTGCGCTGTCGCCGTGGTCACGTTGATCGCGCTGTGCGGATGGGCTGTGCGTACGCGCCGCAGGGCAGGGTCCCTGGTGCTCCTTGGCGTAGCCATCGCGATCGTGATCACCTTTTCGGTCATGGGCCTGAACGCGAGGATGCTTTTGGCCTTCGCACCTGACGTCGCGTTGGTCGTCGCGGCCGCGCTGGTACTGCTGTGCTTGCCGGCGGCGCTGCGTGCTGGGGCGTGGGCACGCAGTGCACTCGCCGGCACCCGCCAACGTCCGCCATGAAGCACAAGCCCGTGTGGGTCGTCCTCGCCATCGTGATCGCGTTTGTTCTGGTCGCCGCGCTGCTGATCCGTTCCCGCTTCGAAGCTGATCTGGCCATCGCCGATGCGCGCGCCGCGCAAGGCAGGCTGCGGCCCGATCGAAGTCCAGCAGGCAGGCGATGGCATCCCGCTGTTGGTGATCCACGGCAGCGGCGGCGGCCACGATCAGGGCATGGCCTGGGCACGACCGATGGTGCAACAGGGTGTGCGCGTGATCGCGGTGTCGCGCTTCGGCTACCTGCGCACGCCGCGGCCCGCCGATGCCTCGCCCGAGGCGCAGGCCGACGCGCACATCTGCCTGCTTGACGCCCTGGGCATCGCCAAGGCTGCCGTCATGGGCGTCTCTGCAGGCGGCCCGTCGGCGATGCAGGCGGCGATCCGCCACCCGAACCGTGTCAGCGCGCTCGTACTCGTCGTTCCCATCGCCTACAAGCCCGGCACGGTGATTGACTCCGCGCCGCCCGTGTCGGACGACAAGGACGCGCTGCTGCTGCGCCTGCTCGGCTCGGACTTCCTGTTCTGGACCGCGTTGCACGTCGCCCGCAATCCGCTCATCCGTCACGTCCTGGCCACGCCGCCCGAGCAGGTCGCCACGGCCAGCGACGCGGAGCGCGCGCGCGTGAACGATCTGACCGAGCGCATCCTGCCGGTGTCGGTGCGCGCGGCCGGTCTGCGCGACGACACACGCCTGGGCAAGCGCCTTGGCCCGTACGCGCTGGAGACGATCCGCGCGCCGACGCTCGTGGTCAGCGCGCGCGACGACGGCTTCGGCACCTACGCTGCGGCCCAGTACACCGCAAGCCGTATCCCTGGCGCGAAGTTCATCGGCTTCGACCACGGTGGCCATTTGCTGGTGGGGCACGACGCTGCGGTGCGGGCCGAGGTCGTCAAGCTGCTGTCGGCTTCGAGATAGCAGAGTGATCGTCTGTCGTCGCCCGTTGCCGTCGACGATGACGGGCCCGAGCCGGGCCGGGGCACGCATACTCGACGAGCCACCGCAAAGGGATTCCACGCCATGACACCGGACACCAGCGTCCATGAACGGCCAGTCCCCACGGCGGCACTGCTGCCGTTCACGCTGATCACGTTCGCGATATCTTGGGGAATTCTGGGGCTGTACATCTTCTTCCCCGAGACCACCAGCGGTTGGTTCGGCGAGATCACCGGCACGCACCCGGCCTTCGTGCTCGCCGTTTGGGCGCCGGCTTTCGCCGCCTTTGCGGTGGTGCTGACCTTCGGGGGGATCCAGGGTGCCCGAGCCTTCCTGTCGCGCTTGGGTCTGTGGCGTTGTTCCGCCGGATGGGTCCTGTTCCTGCTGCTCGGCATTCCGCTCGTCTTCGCTGCTGGCGCGGCGGTCAAGGGCACGCTGTTCACCGTCCCTTTGCCTTTCGACACCCTGGGCGCGGTATTCGGCGCGATGGTTTTCATGCTGTTCCTGGGCCCGGTCGAGGAGTTCGGCTGGCGCGGTGTGGCGCTGCCCATCCTGCAACGACACATGGCGCCGCTCTGGGCCGGACTCCTCATCGGCGCCACGTGGGGCCTGTGGCATCTGCCGGCGTTCTACCTGAGCGGGACCGTGCAAAGCGGTTGGGGCTTTGCGCCCTTCTTCCTCGGCAACGTCTGCCTCAGTGTGATCGTGACGCCGCTGTTCAACGCATCGCGCGGCAGCATCCTGTTGCCCGCCTTGTTTCATTTCCAGGTGAACAATCCGCTGTGGCCCGATGCGCAGCCCTACGACACCTACTTCTTCGTGGGTGTCGCGGTGCTCGTCGTCTGGATCAACCGTCGAACCATGCTCACGCGGGACGGGGCGGTCACCGAGGTCTTCGCGCCAGACAAACAAGCTCGTTCATCACCATGATGCGAACTCTCTTCACCGGCACCGTCTACGTCGTCGCGGTCTTCGCTGCGGGCTTCGTGCTGGGCGTGCTTCGCACGCTGGTACTGGTGCCGCTGCTGGGCGAGCTGGCGGCGGTGCTGGTGGAGCTGCCCGTGATCCTGACCATCGCCTGGCTGATCTGCACGCGCATCCTGCGGCGCTGGCCGCAATCGCCCGCTTCGGCGCTGGGGATGGGTGCCATCGCCTTCCTGCTGCTCATGGGGGCCGAGGCCAGTCTGTCGATGCTGCTGGCCGGCCGCAGCCTCGCGGAACACCTGGCGCTGTACTCACAGTTGCCGCACCAGGTGGGACTGGCGGGGCAACTGGCCTTCGCGTTGTTTCCCTGGATTCAGGCGCGGCGTTCGCAGATGTCGCCCGGCTGAGCGCAGCGTCAACTGCAAACACAGCCAAAAGGCGGTGGCGCCTGGAGAATGATCCCGATAGCCCGCCCAGGGACGTCGAAATGGCCTACTGAGGATCAGCCAGCCCGTTCGTCCCCGTCAGCACATCGGCCCGCATGATCTCGCGCATCTTCTCCGGCTCCTCGAAGAAGGGCGTGTGCGCCGATTGCTTGAAGGTATAGAAGCCCTTCACGGGCGCTTCCAGAACGTCGAAATACGACTTGGCCAGTGGGTAGGACACGGTGTAGTCGTGCACGCCGTGCAGGAAGTACACCGGCAATTCGAGGCGAGTCACTTTCTGGGCCAAGTCGGTGGATAACTGCGTGTTCCACAGGCGGCTGCCCGAGAAGAGCTTGCCGCGCCACAGGTTGATCTTCTCGCCCAACGTGTACTCGCGATGGAGCAGGGACCGCAGGAACATATCGGCGAAGACCGACTTCATGTCGTGGGTCGTGCCCACGCCCAGTTCGTGCATCGCCGCGTCGCGAACCTTGAGGTACGCATCCGGCAGCGGCGCCGTGCTGCCGACCGGTGCTTCCTCCAGACGTTTGGCCATCTTGTGATTGCCTTCGTCCTTGTAGCGCTGAAGCATGTAGCGGTGCGCCAGCCGCTCCGACTCGAGCTGATTGGAGATCTGCGCGACGGCGATGTAGGCGTGGTACCGCTCCGGCGCGCGGGCCGCGGCCTGGATGCCGAAGAAGGTGCCGCCCGAACGGCCCATGAGATAGATCTTGTCCTGGCCGAATCGTGCGCGCAGGCGGTCGGTCAGGGCCAGGGTGTCGGACACGAGCTGCTCCGGGTTCAGCGACTCCGGCGCCATGTCGCGGTGGTACGAGAGCCCGGAACCTCGCTGTTCCCACCACACCATCGTGAAGATCTCCTCCAGACCCGTCGGATAACGGTCGTTGAGGAAGTGGTCCGGCAGGCCGCCATGCAGGTAGAGCAGGACGGGATTGCCCACACTCCTGCCCTTGATGAACATCCCCTGCTCGACACCGTTGATGTCGACACGGACCTTTTCCGAGATGCTGCCGGCAAGCGGCTGGCCGCCGTCGTCGAGAATCGGCTTCGGCGTTCCCGGGCTCAAGACCAGCAAGACGCCGAGCACAAGCAGAACCGGAACGAGCAAGACCGCCAGCGCCATCCACATGACACGACCCGCCCGTCGCGACTTCATGACGCCGTGATCAGCACGTCGGCCAACGGTCGACGCGGTGCCGCCGGCGTGACCTGCGTCGGGGTGCCGATCCTCAACAGCAGTTGCGCGTAACCCGGGCGGCCGGTGAGCTGCTGCAGCTTCGGCCGCAGGGTGGCCACCTGCACCGGCTGGTTCAGGTACGAGGCCTGCAGGCCGAGCTGCACGCCCAGCAGCAACAGGCGCTGCAAGGCCTGCCCGGCGGCCAGCCAGTCGCGTGCGCTGTCGCCCACGGTGGTCAGCACGGCGAGCACCGGCGACTCGTCGGCCAACTGGCGGTCCTTGGCGGCCACGCCGTGGCCCATGTCGAAGGTGCGCACCACCATTTGTGCCACGGGGATGGCCAGTGCCGGCAGCGTCAATCCATCACCGCGGCGCCGCGGATGCATCCAGGCCGCCAGCTCGCGCCGCCAACTCGGGTTGGCCCACAGCATCGCGTCGCCCTCGGCCACGAGTGCCGCCGCGCCCAGGCGCTGGTCGGCGGTGTCGAGCACGGCGAGCGAGGCTGCTTCGCTGTGCACCGCATCCACGAGGCTGCGCAGTGCCATTGGGTCGACAGCGGTGGCGGCAAAGCGCTCACGGTAGGTGCGGCGCTCAGCCATCGTGGCCTGCAGCGCTGCGTCAGCCGGGTCGGCGCGGCTCGGCGCAAGGCGCACACGGGCCAGCAGGTCGGTGTCGGCCGCGTCTGGCCATGGCTCCGCCTGGGCTTGCAGGCCTGCGGCCGCGGCTGCGACACGAAGATTGAGCAACGCGCAGCCGCAGCTGATGATCAGCTCGCGGTCATCCGGGTCGTTGACCGGCAGCGCGCGTGTGCGATCGGCCAGCAGCTCGATCACCTGGCCTTCGAGCCGGAACAGCCACGGCTGCGTGTTGTGGCTGGACGGGGCCAGCGTCGCCGCCTGCACCAGGGCTTGCAGCGGGGGGACTGACAGATTCATGGTGGTCTCCGGGTCATGGATCGGCGGGGCTGTGTCGGGTCGTGATGGGGCGGCGTGTCAAGTTCACGGCAGGCGAATGCGGCACGGGCCGTTGAGCCGCACCAGGCAGGCTGGCACCTCGCCACGAGACCGGGCTTCGGGCGTGACCGTGTTGGGCTCGTCCAGCACCGCATGGTCCAGGTGGTCGGTGATGTGCACACGGCAGGCGCCGCAGCCACCGGAGCAGCACGAGAACGGGCGCGCGATGCCGGCGTTTAGCGCCGCTTCGAGCAAGGTGTCGCCTGGGCGGAGCGTGATCGTCTGTTCGCCGGCGGCTGACTCGAAGACCGCCGCTTTGCGAAAGAACGGCGAGATCTGCGGCAGCAAGCGATCCACCGCCTTCTTCAGTTGCGCCGCATAGCCGCCGTAGTGCAACGGCGTCGCCGGCACCACCAGTTCGGCGCCATGGACGGCGCGCTCGATCTACTGGCCTTCGTCGCGAATGCGCCAACGGCCCGGTCTTTTCACGAAGCAGTCCAACTCGCCCATACAGTGGGCGATGTCGTAGCCGGCCAGATGCAAGCTGCGCACCGTCTCGGACCTTGCGGCGAGTTGTCGCTCGACCTCGGGTGCGCACGCCGGGCCAACGGGCGACTCCGCCCCATTCATAAGGACTGCGGACATGGCCTCGCTCTCGCTCAGAGGCTATCCATCTCTGCGCCCGTGGACATTGACACCTCTCAAGGGGAGACGGTGACAACAGCGCAAGATGATGATCACTGGCTTGCACAGGGCGTCAGCCGCGTTGGCGGTGCCTTGCCAAAGCAGCGATGGACAGAGGAGCCCGCCATGCCGCAGGTCGTCGATGCGCCATTCGCGCGCCGGTTCCTTGAGCGCTTGCACGGCGCGGCGAACGCGCATGACGCGCATGCCGTCGCTGCACTCTGCTGCGGCGACGTAGTGTGGGAAGACCCCGCCGCGCCACATACGCTGCACGGCCGCGACGCCGTGCAGCGCTTTCACAGCGACATCTTGTTCCCTGCATTACCGGATACCCACATCGAACTTATCGACGGCCCCTACCTAGCGCTGGATGGCACCGGCGTGGCAGCGCGCCTGCGCATCAGCGGCACCATGACCGGCCCGCTGACGCCCCCGGGATTCGCGCCCACTGGCGGCCGCCTGAGCTTCGAGACAGCGGAGTTTTCGCACTTCGATGGTGGCCTGCTGTCCCGCCATACCGTGGTGCTCAACATGCTCGACTTGGCTCGCCAGATTGGTGCCGTGCCACGGTCGGGCACGCTTGGAGACCGTGTCGGTGTCTGGATGCAGCATGTTGCCGCTTTCTGGGCGCGGGCACGCCAAGCTTGAGCGTCATGGCGACAATACGCCGGCAAGGAGGTCGATGTGAGGTTGCGATTCACGTCGATGCAACCGCTGGCTGAAGGCGCGTCGCGTCCTGTGTTCCGGATCAGGATGAGACCGCATGAAACGATGCGGCATGCCACTGAGCTCCGAAGATCTGCGCACATCGCCGCACGCAAGCGGGCGCACTACGAGCAGCGCACTCATAGCTTCTGGAAGGGCACGCGCGACCACGACGTGAGCCAGAACCTCGCGGCACTGCTGATGCCCCGGCCACCGCGCGTTGACCTGCAATGGATGGGCTCGACCCACTTTCAGACACGCGGCTTGGCGATCGTCAGTACCGCCTGCACGTAATGGACTACAACATCAAGCGGGTGATCCAGATCCTGGCATGGATATCACACTGAAGGTGATGATAAGGAAGACCCATACCCGTTCACCTCGAACATCGTCGGCCGCGAGCACCTCGGACAACGGCCTGCCCGCAAGTACGAGGCCCATGAAGAACGACTGCGCGGACTTGGCGCCACGGTTCCAAGGGCCCTCGGCTACACACGCCGACGCTAGCTAGTCGCGCAGGCTGCGCAGCAGACGCTGATACTCGTCGGACTCTTCGAGTAGCGTGCGCGCGGCACCGACAATACGTGCCAACGCGCCATCGGGAAGCGACCAGCGCGTCGGGATGCGGCGCAGGTAGTTGCGTTCCTCCGCGTCTTGCAACGCCTCGAAGTCGACGTCGATCAGAAAGAACTCGACGCCCGCCCCGGGAGTGTCGCCGCGGTTGCGCTGAACGTCGGCGGCCCATTGACTGAAGCTGGCGCGCAGCAGCTCCTTGGTCTCGAAGCTGTACCGATCCAGCGGGATGTCCTTGGTCACGCTGAACACGGTTGACAGGCCGGGAACGCCTGACTGCTTGACATACAGGCCGTCTGTCTCGGTCGACGCGTTGACCACGATAAACACCACCTTGCGGATCTCCGAAATGCCAACGGTCTGGCTGAACTTCCACGCGCCTTCCATCAGCAGGACGGCATCAAGCGTGGCGCGCAGACCCAGGTTGTCCGACAGGCCCCCGTCCAACAGGTGAACATAGGGATGAGCCGTGGCATCGCGGTACGCCCTCGCCTTGTCGGCGAGGTAGAACAGTCGCGACGACAGTCGGCGCTCGTTCCATGCAAATCGCATCCAGACAGGCTCAGGCATAACGCAGCGATCCGCGTGATTCTTCAAAGTGATCGGGCTTAGTGCGAGCGGCACCGCGGCCGATGCTGCGACTGCTCGCGACAGGGGCACCGTACTCAGGTCGGCGCACATGAGATCGAACTGTTCTTGTATGAACTCGAAGCGATGACCGGTCGCCATATTCGTGGCGTTGATCGTGACGAAGGGTCGGCGTGCCCGCCGTGCTAGGTCGTCAAAGGTCGCCTTCTCGAACAAGGCTTCGTCCAGCAGTTCGGCAACGATTTCCGAGCGGCCGAAGCTCGGCGAAGCCAGGCGCGGCCAGTTGATCGGATTGACGATCCGGCCGACCAGATCGCCCTGCAGGTCACGCGACAGAAAGCGCGCCTCGAAGTCCGCGAAAATCCGATCGCCCACCAGCGCGTAGTAGGCCGCCGTCGTGCTGCCGCCTGACACGGCCGAGATGGCATCGAGTTCGTCGATCAAACGCGTGCGCCGCCCTTCCCAACTGATCTCGGTGCGCGCGAGTTCCTCCAGCACGGCATAGGAGAGCGCAGCGGCGCGCATGCCGCCGCCGGCGAAGGCAGCAACGACCATCAGACTATTGCTGTTGTCGGCGGACCTCGATGTCGTGAAGCGGTAACCAGTGGACAGGTCGACCGATTCGATGGGGTGCGCTCCAGGTGGAATGCTGGCGCAGCCGGTGAGCAGCATCAGGAAGCCCAAGCGACACCAGGAAAGGACTCGCCACCAACCCTCCGTAATCACACCGCACAAAACCCCATCAAGAATCGCCAGCCTCATCGCATTGGGATGTAGTCGATGCGCGCGAGCGCAGATCACTGGAGTCGCCAGTGTGCACCTCGAGGCCGCAACCCCGTGTGATCTATGTCGTTGCCCCAGGTCGACACACTTGACGGGCTGACAAGATGTTCGCTTCAATCCCGAAGGTCCTGGACAACGCGCCTCCAGACTTCGTGGACAACTTCGAGTCGATGGCCAATGTCCTGTGGTTTGCTTCAGCCGTGTTCGCCTTCGCCTTTGCTGCTCTCTTTGCTTGGATTGCAAAGCGATTGATGTCGTCGGCTGTACGTGCTGCGTTCGATGCGCTCTAGGATCGCTTGGAGCACGCGCGCCAGCGACAGTTTTCGGCAATGCACTCAAGAAGGCGGCACGCGAGTCCCGACCCGATGCCGACTTGCGCGCTTCCCCGGCTGAGTGACGCAGGTGACGCCGTGAATCGGATCGCGGG
>LNFM01011854.1_pt1 | contig 11687 bp, 11 predicted proteins | sample 596031 | NCBI WGS metagenome assembly LNFM01 (sample SAMN04254537, study PRJNA301005) | activated carbon metagenome | isolation source: dual media filters at the Ann Arbor, Michigan drinking water treatment plant | place: USA: Ann Arbor | reverse complement strand
CTGAGGCTGGGCCTCATCCGAACGCTCGGCGTGACGGCGGCAGTGGGTCTCGTGGCGAGGCTCGTCCTGAGTTGATGCCGCGAGGCAGGCTTAGGACCAAGGCTCATGCCTCAGTCGAGCTATCCCCTGTAATATTTGCGGGGGAGCATCCCAGCCGGCCCTGCGGGGGGCACGGGTGACGCCCGGCAAGGTCCCGTCCGGAGCGGTCCATACGCCAGCGGTCGGCAGCCCGATCTGTTCCCCGATCTCGAGCCCCTAACCCGCGTCCCTGCCGGGGTGGGAATCGGCGCAGGTCACCTCGCCCACCTCAAGCTCCATCGGGCGCTGGGCGGCGAAGCCGATCTTCTCGCGCAGGAACGTCGCGTCGGAACCCTTCTCCCGCATCTGCCGAAGGGCGACCTTGTCGTCGGCCATCGTGGCCGGTCCAAGGTCAAGGCTTGCAGGTCTCAGCAGCCCAACCCTACCGACGATCACTGCAGTGGGCGCCCCGGGCTCTCGATCTCCTACACCACCACACGGGGCGCGTCTTCAGGCCGTGCGCGCCAGGAGTTCAGGCAGACCAAAAAGATCACCCGCGTCGGCCAGCGGCGCAGGCGCGCCTACCGGCACGGAATCGCCAAAGCGATTGGACCAGTAGACGGGCATACCGACAGCGCCGGCCCCGGGCACATCATGTGCTGAGCCGGCCACGAACAGGACCCGAGCGGGCGGCAGGCCACCGAGTGCAGCAAGGCCCGCCAAATAGGCGCCCGGCTCGGTTTTGTAGATGCCGGCGCGCTCCGCGCTGATGATCGCGTCAAAGTGGTGGCCTGTCGCAGCGGCTGCGGCTTCGGCCAGGCGCTGCGAGCAGTTGGTCACCACCACTGTGCGCCAGCCCTGGGCCGAAAGCTGTGCGAGGACCGCGGGCGCTTCGGGCCAAGCGCGCAAGTCACCCGACTTCCAACGTTCAATCAGCTCATCGGCCTTCGATGGAGCCAGCCCTGCCTCGTCTGTCGCCTCTTGCACGATGGTCTCGTAGGAGCGGTAGCGCCCGGCCGTCGTGACCAGTCGAAGCGAGGCGCGGCGCCACCGGCGGCCGAGATCCTCGTCGCCAGCCACCGAAATCCAGAGTGACCAGGAATCGATCAGCGCCGTCAGCAGGTCGAACGCGACAGCGCCAAATCGCATGCCATTTTTGGGAACAGGTGGGTGTGGGTTCGCTACGGGGAGACTCATTCTTGTAGTTCCTTGTGGTCTGTCACATGCCGCCGAGCGCGCGGTATGGCTCCGGTCCCGAGCCGTATTGGCTGAAAGACAGGCTTGGGGCGATGCGGTCCTCGGCGGCAGGAGTGTCCCGTTCACGGGGCGCGAGCGCGCAGATGAGCACCGCGGCGAATCCCGGTCGCCTCACCGGACGGGGCATAGTCGGCTGAGGGCGAGGCAGACGGGTAGCAGGTCCGGGATGACTCGGCCGGTGAACTCGTCGAGCGCGCTTTGGGCGGCGAATTGCATGCTGGCAGGCAGAACTGGCTCCTCCGGCAGCAACGCGGCGGCTTCCTGCTCCGCCAGTCGTCGCACCGCATCGCGAGCGCCTTCCAGGACGCCCGGCTTGAACAGCGGGCCAAGCCAGTCGGGCAATGCGTGCAACACGCCAGGCCAGTGCGCCAAGTGCAGGTAAAGGCTCGGGATGACCCCTTCTGGAACGCCGTGCCGTGCCGCCAGGGCACGCACATCAGCCGCGACCGGAGGCGGGAGGTCGGCAAACCTTGGCAGGGCATCCAGCGCGGGCGGTGGTTCCGGAGCGGGCCCGGGCGGGAGCGGTAGGGCCGCAGGAGCCTCTGGCCTCGTCAAGCGCATCCGTAGGGCCGTCAGCGCCAGGAGGTTCGTCAGATTTCCGCGCGTGTAGGCGCCGAGAATCGCGCTGATTCGCGTCAGATCGGCCTCGCCGCAGTCAGCCGATGCCCAGTTTGCGGCGCCGCTGATCGGCAGAGGGATCGCCGTCGCCAGTCTGCGGCGCGCAGCGTCCATCGCTTCGGAGGCGACGAGCGGCTGCACTGCACTCCAGACCGGCGGCAGCACCCCGGGGAGTGCGGCGAAATGACGCCAGATCAGGTTGACCAGCGGGAGGCCGGAGGTGATCCTGATCTCGGCATAGATCGCGGCAACGGCGGGCGGAGCCTCGCTTTCTCGTATCTCGGGCAGGCTCGTCATGGCGCCAGCAGCGCCGGCAATTCGGCCAGGCTCCGGACCTCCCGCACGGGTGTCCCCGGCAGGCGCTCACGCCGTTGCCCGTAGCGGTTGCACCAGACCACACGCATGCCGAAGGCGGCTGCCGCATGGGCATCCCAGGCGTTGGACGACTGGAAGGCGATTGCTTCCGCCGGCACGCCAAGGCGGTCCACGGCGAGCTGATAGACACGCGGATCGGGCTTGAAGGTGCGAACCTCGTCCACCGACAGCACGGCGTTGAGATGGCCACCGAGGCCCGCACTCTGCACGGCGCTGTCCAGCATGTCCGGTGAGCCGTTGGACAGGATCGCGGTGACGAAGCCGGCCTCACGCAGCTTGCGCAGCACCTCCGGCACCTCCGGGAAGGTGCCGAGGACGCGGTAGAGCTCCATCAGCCGCGTCCGCAGGTCGCCGTCCTGGGGCAGGTCAAGGGTCTCGAGCGCGTAGTCCAACGCCTCCCCCGTCACCTGCCAGAATGGGGCATACCGGCCTTGCAGCGCCCGCAACCATGCGTACTGGAGCTGCTTGTCGCGCCAGAGCGCGGTCAGGGGAGCGGCCTTCGCCTCGAGAACATCGGCGCAACCCGCGGCGGCCGAGGCGAAATCGAACAGCGTGCCATAAGCGTCGAAGACGCAGGCGCGAACCCCAGTCAGCATGGCCTGATCACCCCAGTGTCCCACAAATCGGTAAAGCTGTTTGGAAGGTTAGTGTTTGGCACGGCAGGTTAGCAATGAGATCGGGCTGCGCACCGGGCGCGCATGAGTTATCCACGATCTGCGCCAGCCCCGTCGAGCCGATCAGGAGCAGGCCCGGCCTCGTGCCGGGGCGCTGCGGCATGTGGCTCGCGGACGTCCTGATCAGGGCCCGTGCCGCGACACCCAAAACGGGCCTTGCCTCTCAGGCGGCCCTTGACGCACCTACCTGAGCATGATCGACCTCCCTCACAGCCCCTCCGCGCTCGACTCCATAGACCGGCGCATCCTTACCCTGCTTCAGCAGGACGCAGCCCTGCCGGTGGCGGAGATCGCGGCGCAGGTGGGCCTCAGCCAGACCCCCTGCTGGAAGCGCATCAAGCGAATGGAGGCGCAGGGCATCATTACTGCGCGCGTCGCGCTGGTGGACCCGCGCATGGTGGGCCTGCCGCTGACAGCCTTTGTCGCGGTCGAGACGGCGGACCACTCGCCGGAATGGATTGAGCGCTTCGCCCACGCCACAGCCGCCATGCCGGAGGTGATGGATGTCTGGCGGATGGCCGGGGACGTGGACTATCTGCTGCGCGTCGTGGTGCGGGATATGAGTGCTTACGATGCCTTCTACCGCCGCCTTATCGCTGCCATCCCGCTCAAGAATGTGTCGTCGCGGTTCGCAATGGAACATGTGAAGGCCTCCTCCGTGCTGCCGCTGGACTGAGGTAGCCGTTCTCCCACGGGCTGGCGGCACAGCCAGATGCCAGATACCGGAAGGCCGACACAGTTTACGCCATTGGATTTGTGGATCGTCACCGATCCCCCTTGCTGTGGCCGACTGCATCTCACTCTGCACTACCAGTGCTACCCGAGCTGCGGCGATCACGGTCAGAACAGGTTGGGTGCTTACGCCGTGCGTGCGAGCTCGTACCCGATGTGTTTCACCGAAGGCGAGACGATCGCCACGAAGGTGGCCTCGCGCGAGCGGCGTGCGACCTCAGATCCTTCCCGGAAGCCAGCCGCACCCGCTAGCAGCGTCGCCGACCGCGTGGCGTCGAGCGCCAGGAACGACGCATCACGCCGGAGCCGCAAGGTCTCTCGCCAGCTGGCAAGGTCGGGTGGCGCGTCCAGCTCAATCGTCAGTCGGCGCGCACCCTCGCGAAGCGCCGCAAGCCGCGTCTCGATCTCGATCATGCCCGGCGTTACATGTTTGGCGATTGGGGCGCGCCCCGGTCCGGAGTCCCGCATGCCCCTAGCCGCCCCGAGGGTAACGCCGAGCGCCATACCCATCTGCAGCAACACGAAACCCTGACGGATCCGCGGCAGGAAGCCCGCCGCATCTTCCGCGAGCACGTCCTCGTCGGGGACGAAGACGTCACGCAGTCGCACGGAGAAGGTCCCGGTACCCTCGAGGGCGATGAACCGCGCACCGGGTACCAACCGCAGCCCCTCCGCGCCGCAATTGAAGACGGCCATGACTCGCCGGCCGTCCTCCAGCGCGAAGACGGAGGCAAAGAGATGATCCTCGCCAACGTTAGAGACCCAGGGTAGCACGCCCGTGACGCGGTAGCCGCCCGGGGCGCGCACGCCCCGCAGTGCCAGCGCCTCGAGGCCGGAGGCGGCCTTCATCGGGTTCGACAGGCCGGTGCCGCCCAAGCGCTCCCCGCCGGCCAGCGCCGGCAGGTGGCGGCGTGCCTCGGCGTTGTCCGTGCGGGTCAGATACCAGACCAGCGCGGCGTGGCACCACGTGCAGAAGCCGGTGGAGAGGCAGAGCGCCGAAACCTGCTCCATTGCCTCCACGGTGGCGAACACCGTGCCGGGGTGGCTGGCTCCGGCGAAAGCGCCGGCCGCGCCGAGGTCCGACAGGATCTCCCTCGGATAGACGCCCTCGGCGTCGATCCGCTGGGCAAGCGGCGCGAGCCTGGACAGCACCGGCGCGAGCCGATCCTGCTCCGCCTGTACCGGCAGGGATGCCGCGACGCTCATGCGGGGACGACCGTCACATCGACCGGGTTGCGGATCGTGTTGAGCACCGGCGACCACTGCGCAGCATGCTGGATCAACTCCTGCTTCTCCGCCTCGCTCGCGCCCTCCAGGTCGAGCTCTACACGCAGCCGGATGGCCTCGAAGCCAACCGGCTTTGGAGCCAAGTCACCGGTGCCCCAGACGGAGGTGATGTTGATGTCCGCCTCAAGCTCAACGCCGATGTGTCGCACAGCGAAACCGCGCATCACCGCATTGGCCTGGAGGCCGACGGCCACACAGGTGCCAAGGGCGGCGAGCAATGCCTCGGAGGGGTTGGGCGCGGTGTCGTCGCCGAGCAGCGCGGGCGGCTCGTCCACGATGTGAGGCGGAAGGTTGCGGACGAAGTTCAGGTGCCGGAAGCGCTTGCCCTCGGCGACGGTGCGGCAGCGCACGGTGCGGACGGCGCTTGGATCCCCGCGTCCCTTCTCGCCAAGCGCGGCGAGACGGTCGCGGTCGATTTCCTCGAAGGGGGCGGTGCTGCGGGCGAGGGCGATGCTCATTGGAATTCGGTCCTTTTATGGTGCAAAGATCAGCCGGCGTTGGTCCAGCGCAGCCGCGCGATTGCGGCCTGCAGAGCGGCATCAAGTGCGTAGCCGAGCGCGCCAATCAGCAGCACGAGGGCTGCAAGACGGTCGTAGGAGAGGGTGTCGCGGGCGTCATTGATCGCGTAGCCGAGGCCACTCGTGACGCCGAGATACTCGGCCGGCACGATCACGATCCACGCTGTGCCAAGCGCCAGGCGAATGCCCGTCAGCAGGTCCTGCGCAACGGCGGGGAGGAAGACGCGGTGCAGCAGCGCCAAGCGGCCCGCGCCGAAGCTGCGCGCCACCAGCGGCCAAGCGGGATCGAGCCGCTTCACGCCTGCGGCTGTGGCGAAGACAACTGGCCAGATGGCAGCGGCGGCAATCAGGAAGACGATGGCGCTGTTCCAGCCCGGGAAGGCCAGCACGGCCACCGGCATCCAGGCGAGCGGACTCACCATGCGCAGGAACTGGAAGGGCGCCGCGGCGGCGCGCTCGAAGGCAAGCGAGAGACCCATCAGGAAACCGAGCGGCGCACCGAGCAGCACGGCGGCGAGCAGTCCGCCGAAGAGGCGCTCCAGGCTCGGCAGCGCGGCGTTCAGCGCGTCGCCGCTCACCAGCATCTGCCACAGTGCCGCAAGCGCCGGCGCGGGCGCCAGGCCGGCGAAGGCGGTAAAGGCGGGATTGCGGGCGAGCAGCGCTCCGAGCGCCGCCCAGATCGCGAAGGCCGCGCCAACCCCGAGCAGAGGCAGGCCGAAGCGGGCCAGCAGCGGCCGCAGCGCGGGAAACGGCGCGGACGGCGCCGCGCCGGTGAGGGCGAGGCTCATGCGCGCACCATCTCTTCGCGTGTGAAAGGATCGGCGAGACCGGCGACGCCGGGCAGCTCCCGCCAAGCGGGTCGCGCCTGCAAGGCTGCCCGTACGAAGCGGTCGTCCACCAAGTCCTGCGCGACATGTGCGGGGTCGAGCTGCCGCAGGAATGCGGTCTCGCCGGCGACGACAGTGTGCTTCAGCGCTTCTACAATCAGCCGCGTTGCGGATGGGTAGGGATAGGGCTGGAAGTCGATGCGCCCGCCCTCCCAGCCGGGGTTGCGGATCGCGCCCTGGGTCCGGTAGGCATCACCATAGTCGGTCATGGCCTTTGCAACGACCGCGTTGGGCAGCGGGATGAGGTTGGCACCCTCCGCCGAGAGCAGCCGCGCGGCTTCTGCCTTGTGGCCGTTCAGCCAGAGCTGCGCATCGACGATGGCGTTCGTAACCTTCTGCGCGAACTCCGGGTTGCGCTCGACCAGCGCCTCGTGGACCGTCACGACGCAGCAGGGGTGCTGGCGCCAGATATCGCCGGTGAAGCGCAGCATCCGGGCGCCGGCCCGCATCTCGGCGAGCGCGTTGAACGGCTCGGCGACGATGAAGCCGTCGATCTTCCGCGCTGCGAGCGCCGCGGTCATTTCGGGCGGCGGCAGGACCTGCAGCGCCACCTCATTCGGAGCGACGGGCTGACGATCGTCCTTGATGACGGGCACCAGCCCTGCCTCGCGCAGCGCAAGCTGCAGCACGACGTTGTGCATGGAGTACCAGAAAGGCACGGCGATGCGCGCGCCGCCGAGCTCGCCGAATTCCCGCGCGCGGCTGTGTGCGCCGAGCACCACGCCTGAGCCGTTGGTGTGCGCCCAGGCGAGCACCTTCACCTTCACGCCGTTGGCGTAGCGCATCCAGACCGGGATCGGCTTGAGCAGGTGAACGACGTTGACGCGGCCCGCGGCGAAGGCCTCGACGAGGGATGCCCAGGAGCGCGCCATGAAGGGCTGCTCGACCTTCAAGCCCTGCGCCTCGAACAGGCCGCGCGCCTGTGCGACGAGCAGCGACGCGGCATCGGTGATCGGCAAATAACCAATACGCACCACACCGTCCGCAGCCAGGGCCGTAGCGCGGGCCGGACCGGCGGAGAGACCGGTCATGGCGGCGAGGCCGCCGCCGAGCAGCGCGGCAAGGCCGTCGCGTCGGGTCCATTCATGGTGCAGCAAGTCGCGCAGGGCGCGGTCGGGGGTCGCGGTCATGGCTCTACTATCCTCGGTCGATCAGGAAATGCGAGAAGGGTCAGCCGCGGGGTCGTGCAGCCGTCCGGCGGCGGCATCGAGCAGCAGAACGCGGTCGGTCAGGGCGCGCGCATCCTCGCGGTCATGCGTCACCAGCAGGAGCGTGGTGCCGGTGGCGGCGACCAGCTGTGCGACGTCCTCGCGTAGACGGGCCCGCGTGACGGGGTCGAGCGCCGAGAAGGGCTCGTCGAGTAGTAGCACCCGCGGCCGCACTGCCAGGGCACGGGCGAGCGCCACGCGCTGCCGCTCGCCGCCGGAGAGCTCCGACGGCCGACGCGCTCCTGCCTCCGCCAAACCCACCATCGCGAGCAATTCGCGCGCCCTCGCACGCCGGGCGGGCGCATCGCCGCTGCGCGCGACATCGAGGCCGAAAGTCACATTTTCCAGCACGCTGAGCCAAGGGAAGAGCAGCGGGCTCTGGAACATAAGGGCCGCGTCGCCGGGGCGCGGGGCGCGGCCATCGATCGTGACGCGGCCCCGCAGCGGTCGCGTCAGGCTGGCCAGGGCGAGGAGCAGGGTGCTTTTCCCGGCGCCACTCGGTCCCAGGATGGCGAGCCGCTCGCCGCGTGCCGCGCTGAACGAAACGCCGCGCAGCACAACACGTGCCCCACGGCCGATCTCGAGATCCGAAACCTGAAGCGCCGGCTCGCCGGAACCTGAAGCTTGGACGCCCGGTTCGGCGCGGAGAGTGGGCGTGGTGATGGGCAGGATGGCTTTGAGCATGCCGGGAATAGAAGGATATTCCCCCAAAGGTGCAATAAGCGGGCTAAAAAAAGAATATTCTATTCTCCGGAGGTGGCGGTACAGATAAACGCCTCCGTTTGGACGTCGGTGCGGAGAGGAGTGTTCCGCGCGGCGGGCGATCCGCTCCTGTGTCGCTTGGGACCGCCTTCACGGGTCCATCCCAGGAATAGGCCACTCGGTGCAAGCGGGCGGCCATGGAAAGGTCACACTGGTTGAAGCGTCAGTGGGTCCCCCGAAAAAGCTGAGCCCGGTTTAAAAGTCACTCATCCGGGTGGCCAGCTGCTGTAGTAGGCCTGTGGAGCACACTCAGGCCGCAACGGCTTGAGCCGGCCGGCCCGCATCGGTTTTGCGCATCAAGGTCCCGTTGGCGGCGGGGGCGAACTCGCGAGCGATGGGCACAGGCCCCGCGGGCCGTCGGGAGATTGGGCATTCGCGACCCCGCCGAATGAAAGGGCTTTTGACAAGGCAGCCCATCTGACGCAGCCTGCGCGCAACCAAGGGGAGCCCTTTCCGCAGGGCTGAGATTCCGCGAGCGACGCGGTCACCCTTTGAACCTGATCCGGGTCATGCCGGCGAAGGGATGGGCAATAGGCGCGGGTTATCGGGCCACCTTCCTTCGTGCAATTCGTTCGAGGGAGGCCACCATGCCTGATACACTTCCAGCGCTTCATCCCGTGACGACGGGGCCCCTGCCGGCCAGCCGCAAGATCCACGTGGCCGGCCAGCTTCATCCGGGCATCCGCGTCGCCATGCGCGAGATCGCGGTCTCGGGCGGGGAGGCGCCGCTGCGCGTCTATGACACCTCCGGCCCCTACACCGATGCCGCCATCCGGACCGACATCGGCCGCGGCCTGGCCCCGCACCGGCATGAGTGGATCCTGGCGCGCGGGGATGTGGAAGCGATCGCGGGGCGCGAGCAGAAGCCCGAGGACGACGGGCTGAAGCCGGGCGAGGAGCGCCGCGTGCCGCTCTTCGACCGCGCGGGCCGCCAGCCGCTGCGCGCGAAGGCCGGGCGTGCGGTGACGCAACTCGCCTATGCGCGCGCAGGCATCATCACGCCCGAGATGGAGTACATCGCCATCCGCGAGAACCTGGGCCGCGCCGCCGCACTCGGCACCGCGCGCGACGGTGAGAGCTTCGGCGCCAGCATCCCCGACCACGTGACGCCCGAATTCGTGCGCGATGAAGTGGCGTGCGGTCGCGCGATCATTCCGGCCAACATCAACCACCCCGAAAGCGAGCCGATGATCATCGGTCGCAACTTCCTGGTGAAGATCAACGCGAACATCGGCAACTCGGCCGTGTCGTCGAGCGTCGCCGAGGAGGTGGACAAGCTCGTCTGGGCCATCCGCTGGGGGGCAGACAATGTGATGGACCTCAGCACCGGGCGGAACATTCACACCACGCGCGAGTGGATCCTGCGCAACTCCCCCGTGCCTATCGGCACCGTGCCGATCTACCAGGCGCTTGAGAAGGTGGGCGGCCGCGCCGAGGAACTGACCTGGGAGATTTTCCGCGACACCCTGATCGAGCAGGCGGAGCAGGGCGTGGACTACTTCACCATCCATGCGGGCGTGCGCCTCGCCTATGTGCCGCTGACGGCCCAACGCGTCACGGGGATCGTCTCGCGCGGGGGCTCGATCATGGCGAAGTGGTGCTTGGCGCATCACAAGGAGAGCTTCCTCTACGAGCATTTCGCCGAAATCTGCGAGATCATGCGGGCCTATGACGTGTCGTTCTCGTTGGGCGACGGGCTGCGCCCAGGCTCCATCGCGGATGCCAACGACGCGGCGCAATTCGCCGAGCTGGAGACGCTGGGCGAGCTGACCAAGCTGGCCTGGACGCAGGATGTCCAGGTGATGATCGAGGGCCCCGGCCACGTGCCGATGCACAAGATCAAGGTCAACATGGAGAAGCAGCTGGAAGCCTGCGGCGAGGCGCCGTTCTACACCCTCGGCCCGCTGACGACCGACATCGCACCCGGCTATGACCACATTACATCGGGCATCGGTGCGGCCATGATCGGCTGGTTCGGCTGCGCCATGCTCTGCTACGTCACGCCCAAGGAGCATCTTGGCCTACCCGACCGCGACGACGTGAAGACCGGGGTCATCACCTACAAAATCGCGGCCCATGCGGCGGATCTCGCCAAGGGCCACCCGGCCGCGCAACTGCGCGACAACGCCCTCTCCCGCGCGCGCTTCGAGTTCCGGTGGCGTGACCAGTTCAACCTCGGCCTCGACCCCGAGACCGCGGAGAAGTTCCACGACCAGACCTTGCCGGCCGAAGGCGCCAAGCTCGCGCATTTCTGCTCGATGTGCGGCCCGAAGTTCTGCTCGATGAAGATTAGCCAAGAGGTGCGGGAGGCAGCCAAGTCGGGAATGGAGCAGATGAGTGAAAAATTTCGCGGGAATGGAGGAGAGATTTATTTGCCACCAGCGCCAGCCAATGGGTGAAACGAGGCGTCGCTGTACGTCCAACGCGCTGGCTGGTAATGCATCACGGCACCCGCCGCTTCAGCACCTCGACCGACAGCGTGGCCGCGGCCAGATCGAACGTGGCCGCGGAGATGTTCCGCGCCATTACCCGCACCGTGTTGTTCGACCACACGGCTGCATCGAGTTCGATGAACCGCGTGGACGAGACCAACGACGCTTGCGCCAGGTCGCCCGCCCGTGCCCCGTTCACCGTGACGTCGATCAGCGCCGTCGCCCCGGGTGCCAGGCTCGGCAGGTCCCAGGACACCTCCGCCGCAAAATCCCGCCGGCCCGAGCCGAACAGCGCCCCTGTCAGCAACGGTGTGCCATTTAGCACGGCCGGCGCCGCCTCTGGCAGCCCGTAGAGCCGCAGCGATTGCAGGTCGATCGGCCCATCGAAGCCGATTACCCCCACCTGCGCATAGGCCACGGACGCGCCCACGCGGATGGTTTGCCGCCGATTGAAGTTCGCGTCGTCCATGGGCGAGCCGGCGTTCCAGCCCTTGGCCGGCCCGTTCCACTGCATGGTGGTGATCGACGCCAGCACGTCACCCGCGATGTCCTCGCGGATATTCCCAGCCCCGTCGAACACCCGCACGAACAACCGCCCGCCTGAGGCGCCGGATGTCAGCCAATGCGCCAGCGCGAATTCCTTCGCCTGGGTGGTGTCGAGCATCCACCCCAGCCCGCGGTTCGCCGCCAGCGTCACCGCACGATCGGTTGGCGTCAGGTCGGTCAGCCCGTTGAAGCAGAAATCCGCCATGAAGGTCGCGGTGGTGGTCGAGGTGGCGATGGTGATCAGCCCCTCGACGCCGACCTCGGTGGCCGACTGGCGAAACGCCGCCGCGCGGGTGCTCGGGACCCCCGCGAGGAAGCGCTGGAACCTCGATGCCGGCGCGCGGTGTCGGTTGATCACCGCATTGCCGCAGCG
>LNFM01011853.1_pt1 | contig 11687 bp, 12 predicted proteins | sample 596031 | NCBI WGS metagenome assembly LNFM01 (sample SAMN04254537, study PRJNA301005) | activated carbon metagenome | isolation source: dual media filters at the Ann Arbor, Michigan drinking water treatment plant | place: USA: Ann Arbor | reverse complement strand
AGTGCTCTTCCTGCTCCTGGGCGCGGAGTTCATCGCGGCCGCACAGTTGGTGGTCTACTCTGGCGCCATCATGGTGCTGTTCGTCTTCGTCATCATGCTGCTCAATGCGGGCGCTGAACGCGAAAGCCGCAAGGGCGGTCTCGCGCAGTTCCTTGGTCTGCCGCTGACGGCCATCCTGCTCGTCTTCGCGAGCTACGTCATCACGCAGTCCATGTCCAACGCCAAGGCCGTCAAGTTCGGGGCCTTCACCGGCGGCGGCCCCCGCGAAGTCGGTTGGGAGCTGTTCACCCGCTATCTGCTGCCGTTTGAAGTCACGTCTATCCTCATCCTTATTGCCATCGCCGGCGCCGTCGTCCTGGCCCGCAAGGAGATCGACTAATGTCTCAACTGCTCCCGCCGGAGTTCTTCACGGCCACCGTCCCGCTGAACGCCTACCTCATCCTCAGCGCCATCCTGTTCGCCATCGGCGCCTGCGGCTTCATGTTCCGCAAGAACATCATCACTATCTACATGTGCATTGAGCTGATGCTCAACGCGGTCAACCTCAGCTTCGTCACCTTCTCCTACCAGTTCGGCAAGGTCGACGGCCAGATCTACAGCTTCTTCGTCATGGTGGTCGCCGCCGCCGAAGCCGCGGTCGGCCTCGCCATCATCCTCACCATCTTCCGCAACCGCGGCACGCTCCAGATCGACGAGATCGACACGCTCAAAAACTAGAACCCAATGCAACTTTGGCTAATTCCCATCCTCCCCTTGCTCGGCGCCGCGCTGAACGGCCTCACCGGTCGCCGTACCAGTCAGGGCATCCAATCGGCCATTGCCGTGGGCAGCGTTCTTCTGTCGTTCCTCTGGGTCCTCAACATCCTCGTCAATAACATGCCGGCCCCCGGCGCCGAGATCCGCGAAAGCTACTTCACCTGGATTTCGAGCGGCAACTTCTCCCTCAGCGTTGATCTCGTCGTCGATCGCCTCACCGCCGTTATGCTTCTGGTCGTCACCGGCATCGGCACTCTCATTCACATCTACGCCACCAGCTACATGTCGCATGAAGGCGGCTTCTACCGCTTCTTCACCTACCTGAACCTGTTCATGTTCTTCATGCTGGTGCTGGTGATGTCCGGCAACTTCCTGCTGCTCTTCGTCGGCTGGGAAGGCGTCGGCCTCTGCAGCTACCTGCTCATTGGTTTCTACTTCCTTAAGAAGTCGGCCTCGGATGCCGGCAAGAAAGCCTTCATCGTCAACCGCATCGGCGACTTCGGCGTTCTGCTCGCCATGCTCCTGCTCATCAACACCTTCGGCTCGCTCGATTTCAAGACGATCGCCGACAAGGTGAAGGTGATGCCCGTTGAGCTCACGGCCGGGATCATCACCGCCATCTGCCTGCTGCTGCTTCTTGGCGCGGCCGGCAAGTCGGCGCAGATTCCGCTCTACACCTGGCTGCCGGACGCCATGGAAGGCCCGACACCCGTCTCCGCTCTCATCCACGCCGCGACCATGGTCACGGCCGGTGTCTATCTCTGCTGCCGCGCCTCGGCGCTTTTTGAACACGCGCCCATCGCGCAGGACACGGTCGCCTACATCGGCCTCGCCACCGCCTTCTTCGCCGCCACCATCGGCCTCGTCCAGAACGACATCAAGAAGGTGTATGCCTACTCCACCGTCTCGCAACTCGGCTTCATGTTCCTAGCCGTGGGCTCCGGCGCTTATGCGGCCGCCATCTTCCATGTCGTGACGCACGCCTTCTTCAAGGCGCTGCTCTTCCTTGGCTCGGGCTCGGTGATCCATGCTCTTGAAGGCGAACAGGACATGCGCCACATGGGCGGCCTCCGCGGCAAACTGCCCATCACGTTCTTCACACTCCTCATGGGTGCGCTCGCCATCGCGGGCTTCCCGTTCTTCTCGGGCTGGTATTCGAAGGAAGCCATCCTCAGCGCCGCCCACGCCCACGCGCCGTGGATGTTCTGGGTTGCCGCACTCACCGCGATGATGACCGCCTTCTACGTCTTCCGCACCATCTGGCTAACGTTCTTCGGCGAATATAAGGGCCACGCTCACCCGCACGAATCCCCGGCCGTCATGTGGATTCCCCTCGCGGTGCTCGCTGTCCTCTCGGTAGTTGGTGGGTTCCTTTTCAACGTTCCTCACTTTCTGGAGGGCGTGCTGCCCGCCCACGCTCATGGTCACGACATGACGCTCGAGATCATCGGCTCCTCGGCCGGCCTGCTCGGCATCGCCCTCAGCTATCTGTTCTACGTCGCCAGCCCCGGCCTCGCCGATTCGTTTGCGGCCTCGTTCTCCGGACTCTACAATCTCGTCTACAACAAGTACTTCGTGGATGAGGTCTACGACGCGGCCGTTGTTCACCCCATTGAGCGCACGTCCCGCGGCTTCCTCTGGAAATTCCTCGATCAGAATGTGATCGACGATGGCATGGTCCACGGCGCTACCTCTGGAGCGCTTGGCCTCGGTAGCCTCCTCCGCCTCCTGCAGGGCGGCGTCGTTCGCAACTATGCGACGTGGGTCGTCCTGGGGGCCGTCTTCATCTTCTCTGCCTTCTCGTTGTTAGGAGGTGCCCGATGAACATCCTGGCCATTCTCCTGCTGCTGCCGCTGATCGGCTTCGCTGCCGCGCTCGTCCTTCCTGCCGCCGTCACCAAGCGTTTCGTCCTCGGCTTCTCGCTGCTCATCTTCGCCGTCTCGCTTCTCCTGATCGGTACCACCATGCAGAGCCCCGGCGGGATGACCTGGGTCACTGACACGGCCTGGATCGACACGCCCGCCATCCGCTTCCACATCGGTGTCGACGGCGCCAGCCTCTGGCTCGTCATCCTGTCGGCCTTCCTCATCCCCATCGCCGCCTACATCTCGCAGCGGACCATCGTCCACCGGCAGAAAGAGTTCTACGCCTATCTGCTCCTGCTCGAGTTCGGCCTCATCGGCGTCTTCTCCTCGCTCGATCTCTTGCTCTATTACGTCTTCTGGGAAGTTGTCCTCGTCCCGATGTACTTCCTCATCGGCATCTGGGGCGGTGAGCGCCGCATCTACGCCGCCACGAAATTCTTCGTTTATACGATGGCCGGCTCTATGCTGATGCTGGTCGCCATCCTGTACATCTACACGAAGGCCGGCACCTTCGACCTCCCCGCCATCCTTCTCCAGATGGAAGCCGGCAAGGTGGCCTTCACGCAGGCCGAAGAGCTCGCGCTCTTCCTCGCCTTCTTCCTCGCCTTCGCCGTCAAGGTCCCCATCTTCCCGCTCCACACCTGGCTGCCCGACGCCTACGCGGAAGCCCCCACCGCCGCCACGTTCCTCCTCGCCGCGGTCATGTCGAAGATGGGCACCTATAGCCTCCTCCGCTTCAACCTGAACCTCTTCCCCAAGGCCTCGCACGACTGCGCGCCCTGGATCGTCGTCCTCGCCATCATCGGCATCGTCTACGGCGCGCTCGTCGCCCTAGTACAGCCGAATATGAAGCGGCTGGTCGCCTACTCTTCCATCAGCCACTTGGGATTCGTCGTTCTCGGCCTCTTCTCTGGCAACCAGTTCGGCCTCGATGGCGCCGTCTATCAGATGCTCTGCCACGCCATCTCTACCGGGGCGCTGTTCATCCTGATCGGCTTCCTGCAGGAGCGTAAGCAGTCGCTCGAGATTGCCGACTTCGGTGGCCTCGCGACGCCGGCTCCAAACTTCGCCATCGTCTTCCTCGTCGCGACCCTGGCCTCCATCGGCCTGCCGCTGCTCAATAACTTTGTCGGCGAGTTCCTGATTCTCCAAGGCGCCGCCAAAGCCAACATCTGGTGGGCCGCCTTCGCCGCCCTCGGCGTCGTCCTTTCGGCCTGCTACATGCTCTGGTTCTACCAGCGCACTTTCCTCGGCGAAGCGAAGGCGGCCTTTACGGACCTCCGCCCCGCCGAGTGGCTTACCATTACCCCTCTGCTCGTCCTCATGCTGTGGATGGGCATCTTCACCCAAACCTGGCTCCCCGGCATCAGCGCCTCCAACAAAGTGCTTCTCGAAAGACCCACTTCTAAAATCGCCCTGCAGGTGGCCCAATGAACCCCGCTGCCTTCTATCCCTCCGCCGTTGACTATCTCCGCTTCCTGCCGGAGCTGATCCTCACCATCGGCGGAGTCCTCCTCCTCGTCCTCGAAGCCCTGACCGGCGACAACAAGGACAAGACGAGTCTCGGCTACGTCGCCATCGCCGTCGTCCTCGGCGCGATGTTTGCTGTTCCGGTAGCGCTCGCCAATCCCGGCACCTCCTTCAACGGCATGCTCGTCTCCGACGGCTTTGCGGCGTTCTTCCGCATGGTCACGCTGCTCGTCGGCCTGTTCACGCTGCTGTGCTCGACGTCCTACCTTAGCCGCGAAAAGGCCAATAGCGGAGAGTTCTACCTCCTGGTCCTCTTCTCGCTCGCTGGCCAAGGCATTATGGCAGCGTCGAACGAGTTGATCATGGTCTTTCTCGGCCTCGAGATTGCGTCCATTTCGAGCTACGTCCTTGCCGGCTTCCTCCGCGACGACAAGCGCGGCAGCGAAGCGGCGCTCAAGTACTTCCTCCTCGGCTCCTTCGCCACGGCGTTCTTGCTGTACGGCATTTCCTGGATCTACGGCGTCACCGGAGCGACGAATCTGGTCGCGATCCGCGAGTCGCTCGCCGCCGGCACCAGTGGCAACTCCATGGCGGTGGCCGCCGCTGCGCTGATGATGATCGGCCTCGCCTTCAAGGTCTCCGCGGCCCCCTTCCAGGTTTGGGCCCCGGACGTCTACCAAGGCGCTCCGGCCCCCGTTAGCGGCTTCCTCTCGGCTGGCCCCAAGGCTGCGGCCTTCGCCATCTTCTTGCGTATTTTCCAGACCTCGTTTGAGTCGTTTTCCTCCCGCTACGAACCCGTCCTCTGGATTCTGGCTCTGGCGACGATGCTGGTCGGTAACTTCTCCGCGTTGTGGCAGTCGAACGTGAAGCGCATGTTGGCGTACTCGTCCATCGCGCACGCCGGATACGTCCTCGTCGCCGTCACCACGAACTCGAATGTCGGCACTGCCGCGGCCATGTTCTATCTCGCCGCCTACGCCCTGATGAACTTCGGCGCCTTCGCCGCGATTACCCATCTGGCGGGCCGCGGTGAGTCGCACGTCACCATCGACGATCTCAAGGGCCTTGCGTCGAAGCAGCCCGTCATGGCGGGCCTGTTGACGGTCTGCCTGCTCAGCCTCACCGGCGTCCCGCTGACGGCCGGCTTCTTCGGCAAGTTCTACATCTTCAAGGCAGCAATCGACAATCATCTGTACTGGCTCAGCGCCCTCGGCCTGTTGAACTCGGCCATCGCGGCTTACTACTATCTCCGCGTACTCTCGGCCATGTACATGCATGACTCGAAGACCACCGACCATCCCGAGCCCGTCCCCGGCGGCATCCAGCTCACCATGTGGGTCAGCGCCGCTGGCATCCTGACCCTCGGCGTCTTCCCCGGCCTCGTCCTCGACTACGCCAACCGCTTCGCCACCTTCGTCAAGTAAACCCCATGGCCGGTACGGAGTGGTTCCAACTTAGAGACCCGCTCACCAACAGCCCTCTCCGCGGTACGGTCCATGGCACCGGCGACTACCGCCGCATGGAACAGGCGCACCGCGGGCGGGAGTTGCCCACCGAACCCATCCAGGTCTTCGCCGACATGGGTCGCGACCCCCGCGATTTCATCTGGGTGTCCCTGGTGCCGCTGATCCATCAACGGGTCGTCGATGCTCTCAACGCCGCCGGCTGCACCGGCTGGTCTACCTATCCCGTCACCATGCACGGACGCAAGGGCGTCGTATTGCCCGACTACCACGGCCTGGTCATCACCGGCCGCTGCGCTTCCATCACGATCGATTGCGACCCCGCGAGGCTGGTGTACCGTCGCCTCCCCAACGGATGGTGCCCCGCACACAAGGGACTCCTCGTCGACGCTCCCACCTGGGACGGCAGCGACCTCTTCTGCGCCGCGGACGGCAAGACTGGCTATCTGATCGTTACCCCCCGCCTCCGCGAACTGTTCCGCCAGCTCCGGATCACCAACGTCAAGTTCACTCCGGTTGAGGAGTGCTCCCTTTTGGCCGAAGGCTTTCCGTCCATCCCTGTCCCCCGCACCGGTCCGCCACCCCCACCCCCAGGCGCCCGCTGGGTCGAATCGCCCATCCCGCCCGACCTCGCCGCCGAACTCGTCGCGCCCGCCGACCCCCTCACCATCCAGGACGTCAACCGCGAGATCGAATCCCTCCGCCCCCTCACCGGCGACGAACTCCTCGATCACACCGAACGTCTCGGCTTAGCCTGGGCCCACCTGCTCATCACCACCCTGCATTGGCAATGGGCCAACCTCGCCCTGGCCGACCGCGAACCCCAAATCGCCCTCGTCTCGCCCCAGCGCGACTACGCGGCCTTCCCCTTCGCCTACTGCCAGGGCCTCCTCGCCGACGCCACGCGAGAGAATAGCTCCGTCCTGCTCTTCAACCTGCTCGTCGCCGGGCAACTGCCCGCCGCCAAGCCTGGCGCCTTCGTCATCGTCACTTAAGCCAAGATATCGAGCAGCTTCTGCTCCATCTCCGCTCCCGTGCGCGCCACCGTCGCATTGGCCGCAAACGCATTCTGCGCCGCCACCAGCGAGACGATCTCCTCGCTCAGATCTACTTGATCAACCGGCGATTGATCTTCAAATGCCGCAAATTGGGCCAAACGCTTGGCCGCACGCTCCACTTTCGCTTGCGCACGGTCCATGCCCTCGACCGACGTCGATAGGATATTCATAGAGGGACCTATAAATACACTTCGGCCCCAGCTCTCAAAACTTGAGAAGAATTTGCGGAAGTTTCCTTAGAACCACTCCCGGAGTTCGCCGAACCGCTCCAAGTGCAGCAACTGTGCCGTCTCCACCGGCTGCACCTCTTCCTTCTCGAGGATCCACGTCCTCGGGTGCGGTATATACACCGCGTTAAACCCCGCCCGCAACGCCGGGTTCACGTCGCTCCGCGGCGAATTCCCAATCATCCACGTATGCGGAAAATGGAACCCCCGCTCCTCCCCCAATCGCAGATACACGCCCACTTCCTTCTCTTTCACAATTCCCACATGACTGAAAAACCGTCCCAACCCGGACCGGTCTACCTTCGCCTGCTGCTCGTCCGGATGCCCCTTCGTGAACAGCGTCAAATCGTGTCGCTCCGCCAAATGCACAAGGGTCTCTTCGACTTCGGGTAGCAGAATGATAGGGTGCTCCAAAATCTTTTCGGCGAACGCCACCACCTGCTCCAAGTCCGCATCGCTGATCGGCCGCTGCGCCAATCGATGATACGTCTCCACCAGATTCCGCCCAAATCGCTTCGATCCGTAGCCGTGGATCTTCGCGTTCACCGCCTCAATCGAATCGAGCACATCCCGCACCTGCTCCCGCGTCAGATGCCGATGATCGAGAAAGTCGGCAAACTCCTCAAACGCCCGCTCGAAGAAGATGTTGTTCTCCCACAGCGTGTCGTCGGCGTCAATAATCAGATGCTGCCGTTTCATGCGCCTGGCAACAGCTTCCCGTGTCCGTTCCGCGGCACAATCGTCCGGAAGTGTTCAATGCGCCGCTCCCGCGCCGCCGTCACCGGAAAATGCTCCGCCAGCCGCCGGATCCGCTCCGCCTCACTCTTCGACATCAGCAGCATCTGCCGCACGTTCAAATCGGTAACGGCCTGCGCCAATTGAAAACTCAACTGCGGATCGTTCAGCATCGGCTCCGGCAGGTTCTGCCCCGTCTCCAATGCCCGAATCGAGTAGTATCCGCGGATGGCCTTTTGAATCACCGCTTCCTCCGCCAACTCTCCGCCCTCGTCGTCGAAGAACTCCACCTTGCCCCGCAAGTACGACCGCTCCTCGTCCAGATCCTGAATCTCAAACCGCCGGAAGCCTACCGTCGAAAGGTCCAGCCGGCCGTCGTCGTACTTCTTGTCCACTTCGTGGATTCGCGCCGTGCACCCCACCGACGCAATCCCCTTTTCAAGCGCCAGCACCACGCCAAACTCGCGGTTCCCCTCAATCACATCCCCCACCATGTCCTTATACCGGTCTTCAAAAATATGAAGCGGCAGGTCGGTGCGCGGGAACAGAACCACGCTCAGCGGAAAGAGAGGGAGAAGCGGGCCCGGCATGTTACTATTATGGCTTCGCAAGGTCCCGAAAAGACAAGCAATGCGCATTGAAAGCCAGGTGGCCCTCATCACGGGCGCATCCAGCGGCATCGGCCAAGCCCTCGCCGCCGAACTCTCCCAACGCGGCGCCCGCCTCGCTCTCACCGCCCGCAGCATCACCCCCCAAGCCCCTCACCTCATCGTCCCCGGCGACCTTACCAGCCCCGACTTCCGCCGCCACCTCATCGAAACCACCCTCGCCCACTACGGCCGCATCGACATCCTTATCAACAACGCCGGCGTCGGCCTCTATCAACCCTCCTGGCAGGCCGACGATGCCGCCGTCCGCCACATGTTCGAACTCAACGTCTTCGCTCCGGTCCACCTCGCTCAGCTTACCGTCCCCGGTATGCGCGAACGCCACCACGGCATGGTCGTCAATATCGGCTCCATCGCCAGTAAGGTTACCCTTCCCTGGTTCACCCTCTACTCGGCCACCAAGCACGCCCTCGAATCATTTACAGACGGCCTCCGCATGGAGAACGCCGACGCCGGCCTCCAAGCCATGCTCGTCTGCCCCGGCTACGTCAAAACCAAATTCCAGCAGAACGTGCTCGTCGGCCGGCCCCCCGATGAACTCGCCTCCGGCCGCCGCTTCGCCACTACGGCTCCCGCCCTCGCCCGCGCCATCGCCGACGGCATCGCCCGCGACCGCCGCCAAGTGCTCCACCCCGCCGCCGGCTGGGCCCTCGTCGCCGGCTGGCGCACCGTCCCGCTCCTCATCGAACGCGTCTTCCAAAAACTTCAACGAGACCACCAATGATTGTCCTCGTCGGCTTCATGGGCTCCGGCAAAACCACCGTCGGCCGCCGCCTCGCCCAACACTTGCACCTCCCCTTCGTCGACCTTGATGACCGCATCGAAGCCGCCGAAGGCCGGGCCATCTCCGACATCTTCGCCCACGACGGCGAACCCGCCTTCCGCGACATCGAACATCGCGAACTCGCTCGCGCCCTCTCCGGCGACGGCGTCCTCGCCCTCGGCGGCGGTGCCTACGTCCAGCCCCGCAATCGCGACCTCCTCCGCGGCCAGGCCAAAGTCATCTGGCTCGACGTCCCCTTCGAACGCGCCCTCCGCCGCGTCTCCGGAGCCGGCCACCGCCCCCTCGCCAAAGATCCCGTCAAATTCGCCGAGCTCTATCAAGCCCGCCGCGAAGCCTACGCCCAGGCCGATCACACCATCCCCATCACCTCCGACGACCCCGCCGACGCGGTCGCCGCCCTCCTCCCCCTCCTATGACGAAACGAACCCAAGCCCGGCAGATCTTTAACGCCGCCCTCAAAGCCGCCGATCCCAAAGCCGCCGTTCTCGCTCATCTCTCGGCCGACGAGCCCCTCCTCCGACGCGCGAAGCGCATCTTCCTCCTCGGCGCCGGCAAGGCCTCCGCCCCCATGGCCCAAGCCGTCGAAAAGATCTGCGGCCGCCGCATCGCCGCCGGCTGCATCGTCGTCAAGGACGGCCACACCGCCCCCCTCCGCTACGCGGAAATCCGCGAAAGCGGCCACCCCGTCCCGGACGAACGCGGCGTCGCGGCGGCCGAGCGCATCGCCGAACTCGCCCGCGAAGCCACCGCCGAAGACCTTGTCATCTGCTGCATCTCCGGCGGCGCCTCGGCGCTCCTGCCCCTACCCGCTCCCGGCGTCACCCTCGCCGAAAAACAGGCGGTCACCCGCCAACTTCTGGCCTCCGGCGCTTCCATTCACGAAATCAACGCCGTCCGCAAGCACCTCTCCGCCATCAAAGGCGGCCAGCTCGCTCAGCTTGCCGCCCCCGCCCCCGTCCTCACGCTGATCCTCTCGGACGTCATTGGCGACGACCTCTCCACCATCGGCTCCGGCCCCACCGCCCCTGACCCTTCCACCCTCGCCGACGTCGCCGCCATCTTCCACCGCTACGGCATCGCCCACCCCCTGCCCAGCCACGAAACCCCCAAGAAGCTCACAAACGTCACCAACCGCATCGTCGGCAGCAACGCCCAGTCCATCCGCGCCGCCGCCGCCAAGGCCAAGGAACTCGGCTACAAACCGCTCATTCTGTCGACGACCATCGAAGGCGAAACCCGCGATGTCGCCCGCATGCATGCCGCCATCGCCCGCGAATGCCTCCGCAGCGGCCAGCCCGCCAAGCCCCCCGTCTGCATCCTCTCGGGCGGCGAAACCACGGTCACCCTCCGCGGCTCCGGCAAAGGCGGCCGCAACCAGGAGTTCGCCCTCGCGGCTGCCCTCGACCTTCTCGATGAGCCCCGCATTCTCGTCCTCTCCGCCGGCACCGACGGTACCGACGGTCCCACCGACGCCGCCGGCGCCTATGCCACCGCCGCCACCGCGAAGGATCCCCGCGCCGCCCGCGCCGCCCTCGACGCCAACGACTCCTATCCCTATCTCCAAAGCACCGGCGACCTGCTCATCACCGGTCCCACCCGCACCAACGTCATGGACGTCCGCATACTCCTCGTTACTAAGTAAATGATCCGCCCCGCCCAACTCTCTGACACCGAATTCATCGCCGGCGCGAATGAGCGCATGGCCCTCGAGACCGAGCACAAGGTCCTCCCCCCGGCCACCATCCGCGCCGGCGTCGCCCGGGTCCTCGCGGACCCCCAACTCGGCCGCTACTTCGTCGCCGAACTCGATGGCCAACCCGTTGGCTGCCTGATGATCACTTACGAATGGAGCGATTGGCGCAACGGCATGTTCTGGTGGGTCCAGTCCGTTTTTGTTGAGCCCACCTACCGCGGCCGCGGCGTCTATCGCTCCTTGTATCAACACGTTAAGCAGGTCGCCGCCGCCGAAGGAGGCTGCTGCGGCTTCCGCCTCTACGTCGAAAAAGACAATTTGCGCGCCCAGCAGACCTACCAGCGATTAGGGATGTCCTCCACAGACTACCTAATGTTTGAGGAATCTTAAGTCGATACATCCCAATAGGGATGAGCTACGCCGCCGTCAGTCTAAATCTGGATTCCATGGATCATGCCTTCGGCTACCCCGCCGGCTACGAAGATCCCACCTTCGGCCCAGTCATGGACCGGTTCGAGGAGTTCGCCGACCAGTTCCGCTTCCGTTACTCGGTCTATGTCATCGGCCGCGACCTCGAAAAGCAGCGCCACCGCGCCAAAGTCCGCGGTTGGGCCGAACGCGGCCACGAGATCGGCAACCACACCTGGAATCACTATACGAACCTCGGCGCCCTCCCCAAAGCCGAACTTACCGAAGAGATCCATCGCACCCACTCCGCCCTCGCCGACGCCACTGGCCAGGCCCCCAACGGCTTCATCGCCCCGGCCTGGAGCTATTCCGACCGAATGATGGACGTGCTCGCCGAGCAAGGCTACGCCTACGACACCAGCCTCTTCCCCAGCCTGCTCTATTACCCCTTTGTTTTCAAGAACGCCTGGAACCACCGCACCCATGGCGAAAAGTTCTGGCGCGTTCTCGACCGCCGCGACTGGCTCGCCCCGCTCACCGGCTCCCGCGAACCCTACCTC
>LNFM01011851.1_pt1 | contig 11689 bp, 6 predicted proteins | sample 596031 | NCBI WGS metagenome assembly LNFM01 (sample SAMN04254537, study PRJNA301005) | activated carbon metagenome | isolation source: dual media filters at the Ann Arbor, Michigan drinking water treatment plant | place: USA: Ann Arbor | reverse complement strand
ATATAGAACGGAGGCATACCCGCGTAGTAAGATGTTACCACGGAGGCTCCGAAATTCATGATGGGCACCAAAGACACACATAACACAATTCCGGTCGAACTTAGCTTTTGATAGGATAACCACATCAGAATAAAAGCAAGTGATAATACGCAGATGCGGGAAGTTAATACAACCGAATAATCAACCTCTTTAAAAAAATCGACAATTAAAAAAAGTGACATTCCAAAAATAGTGATGAATGTCACTAACCGAAGTGAGGCTAAATTTGAAGGCTTTACAAAAAGGTTATACTCTGCCTCTTGCGGATTATCAAACTTCCAGATATAAGAATAGCGCGAAAATAAATTCAACGTGATCAGAGTCTTAAACAAATTCCAAAGTACGGATAAAAACCCGTCTATGAAATGAGTACAAACGAGTCGAGTGGATCGGTAATATTGATATGAATTTTATAAACTCAGACTATTTGATAAAGAGGTATCCCGTTAATTTTGGCGAACCATTCCCCAGGTCAATCGAATAAAAATAGGTGCCATCAAGTACTTTGTTTCCGCTAAGGTTTGAATCGCCCTTAAAGGAATTTTGATTGTTATTATAACCCGGCATATCAAAAATTCGATCACCCCATCGATTATAAATTATAACCCGATTTTTCGGATAGAATTCTATATTTCGTATCCGAAAAAAATCATTCTTTCCATTATCCCCCACCGAGACTCCATTAAAAACTTCAATCCCGCGATCTTCCTTTATAACAGCTATTGAATAAAATCTGAATGTTGGTGCCTGTTCAGTTGAAATAAAGCCGGAAGTAAGGTCACCCACTAATTCAGATCGACCCAGATTGGCATAAGAATCAATAGCGTTAATACTACCCACAACCGTCACTAAGTCTAAATTATCAGTCATACCTGCTTCATCCACCATAGGTAGTTTGATTTTGGCCGAACTTAAATTGGAAACATTACCGCTGAGCTCCCAATAACGCTTGAAAGAAAATTTTTCAAGCTCAACATCGCCTGACAAAGTCTGACCATTGACTAGCTCATTCAGGGTAAGTGTAGCCACCGAATTGGCATCCGTTACGTTGGTAATTTCAACAGGTAAATAAACAGTACCGTTGCCGATTGGAAATAACCAATTGCCGATGCCTTGAATTTGAACAGGCCCCACCACATGCGATTGATTCGATCCGCCCTTTACGAGCGAACCTTGATTGAGTATTAACTTTGCACCATTAACCGACCTCAGTATACTGCTCTGAAGGTCCAGTTCCGTGGTGATGGTAATGTTGGCATTAAATTGTTTCTCACCGGTTCCGGATATAATCAGTTTCCCAAAGGTTTGATCGTTGTGATTTATCGTTTGAACCTGATTGCTATAAAAAGTAATCTTTCCGGTTCCCGCATCGTACTGAGCATTGTTAGTCCATGCTCCTCCAACACGTAAGTCGCCATTATTTATAATCAGGTTATTATTTACAATGCTTCCGTTTACGGAAAGTAATCCGGTAGGGCTTATAAATATTGATGACTGATTAAACAAATCCTGACCTGTAGCGAAGAAGTGAATGGCAGAATTAAAAAAGAGAATTAGACAATATTTAAACATACAAGTAGGGTCAATATTTATTCAGAATCCACCAATATCCAGCTCCATCCGAAACTATACTTACCGAGAATATAAAATTATTAGCAGTTCCTCCACCAATCAATACACTGGTACAATAACCAGCATCGTCATAGATACCATCTGAGCCTTGACTGATTAAATTTATTTGATTATCAATATCATCACTTAGAAGAGTACGGATATGATAAACTTTTCCGGGCACCGTATTAGTAAGAGGTAACGTTAAATTGATGGTGGGATTCTGTTGGTAAAAAATAAAATCGTCAGCCGGAAGAAGTGTACTGTTACCAAAAATTTGACGAACGTTCAGACTTGAACTACCTGCAGGTCCAACCGGGCCTTGAGGACCTGCAACACCAGCTGGACCAGCAGGACCAACTGCACCAGCAACTCCTGCTGGACCAGCGGGACCCACAGCACCACTCGCTCCTGCAGGGCCTGTTAATCCTATTGGACCTTGCGGACCAACTGCACCGTTCGCTCCAGCTGGACCTGTTGGACCTTGAAGTCCTGTTGCCCCGGTTAATCCTATCGGGCCTTGTGGACCAGTTGCCCCTGTTAGACCTGTCAAACCTTGGGGACCTGCAACTCCTGCCGGGCCTTGCGGACCAATTGCACCATCAACTCCATTAGCTCCCGCTGGACCAGCTACACCGGCTGGACCTTGAAGTCCTGTTGCCCCGATTAATCCTATCGGGCCCTGTGGACCAACTGCACCATCAACTCCATTTGCTCCCGCTGGACCTGTTAATCCAATCGGACCTTGAAGTCCTGTCGCTCCGGTTAATCCTATCGGGCCCTGTGGACCAACTGCACCATCAACTCCATTAGTTCCATTAGCTCCCGCTGGACCAGCTACACCGGCTGGACCTTGAAGTCCTGTTGCTCCGGTTAATCCAATCGGGCCTTGAGGACCAATTGCACCATCAACTCCATTAGCTCCCGCTGGACCTGTTAATCCTGTTGGACCTTGAAGTCCTGTTGCTCCGGTTAATCCTATAGGACCTTGAGGACCAACTGCACCGTCAACTCCATTTATACCATTTGCTCCAGCAGGGCCTACAGGACCAACTGCACCGTCAACTCCATTTGCTCCTGCGGGACCCGTTAATCCAATTGGACCTTGTGGTCCAATCGCTCCATCAACTCCATTTATACCATTTGCTCCGGCTGGGCCTACAGGACCAACTGCACCATCAGCTCCATTAGCTCCTGCTGGACCTGTTAATCCTGTTGGACCTTGAAGACCTGTTGCTCCGGTTAAACCTATCGGACCTTGTGGACCAACTGCTCCATCAACTCCATTTGCTCCCGCTGGACCTGTTAAGCCTATCGGGCCTTGAGGTCCAATCGCTCCATCAACTCCATTTATACCATTTGCTCCGGCAGGGCCTATAGGACCAACTGCACCATCAGCTCCGGCTGGACCCGTTAATCCAATCGGACCTTGAGGTCCAACTGCTCCATCAATTCCATTTATACCATTTGCTCCAGCAGGGCCTACAGGACCAACTGCACCGTCAACTCCATTAGCTCCCGCTGGACCTGTTAAGCCTATTGGACCTTGAAGTCCTGTTGCTCCGGTTAAACCTATCGGGCCTTGTGGACCAATCGCACCATCAACTCCATTTATACCATTTGCTCCGGCAGGGCCTATAGGACCAACTGCACCATCAACTCCATTTGCTCCTGCGGGACCCGTTAATCCAATCGGGCCTTGAGGACCAACTGCTCCATCAACTCCATTAGCTCCCGCTGGACCTGTTAATCCTGTTGGACCTTGTGGACCTGCAACTCCAGCAGGACCCGTTAAACCTATCGGACCTTGTGGGCCAACTGCTCCGTCAACTCCATTAATGCCATTTGCTCCCGCTGGGCCGGCTGGACCTTGTGGGCCAGCAACTCCGGCAGGTCCAGTTAATCCAATAGGACCTTGAGGACCAATTGCTCCATCAATACCATTTGCTCCTGCTGGACCAGCTACTCCAGTTGGACCTTGGAGTCCTGTTGCTCCGGTTAAACCTATCGGGCCTTGAGGACCAACTGCACCGTCAACTCCATTAGCTCCCGCGGGACCAGTTAATCCTGTTGGACCTTGAAGTCCAGTGGCTCCGGTTAATCCTATCGGGCCTTGTGGACCAACTGCTCCATCAACTCCGTTAGCTCCCGCGGGACCAGTTAATCCTGTTGGACCTTGAAGTCCAGTGGCTCCGGTCAAACCTATCGGACCTTGAGGACCAACTGCGCCATCAACTCCATTGGCCCCGGCTGGACCTGTTAAGCCTATAGGGCCCTGCGAACCAGTGATGTTTAACTCAGTAGCATATGTGCCAGATTTTTTTAAGTAAACAGCACCAACAAGGTTATCAAGATAGTAGTCACCATCTTGTCCTAATGAATTACTGGGCACTCCAGCTCCGGATCTCCATACATTGGTAGTAGTCCCTGCTTCAATTGCCTTCCAGGCAGGGTGTTGCCAGTAATAAAATTTAATGTCATCTGAATCAAAAACTAACAGTCCATTCTCACCAGGCGTTAAACTATTAATAAAGTTTCCTGAAGTACGTTGACTGTTTGTAAATGTGGGCACCAACAAACCCTGATTATTACCCGGTGATTTTAATTCCAATACCGCTTTGGGATTAGGGGTATTTGTTCCAATACCTACTTGCGCTATTGAATGAGAAGCAAGAAATATGAAAAAAGAGAATAGAAAAGCTGCTTGAAAATTCTTCTTCATGATTAAAGATTTTTATAGAACCTTCAATATATTAATACAGCAGAATATTCAAGTTTCATTTTCCAACCAAAAAGGACGAAATGGGGATTTACCTATCCGAAATACAGAAAATTATTATCAGGCGAAACAATCCTTAAGATGAGGCTCATCTAACTGATTAATAAGAGACAAGGATTTAGTATCCTATTGGGATTATTTAATTACGAGATAACCTGTAGTGTTTACTGAGCCATCACCTAAGTCAATCGAATAAAAATAGGTTCCACTGGGCAGTTTGGTTCCAGTTTGATTTGATTCTCCTCTAAACGATTTTTGATCATTGTCATAACCAGGCATATCAAATACGCGATCGCCCCAACGATTGAAGATTGTTACCTGATTGTTTGGATATAATTCTATATTTCTAATTCTTAAAAAATCATTCTTGCCGTTTACACTAACCGAGATTCCATTAAAAACCTCTATATCAGTTTCACCAGTCAAAGCGGCTATAGCAAAAAAAGTAACAGCCGGTGATTCCTCACTCGTTACAGACCCCAAAGTCAAATTTCCGCTCAGGTCAGATTGACCAATGCTGGTGTATGAATTCAGTGCATTACTACTTCCTGCCACGACTAACAGATCTAAATTATCTGTTAATCCATCGTCATCAGAAAGTGGCAATTTAATTTTGCTTTGATTCAAACTACCGCCACCTAACACCAACTCCCAATAACGTTTGGAGGAAAGCTTAGCAATTTCGAAATCGCCCGTTAGGGTTTGACCAGCCGAAAGTTCATTCAATGTTAATGTGGCTGATGCAGTTGCATCCGTTACTCCCAAAATTTCTACCGGTAAATAAGTTGTTCCATTTCCTATTGGAAAGAGCCAATCACCGGTTCCTTTTGCTTCAACGGGACCGACAATGTGTGATTGATCTGATCCACCCAAAATTACAGCACCTTGATTGAGAATAATCTTAGCATTATTGACTGATTTAAGTACACTACTTTGCAGATCTAATTCAGATTCAATGGTGATGTTGCCCAGAAACTGTTTTTCCCCAGTTCCGCTGATCGTCAGCCTACCAAATGATTGACTGTTGTGATTAATAGTTTGTACCTGATTGCTTTTAAAATTGATCTGACCTGTTCCTGCTTCATATGTTCCTAAATTTACCCAGGCGCCAGATATCCGGAGGTCACCATTGTTTATTAAGGTTCCTGTATTCAATAAACTATCAGGCACTGTTAAAATAGCATTCGTTGATAAACTTATTGTAGTTCCCTTATTATAAAAACCCTGGGCAAAGCCATTCACTAAACTTAAACTAAAGAGGATTATTATTAAAAGTCTTTTCATGTTCTTCTAATTTTATAATCTCACTTCTTTTTGTTCTTAAGACTAGCTTCCATACCCAAAACTTTTTTGATTTCTTCTAGCTCCCTTTTCATGTTGGTAATTTCTGAATTTTCAGATTTCAAATTTTGAACGGATGCTGCAAGGGCAGCAACTTGCTTTTGTTCGGTAAGAAGTTTTGCTTTCAAATTCTCTATTTCTTGCTGCTGTTCCTGAACGGCTTTAACTAAGGGCGCTACAAAATCTGTATAACGCAAACCAAGAGTCCGATCTTTATCCCCACCAATAGTGAGTATGGAATTTTGAGTTCCTACCAGATCTTCTACCTCTTGCGCAATGAATCCCCAATTTGTGCGATCATCAAGATTTTTCATTTGATAGCTCACGGGTCTCAATTTTAAAATGAAATCAAGTCCATTGCTCAAATTCTGAATGTCTTTTTTCAAACGCTTATCAGACGCATTTGTATAAGCTACCTGACCCTCAATGACTGTAACTGCCGTATTGCCAATTCGTACTTTATTGCTTGCATTTACAATTGCTTGATAACCTATTGCTGTTGAGTTTTGTAATCCAGGTGCTGAGACATTCGCCTGATACCCAAGAATAGTATGTCGGCCTCCAGTGGTGTTTGCGATACCAGACTGGTTTCCAGCAAAAAGATTTTCAGTCCCCGTAGTAGTGGCCTGACCTGATTTTTCTCCAATGAAAGTATTGGGCCCACCCGTTGCAACTTCACCTGCTTGGGCTCCAATAAACGTATTCCCATTAAAGGATGCAGTTGTAATAGCCGAACCCGCATACCAACCAATTAGTGTATTCAAATCCCCGGACGGTTTGCGATATCCTGCATTGGTCCCCATTATCACATTATAATTCCCGCTGGTATTTGCGCTACCCGCATTGGAGCCATAGAAAGCGTTATCGACTCCACTGGTTGTAGTTCCTATTGGATTTCCTGCAAATAGGTTATTCGTTCCGGGCGCAATAATTAAAGTAGAAGCTCCTGGCGCAGACCATATTGGAACTCCCCCTGATGTTGTCAACACCTGTCCAGCAGTTCCTGGAGAAAGTTTAGAAACAGCTATCGCTGCAGTTCCGCTTATATCTGCATTTACAATTGTCCCTGCGGCAATCTGCGGATTAGGATAAGTTCCTGATAAATCTCCTCCTGCAGCACCACTAGGAGGTACACTAATATTTACATTACCAGCACTAGTGATCCTACCTTGCGCATCCACTGTAAATTGAGAGACCTGCGTTGCCGTACCGTAAGATCCTGCCGAGACAGCTGTGCTGTTCAGATTTAATCCAGTACCAAAAGTTCCAGTAATGTTTCCCGCAGCTGGCGATTCGGTATCCAGTACAACTGAAGCGCTTAATCGATTCGTATTTACTGTGCCGGTTGTTGCCACATTATTAATTGATGCGACCAAGTTGTTACCTGCACCCGTTGCCAACGTTGGATTAGGATACGTTCCGGCTAAATCTCCACCTGCAACTCCACCCGGTACAACACCTGCTATTGTTGTGTTACCTGCTGCGGTAAGTCTTCCCTGAGCATCCACTGTGAAATTAGGAACCTGAGTAGAATTACCATATGAGCCAGCAACAACAACAGTATTCGCTAACTTTGTTGCCGTAACGGAACCGTCTGCCAAATCCGATGTTGCAATTGCACCGTCTAAAATCTTGGCACTAGTCACAGCGTCTGTATTTATAGTAGGATTTGGAAAACTCCCCGTTAAATCTCCACCGGCAGCACCTGTGGGTGCAGCCCCAGTGATGGTTACATTACTTGCGGATGTAATCCTGCCCTGAGCATCAACAACAATTTGCGAAACTTCTGTGGCAGATCCATAAGTACCTAAAGCCACACCTGTACTAGCTATCTTAGCTGCTGTCACTGAACCATTCTCTAAGTCTATAGTTGCAATAGTTCCATCCAAAACATCTGCACTCGTTATAGCACCATCCAAAATCTTTGCACTTGTAATCGCATTGTTCGCAACTGTTGGTGTCGGGAATGTTCCAGCCAGATCTCCTCCAGCGGCTCCTCCAGGAGTAACACCTGTAATAGTTGTACTTCCTGCAGCCGTAAGTCTTCCCTGCGCATCCACCGTGAAAGTTGAAACCTGGGTAGCCGCTCCATAAGTTCCAGCGACAACACTGGTGTTGGCCAAATCTGTAGCTTCAACGGTTCCATCTAAAATCTTTGCACTGGTAATGGCACTGTTGGCCACTGTTGGATTTGGAAATGTTCCGGTCAAATCTCCACCTGCAACACCACCGGGTGCCACACCTGCTATTGTTGTATTACCTGCTGCAGTTAGCCTTCCCTGAGCATCCACGGTAAAGTTTGGGACTTGTGTTGCCGATCCAAATGAACCCACGGTAACTCCTGTGCTTGTCATGTCAATACTGGCAACCGTACCATCTAAAATCTTCGCACTCGTAACTGTGTTGTTGGCAATTGTTGGATTAGGAAAATTACCTGTTAGATCTCCACCCGCTGCGCCTGTAGGCGCAGCTCCCGTAATGGTCACATTACTTGCTGAGGTAATCCTTCCTTGTGCATCAACAACTATTTGCGAAACTTCTGTTGCTGAACCATAGGTTCCAAGTGTAACACCTGTATTGTTTAACTGGGCAGCGGTCACAGAACTGTTCGCTAAATCAGCAGTTGCAATAGTTCCATCCAAAACATCTGCACTGGATATAGTCCCATCTAAAATCTTTGCACTCGTAATGGCATTGTTAGCCACCGTTGGATCTGGATACGTTCCGGCCAAATCTCCGCCTGCAACACCACCCGGTGCAACACCAGTTATTGTTGTGTTACCTGCTGCTGTAAGTCTTCCCTGGGCATCCACTGTGAAATTAGGAACCTGAGTAGCGCTACCATAAGACCCAGCAACTACAACAGTATTCGCTAACTTTGTTGCCGTAACAGAACCGTCTGCCAAATCCGATGTTGCAATTGTACCATCTAAAATCTTGGCACTTGTTACAGCATTCGAAGTTATTGTTGGATTGGGAAACGTGCCTGAAAGATCGCCCCCGGCAGCTCCAGCCGTAGAAATAGTAACGCTTTGATCTCCTAACAATCTACTGATAGTTAACAGTCCCGTGGCCGGCACATAGGTAAGCGATTGATTGTCGGTGTTCACACCTGCAAAGGGTGTCAAGTCTATGGGGGTAGCTGAAGGATTATTAGTTATACTCAAAGTACTACCAGTCAACTGTAGATCTTGAATAAAGCCCGAAAGATTTATTGAAGTAGCAGCCGTATTATTTGTTATTGAAAGTGCATTGCCTGACAATTGAAGATCCTGTGGAATAGCAGATATAGCATTCCCGGAAATCGAAATTCCATCACCTGCCGCTAGTTCAAGACCTGTCCGCAACGGCTGCCACTGGTTTGCTTGCCAGAAATAAAATTTATTTTCATCCTTATCAAAAACTAAAAGTCCGTTTTCGTTGGCAGACAAAGACGATATGAAGGACGCTGCGGTTCGCTGTACTGTTGTCAGCTTTGGAACCAGTAATCCCTGATTGTTACCCGGTGAAACCAATTCGAGAACAGCATTTTTGTTAGGATTAACGATTCCAATTCCTACAGAATTCTGACCCTTAGCCAGGAAAACGTTAAAAATCAGAAATCCAACCAAGAAATAGACTTTTGAACTCATAGCAAATAGATTAGATTAGATTAGGTATTACAATATTGAGGTGCGATAAATCTAAAAGAAATTGATCTTACTTTAAAATGTTCTTAAAAAATATAAATTGAAAAAGGACGAAATAGGGATACAGTTATCCGAAACTTAAACCATTATCGGGCTCTGTTGGCTGCAGATGAACCCCTAATTTTGGGATACTCTGTTTGCAAGAGAGTTTGCTTAATATTGTAAAAACTGAATCACATGAAATTTGGAACCAAAGCCGTACATGCTGGAGTTGAACCTGACCCAACTACCGGAGCCATCATGACTCCCATTTATCAGACCTCAACATATGTACAGGAATCCCCAGCCAAACACAAAGGCTATGCGTACGCTCGCGGAGCTAACCCTACCAGAAATGCGCTACAAAAAAGTATTGCTGCCCTGGAAAATGGAAAGTTTGGGATTTGTTTTTCATCAGGCATGGGAGCCACAGATGCTGTGATCAAATTATTAAGCCCGGGCGATGAGGTAATAACCAGTAATGATTTATATGGCGGATCGTACCGAATGTTCAAACGGGTATATGAAAAATTTGGAATCAAGTTTCATTTCATTGACCTGACTTCATCCGAAAATCTGATTCCATACATAAACAAAAACACAAAACTGATGTGGCTGGAAACTCCATCCAACCCATTGATGAGAATAATTGACATTGAAGCATGTGCTGGATTAGCCAAAAAGCACGGCATTATGGTAGCCGTGGATAACACCTTTGCTTCTCCTTATTTACAAAACCCACTGGCCTTAGGTGCTGATATAGTCATGCATTCAGTTACTAAGTATTTAGGAGGTCACAGCGATGTAATCATGGGGGCATTGATTGTTAACGATGAAAAACTTTATCAGGATCTTGCATTTATAGCAAACTCCTGTGGCGCTGTACCCGGACCCCAAGATGCATTTTTAGTGCTGCGAGGAATTAAGACCTTACATCTTAGAATGGAACGCCATTGTTTCAATGGAAGAAGGATTGCAGAATATTTAAAATCGCACCCGAAAATAGGCAAGGTGTATTGGCCGGGATTTAGTGACCACCCCAATCATTCGATTGCCAAAAAGCAAATGAAAGATTTCGGAGGTATGTTGTCATTTACCTTGAGGAAAGATAGCATCGAAAATGCTACGAAATTAATGGAAAGCGTTCAGCTGTTTTCCCTGGCTGAATCGTTGGGTGGTGTTGAGTCTCTTATCAACCATCCTGCCTCAATGACGCACGCAAGTATCCCCAGAGAAGAACGTTTAAAAAATGGACTCAGCGATTCGCTCATACGATTAAGTATAGGAGTCGAAGATGTTGAAGATTTAATCGAGGATTTGGAACAAGCCTTGGCAGGAATTTAAAAGAGGTCGCCTCAAAAGTCTGTGGTCAACACGGGCATTGACCCGCAATCTCGTTTTGTGATATGAGAATGGGATGCCGGGTCAAAGCCCGGCATGACACCCCTCATGATTATTACTTTTGAGATGACCTCCATTTACTTAGTTAGCCTTGCTTACCTCGTTATTCTTTGCTCTATGAATATGACGATTTGCACGATCTTGCTTGCGATCAAGTTTTCTGCGCTCTAGTGTAGTCACATCTCCATCGGCTTTGGCCCTTTTCTCGGTTCTTCGAATATGCCGCTGTTGTTTGTTTAATTGAGCTGATTCTCGATGCGTCAGATCACCATTTGCGCGGCCTTCATGAATTCTGGCTCGCTGGTTCTTTTGCCTCATATCAACCTTAGGGGTTGGTTCCTGAGCAAATGTTGTAATCCCTAACATCATAAAAATTGAAAAAATCAAAGTTGTCCTTTTCATATTGGTTATTTTTCCAATTAGATAGGATATTGTGAACAGGGTTTAATTACTGGAATAAAAAATTATATACCTACCAACACTCTGGCCGGTGGTATTTTAACAATAAACTCAGATCCTTTTCCCAGTTCACTGATCAATTCAATCTTGCCACCAAGACGGTCTACAAGGGTTTTAACAATTGCTAAGCCCAGACCATTCGAACTTTCTCCTCCGGTAGGCTGAGCCGATAACTTTTTAAACTTTTGAAATAACAGGCTCCTATCAGCTTCAGAAAAACCCGGTCCCGAATCGTTAACTGAAAAAACAGCTACGCCATTCTCCAACCTTCCGGTAACCAATATCGAAGAGTGTTTTGGGGAAAACTTAAGAGCATTCGAAATCAGATTTTCAATTATTCGATTTATAAAATCAGGATCCGAGGTAAACGCCTCAGAAAAAGATTGCTCAA
>LNFM01020273.1_pt1 | contig 11691 bp, 12 predicted proteins | sample 596031 | NCBI WGS metagenome assembly LNFM01 (sample SAMN04254537, study PRJNA301005) | activated carbon metagenome | isolation source: dual media filters at the Ann Arbor, Michigan drinking water treatment plant | place: USA: Ann Arbor | reverse complement strand
CGCCCACAGCGACAGCTGCTCGCCGTCGTCTTCCAGCAGCAGCGTGTGGGCCTTGGCAAAGGCGTAGGGCAGCGGGTGTCGCACGGCCATGGTGGTGCCTGCGCTCAGGGCCGCGGCGCTGGGGCCGAAGCCGGCAGCGGCGCCAGCGGCTCGCTGGCCGCCGGCCGTGGCGGCAGCACCGGCGATTCATTGATCGGCATCAGCACGCTGGGCGGCGGCTGCGTGGCCTGCTGCTGGCCGCGGATCTGGTCGTAGCGGTCGGCCGAGAAGCGGTTGGCGGCGTCGGCGTCGCGCATCACGATGGGCCGCAGGAAGACCATCAGGTTGGTGCGCCGGCGCTCGCGGCTCTCGCTGCGGAACAGCGCGCCCAGCCACGGGATGTCGCCCAGCAGCGGCACCTTGCTCTTGTTGGTGATGAAGCGGTCTTCGATCAGCCCGCCCAGCACCAGGATGGCACCGTCGTCCACGACCACGGTGTTCTCGATGCTGCGCTTGGTGGTGCTGGGGCCGGCGTTGGTGGTGCCGGCGGCGGTGTCCTGCTTGACGCTGCTCTGCTCCTGGAAGATGGTCATGCGCACCGCACCGCCTTCGCCAATCTGCGGGCGTATGCGCAGCGTGATGCCGACATCCTTGCGCTCGATGGTCTGGAAGGGGTTGGCGCTGGCGCCGCTGGCACCGCCGGCGCCGGTGAACTGGCCGGTGATGAAGGGCACGTTCTCGCCGACGACGATCTTGGCCTCTTCGTTGTCCAGCGTGATCAGGTTCGGGGTGCTGACGATGTTGGTCTCGGCCTGGCTCTGCAGCGCGCGCGCAATGGCCGCCAGCGAGGTGACGCCGTTGTACGCCCGCAGCAGGCCCAGGTTCAGGCCCTGGCCGACGTTGATCTGGCCTTGCACTGCGCCGGTGTTGACGCTGATGATGTTGCCGGCGCCACCTGCCGGCGTGAAGTTGGTGCCGGCCACGAGGCCCGTCTTGTCGCCGCTCTGGCCCAGCAGCCCCTGCCACTGGAAGCCGAAGTCGGCGGCATCGCCCGCGGCCACCTCGACGATCATGCTTTCGATGTAGACCTGCGCGCGGCGCGTGTCGAGCTGGTCGATCAGCGAACGCACCTGCTTGTACAGCGGCTCGGGCGCCGTGATGATGAGCGAGTTGGTCGCGGGGTCGGCCTGGATGAAGCCGCCGGTGCTGGGCTGGGCGGGTGCAGCCAGCCCGCCGCCGCCGGCGCCGGCCACCACGCCGGTGCCGCTGGCCTGGGTCGGCTGTGCCGGCGTGGGGGTGGACACGCCACCACCGCCACCCGCTGCGGCACCCGAAGCCCCGGCACCGCCAAACGCGCCGAAAGCCGCGCGCACCACCGTGGCCAGGCGCACGGCGTCGGCGTTTTTCAGGTGCACCACCCACATGCCGCCGCCAGGGCCCAGCAGCGTGCTGGGGCGGTCAAGTTGCGCGATGGTGGCGCGCACCGCGGCCAGGCGCGCCGGGTTGGCGGCGCGCACCAGCAGCGCGTTGGCGCGTGAATCGGGCAGCACCGTGGTGCCACCGGCCGCATTGGGCACGCCCGGCACCTGGGCACTGGCGGCGGCATCGCTCAGGCGCTGCACCAGCGGCGCCAGGTCGGCGGCCACGGCGTGCTGCAGCGGTATCACCTCGACGCCGGTGTTGGACGGCAGGTCCAGCGCCGCGATGATGCGGCCGATGCGGTCGAGGTTGCCGGCGTAGTCGGTGATGACCAGCGAGTTGCTCGACGGGTTGGCGTTGATGGTGTTGTTGGCGCTGATCAGCGGCCGCAGGATGGGCACCAGGTTGTTCGGGTTTTCATGGCGCAGCGAGAAGATCTGCGTGATGACCTGGTCACCCTTGATCGCGCCCCCGCCCGCTTCGCCGATGGACACCGTGCCGGTCTGCAGTTTGGCGTCGGCCTCGGGCACCACCTTCAACAGGCCGCCACTCTCCACCACGGCAAAACCCAGGCCGCGCAATGCGCTCTGGTAGCTCTGCCAGGCCGCCTGCACGCTCTGCGGCTGTTCGCTGTAGACGGTGATGCTGCCCTTCACACGCGGGTCCACCACGATGGCGCGGCCGATCATCGCGGCGAAGGCCCGGGTGACGCCGTCGATGTCGGCATTGACGAAGTTCACCGTCACCGGCGCACGCGAGCGCGTGGGCAGGTTTTGCGCCCCGCCGGGCAGCTGGGCCATCAGGGCCAAGGCCAGCGCGCAGCGGCCGAGTTGCCGAAATTTCATGCTCATCCTATGGAAATGAGGGAAAGCGCACCCTGGCGCCGCCCGATGATGTTCAGCAGATTGCCCAGTGCGGCCTCGAAGCCCGCCGCCGCGCTGGCCTGGCCGCGAAAGCGCAGCGGTGAAGCCGCGCCCGCGCCGAGCAACTGCCCGCTGCCGGAGAGCTGCAAGGCGCCTTCGGTGGTGAGCAGTTGCAGTTGCGCGGCTTCGCCGGCTGCGGCGTTGCCGCTCAGCGTGAGGCGGTAGCTGCCCAGGCTGTCCAGCGTGGACAGGCGCGAGGCCAGCGTGGCCAGCGTCAGTTCCACGCGGCCGGTGAAACGCCAGCGGCCCTGCACCTGTTCCAGCACCAGGCCCGGGCTGCCGAGTTGCAGCGAGCCCGTGGGTTGCAGCGTGTTCCAGGGTGTGCCCAGGCCCACCAGCCAGGCCGCCGGCCACTGGCCCAGGCTGCGGCTCGGGCCCAGCTCGGCCGGAACCGCCGCCGCGCTGTTGGCGGGCAGTTCCAGCCGCAGGCGGCCGAGGCCCGGCGCCACGCGCAGCAGCAGTTCGCCGTTCAGGCAACACGGCTGGGTGGCGCGCAGCGCCAGCGCCAGCTGCAAGGGCTCGGGGCGCAGGCGCCAATGCAGGCGGTCGGGCAAGGCGCTGGCATCCCGGCTGCCGTCGCCACCCGCCAGCACGAGCACGGCACTGCCGTTCCAGACCGTGCCGCGCGCATCGGCCAGCAGCAGGCGCTGGCCGGTGGCTGAAGCCACGGCGCCAGCCAGCCAGGCCGCCGGCGCGCTCAACACCAGCGTGACCAGCATGCCCAAGGCCGCGCCGGCCCAGGCCCAGGCATTCATCGTGCCCAGACCACGGGGCCTCAAGGTGCGCCCCCGATGGCCACGACCAGCGTGCCGCTGAAACCGTTGCCGCCGCGCAGCAGGCTGGCCTCCACCGGCCGGGCGCGCGCGCCGGAGCGCGCTTCGGCCAGCCAGTCGCGCAGCTGGCTGGTGGACACGCCGTTGAGCGTGAGCACGGCGCGGTCGCCCTGCAGCGAAAGTTTGGCCTGCTCGCCCAGGCGCTCGGTGGCACCGCGCAGCGCGGCGGCGGCCTGCTCGCTGTTGACCGGCGGTGTGCTGCGCAGCTCGGCCGCCTCGGCCGCCAGGCGCTGCATGGCGCGCAGCTGGGCTTCGGCGGCCTCGATCTCTGCCGGCGCACTGCGCAGCGTGCGCAAGGCCGGCTGCAGCGCCAGCCCCCACAGCAAGGCCACACCGATCACGGACCCCGCCAGCAGCAGCAGCCGGCGCTCGCGGCCCGGCAGGGCGCGCCACCACTGCCGCACAGGCGCCAGCGCGGCGCTGACTCCCGAACTGGTGTTGGCTGGCGTGCTCATGGGCGTCCCCCGGCGGCGCCATCAGGCTGCGTCCTCGGCGCCGTTGCTGCGGCTGGCCTCGCCGAAGGCGCCTGGCGCACCAGCACCAGCCGGCCTTCGTTGAGTTCAGCCACCACCGGGCTGCCGCGCAGGCGGTCCTGCAGCTGGCTGAGCTGCGGCGCGGCAAACCCGGGCACCGCCAGGCTGAGGCGGCTGCCGTCGAAATTCAGCGTCTGCACCGGGCCCTGGCCGTCGGGCCAGGCAGCAGCGGCCGCGCCCATCAAGGCTTCCAGATCGCCGTCACCCGGACGGCCGGCGGCGGCGCGCAGGCGTTCGGTTTCACGCTGCATCTGCAAGGGCGCGTCCAGCACCACGCGCACGCCGGGGTGGGTGGCCGTGAGCAGGGTTTTCATCTCGGTGCGGCGGGTTTCCAGGGCCTGGCGCTGCTGCCAGGCGTGCACGTTCAGTCCCAGCAGCTGCACACCCACCAGCACCGCCAGGCCGATGCGCACCGGACGCCAGTCGCGGCTGAGCAAGCGCTGGCCCACCCCCCGCAAGGCCCGCGTTCCGCGGGTGCGCGCGGCGAGGTCGAACTGGCGCAGGTTGCTGCCGGACTGGGCTGCTTCCAGCGCCCGTTCGGCGTCGGTCAGCAGCGCCACGGGTGCGCCCAGCCAGTGCTCGGCTGCTGCCGCCGCCGCGGGTGTGGCCGTCCAGCGCACGCCTGCAGCCTCGGGCTGCAACGCGCGCGCCAAGGCGCCGGCCAGGCGCAGGCTGGCCACGCCGTCGGAACGGGCCAGGGTCAGCACCGGCACGGCGTCGTCGCTGCTCTCGGCGGCGTGGAAGTGGCCGCGTGCCGGTTCGCCGGCGGCCAGCGGTGCGGCGGCTGCCACCACCCTTTCCACCACCAGGCCCGCAGCTTCCAGGGCTGCCAAGGCCGCGGCCAGGCGCGGGCGGTGCGTCACGGCCACCCAGCCGGGCTGGCCGCCGTGGCTGCCCTCGGCCACGGCGAAGTGCAGGTTCTCGTCCTCTTCGAGCAGCGCCTCTTCCATCACGCCCAGCAGCGCAGCGCGCAGCCGGGCCGGCGGGGCCTTGGGGATCTCCACGCGGTGCCAGCTGACATCGGCCTCGGCCAGCACCAGCACCACCTGGGCGGCGCGGGGCAGCAGCGCCGCGGCCGCGCTGCCTTGCTGGGCCACGCTGCGGCCGTCGCTGCTGAAGACAAACGGCCAGGCTGCCGGCAGCTTCAGCGCGGCGCCGGCCCGGCCGGCGTTCACGGCGGCTGCGCCCGCGTCGGGGTTGCCGGCCGTTCGGGCGGCCAGGCGTTCACGCGGGGGGAGCAACAGGGCAAGCAAAGACATCGTCAGGGCAGGTCGGCAGCGGTGAACGGCAGTGTCATGCACGCCCGCGGTGTCGGGCGGCGCGTATTGTGGCCTCGGCGGGCAACACCGCCGTGGGCGAGCTCGGGCGTCACGGCGCGGCCGCCGTGAAGCTTTGGCGCTCGCGGCGGCGCACGCTGATGCGGTCGCCGTCACGTTGCAGCAAGGAACGTTCCTCCAGCACCCGTTCTTCCAGCCGCAGCCGCCCGGACACCAGGAACCAGGACGAGCCGACGCCGACGCGGTTGCCCTCGGGCTTGGCGCCTTCAGGCAGCAGGGCCTGGATGTCGGCCAGGCTCTCGAAAGGTTTGCGCTGCCGGGCCAGCACCAGCCGTTCGGCGGTGCCCAGGTCGATGCCGTCGATGGCCGCCAGCAGCACCTCGCGCGGCGCGGTGTTGGCGTTGACGGGCGTGGCCAGCGGCAGCAGTTCCACCCAGGGCGCCAGGCGCGCCAGCGTGGCCGCGTCGATGCCCAGCCAGACCAGGTCGGACAACTGGCCCGGGCGCAGCGGTCGGTTGCTGACGCTGGCGCCTTCTTCGGCCCCACCACCCATCGCCGATGCCAGGCCGCCCGCGATGCGCGCGGCGGTGTCGCCCGGCGCACCGGCGAGGTCGGCCAGGCGCTGCAGCGCGGCTACCTGCACGGCTTGCTGCTTGCCGCTGGGGTCGACCAGGCCGCGCAGGTTGAAGCGCGACTGCGCGTCGACGATGGCCCCGCTGATGAAGGCCTCGGGGCCGGTGTCGGTGTTGTTGTCCTTGTCCGCGGCGAGAAAGGTCGACAGGCGGGCTTCGGCCAGCGGCGTGGCCCAGGGCTCGTCCAGCGAGTCACGCGCCTGGCCGCGCTGGCGCGCCTCGCGGCCGTCTTCCTTCAGGATGAGCCGCGCCCAGTCGAGCGCGCCGCTCAGGATCCACGCCGCCTGCGCGCGGGCGCGCTCGGCGGCCTCCACCTGCACGGCGCGCGTCTGCAGCCAGACCATGCCGCTGGCGACAGTGACGATGAGCGCGACGATCACCATCGCCAGCAGCAGGGCCGCACCGCGCTGTTGCGAGCAATGCACCGGCTTCATGAACCCGAAGGCCCGAGGGCGATGTCGCGCGTGAGTACCTGCCCGCCCAGCGTCACCTGCAGCCGCACGGCTTCGGGCAAGGCTTCGCGCAGCTGCGCGACGGGGGCCACGGGCGGCGGCGGCGGCGCCGTCGGCGTGGCGCCACCGTCGCCGGGCGGCGTGGGCGTGGGCTGCTGCGGCGGCGGCGGCGGCGGCGGCGCGGCCTGCGGTCCGGCCACCAGGTCACCGCTGGACTGGGCGTTGCTCCACTGCCCGCCGCGCGCGAAGTAGATCTGCCACTGGCTGGCGTCTTCAGCCAGCCGCACCGTGCCCGGTTCGGTGCCCAGCAGCTGCTGGCTGCGCAGCCAGGCCTCCTGCAGTTCACTGACGGTCACGAGCGTGGGGCCGGCCCAGCGCTGCCACTGGTTGTTGCGCACCGCCCAGGCCACCAGCTGCACGCCGGCTTCGGCGCGGCGCGTCAGCCGCAGCGTCTGCCCGTCGAAGGCCAGCGGCGGCACGGCTTCGGTGTCGTGGATGGCCTGCAGGTCTTGTTCCCACTGCGTCAGCACCGTGGCCAGGCGCACCGTGCGGTCCACCCGAAGCTGGGCGTCGTCCCGCGCGCGCACCACGCTGTCCAGCGCCTGCCAGGCCAGGCCTGCCAGGATGGCCATCACCAGCAACGCCACCAGCACTTCCACCAGCGTGAAGCCGGCGCTGCGCGGCCGTGCGGCAGAACGTGGCGCGCTCATGGGCGCGGCAGCACGGTGGACAGCGTCAGCAAGGGGCGCCCTTCGCTGTCGTTCACCACCGCGTCGACGCGGCGGAAGTTCGGGTTGGGCGTAGGGCGTGTCTGCAGCTGGCCGGGGTAGCTGCGGCCGAGCTGTTCGCAGCTGAAATCGGCATCGCCCACACCCGGGAAACCGCGGCTGATGCGCAGACCGGTGAGCGCGTTCTCGGCGCACCACTGCGCGGCCACCACGTCCGACAGGCGCTGCGCGTTGTCGCTCAGCACACCGGCCGCACGCAGGCCGGCGCCCAGCGCGATGGCCACGATGGCCAGCGCCACCAGCACCTCGATGAGCGTGCGGCGCGGCGAAGTCACGGCGCCGCGCCCGAGCCCGACACGGCAAAGGGCCCGAGGCCGTCGCTGGCCAGTTCCAGACGCTGGTTTTCCAGGCGCAGCACGATGCGCTGTGGCGGCAGGATGGCCTCGGGGCCCAGCACCACGGTGGCTGCCCCCACCACCTGGGCCTGCGTGGCGGGGTCCAGCCAGCGTGTCGGCAGAGCCTGCTGCACGGACAGGCCGATGAAGCGGAACTGGATGTCGGGGTCGGGGTCGCTGGCGTCTGCGCGCTTGGGCACCCAACGCACCGCGGCCCCCGAGACCCGCGCCTCGGCGCGCGCCATCTCCAGCAGCGCCGCCAGGCGTGCACCTTCTTCTTCGAGCTTGGCGGCGTGGCCGTCGCGCAGGCTCAGCGTGATCAGCCCCGCCGAGACCGCGATGATGGCGATGACGACCAGCAGCTCGATGAGCGTGAAGCCGCGTTGGCGGCAAGGCCCGCGCCGGGGGCCACCGCTGCAGCCGCCGCCTGCGCTACTGCCAGGAACCGATATCGGCATTGCTGCCTTCACCGCCCGGCTGGCCGTCGGCGCCGAAGCTGAAGACATCGATCTCGCCGTTGACGCCGGGATTCAGGAACTGGTACGGCCGGCCCCAGGGGTCGGCGGGCAGCTTGTCGAGGTAGGGCTTCCAGTTCGGCGGCGTGGGTGTGGCCGTGGGCTTGCGTACCAGCGCATCCAGGCCCTGCTCGGCGCTGGGGTAGCGCTGGTTGTCGATCTTGTAGCGCTTCAGCGATTCGGTCAGCGTCTTGATGTCGGTGCGCGCTGCGGTCACGCGCGCATCGTCCAGGCTGCTGAAGAGGTTGGGCACGATCAGCGCGCCCAGCACGCCGATGATGACCAGCACCACCAGCAGTTCGATGAGCGTGAAACCACGGGCACGACGCGCCGGGTGCGAAATGCGCAGCAGGCGCGGCAGGCGGACTGCAGCAGGCGGATGGTGGCGAGTAAGAAGCATGCTTGCATGATAATCCGCGCCTATGTCAGCACGCTGGTGGACGGGGGGGGTTTGGGCACTGGCCGCAGCCAGCGGCCTGTATTGGGGCCTGCAGGTCTTCGTGAAGCCGCCGCCCGCGCCGGCGCACACGCAGACCGCCGCCCTCACACCGGCATTGAACGGCGACTTGAGCCGCCTGCTCGGCAACGACCCGCCGCCCGCGCCGGCTGAATCCGCCGGCGCCGAACCTGCCCCTGATGCGCGGTTCCAGCTCATCGGCGTGGTCAGCCCGCCTTCGCGCCAGGCCGCGCGCGAAGGCGTGGCACTGATCGCGGTGGACGGGCAGCCGGCCAAGGCCTACCGGGTGGGCGCGGTGGTGGAAGGCAACAACGTGCTGCAGGCGGTGGCCGCACGCGGCGTGACGCTGGGGCCGCGCGACGGCCCGGCCGTGGTGGCGCTGAACCTGCCGCCGCCCGTGCCTGCGGCCACGGGCAGCCTGCCCGACATGCGCGGCAGCCTCGTGCCGCCGCTGCAGCCCTTCCCCAACGCGCCTGGCGCCGCAGCCTACCGCGGCAGCGGCGCGGCGCAGCGCGCACTGCCGCCGGTGATGCCCAGCCCCGGCCGCCAACCCGGGCAACCCATGCCCGACCCCGAGACGCAGGAAAACGCCGAGGTCATCAACCAGGCCGACAGGCTGCCCACACGCTGAGGCCAGCACGTCGCTGATGGCCGCAGGCCCGGGCGTGCTTCAGCGGTGTGCCTGCGCAGTCGGTACGGCGCCTGGCACAGACCGCGCCGCACGTTCGCTCAATACAGCGCGTCCCCGAAGGGCGATGACTCGGGCTCGGCCGGCGTGAAGGGCGCGATCAGTTCACCCGGGTGCGTGGGCCCCGGGTCTTCGCCGTCGGCCACTTCGGTGAGCAAGGCGGCCGCGCTCTTGACCATCGGCCACGCCAGCGTGGCGCCGGTGCCGTCGGTGCTTTCCATGCCCAGCTCCAGCAGGGCCGAGGCGCGGAAGATGTTCAGCGCCTGGTCCAGCCCCAGGTGGCTGTGGCTGCGGCAGAACATGCAGTAGTCGGTCACGGGCTGGGCGATGCGCGCGGCCAGCATCAATGCGGCGCAGGCCGGCATGCCGTCCACCATCAGCAGGTGGCGTTTGCTGGCGGCCATCAACATCACCCCCACCATCACCGCCACCTCGAAGCCGCCGAAAGCAGCCAGCACTTCGATGGGTTCACTTACATCGCGGTGGCGGGCCTGGGCGGCCTGCAACACCTGGAGCAGGTGATGCAGCTCGTCCTTGTTCATGTCCGGGCCGCTGACGACGAGATCACGCACCGAGGTGTTGGTCATGCGTGACAGCACCAACGCCGCACTTTCATGCGAACCCACGCCCACGCCGGCCAGGACGGTGCAGTTGCCGCGCAGCTTGTCGCCGATCTCCATGCCGGCGCGCATGCCGGCATGCGCCTGCTCCAGGCTCATCGCCGAGGTGACCCGCGAGTTGCGCGTGGCGTGGGCGATCTTGCGCATCAGCAGGCGATCGTGCGGCGCCAGCTTTTCGGCCATGCCGCAATCGACCACCGTCACGTCCAGCTGCTGCGCGCGCGCAAACACCGTCAAGGGCAACTGGTTGTTCAGCAGCATGCGCACGGTGTCGTGCGTGGCGCGGCCGTGCACGTCACGCAAGCCGTCCACCGCGATGCCATGGTCGGCAGCGAACACCAGCAGTTGCGGATGTTGGAAACGTGGCTTCAGCGTGTTCTGCATCAGCCCCAGGCGTATCGCCAGCGGCTCGAGCTCACCGAGGCTGCCGCCGGCCTCGTTGCGGCGCTGCAGCTTCTCGCGCAGCGCCTTTTCCAGCAAGGGGTTGCTGGTCGGCGTGACGAGGGAACGGTTCGAGGTGGCCATGGCGACTGCAGTGTAGCGATCGCACTACTTCAGGAACAAGCCGACGACCGCGTTGTGCGTCTCTTCCGTGCAGGGGTAGGCCAGCGAGCGCAGGAACCCATCGAAAGCCGCCTCATCACCCGCAGGCACCTGGATGCCCACCAGGATGCGGCCGTAGTCGGCGCCCTGGTTGCGGTAATGGAAAAGGCTGATGTTCCAGCCCGGGTGCATGGCTGCGAGAAAACGCATCAGCGCACCCGGGCGTTCCGGGAACTGGAAACGGAACAGCCGTTCATGGCGTGCCAGTTCGCTGCGCCCGCCCACCATGTGGCGCACGTGCTCCTTGGCCAACTCGTCGTCGGTGAGGTTCACCGTGGGGAAGCGCTGCTTGATGAACTGGCGCTGGATGCGCTCGGCTTCGTCGCGGCGCTGGATGCTCAGGCCGACAAAGACATGCGCCAGCTTCGCGTCGCTGATGCGGTAGTTGAACTCGGTGACGGAACGCGGGCCCAGCAATTCGCAGAAGCGCTTGAAGGAACCCCGCTCTTCAGGGATGGTGACCGCGAACAGGGCCTCGCGTTGTTCACCAAATTCCGCGCGCTCTGCCACGAAGCGCAGGCGGTCGAAGTTCATGTTCGCGCCGCAGGTGATGGCCACCAGCGTCTGACCCTTGAGCTTGTGCAGCGCCACGTACTGCTTGATGGCCGCGACGCCCAGGGCGCCTGCAGGTTCCAGCACGCTGCGGGTGTCTTGGAACACATCCTTGATGGCGGCGCAGACGGCGTCGGTGTCCACCACGACGTAGTCGTCTACGAGTTCGCGCGCAACGCGAAAGGTCTCTTCGCCCACCAGCTTCACGGCCGTGCCGTCGGAGAACAGGCCCACGTCCTTCAGCGTGACACGCCGGCCCTTCTGTACCGACTGCCACATCGCATCGGAGTCGGCCGTCTGCACGCCGATGACCTTCACCTCGGGCCGCACGGCCTTGATGTAGGCCGCCACGCCGGAGATCAGGCCACCGCCGCCGATGGCCACGAACACGGCGTCCAGCGGACCCTGGTGCTGGCGCAGGATTTCCATCGCCACCGTGCCCTGGCCGGCGATGACGTCGGGGTCGTCGAAGGGGTGCACGAAGGTGTGGCCGCCCTCGGCCTGCAGCGCCAGGGCATGCGCGTAGGCATCGGAGTAACTGTCGCCCTGCAGCACCACATCACCCCCCAGGGCCTGCACGGCGTCGATCTTCAGGCGCGGCGTGGTCACCGGCATCACGATGACGGCGCGGCAGCCCAGGCGTCTGGCCGCCAGTGCCACGCCCTGCGCGTGATTGCCGGCGCTCGCACAGATGACGCCCCGGGCAAGGGCTTCAGGCGCCAGCAGCACCATCTTGTTGTACGCCCCGCGCAGCTTGAAGCTGAACACGGGCTGCTGGTCTTCGCGCTTGAGCAGCACCTGGTTGCCCAGGCGGCGCGACAGGTTGCGTGCGGGCTCGAGCGCGGTTTCGCGTGCCACGTCGTAGACGCGCGCCGTCAGCACCCGCTTCAGGTAGGCCGCGGCGATGCGCCGGCCCTTGGCCGTGGGCGCACGCGCGGGCGGGCAGGTGTTGCTGTGACCAGCGGGCATCGTGCAGCCTCGTGCGCAGAGTGGGGGGTGGACAGGCAGGCAAAGCGGCCGGCCGGGAATGCGGCAAAAACGGGCGCGGATCATAAGTGCAGCGCCCAGAAAAAAGGTCCGGGGCT
>LNFM01011850.1_pt1 | contig 11691 bp, 13 predicted proteins | sample 596031 | NCBI WGS metagenome assembly LNFM01 (sample SAMN04254537, study PRJNA301005) | activated carbon metagenome | isolation source: dual media filters at the Ann Arbor, Michigan drinking water treatment plant | place: USA: Ann Arbor | reverse complement strand
CCTACCGCACGACCAGCCGCTGACGCGCCGTCCCGGGCCCAGCTCGGCGGCCTTGCGACCCGCCCGTTCGCCATCGGGAACTGCGGGCGTGCGGCGCCGAAGGGCTACGTAGATACGTACCCACGTAGGGGTGTATGGGTTGCGGTTCGCCAACGATTCAAACACTCGTGTTACCACCTGAGGGCTGGGGGCCTTCAGGGGAGGGCGCGAGAACCGCTTGTTGAAGCCGTTCTGGGCATGGGCCGTACAGGGCTCGAACCTGTGACCTTGGGATTAAAAGGAGCCCCGGCACGTGCCGGTGGGTCTCGGTGGGTCAAGCAGAACCGCACTCCTAGGGCGATTTCGCCTCTACGTTGGGGCCTCCGGTTTCGGTGGGTCTCGGTGGGTCGAGTTACCACCCTGTTACCACCCCCGGCCTGCCGTGCCCGCCGTTCCCGGCCCTGGTTGGGGAGGTGAGCGGGGCGGCGGTTGCCGCCATCGAGCTCCCTGAGGACCCGGATCTGCGGGCCCTCGTGCTGCGCGCGATGGCGGCCTCACAGGCCCACGCGGCACCCGAACTACAGGCACCACCACCGGCCACGGCGTGCCCGTCTGGAGACGCACGGACGCGGCTTGCCAGTGACCGGGCCTGCATCGAGAGCAACCTTGCCAGGAAGGGTCTGTGGCACCCCGGGGCAAGCTACGGCACCGGCATCGTTGAGCTGATCGCCATCCACGACCGCCTCGGGTTGGTGGAGCGCATCGACCCGGGACCCCCCCTGGGTGGCGTGTCGTTCGATGTGCTGGTGTGGGTGTGCTCCCGGTGGCGTGAGCTCGGCGCGCCGGATGCCCGACATGTCCCGTTCAGGCTCTCCGGCCTGGCCGACGACCTGGGGTGGCGTCGCGGCGGCGGCGCCAGCGTCGAGCTGGCCCGGGCGGTGGACTCCCTGACCCAGGCGACGTTCCGGGCCCGGGTGTTCAACGCCCGCCTACGGGAGGTCCGGATCGACACCTTCGGGCTGCTTGACCGCTGGGAACGCGGTGAGCGCGACCGCCCCGGCCGGTCAGCGCACCAGGGGATGCTGGTACTCGGTGACTGGCTGCACGAGCAGCTGCGTCGCGGGCACGTCACCTACGTCAGCTGGAACCAGCTCCGGGCGCTCCGCGGCCACACGGCCCGCCGGTTGCTGGTGTTCCTGGAGGCCGAGCGGTTCACCGGCACCTACCGACGCCCCGTCGATGCGGCGCTGCTTGCGACCCTCGGAGTCACCGCCACCCGCCCCCACCATCAGCGGGCGACCCTTCGCCGCGCAGCCCAGGAGGTGACCGTCGCGACCAACCGCTACCGCCGGGTCACCGTCGAGCCCGGGCCCGGGCGGGACACCCATCTGCTGGTCGCCGAACGGGTCCGCACCGACCATGGCAGTCCATGCGATGCACCAGGGCAGTCGCTGCGATGAACCAAGGCAGTTCATGCGATACGACCATGGCAGTCCATGCGATACCCACCGCCAGAACCGCCTGCAAATCGGTGGTCGGCGGGGACCCCAGTCCGTTGAAGTCCGTTCTTCAGTCCTGCGCGCGCCGGTGGTTGGCTGGTCACGCGCGGGGCCGACTCGAGCTACTGCGCGGTTTCGGTGAGTGCCGGCGGGCGTCGGTCTTCGAGGAGGTCCGGGTAGTCCGCGACGACGCGATCAGATCACCGGGTCTAGCCGTATCTCAAGACCTGTTCGCAGCCGATCGTGACGCGGTCCGTACGGTCAACTCTGGCTACGTCGGAGCCTGGGCCGCACGACACAACATCCACTTCGCGGTCGCCGAAGGATCGGAGTTCGTCGTCACCGGCCCCGCCCTGAAGGACGTCATGGCCTGGGCCTCCTTCGAGCCAGTCGCGGCCGGACCCCCCTCGCATGCGGTCATCACCGTTTCGCCCGAAGAGCCTGTCGTCGCCGTCATCGCCGTAGAGCGCGTCGTCCCCGTTGCCTCCCTCTTGCGTGTCGGCCCCGCGGCCACCGAGCTGGCGGTCATTGCCAAGGCCGCCGACAAGGAGGTCGTTCCCGGGGCCGCCGACGATGAAGTCGTTTCCGCGCTGGCCCCGGAGGTCGTCGTCGCCGGAAAGGCCGTAAACCTGATCGTTGCCGAGACCGCCGAGGACGCGGTCGCCTCCCGGGGTGCCCTTGAGAACGTCGTTGCCAGGAGTGCCGCTGAGATCCAGCGCCGACGCGGTGAGTGGAAGAGCCATGAAGAGACAGCCCGCGAGAAGGGCTCCGACGTGTCGTCTGTGCATCGTTTGCTCCGTTCAGAATCGGTCGGATTCACCGCGCGGTAGAGGGGGTCGAGCCGCCAATCCGCATTCCCCGGAGGAGGGCCGCAGCACCTGCCTCGGCGCCCCGCCTCGATGCCAACGCCGGCGCCAAACGGAGAAGGGCCCGTACTGAGCGGTTAGGGGGACTCGCCTATCGGGTTCTCGCGCGTTCACCGCTTTGGTAGCGCGGCGGTGTAGCTCTCCAGTGAGACCTCGCGGACACCTTCTTGTGAGTGAAGGAAGATGGTGCTCTTGCCTGGCCTGATCGTGAATGTCACCGAGGAACGCTGCGGGCGCAGGGACCCGTTCGGTGTGTCCACCTGTGTGACACCGGAGGGAACGAGGGCGGTGACCCGTTGACTGCCGTCGGGGTTGAGAACCGCGGTCGCACGAACCCCTGCCATCTTCGGGTTGGCGATCGGGTTGGCACATCCGATCCCATAGCCCGAACCCGCGGGAACGATCAGGCAAACGACCCGCTCATCTTCGGCGCCTCTCGCCGCATAGCTCTGCTTCGCTGCGGAAGGGCCGATCTCCCGAAGAGAACCCAGGTCGAAGGTACCTGCAGTCGCGTCTCTCACCTGAGCGGGAATGGGCCGGGATGAGGGAGGGCCATCGAGCGCTTCGTAGCGGGGCGCCGCCCCGCTGCAGTCGACTTGTCTCTGCTCGATGGCACTCACCGCTGATCCGTACTGCTGGGCGTCCGCCGAGAGCTCACCGAGCGCTGCTGCGAACTCGGCGTCCGAGTAGCACCCGTCGATCACGCCGTTGTCCATGAAGTCGGCGATGACCCTACTGCCGTCGCTGCCTGAGGGCCCGGGCAGGTTTGGCGAGGATGTGGATGGTGGCGTTGCCGAGGGGCTGTCGGTCCCTCGGGGCAGCGCCAGCAGCAGGACGGCTCCGATGCCAAGGATGAGCGCGGTCACACCCAGGGCCGGGCGCATTGCTCGCAGTGCCGACCGCCGAGTGCCCAGCGCGTCTCGCGGTGTCGTTGCCTTGTACTCCTCCAGCCGGGTCACGTCAGCGTCGGGAAGCAGTTCGGGGTCGATCGGGTTGGTCGCCTTCAGCCGGCGCCAGGCCTGGTCTGCGCTGCTCATGCCCGCTCCTTTGCCGGAGTGTTCCCCACGGTCATCCCCAGGCTGCTCGAGAGCCGCCGACGGGCTCTGTGCAGGCGAGCCCTCGCGGCGACATGAGTGGTGTTCATGATCTGAGCTGCTTCCTTGATCGATCGGCCGTCCCATCCGACGAGCATCAGGATCTCCCGGTCGGCCTCCGCCAATCCGGCCAGGGCCCGCAGGACCCCGTGGTCGATCGGCTCGCAGTTCGGCTGGATTCGCACCGACTCCTCACCCAACCGCCGGGCCAGGGCATCCCTGCGCGCGTGAGCGCGGCGTTGGTGCAGGATCACGTTGCGCGCGACGCCCAAGAGCCACGGAAGCGGATCGCTGGGTACCCGGCGCAGGTTGCGCCACGCCGTGGTGAAGGTCTCGGCCACCACATCATCGGCCTCGTCGGCGGGCACTCGGCGACGCGCATAGGCGAGCACAGCCCGGTAGTGCTCACGGTGCAGCGCCTCAAAGATCTCGTCAGGAGTGTCGGTCATTCACCGTCTGTTCCCGGCACGTTCGCGAGTGTGACAGCTGCGGCGCAAGTCGAATCGACGGGGCTCTGCACGACGGCTGGAGCGCAACACCGAAGGGTGCGAGGCGGGTGCGCATGCGGGCCGCTGTACGCGAAGGAGAGGGCGCGTCGGAGAGGGCAGGCCAACATCTTTCGCGGCTCACGGTTGGGGCGCGCGCTCGGCTCTATCTGCCTCGGGAATCCGGGCGGGGCGGCGCCATCAACTTCGAGATAACCGCTCTCGCAGCCCGACGGCCCGTGAGGTGCTGCCCAAGCGCCGTGGTGGCAAGCTCCGCGAGGTGTCAGACGGATCGGGCGAGGCTCGGAGACCAGATGGCCGGGGCGCGCGCTGCCTGTCCCGGAAAGACCCCTTCGCATTCGGGCTGCTCCGTCGGAACGGAAGTGGGTTGCTTGACAATGAAGGAGTGGATGCCTGCTGAGACCACACCCTCCGACGCCCAGCTGATCGCGGCCTCCGCGTCGGATGCGGACGCGTTCATGCCGGTGTTCGAGCGCCACGTGGACCGGGTCCACCGGTTCCTTCGCGGCCAGGTGGGCGACCAGGCGGTGGAGGACCTGACCTCCGAGGTCTTCCTGGTGGCCTTCCGCCGCAGGGGCGACTACGACGGGCGATACCCCGACGCAGCGCCATGGCTGCTTGGGATCGCCGCCAACCTGGCCCGTTCTCACCGTCGCGGGCTCTGGCGCGCCGGAGCGCTGCTGCGGCGCCTGGGGCCCGATCAACCACCCGACACCAGCGCGGAGGTCGACGAGCGCGTGAGCGCCCGCGCATCACGTGACGAACTGAGCCGCGCACTCAGGTCGCTCCGACCCCAGGAACGTGAGGTCGTCTTGCTGAGCATCTGCGGGGAGCTGGGGCACCGCGAGATCGCATTGGCGCTCGGTATCGCTGAGGGCACCGTGCGAACCAGGTTGCACCGGGGACGCACGGCGCTGCATGCCGTCCTGACCGAACCGGATTCACGGGTTAGCCCGACCCCACGGGAGGAGGCGCTGTGAGTGATGACCTGCTGACCCGTCGCCTCCGCCGGGATCTCCCAGGCCCATCGGAAGGTGCCCGCGCCAGGATGCGATCGACCGTTCAGCGACGACTGGAAGGACGGCCCGAGCCCCCGAGGCAGCGGTCGCGCGTGATCGGAGCGCTGGGCGTCGCGGGAGCGCTTGCGGCCGGCATTGCCTTCTTCGCGCTCGCCCTGCCCCGTGGAGAGGATCCGCAGCCTCCGTCGGGTGCTGCGGGGCCGAAGTTCGGGGTGCTGGACCGCGGGACCCCCTTCGACCTCGCCAGCACCAAGCTCACGACGGACAAGCTCTCCTTCCCGGGGGTTCAGGCCGGAAGTCTGCGGTTGTCGCGCACCCTCTCGGTGGGCACGAAGGTCGTGGTCGGCAGAGCCTCCAACGACTACGTGTGTCTGTTCCTCATCCCACCGCGCAGCAACTTCCGGAACGGAACGTGCGCACCGCCTCGGGACATCGGAGCCGCCGCCCTGGTCCAGTTCGCCTGGTGGGGCAAGCGCCAGATCGTCCTGCTGGTCGCCGACGGTGTCCGGCTCGTGGGCGCCAATGGTGAGGCTGTGGCGGTTCGCAACAACACCGCGGTGCTTGACCGGGATGCCAGGCAGGTGTTGGCGATCAGCGCCGATGGGGCGCGCCGGACCCTGCGGCTCGCACAGAACACCCCAGTGCCCCTGGTCCCTCACGACGCCAGAGCGCGGCTGCCTGTGGTGCCGGATCTCACCGGCCTGACCCCCGGAGACGCCGCCACAGTCCTGGCCATGGCCAGACTCGCCGACGGCACCGCCGAAACCCGCCCCGTGGCCGACACCCCGCCGAACACCATCATCGGCCAGTCCACTCAACCCGGCACAACGGCAGCGCCACGGACGGAAATCGGCTTGGTTCTCGCAGCCCCGGCGGGTCCCGGCGGGCAGCGCACACGGATTCCGGAGGATCTCCCGATCCGGTGGGCCCCCACACCATGGCGGGGGCGCGGTCCCGATGGCTCCTTCTCCGACCACACCGCAGGAGACCTCTCCGGTGCTGTCCGTGTCCTGCTGTTCCCCAACACCCCCGCCCAGGCCGCGCAGGCCAAGTGGCTCGGCGGGGGCCAGTTCAACGGCGGGATCGTCGTGACGAATACGGACGAGGCCACCGCTCCTCTTTTCAACACCACCACCTCCTCCGCCGGCCTGATCTCCGACCCGCGGGACTCGCTGGCCCGTGCGGTCGGAGTGACACGACGTCCCGCCATCGCGGTCCTCGACCGCACCGGAGCGGTCGCCTACCTCGCCACCGGGGTGCTCACCCAGCAGGGCCGCGGCGGCCCCGGCGATCTGGACCCGATTCTGAGCGCCCTTCAACAGGAGCCGGTCCCGGAGGGGACGGCCCCGGACGCCCCGGCAGGCCTCTGGTTCCTCCGCGGCCGGAACCCGCTCCCGGTCGCCGAGGTACCGACCTTCATCCTCCGACGCACCGGCAGCTGCGCTGTGCGTCCCGACCGCGTGTGGGAGTACGGGCCGACCGCCGACGGGTGGCGCGGATGGATCGCACTCACCAACGAAGGCTTCAACCCGACAGGCCCCGATCTGGTCCTCATCAGCACACGAGGCACGCCAATCGGAAGCCGAACCACCTCGGGCACCGGCTGCGGCCTTGGCACCGACTTCGCCACCACCATCCGGAACAAACCGGTCCTTGGGTTGGGAGGGTCCGGAGTCGGGCAGCGCACCACGAGCCTATGGGTGGTCCGCCCCGGTTACACCCGCGCCACCACCCCCGACGGACGCACCTGGCCGGTCGCCAACGGACTGCTCTCGGTCACCCACAATGGCCCCTTCGCCAACTTCACTCTCACCGGCCCCGCCGGTACTCGCACGGTCACCGGTCGCTGACCGGACATTCCAAGACCCGCCCTTGCATCCCATGCGGCCGCACAATCCGGCGGAGCCCTGGGATCGGCGTGGGAGTGCTCGATGGGGTCAGCCCCATCCGGGCCTGACCACCACCGGCCAGCTGTAGCTCCGTACGCGGCCGGTCGCTAGGTGAATCCTCAGGCGCACCTCGACGGCGATGGTCGGTCCCGCGCCGCCCCACCCGTCGAGGGTTCCGCGTGCGGCCAGGAGCCGAGCGGCGATCCGTGAGCGGCGCAGCGTGCCCTGCCAGTAGGTGGTCCCCCGGACGGGGCGCAGCGGGATAGTGCGGCCGTCGATGGTGGCGGTGATCCGGCGGATCGCCGCGCGGCGCGGCCATGCCGCGATCCGCAGCTCATCGCACGAGGCTGGGATGCAGCCCATCCCGGCGGACATCGGCCGCGTGACCGGGTCTCCGACGTTGTCCCTTGGGAGGGGGATCTCCGCCACGTTGATCCGCACGCGACCACCGGCCGCCGGGAGTTCGGCGCCGGGCAGCGGCTGTTGGCCCAGCACAGTCGCGCCGGCGGCCGGCGGGCCCCCTCGCACGCTCACCACCTCGGGGGTCAGGCCCACGGCGCGCAGCCGCGCCCACGCGTCATCCTCTCGGAGACCCCGCAGTTCAGGCACCGATGCCTGCGGGGCGGCTGGCGGCCCGCTTCCTCCTGGCAGGATCGTCCAGAGTCCGAGGCCGGCCGCCACGACGCAGACAACCGGGACGGTCGCCGTAGCGACCCGTCGCACACGTCCGCGGCGCCTGCTGCGGCCGGCAGCGTCGGTGACCGCCCGCAGTGCCGCCGCCGAACGACCCGGGTCCGGAGCGTCGACGTCGCGCAGTGCGGCGTGCAGTTCGTCTTCCAGGCTCACTTGGGCACCTCCAACCGGGTTCGAAGGTCCGTCAAGGCACGGTTGAGGCGGGAGTTGACGGTCCCCACCGGCACCCCGAGGGCCTCGGCGATCTCACTCGGGGTCAGCTCCAGGCCGAACCGCAGCAGGACAACGACCCGTCGGTCCTCAGCAAGACCATCCACGAGCGTGAGCATCCCGGCAGGTTCAGCGGTGCCCGCGGGATCCTGCGTGTCCTCGTTGAGGGGCACCTGGCGGGCGCTGCGGCGCCGGTGGTTGATGGCAGTGTTGATGACCACGCGACGTACCCACGGTGCGAACCGGCGTGAGGGGTCGAAGCGGTGCAGCCGCCCGAACGCGCGAACCAGGGCTTCCTGGGCGATGTCCTCAGCGGTCGAGGTATCACCGCCAAGTAGCCGTGCGGTCCTGCATGCGGCGGGCCAGTGGCGTGCGAACAACAGGCCCACCGCGTCTGGGTCACCGTGTTGGGCCGCCCGCGCCAGGTCTTCATCTGAGTGGTCCACCACCTGGACTACACCTCACGGGCCCCGAGAAGTCCCGTCGATTCCACCCGTGCCCTCCGGAGGGCACGGGTGGCCCGGAAGGAGGTGCTTCGGCAGATCCTCGTCGGCCACGGTCGGCCATCGAGGCGGGTGCGCGTGTTCGTGACGCTAAGGCGTGGGCGGGGGTGCCTGCGGCGGCGAGGCTCCGTTCGACGGTTGGATGCCCATGACGGGGATGGTTCGTTTCCCGCCCGGGCCCTGGATGACGGCTTCGGTGGGCATGCGCCGGTCGGTGACCCGTGCCAGCAGCAGGTTGTTGGTGATTCGCAGCGTCCGGCTTCCGAACCGGGAACCACGCAGGGTGACTTGGGTGACCTGGGTCGGGAACCAGGCCGAGAGGAGCACCGACGGACCGGTGTCGGGTCGCATCGATCCGATAGCGCGGGGCCAGGTACCCGGCGGATCACATGAGGTGGCGAACACGTACCCGGGGCCGTCGGCCTCGGCCGCCTGGACGATCAGGCACGTCAGCAACCTGTCCCCCGGCAGCGCGTCGGCGAGCCAGGCCCGATCCCGAACCGTTCCCGCCTGGGGGTCCGTGGTCGTCGCGGTGAGTCGCGCCGTGGAGGGCACCACCCCGTTCTCTTGTGCGGCGGTCGCCAGGTACTCCGCCGGCAGCGCATCGGTGCTCACCGGGGCGGTCGCCCCGGCGGTATCGGGTCCTCCCGAGGGCAGGGCGAGCACCAGCAGCACGGCGACCGACCCGATCGCAGCCACCGGACCGCCGATCGCCAGCACCTGCCTCGGCACCCGCCGCCGCCGGTGAACCTTCGCCACGGCCGCAGAACGTGCCCGGGCCCGAGCTGCGCTGGAGTTCGGGGGGACCTCCAGGCGCAGCCCGTCGCGCAGTCGTTGCTCCAGGTCATGCATTGGGCTCCTCCAACCGCGTCCGGAGTTGCTCGAGTGCCCGGGAGAGCCGGGAGTTCACGGTGCCCACCTTGGTGTCCAGCAGCTCGGCGATCTCGGTCGGGGTCAGATCCAGCCGATACCGCAGCAGCACCACCACCCGCTGCTTTACGGGCAGGTCGGCGACGGCCCGGCCCACCAGCGGGTCGATGGGCGGTGGTGAGGGCGGGCCGCTGATGCTGGAAGCCGCATCAAGTGGCAGGGTGCCTCGGTGCCGGCGCAGGACGCTCAGCGCACGGTTCACCACGATTCGGTGCAGCCACGTCCCGAAGCGCGCCTCATGCCGGTAGGAGGCCAGGCGGGAGAATGCCTGGATGAGGGCGTCCTGGGCGATGTCCTCCGCGATCGCGACGTCTCCCACCACGGCCGCTGCGACCCGGCGAGCCTCGTCCCAGTGCCTGTCGAACAGCTGCGCCGCCGCCGCCTCGGACCCACTCAGGGCCGCCGTCACCAGGGCATCGTCGTCAGAACGTCCGACCGTGGGGAACCCACCGGCGTGCCCGGTCGGTGGTGCCTTGTCAGCGGTCTTGCGGGACGAGGTCATCATTCGGTTAGACGCCCGGGGTGCCAGGCCGCTTCCATCGGCCGAGGAGATCGCGCCCGTGGGCCGCATTGCGCGGGGTTTCACCCCGCGGGCTTGGTCGGCTTGGCGGGGAGAACCGGTGCAGCGCCCTTCCAGAAGTGCGAGGTGAGGGTGTCGGGAGTCAACGTGCGGCCGGAGGCCGTGTAGGGCACGATGCTCGCCGAGGTGAGGATGTCCGGGTCGGATGGGAGCTGGAGCAGGTAGAAGCCGTTCCCGACCCACCCGGTGATCACGGTGCCGTCGGCGCGGATGAACTCGATGCGGGCGACTTCGGGTGTGGTCCTGCCGATGATCTCGATGCGGCGCTGGGCCCGGTCCGATGGATTGAACGCGGGATCGGTGGGTTGGCGTAGGAAGATCTCCCCGCCGCCGCAGGGTGCGATCGCCAGCCCCGGCGTGAGAACCGATGTCGGGCAGCCGCCGATCGCCCCTCCCGGCCGCACCTTGGTCGCACCGACCGGCTGGAACCCGGTGGTCACCAGGGTCCCTCGGCCCTCGGTCTGGATGCTGTAGAGCGTCCACGTTCCGAGCTCGTTGGTCCCCTGAACCACAAGGCGCTGACCGTTCGGAACCGGCCGCAGTTGGGTGCGGTCGGGTGCGGGCAAGCTCAGCCCTTCGTTGACCGCCTGCTGGATCTCCGGTGGCGCCTCGGGCCGCAGGGTGATGCCGCCCAGTGCAGCTCCGGCAGCGAGCACCGCGCCGGTGAATGCCAGCAGCGGACCGCGGCGGGCGAACCACCGGCGCCGACGGCCGGTGCGGGCCGGGGCTCCGGCGGCGTGGGCTGCTCGTGCGATCTGCAGCGTCCGTTCGGCTGCCCCGTTCGGTGGCTCCGGGATGCCGCGGGCGAGGGACCTCAGCTGTGCCTGCAGGTCATCAGTCATCGTTTGCTCCGATCTGCGCCCGCAGATGCTCGAGCGCCCTCCCCAGGCGGGACTTGACCGTCCCGACCGGGACATCCAGGCAGTCGGCGATCTCCGCCAGGCTCATGTCCATCCAGAAGTGCAGCGCCACCACGGCCCGCATCTGATCCGGCAGGGCGGCGCACCGCGCCAACAGGTCCCGGTCCGCAGGCTCGGGCAACCAGTGCACGTAGCCGCCCAGACGGTCCTGACTGGCGCGTTCCTTCTCGGGACGGCGTTGCTCACGGCGGACGGCGTCGATCGCCCGGCTTACCACCACCCGGTCCAGCCAGACCCGCAGTGCCCCAACGTTAGGGAACCGCGAGAGGTCCGAGAAGCACCGCTCGAATGCGTCCTGGACGGCGTCCTCGGCAGCCTCGGGCTGCCCGGTGACCGACACCGCCATCCGCCAGGCCCTCGGCCACAAGAACCCAAACAGCTCCTGGAGCGCCCACTCCTCGCCGGCGTGGGCACCAGCCCAGGCCGCCTCAGACACGCGTGGTGTGGTGACGGGAGAATTCATTCACTTACTCAACGATGCACAAGTGAAGACGGTTCCATCCGAGATCACCAGCGGCCCAGCCCGCGGTCGGCGCCGCGGAGGCCCCAATCGATCGTGGATGGGAACGAACCGCCGTGACGAGCCGTTGTACTGGTAGAGGCGATGGGGCTACGTGTTCAGCCGGGCCTCCGCCCGAGTCGCCCGCGTGGCGGGCGGCACCGCCGCTGCCGTCCAGAACGGCTGGTTCCTGGCGACCGGCGTTCGCGTCACCGACACGGTCGCCCTGACGTGGCGGCTCGCCGGGCTGAACGCGCAGGGCCGGGTCATCGCACGCTCGTTCGGTCCCGACTGATAAGGGGGTGTGTTCCAGCCTCGGCTCGTGGTGAAGTACGGCGGGGAGGCTGAGCGTCTGCGGCCCAAAGATTTTGGGGTGTCCGGGACGCCGCGGGGTCTGTCGTGCGTCTATGAACCAGTGGACGTGACCGCATTCAGCATTCATGAGCTGGTGGTCGCCGCCGGTGCTGGTGACCGGGCAGCCCGGGAGGAGCTGTTCCGCCGGTT